>Ga0335083_10003872_pt1 | contig 19256 bp, 13 predicted proteins | sample Lox_Sample_42_FD_206716 | JGI IMG/M metagenome (GOLD analysis project Ga0335083, IMG submission 206716) | Soil microbial communities from Loxahatchee National Wildlife Refuge, Florida, United States - Lox_Sample_4.2 | ecosystem: Environmental > Terrestrial > Soil > Wetlands | place: USA...
GTGCTCTTGCCTCGCTCGTAAAGTTGCAGAATGCGCTTGCGCATCGGAACAGGTATGGCTCGCATGAACACACTCTGCTTCACATCTTCCCTTTTGTCAAGCTACATTATTTATGGAATCGCTCTAACGAACAAAAAGCGAAAAATGCTTGACACGGCGAACAAAAAGCGAAATACTGCGGCGTGCTTCGAGGTGGGCTATGTCTCCAGTTCTTTCCTCCACGGTGCGGTCCTTTGGTAGCCCGCGCCGCCGCGCTAGACAATCCACGGCAACTCTCTTTCCTGTTAGCCCCTATGCGACAAGCCCAAAACCAAGGGCCGATGATCAGCGAGGCAGCTTGCCAAATGTCCATGACATTGCGGAAGCTGCGGCGGTCAGCGGCTCAGGCGGCAGCACTTCGGGTTACACCACGGCGGATTGCCCCCCGCCGACCTCGCGAGAGGCGGTCCCGTCCGTTCTTGAAAACCGGACGGATCACCGGACCCGAGAGGCAGCCGTACCGCTGGTGGGCATTGCCCGCCTCGCAGCATCTTCTCCGCCCGCGGAAAGTCTCCGAAGGTCGGCGGAGCGGCCAGAGTATTTCTTGCTGCCCGTGAAGTCGATTCTGAATCGCTGCGATTCCAAGCGTGTGCCGTTCGAGTGGACGATCAATCCTTACCGCGGCTGCGAATTCGGCTGCAAGTATTGTTACGCGCGCTACACGCACGAGTACATGGAATTGGATGGCGGAGAATTCGAGCGGAAAATCTTCGTGAAAAAAGACGCAGGCCCGCTGCTCGCTTACGACGTGTCGCACAAATATTCGTATGCCTCCGAGACTTCGGATGGCGAGCGACCGGAGCACATTGCCATCGGAACCGCGACAGACCCCTATCAGCCGGCGGAACGAGAATATGGCGTCACTCGCGCATGCCTCGAAGAATTGGCCAAGCGCGAAGGACTGAGCATTTCTGTGATTACAAAATCGAATCAGCTCGTCCGCGACATTGATATATTCAAGCGAATCGCCGAACGCTCAGAACTTTCATTGAACATCACAATCACCACGCTGCGAAGCAGGCTGGCGCGTTTGCTGGAGCCGCGTGCCCCTCGCCCGGATTTACGGCTTGCCGCGGTGCGTCAGTTACACGAAGCGGGATTGCGTGTTGGCGTCTCGGCTTCGCCGATCGTTCCCGGAATTACGGACCGCGACGGCGACTTGGAGTCCGTGGCCGAAGCTGCTAAGGCCGCGGGTGCCCAGTGGTTTTGGTCAGGCGCGCTTTTCCTGATGCCGTCTTCCGCAAAGCAGTTTTTGCCATTTATCCGGGAGAAATTTCCGCGGCTCGCGAAGCAGTACGAAGAGTGGTATGCCAAAAACGGCTACGCTCCGGAGGAATATCGCAAGAAAATGTCGGATCGCGTCGCCCGCATCAAGCAGAAGTACGGATTCAACGCCCGCCCGCAATACGAATCCCATCGGGCCGCGTTCCGCCAGCAACTGAAACTTGGCTGGGACGCTGCCGCGGTCAGCACGCAACTCGAAGGTATGCGCTCCTGCGCGGCTGGCTAGGCAGGTTGCGGTACGTCTGACTTAATTTAAAATTTGCCTAGCTTGATTCGCACGACCTCCGGCTGCTGGTGGAAGTTCAGGCCGCGGTCGGTTTCGTCGCCATTCAATAGACGCGACATTTTCCAGACACCGTTCTCGTAGGAGCCTTCCTCGGCGGAAAGAATCTGCATGCCCAGCCACGGCAGGCTGCTGGGCAGGTGAAAGTTGACGCTGGCATCCACTCCTGTGGCGAGGAATTCGTCCGGGCCGACCTGCGCCACTAGAGCCGCGCCATGAGCGTCCGTAGTCCCAGGCGGTCGCCGGCCATCGTATTGAGGAAAGCCGAATGCGATGGTCGCCTGCCAGGAGCCAAAATCCATCTCTTGCTGCGCCTGGCCGGTTTCTTCCACGGCGGTTTTCAGCTTGCCTTCGAAATTCAGTTTGGCGATTTCCCGGTCCATCGGCTCGAGCAAAGCGAAGTTTCTGGCGTGCGCTTTGATGGGCTCATCCCCAAGGATGTTCCAACCCGTTTTGTCCACGCCAAACGGGGCAAATCCGACGGCGCCGTCACCCAAAGCCGTGAACAGGAACTTAGCAAAGCTGTCGGTCCTTCCGATTTCGGGGATCATCAGAGGATTGTCCGGCCGATGATATGCGGCAATGACATCGTGAACGAAACCGGAATCGCTCGCGTAGATGTCCGGCGCGATCGCGTCAATGGAAGGAGCCAGCGCGCGCCACAGCCCAACGAATTTTTGCACTGCGCCGCCGCTAGGATATTGAATGCCGGGAAGCAGCATGGCCCTCTGCGGCAACTCCGCGGGCGGGTAGCTGAGCCACACGTTCATATACAGCGGAATCGCGAATTCTTTTTTGCCCGCTACGGCGATTTCGTTCAGGTAATGCGCCTGGTAGTACAACTGGAAAATCTCATCGGCTTCTGAATTGAAAACCTGGCTCCAGGTGCCGGGTGTTTTGTGAACAATCGCCAACAGATCCGTCGGAACCTGACCGGCAAATTCGGTGTTCGCCTGGGGAGAAAAATCGCGCACGCTGCCGATGATCCCGGACTCGTTTTCCACCTGGACCAGCAGAACGGTGTGCTCGATACCGTCCAGAACCTTTAGATGGCCCATCAGCGCTACGAAGGCGGCTTTGTCCGCATCAAGATTGGCCTTCGAGTTTGCGCTGAGCACATCGAGCGGTTCGCCATCTGCCCGAATCACGCGCGGAAATCGCTTTGGGTCCGTCTTGATCCACTGCGGCACATAGTGCATGTTTCCATTTTTCCACGTCCCGAACCATAGCAGCACGAGGTGCAGTTTGTGCTCGCGCGCACCTTTCACGAGAGCGTCTACATTCGTAAAGTCGAACTGGCCGGGCTGCGGCTCCATCTGCTCCCAATAGACGGGAGCTTCGAGCGTGTTGGCGTGCAGCGAAGCAAGCGATTCCCAGACCTGCGGCAACTCGGAAGGCCACGCGCTTGAGTTGTGAATTTGTCCGCCAAGCATGAGGTACGGGCTTCCGTGCACGAGAAGCGCCCAGCGGCCATCCTTGTGGACAAGTTTGGGAGCGTCGGCACTTAAGGCGAGCGCGGGAGCGACAGAAGTAAGCAGAACTAGAACGAGCAAGCGGTAGAAACCATGCACGAGTATCACCTCGCGCCTAATATAGGCGGGCTCTGCCGGGCGTGCAAGCGCCGCGGCCTATTCGGAATGAACAAGGCTCAGCTTCAAATCATCATGGGACTATGATGCGGGATTCCTCGCGCTTGAGTTCGGGCGCGGCGGGGAATTGGCCGCGCAGGAATTCGAGGAAGCGGCGCGCGCGCGGGCGGCCGTTGGTGCGCAGCAAGCCCATGCGGTAGAGAAAAACCAGCAAAGAGAAAACCTCGGAGTCTTTGATCGGTCCGGCGGGCACAAAGGCCTGCGCACCAGGCCGCTCGTCGGACTGCTGTTTGGATTCGTTCAGGAATTGGGCGAGTGTCGCGTAAAGCTCGCGAGGAAGTGGAGAGTTCGGCGGCTTTTCGTAAATAATTCCAGAGCCAAGCGTCTTGTAGGTTTCCGCGAGAGCCTGAAGCGCGGCAAGAACCTCGGGATCGGTCGTGTTGTGATGCGCAGCCGAAAATTTCGCGACGGCGAAGGCGATTCCAGAAAGCAGATTCTGATGCGTGTAGATGACGTCCTGCGAAACCTTTACATCGAGCAGCGGCGTATCTTCGGACAATTCGCGCTGATGCTGATCCTCGTAGCGATGGGCGGCGATCAAATAGCTGCAATCTAAGGGACAGTCTATCGAAACTTCGCGCTCCGTGCCGCAGCAGACCGCGCAGATTTTCTCACCTTTGGCGGGGCAAAACCGCTCGGCTTTGCGTTTTTCACAGACCGGACACGACACTCTGGACCCCCAGGCACGCGACCAAACCAGCAGAGTACCGCGAGGCCGGCCAAAACGCCAAGTCACTCAAACACGTAACTCCGTCGAACCATGGTCTGATCCCCGGAGTGAATGGCCATTGAATTATCAGGACGTGGCGGGAAATCTGCGCCCGGAATCGCTGGAAGACCGCTCGAACGGTCAACCAAAACGACAGTCACCGGCCCTGCACCTCGAACCCGTAATTCCACATCGATTCCCTCCGCTGGCGGATTCGCATAGTCGAACTCCCACTGCCCCGCTTCGTGCCACCGCGCGTCGGATGGTTTGCCCAGATCTCGCCCATTCACACTCGCGCTGAGGACTTCCGATTGCGGAATTCCAACATGGATCGTACGCGCGTGCCGCGGCGATGAGATGTGCAAGTGAAGTGTTCGTGTTGCGTCGTCGGAAGCCTTATCGACGAGCTCCGCCAGCGGCGATGCCAGCTGAACGGTCGGCGCGGCGTTCTGCAGAAATTCGATGGGGTACCAAACCGGATAGAAATCCGGCAGCTTGCCGCGCCTTGGGGAAGCGCCGACATAATGCCCGGTCCAGGAATCAGCTCGCGCTGCCGAACTGGTCCAAATCGCCTTCCCACTATCCGCGTCTAGCGCGTAAGCGAGCAGACTTGCTTTGGGGTGCGCCGCAGTATAGCGAGTGGTTCGCGCCGCCACGATACACAGCACGATGGCAGCGGCCAGCGACACCACTGCAATCAACTTTCCGGAGGATTCGAGCGCCGCGTCGAGAAACGGGAAGAGCAGCAGAAAAAGCACGCCGAAAGCGAGACTGATCAACGGCGCACCCATTTGGGTTAGCCCGAGCGCAATGAAGAAACCCTTCAAAAGTGGAACGAAGAGAAACAGAGCCGGCAGACTCAGCGCGCAAAGCATCCCGACCCGGGGGAGTGAGACCCGCCCTGGACGAAATGCCGCCACCCCTGTCGCCAGTAGGCCCGCAAGCAGCGGCAATACGAAAATGTAGCTGCCCCCCGGCAGCCATCGCGATGCTGCCAGCACGAGAAGCATGAGCAAAATCGCTCCGCCAAGAAAAAACCCGGGAGCCGCAATCTTTTTGAGAATCATTCGATAGTACTCAGTCAGTGCGGCGGCTAGCAGCGCTAGAAGGCCCAGCGTATAAAGCACACTCAAATATACGGGACCCTCGGGAAGCGCGTGAAGGTGCAGCCAGCGCGCGCCGATTGCGAAACCGAGCCCCACCACCACAAGAATCACCAGCGCTCCGATGTGGGCAAGCAGGCTGATGAGAATGGCCGACAAGCGCGTTTGCCAAGCTCCGTTTGCGTAGAAAATTGCGCCAAAAAGCGCCACGCCACAGAGAATCGCAAGAGGCCACAGGAAACTACTCGAGTAATGGAGAAAGACATTTCCGGGAAGCGAAAAGTAGATGGCGTCGCGGTCCTGAAGATGGGCAAGGTCCGTGTCGCCGAGGCTGCGAGCAAGAGACAGCTCGTTTTCGCCGAGCTGCTGCAGGCTGGCATGATCGAGCGAGGCGGCATTATCCATTCGCGTGTGATACGCCTCCCAATGGCCAATGAATCCGAAGTTGAGTCCTGCCGCACCGGCTTTTTTGAAAACGGTCATGTCCGTGTCGTTGGGCAGGTGTTTGTAGATTTCGTAGCTCAAGGACGATCCGACCGGATGAGGAGAAGCCTGCCCGAAGATCCGCACGAGGCGGCCGTTTCCTTCGCTGGTCTCGAACAGTTGCGCTTCGCCCGCGTCGCCACGATTGTCGAAGTTCAGTGCCACGCGCACATCTCTTGCCGCGGGATTCTCCTCGGTGAATGCCGAGGCGCCGAGAAGGCCGTCTTCCTCGCCGTCTGTCAACACAATCAGGATGTCATTTCGCAGTGGCGGCCCCGCGCGCAGCGCTCGTAACGTTTCGAGCAGTCCCGCCACTCCCGCACCGTCGTCGCCCGCACCGGGTCCCGCACAGACCGAGTCGTAGTGCGCGACAAGAGCGACGGCGTCTGTGGCGCCGCTCGTACCCTTCAAGCGGGCAACAATATTTTCCACGGTGCCGGCAACCTGGTAAAGCGGCGTCACCCCGATGGCGCGCTGAACCTCGGGAATCAATCCAAGTGAGGTGAGTTGAGCAACGAGATAGTCACGCACACGGTCGTGCTCCGCGGAGCCGAGCGGGTGGGGCGCGATCGCGAAGACGTTTACATAAGCGGACGCGCGCTCGGCCGAGAAAGCAGTTTGCGGCGACGTGTCGGGGAGCGGAGTTGGGGTGCCAGCACTCAGAATCAGCGCGCTCGCAACGAACAGCGCGAAAATCAGGAGTACCCAACCCGCTGTGCGGTTTTCCACTAGCGCCTCCCCGAATTAGGTACTGGAGAGGGGATAGTAGTGCGTGCTGGTCCGGAAGGGCAAGCCGCAATTCGGGCCTGAAGAAATCCTACGCCATGATGACTTTGTTTCGGAAACGCCGCGCCGCGACAAAGAGCAGGAAAGTGCCCATGCCGAAGAGCGCCAGGGCGTCCGTCCAAAGATCCTGAATTCCCGCGCCACGCAAGATGATGCCGCGCGTGATGTTGATGAAATAGCTGGCGGGAACCAGGTAGCTGAGGGCGCGAAAAATATAAGGCATGGTCTCGCGGGGGAAAATATAGCCGGAAAAGAATACGCTGGGCAGGATGGTAAGAAAAGCAAGCTGCATGGCTTCGCCCTGCGAACCAGCTTTGCTGGAAATCAAAATACCCAGCGAGAGCGAGACGAAGAGGTAGGGCAGAGAAATCAACGCAAGAAGAATGACGCTGCCGTGAATCGGGATGAGGAAAACAAAACGCATCGCGGTGACGATCAGGCACAGCTCAAAAAAGCCGATCGCAAAATAGGGAAGCAGCTTCCCAAGTAGCAAACCATAGGGTTGCACGGGGGTGACGAAGAGCTGCTCGAGAGTGCCGCGCTCTTTTTCGCGAACGATGGCGAAGGCGGTGAGGAACGTGGTGACGTTGAGAAGCAAAATGGCGGTCAGGCCGGGCAGAAAAAAATTCGGCGAGCGCGAATCGGGATTGAAAAGTAGCTGCGGACGCATGTCCACGGCGAACGCGGCGCCCGCAGGCAGGGCGCGCCGGAGGGATTCGTCGAGGCCTATGGAGGTGGTAACGTTGATGGCGATTCCCGAGACGGAAGAGTCGGATCCGTCTATCAGCACGAGAACCTGCGCGCTTTGGCCGTGAAGCAGGCGGTCCGAGTAATCAACTGGAATCTTGACCCCGACGCGCGCGCTGCCACTGACGATCGCTTCATTCATGGCCCTGTCAGTTTCCACGTACCGAATGATGTGAAATGTGTCGGAGTTCTTCAGCCGGTCCAGCAATTCGCGGCTCTGGCGGCGGTTATCGGCGTTGTAGACTACGGTGTTGATCTGGCGGACGTTGGTGTCGATACCAAAACCCAGCAGCACCATCTGCAAGATCGGGATGATGAGCGAAAAGAAAAGCGTCGCGAAATCGCGCCGCACGTGCAGCACCTCTTTATAAAAAACAGCGCCGAATCCGCGGAACCCGCTACGCACTTGCCGTCTCCAGTGATTCTTGATGTTGAGAGGACAGTTCGACGAAGACGTCTTCAAGGCTCGGCGTAAGGGGACGAATCTCCGAAACATTGACGCCGTGCTTTGAAAGCAGCGGGGTGAGCTCGCTCACATCAAAGTTCTCATCGACGAGAGCATGGATGGAGTCGCCGTAGATCGTGGCGCTACGGATCGCGGGAATTGTGCGGGCCGCGCGCAGGGCCCGGGTGGCGTCCGGCGTCACGATTCCGATTCGCTTGGTGCCGTGCGGCTGAATCTGCGGAAGCTGTTTTAAGGCTTGGGGAGTTCCGTCGGCGATGATTTTCCCAAAATAAATATACGCGACGTGGTTGCAGCGTTCGGCTTCGTCCATGTAGTGCGTGGTCACAAAAAAAGTCATTCCCCGGCCGGAAAGATCGAAAAGCAAATCCCACAGCTCCCGCCGGGCCACGGGATCGATGCCCGCAGTCGGTTCATCAAGAAAAAGAAGCTTTGGTTCATGAAGCATGGCGCAGCCGAGCGCCAGGCGCTGCCTCCAGCCACCGGAGAGTTGTGCCGAAAGCCGATTCAGGTAGGAACCGAGGCCGTTGATTTCGACGGTTTCGTCTATGCGCCTCTTTAACCGCGCGGTGTCCAGCCCATAAATCCGGCCATAGAACTGCAAATTCTCAGCTACGGTCAGATCGTAGTAGAGACTGTAGTTCTGCGACATGTAGCCGATGCGCTCGCGTATCGCTTCCGAATCCGTGCGCACGTCGAGACCTTCGACAAACGCGGATCCTCCGCTGAGCGGCAAGAGACCGGTAAGCATCTTGATGACTGTGGTTTTCCCGCTGCCGTTGGGCCCAAGAAAGCCGAAAATTTCTCCCTTCTCGACGCGAAAGCTCACATCGTTCACGGCCTTGAACTGGCCGAATCGCCGGATCAGGTGATCGGCGGCGATGGAAGCCTCGGCCGGTGTTTGCGGAGCAATCGCCATCGGCTAGCTGCCTGCTTTCAGCTTTACGTCCGCAGCCATGCCCGCGAGCACATGTCCCGCCGGATCATTAATGCGAATTTTCACGCCGAACACTTGATGCACGCGTTCCTCGCGTGTCTGCACGTTGCGCGGAAGAAATTCGGCCTGCTGATTGATCTGCTCCACGACGCCGTCAAATACCTCCTTCGGAAATGTATCCACACGCACTTCCGCCTTCTCGCCAACGTGCACGTGGCCAATCTCCGTTTCCGGAATATAAATGCGCACGTAAATCTGATCCTTCTCGAGGAGAGTGGCGACCGGTGTGTTTGGCGCGATCAGATCCCCTGGACGCACGTCAAGCACCTCCACGGTCGCTTCCGAAGGCGCGACAACCTGCCGCTCACGGAATCGCGCTTGGTCGTAGGCATAAGCTGCGTTGGCCGCTTCGATGTCTTCGCGGCGGCTGCCCTTCTCGTATTTTTCGAGCGTTGCCAGTTTCGCCTCGTAATTTGCCTTAGCTGCGGCTATTTCTTCGGGGCGATACCCGCGTTGCAATTCAGTAAGTTTGTGCTGAAAGTTCTGCTGTTGCGCGAGGGCCATCTTCCAGTTGGCTTCGGCAGTGTCGCGTTGCTGCCTGGAGACCAGATCCTTTTTCGCTAACGCATCGTAGCGCTGAAAGTCGAGCCGCGTCCGCACTTCATCTGCGGCAGCGCGCTCGACGTCGGCTTGTGCCGCGGCGATGTCTTCCTTCCGGTAGCCATTCTCCTTCAGCTCATAATCCGCTTTGGCCTGGGCAGCCGCTGCTCGCGCTTCCGCGATCTCCTCTGGGCGGAAGCCCCGCTCCGCTTTCTGGGCTGACGCGCGCGCTTGATCGAGCGAGGCCAATAATTCTTTGTCGTCGAAGGTGATCAGGATCTGCCCTGCGTGTACGGTATCTCCTTCGCGCACCAAAACCTTATCGATGCGTCCGCCGACTTCCGAACCTACGCGTATGTTTCGCGCTTCCACGGTGCCCGAGCCATGCAAGGAGTTATCACGATGAAAAAAGGCTGCGTACACAGCGGTGCCCCCAAGGATGAGGACGATCAGAATCACGATGCCGATGGTTTTTCGACTCATAAAATCAATCTCCACTTGTAACTGGGGGAAGCCTCGTCTGCGCTATGTCCGGCGGCGAAGTGGTCGCGTTGCGAGGCGCAAGGCCGGACCACAGCACGTTGAATGCGGAATCGATGCGCGCGTGCAGAGTCTCATCGCCCTTTAGCGACCACATCAAAAGTGTGCCGAACACGGTCTGGCGAAAAACGTGGGCGATTTCCGCGGCGGGCAAGTCGTTCCGAATCTCCCCACTCTCCTGCCCCAGCCGCACGATCTCCGTGTGCAACTCGTGTACACGCTTCTGCAAATCAAGCATTGCCTCGCGAACAGCGGTCGTGGAGAGATAAGCCTGGAGCAGAGCCCGAATAATCCCAGGATGGCGCGTTGGCTCCTGGGTCATCCGCACGCCCAGCGAGCGAAGAAACTGCGGCATGGGTTCCCCCGTGTGCCGAGCTTCCTCGACGGCGGACTCCAGCTTGGCAAGCTGCATCTGTCCGAAAGCGAGGAGGATGTGATCTTTGCTCGGAAAATAATTGAAGAAGGTACCCTTGCCGACGTCGGCTGCTTCCGTAATGTCCTCTACCGTCGTCTCGTTAAACCCTTTGATTGCAAAGAGGTCCAGGGCGGCGCGAAACAGCCGCTCCCGCGTTTCCGCCGTGCGCCGTTCGCGGCGGCCATGCAATTTGCTGCTTGGGCGGCGGGCAGCGGCGGAAACCTTCGGACTTGATTTCTTGACCATAGTTCATAGATGACTATAAGTCATAAATGGTTGTAAATCAAGCTCCTCTTTTTGCCCTCTCCTTTAAAAACAAAAGCCCCGGCTTTCGCCGGGGCCTCCTCAACCATCTGATACCGACTTAGCTATTCCTTCAAGGAATTGGGATCGGACAGGTTTCTAGGAGACTTCCGATTGAGGTAAGCGATCATCTGCTGGGCGGGCGGCGGCACGGGAACCGCGCCTTTGAAAATAATGGCTTCTGCGCTGACTTTCTTTCCGTAGATGTGCTCGTTGGCATCATTGTCCGGGCGAACCGTCGACCCTTCCAGTGAGATGCCGGCAAATAAACCGCGAGAGCGCGAATAGCTGAGTACTTCAGCGCGCAGGCTGGCATCCGTGGAAGCATCCGCAGTGCGGCCCTTGGGACCGGCGGCCGCGGAGGCGTCTGCTCCGAGCTTTACTTTATTCTTGAGAATGGAGTGGGCTCCACGAGCATTCATCACCAGCAGGACGAAATCCGTCGCTTGCCCGCCAATCTGGAAGCCGATGCTGCCGCCTTCGAGAGCCATCATGGAGGGGGCGCTCCAGGGGCCGGTGTAGTGTTCGCCGGTGCGGCAGGTCATCGCGCCGCGTCCGTAGCTGCCTCCGACAATAAAGGCGCCCTTTACGACAGAGGGGTAAACGATAACGCATTCGGTTCTGTCGATGAGATCCTGGGGAATGTCATCGGGTATATCCATAACTTCTTTGATGACCGTGCCGCAATTTTCAAGCCGATCCGCCTCTTTATTTTGCGCGAATAGCGGCGGGGCCACGATTGCCAGGGCCATAAGGCAGGAACTAATCTGCTTAATCAAATTTCACCTCGCTAGATTTACTGGGCTTACCAATCATAGGTTGCCTAGGGTTTAGGCGCAACCTGCCGTTTATGAGGGACCGACTTCAACACTGCTCAACAGATCCCTAGATGCGCCTACCGCCGGGAATGTTGCGCGCTCTTTCGACTATACTTTCAACTGCGGAAATTTGCAGGCAGGAAAAAACATGGGCTTGAAAAGCGTTTACAGTTGGCGCGCCACGGCGGCATTCCTCGCGTTCAGCCTATTGGCTGCCTCAGGAATGCGCCCGCAATCGAGCGCGGCCCTGCAAAAAGCCTGCTGCGCTGCGAAGGCTGACGCGAACCGGGAAAAGTACCTTTCCCGAGACGCCGCCGCAGCAGCGCGGTTTGCCGCCCGCGCCGACGCGCTGCTCGGCGCGGCGCCCGTGAACAAAGCCGATTGGGGACTTCTGATCGAGGACGCGCAAACAGGCGAGACTCTCCACGCGAAAAACGCCGACAACTATTTTGTGCCAGCCTCGAACATGAAGCTCTTTACTACTGCGCTGGCTTTGGCAAAGCTCGGGCCGGATTACAAATTTCACACCACGATAGAGACGCGCGGGACGATTTCCACCGGCGGCAGGCTTTCCGGTGACTTGATTCTCGTCGGCCGCGGTGATCCCAATCTCTCGAACCGAAAGTTTCCCTACGAATTGAAAGAAGAGTTTGATGGACCGCCGGAAAAAGCGCTTGCCGAACTTGCCGACGCCGTGGTCGCTCGGGGCGTGAAAGAAATTGCAGGCGATGTGATCGGCGACGACAGCTACTTTCCGCGCGAGCGCTATCCCAACGGCTGGGAAATCGACGACATGGTCTGGGAATACGGCGCGGCGATTTCCGCTATCGTGGTCGACGACAACACCGTATCGGTAACCCTCACTCCCGGCGAACGGGGGGGCGATCCGGTGATGGCGACGGTGGATCCGCTCACTCCGGACTTTACCTTGCAGAACGACGTGGCGACTTCCACGCCTGATGCAAAATCGGATTTGACCCTGACTCGCGAGCCTGGCGCCGGTCTCGTTGCGGTGCGAGGCACATTGCCAGCAAAGAGCGCCCCGCGAAAACTCGTGCTGGCAATTGAAGAGCCGGCGCAGCACGCGGCGTCGCTGCTCGCGGCACTGCTGGCGGAGCGCGGTGTGAAGATCGACGGAAAAATCAGCGTAGTCCACGTTCCAGACACCGATACAACTCCACGCACCGTTCTGGCAGAACATGTCTCCGTGCCGCTCGGAGATGAAGTCAAGCTCATCAACAAGATCAGCCAGAACCTGCACGCAGAGATGATGCTGCGAACCGTTGCGCGCCAGAGCGGTTTGTGGAGCACCACGGATGATCTGCTGAAGGTTCCGCAGGATTTTTACGCGGCGGCCGACATCGCCCCGGATGACGTGATTCAGACGGACGGGTCGGGACTTTCGCGGCACGATCTGATCACGCCGCGCGCCGTCGTCAGTTTGCTGAAATATGCCGAGGGGCAAACGTGGTTTGCGCCGTATTATGCGTCGCTCCCGGTGGCCGGTGTCGACGGCTCGCTACAGGACCGCATGAAGGGAACAGTCGCTGAAGGCAGGATCCATGCCAAGACGGGATCGGTCGCGCATGTTCGGACGCTTTCGGGTTTTGCGGAATTGCCGGACGGCAGGAGACTCATCTTCTCGTTTCTCAGCAACAACGAGAGCGGAAAGAATCACGAATCCGCGGACGTGCTGAACGGCCTTTGCGTGGCGATGATCGAGGAGTTTGGCGGGACGGCCCGAGCGAGCGTTCCGGCTCGCGCGAAAGTGAAACAAAATTGAAACGTGTGAAGAACACTCTGCAATAGCAAGAACAGAATGTCTCGGACAGCACAAGACGTGCTCGAGTTTGACAAGCTGCGGGAATTGTTGCGGCTAAGGACGACGTGTGCGCCGGGGCGGCGGGCTGTCGATGCGCTCGAATTCAGCGCGATACGCGCCGCACTAGAAGCCGCGTTTGCGCTAATTCGCGAAGCGCGCGAATGGTTGCGCTCCGGCGGCGAACTTGGATTCGGCGGGCTGGCCGATCCGCAGGGATGGCTCGAGAAGATCGAAGGGCCCGGCACAGTTCTGGAGGCCAAGGAAATTCTCGAATCCGCTTCGCTGCTTGAAACCGTCGGGTGGCTGCGCGGGCAATTCAAGGAAGACGAAGCCAAGTTTCCGCTGCTGAAATCGCGAGTAAGTGCGTTGGCGGATTTTCGAGACACGCTGACGGCGATCCGGCGCTGCGTCCTGCCGAATGGCGAAATCAGCGACGCTGCGTCCGCGGCGCTGCGGCGCATTCGCACGAGCATCACGCAGACGCGCGAATCGATCCAGAAAACACTGAAGCACATCCTGCGGACACGCAGCGCCGAAGCCGGAGAGGATTACGTTACGCTGCGCAATGACCGCTTTGTGATTCCGGTGCGTGCGGAAAGCAGGCGTAGCGTGCCCGGCGTTATGCATGGCGCGAGCGGCACGGGGCAGACCGTTTTTGTGGAGCCATTTGAGACGGTCGAAGTAAATAACCAGCTCGTGCAGTTTGCCGAAGACGAAGCGGCGGAAATTGCGCGCATATTGCGGGAGCTGACAGAAAGGCTTCGGGCGCTGCGAGGGCCGCTGCTCGCCGCGTCGGAAACGATCGCGGAGTTGGACAGCGTGTTTGCCCGAGGGCGTTTTGCGCGGGATTTCGACGCGGCAATGCCGGAATTTTCGGAAGCCGCCGAATTGCGCTTGGTCGAGGCGCGGCATCCCGTTCTTGAAGACAAGCTGCGGCGCGAAGCACGCGCGATTGTGCCGATGACGTTGGCGCTGGGCGGCGCGGAAAAAGTCCTGGTCATCAGCGGCCCGAATACCGGCGGCAAAACCGTCGCACTGAAAACAACCGGGCTGGCGGCGTTGTCCGCGCAGTCCGGGATTCCCGTCGCGGCGCAGCGCGCGGTGCTGCCGTTGTTTGATCACGTGCTGGTGGATATCGGCGACGAACAATCCATCGCCGCGGATTTATCCACGTTTTCCGCGCACATGCTGAATTTGAAAACCATGCTTGAGCTGGCGACTCCGCAGTCGCTGGCGCTGGTCGATGAAATGGGAACGGGAACGGCTCCAGAGGAAGGCGCTGCGCTGGCCGTGGCGCTGCTCGATGAATTTCGCGCAAAAAATTGCATCGTCCTGGCCACGACGCACCACGACCGGCTGAAGACCTACGCCTCGACGACGCCCGGCGTGGTGAACGCAGCGGTGGAATTTGACGACGTCAATTTGCGGCCGACGTACCGGTTGATGGTCGGCGTGCCAGGCGGTTCGAGCGGCATCGCCATTGCGCAGCGATTGGGGCTTGCAAATTCCATTATCGAAAGAGCGCGGAGTTTGCTGACGCCGGAATCGCGCGAAGCTGCGGACTTGATCGCGTATCTGCATCGCGGCCGCGATGAACTTGACCGCATGCAGAAGCAGATGGCTTCCGAGCGGCATGCGCTCGAAGAAGAACGCAAGAAACTGCGCACCGAATGGGTCGAGCGGCAGCAAAAACGCATCAAGGAGCTCGAAGCGCAGTTCGCGGAAATGCAAAAACGCTTCGATGAAAACGCAGCCCGCGTGCTGGAAGCCGTGAAGGAGCGCGAACTGCGCGCTTCACTCGAAAAAACCGCGAGGCGCAAAGGGCAGGAAATACGCCGCGACGCACGCGAAGAGCTGAATGCCGCGGTCGTGCAAACCATTTCGGAGTCGCAGGCCGATCTCGGTGTCGGCTCGAGCGCCGCGGAGCCAGTGAACACGAGGACTTTGCAAGCGGGTTCACGGATTCGCGTGCGGGGTTTCAGCAAGCCCGTGATTTTTCGCCGGCTTGATGGCTCGTCCGCGGAAATTGAGGCAGGGCCGCTGCGCATGAAAGTTGCCGTCGACGAAATCGTTGGCCTTGAAGACGCGCCCGCGCAGCGGTCGGCGCCGACAACGTCGCGAAATGTCACGGTCACTTCGCAGCCCGGTGAAGGCGCAGCGTCCGGAGAGATTAACGTGATCGGCATGCGCGTCGAAGAAGCGACAGAGCGAGTCGACAAGTATCTCGATGAAGCCGCACTAGCGAATCAAACCCGCGTGCGCATCATTCATGGACACGGAACGGGCGCCCTCCGCCGCGGCATCGCCGAGTTCCTGAAATCGCATCCACTCGTGGCAAGCGCCGCGTTTGAAACTGAAGAGCACGGCGGAAAAGCCGTCACGGTTGTAGAATTGCGTTCGTAGGGGCCCATGGCGGAAGCGGGATCATTTGCGGAACGGGTGAAGCAGCAGGCGGACATTGTTCGCGTGGTGGGCGAGTATGTGCGTTTAAAGAAGACCGGCAAAGACTTCAGCGGGCTTTGTCCGTTTCACCAGGAAAAGACTCCTTCATTTACAGTTTCTCCGATCAAACAGATTTACTATTGTTTCGGCTGCGGCAAAGGCGGCGACGTCTTCAATTTCGTGATGGAGCTGGAAAAGAGCCCGTTTCCAGAGGCCGTGCGAACCGTTGCAGAGAAATGTGGTATCGCCATTCCGCGGCCGAAGGAACGGTCGCCGGAGGAGCGCAAGGAAACGCAGCAGCGCGCGGCGCTCGTCGAGATGCACCGCGAAGCGCAGACATTTTTCGTGAAACAGATTTCGGGGACGCTCGAAGGAAAGGTGGCGCGTGCTTATCTCGAGGATCGGGGCGTCGACAACAAGACGATAGACCGTTTCGGGATTGGGTATGCTCCCAGCGACGGCGATGCCTTGTTGCGCGCGTTGAAACAGAAGTATCCGGAGCAACTGCTTGTCGAATCCGGATTGATTTCGCGAGGCGAGCAAGGCGGACGATTGTTTGACCGGTTTCGCCGGCGGATTACGTTTCCAATTGCGAACGAATCCGGAAAGATCGTGGCGTTTGGCGCGAGGGCTTTAGGCGATGATCAGCCGAAATATTTGAACTCGCCGGAAACGCCGATCTACTCGAAGAGCAACGTGCTCTATCACCTGGATCGCGCGAAGGAAGCGCTGCGGCGGTCGGATTTTGCCGTGCTCGTCGAGGGCTACATGGATGCGATTGCCGTGGCGCGCGCGGGAATCACTAACGTGGTAGCAAGTTGCGGAACGAGCCTCGCGGAACCACAGATCAAACTCCTGAGCCGCTTTACGAAGCGCGTGATCGTGAATTACGACCCGGATGCGGCCGGGCAATCGGCCACGGAACGGTCCGTTTCGCTGCTACTGGAGCAGGATTTTGAGGTACGCGTGTTGGCTCTGCCGCCTGTCGGCGATAAGAAAGCCGATCCGGATTTGTTCATCCGCGAAAAAGGCGCCGAAGAATACACGAAGTTGTTGAAGGACTCGCCGCCATACGTGGACTATCTCATCGGACGCGTGCGAAAGATGGATCTGACGACCGGCGAAGGGAAAGTCCGCGCGGTGAATTTTCTGCTCCCTTACGTGCAGAAGATTCCCAACGGCATACTTCGCTCCGAATGGGCGACGCGGATTGCACAGCAGCTTCGGCTGGAAGAGCCGGTCCTGCGCTCGGCTTTAAGCAAAGCGGCCAAGGAACGGCGCAGCGAAGTGAAGACGCAGCCGGAACTTGTCGGGCGATCGGCGAAGCCTGTCGAACGGAGGCTGATTCGTATGCTGGCCGAGGCGGCGGGATTTCGCCGTGAACTGGCGCAGCAACTCCAGGTGGCACAGCTCCACAAGGGCCTGGAAACTGAAAAGGTGTTTTCCGGGCTGATCGCGGCAGCCCTTTCCGATGAGCCAGCAGCAGCGACGGAAGTGGCTGCGCAATTCGAGGAGCGCGACCGGCGGATGCTCTTCGAGATCCTTTTCGAGGAAGCCAGCGAGCCGACCTGGGAAGAGGCGGTCAGCTGCATCGAGGCTCTGCAACACCGGCAAGCCGAACGGGAGCTGGCGGAGGTGCAGCGAAGCATCGAAGCGAATCCGACCGGGCCGGAGATGCGCGGGCTGCTGGAAAAGAAGCAGCATCTAATGAGGAGGCTGGCAGCCGCGAGATGAGTTCGACAGGCTACTCGTCAGACCTTTGGATCCATTTGCGAACGATGGCGAAATCAGGAAGTGTCAGACTAGGCCCAATAATTTGGTAACAACAAACGATCGGCTCCCTCCCCCTGATTTCTCGTAAGTGTTGATTTCAATGGGGATAAAGTTCTTTGCTTTGATACACTTCTGCAAGTGTTCATTCTAAAGGTACTTACGGTTCTTGGGGAGCGGGATGGTTGGCGAGCCCTTCTCGCGATTCGACTTGCGCCTTTAGCTTTTAGGCGACGCGTTTCTGTTGGGGCTGCGGCTCAAGACGTGAGAAGCGCAGAGGCTGATGCCTGTACCACCAAGAACAAGACGCCAGCAAGGCTGCTGGCGTTAAGTGGGAAGAGACCAAATATCCCCCAATTGGTTTTATACGGCGGAAGTAATCATTTGTCAATAGAAAAGGGTGTCATTTTTTGGTAATAAGCTGGCGGCCAGCGAAGTGGAAGGCAATGTGAACGTTTTTGGTCTGTAAGTCGTTCATGTGGCGCCGCGTTCCTGCTTTGCTAGTTCGGCGCGGAAATCTTGTTCCTTTTGGGCGATGAACTTTTTGTAGCCATCCGCATCCACAAATGGATTTGGCCCGCCCTCTTTCAGACGAGGGTATTTTTCTTCGAGGCCGAAGTAGGCGCCGTGGGCGCCGAGGAAAATATCGCAGGGCAACGACTTCAGAACGCGCCACATGTGCTCGTAGTCTTCGGCGATTTGGGGATAGGCGGGGTTGTGAACGAGCTTGTAGCCGGAATTGACGTTGGGGCTGCCGACGATGACCACGTTGTAGGTTTTGCCGCGATCGGTGACCTTCATGGTCCAGGTGGTGCAGCCTTTGGTGTGGCCGGGAGTGAGATGCGCGACGAGAATCGTGCTGCCGAGGCGCACTTCGTCGCCATCGTGAAGAATGCGGTCGACTTTGGTGGGCGGATAGAGATTACTGGGAGTATTGCCGTACTGAAAATCGGTTTTGCCGCCGGATTCGACGACGGAAACGTCGGCATCCATCACCATGTATTTCGCGCCGGTCATCTGCTTGATGAGCGCACTACCGGCGTCGTGATCCCAGTGGGCGTGACTGATGAGAAGGATTTTGGTGTCCTTGAACTTGAAACCGAGCTTTTCGATGCTGGCGGCGATCATGGGCATGTTCGCTTCGAGATCGCTGTTGATAAGGATGTTGCCTTGCGGAGTGGTGATCAGATAGTTCGCCAATCCCTTGCTACCCACGTAGTAGAGATTGCCCGCAATGCGAAATGGCGGGAAGGGTTCGGTCCAGTCGGGGCTGGCTTGGGCGAAGAGACCGTTCGCAGAGGCCAGGACGAGAAGTACCAGGCGAAAAAGGAGGGAGAATTTCTCTCGCATGGACGGAGTATAGGGCAAGTCAGCGAAAGGAAGCCAATTGCGCAACCGAGCAAGCTGGCCGCTTTTGCTCACAATCAAAGCGAGACCGCGTGGCCCATCACTCCTCATGGCAGAGTGACGAGGCTAGGTTGAAGAGCTAAGTCTACGCGGGAGAAGCCAGGCCAAGAGTAGTAAAAGAGCCGATGGAAGCCAAATCCAGAGGATCTCGCTTTGGATGACGGCCAGGCCGTTGTGAGTGAAAAAGCGGCTTACGCCAATTGGAGAAACTCGGATTGGCCTCCAGGGGAGGAAGTAGCGGGTGTTCTTGAAGGGGGAGAAGAAGGCAACGCCTAAACCACCGTCGGTCATGGCGTCGAGTAAGCCGTGGCTGACTGTCACGAGGAAGAAATAAGTCCATAGGGCGAATCGGCTCCAGCCAGAAATGGCTTGCCGAAAAGCAACTAGCATAACGGCGGTTGCCAGAATCCCCGCGAAAACGAGCGAATGTATAAATCCGCGATGTCCCCAGAAGTCGGCGTAGTGGATGCCGAATCGGAATCCAACTACATCCACATCGGGGATGACCGAACAAGCCACTCCGAGAAGACAGACACGTTTGGGAGTGTCTGCTCTGTGGAAAAAGGCGCTGATGCCAACGGCTGCGACCGCATGGGAAAAGACTGAGGCCATGAGAAAAGTAGAGCCTTTTATATTTCTGTGTACATCATACATGC
>Ga0335083_10003873_pt1 | contig 19247 bp, 23 predicted proteins | sample Lox_Sample_42_FD_206716 | JGI IMG/M metagenome (GOLD analysis project Ga0335083, IMG submission 206716) | Soil microbial communities from Loxahatchee National Wildlife Refuge, Florida, United States - Lox_Sample_4.2 | ecosystem: Environmental > Terrestrial > Soil > Wetlands | place: USA...
CACGAGGCCGAGGCACTCGCCGGGCTTCACGTCGAGCGTGACGCCGTCGACGGCCTTCAAGGTCTTGACGCCGCCGGACAGCGCGCTGCCGACCGTGAAGTGGACGGCGAGATCGTCCAGCGCGAGCAGGTTCTCAGCCATGGTGGTGGCACCGCACGAGCCCGTCCGCCGGCAATGCCGTGACGTCAGGCGATGTGCTGCGGCAGACGTCAGTCACCGACGGGCAGCGCGGATTGAACCGGCAGCCACCGGGATAGGACTGGATCGACGGCACCACGCCCGAGATCTCGCGCAGGCGCTGGCGGCCGTGCTTCGAACGCTCGCCCAGCCGCGGCAGGGAGTTCACGAGGCCCTGCGTGTAGGGATGGCGCGGCGTCGCGAAGATCGCGTCGGCTTGCTGCGCCTCGACGATGCGGCCGGCGTACATCACGGCCACGCGCCGGCACATGTTGGCGACCAGGCCGAGATCGTGGCTGATCATCAGGATCGCCGTGCCGTTCGCTGCGCACAGTTCGCGCATGAGATCGATGATCTCGGCCTGCACCGTGACGTCGAGCGCCGTCGTGGGCTCGTCGGCGATCAGCAGGTCGGGGCCGCAGGCCAGCGCGATGGCGATCATCACCCTCTGGCGCATGCCGCCGGAGAGCTGGTGCGGATAGTCCTTGATGCGCCGCTCCGGCGAGGGCACGCGGACCTGGCGCAGCGCTTCTTCGGCGCGGTCCATCGCCTCGCTCCAGCCGGCGCCCTGGTGCAGCACGAACATCTCGGCGATCTGCCGGCCGACGGGCGAGAGCGGATTGAGCGCCGTCATCGGCTCCTGGAAGATCATGCCGATGCGTTTGCCGCGCAGGCGCCGCATCTCGGCGGGCGAGGCGTGCTGGATCTCCTGCCCGTCGAGCAGGATGCGGCCACCCGCCAGCGACAGCGGCTGGCGCAGCAGGCCCATGACCGCGAGGGCGGAGATGCTCTTGCCGCAGCCCGATTCGCCCACCAGCCCGAAGGCCTCGCCGCGGCCGATCTCGAAGGAGACGTTCTCGACGGCATTGTAGGTGGTGCCATCGCCCGCAAGGGCGATGCGCATGTCCTCGACCTTGAGCAGGGCGGCACTCATGCCCGCCTCGTGGTCGATTGCGGATCGAGCCCGTCGCGCAGGCCGTCGCCCAGCAGGTTGAGGCCGAGCACGGTGAGGAAGATCGCCAGGCCGGGGAACACCGAGAGCCAGGGTGCGGTCGTGATCTGGTCGCGTGCTTCGGAGAGCATGCTGCCCCAGCTCGGAAAGGGCGGACGGATGCCGAGGCCGAGGAACGACAAGGCGGCTTCGGCCAGGATGGCGGTACCCATGCCCAGGGTCGCGATCACGATCAGCGGGCCCAGGATGTTGGGCAGGATCTGCGTGAACATGATGCGCAGGTCGCCGTAGCCCAGGATTCGCGCGGCCTGGATGTAGCCCTGGCTCTTGAGCGACAGGACCTGCGCGCGCGTGAGGCGACACGAGTAGGACCAGGCGGTGAGGCCGAGCGCGATCACCAGGCTCGGCAGGCCCGGCCCCAGGATCGCCATGATGGCGAGCGCGAAGATCAGCGAGGGGATGGCGAGCATCATGTTGGTGAGGCCGCTCACGAAATCGTCCCACCAGCCGCCCCAGTAGCCCGCCGTCAGGCCGAGCGAGATTCCGATCAGGCTGTTCAGCAGCTGGCTCACCACGCCCACGGTGAGCGAGATTCGCGAGCCGTAGACGATGCGGGAATAGATGTCGCGGCCCTGCGCGTCGGTGCCGAACCAGAACTCCTCGCCGGGCGGGATCTCGGCGTTCATCAGGTTGGCGTCGAGCACCGGATCGGTGTGCGCGATCAGGGGTGCGGCGATCGCCACGAGGATGGCGACGCCGACCAGAGTGCCGCCGATCCAGAGCGACGTGCCGCCTTTCAGCCTGGGCAGCTTCATCTTCCGTACCGGATGCGCGGATCGATCGCCACGTAGGCGATGTCGACCAGCGTGTTGATCACCAGGAAGAACGTCACGATCAGCAGGATGCAGCCCTGAACCGTCGGGATGTCGCGCTGGAAGACCGAGTCGATCAGCAGCGAGCCGACGCCCGGCCAGGCGAAGAGCTTCTCGACCACGACGGCGGCGCCCATCAGCGAGCCGAACTGCAGGCCGATGGTGGTGATCACCAGCACCAGCGCGTTGCGCATGACGTGCCACTTGACCACGCGCGGCTCGCTCATGCCTTTGCTGCGGGCGGTGCGCACGAAATCGGCGTTCAGTACGTCGAGCACGGCGGCGCGCGTGGTGCGGGCGAGCAGCGCCATTGGGCCGACGCCCAGCGCCACGGCGGGCAAAATCAGGTGCTGAATGCCGCCATCGCCATAGCCGAAGCTCGGCAGCCATTTCAGCTGCAGCGCGAAGAGGTACATCAGCATCAGCCCGAGCCAGAACTGCGACAGCGACAGGCCGGAGATCGCGCCGACCATGGACGCCGTGTCGATCAGGCTGCCCGGCCGGAGCGCGGCGAGAAAGCCCAGCGGGACGCCGACCAGGATGGCGAAGCACATGGCGCCGAAGACCAGCTTCAGCGACGGCCAGACCCTCACACCGATCAGGGTCGTGACCGGCTCGTGCGTGCGGAAGGAGGTGCCGAGATCGCCGGTCGCGGTGTGGGCGATGTACTTGGCGAAGCGCTCGGGCAGGGGATCGTCGAGCCCCATTTCCTTGCGCATGCGCTCCATCACTTGGGGATCGATGGTCGTGCGCCCGTCTTCGCCCATGCCCGAGATGAAGCTTCCGGGCAGGACGCTGAACAGCAGGAAGACGAGCGCGATGACCGCGACCAACGTCGGGATGACGTTGGCCAGGCGACGCGCGAGGACGGGAAGCATTACTTAGCGGGAGATGTCGCGTCGACCCAGATGTCCTCGGGATACTGATGCGTGATCTCGGTCGGGTTGGCCTGCAGGCCGTGGATCCACGGCTGATGGGCCAGCACCGCCTTGTTGTAGTTGAAGAACCAGACCGGCGCCTCCTCGAAGAGGAGCGCGTTGGCCTTCTTCAGGAACTCGTTGCGCTTGGCGAGGTCGCCGGTCTGGGCGGCCTCGTCGAGCAGCTTGTCGTAATCCGGATTGTTGAAGCCCGCATAATTGCCGGCGGTGCGCGGCGTCTTGGAATAGTAAGTGCGCAGGATGGCGAGCGAGTCGGGGCCCGTCAGGCTGGAGCGGATCAGGGCCTGATGCTCGCCCTTCATCAGCAGCTCGGTGAGCACCGTCGCTTCGACCAGCTTGGGCTTTATCTTGATTCCGACCTTGGCCAGCATCGGCATGATCGCCTCGACGATCGGCAGGCCCCAGCTCTCGTTCTGGCTGGTCGTCAGCTCGAACTCGAAGCCGTCGGGATAGCCCGCCTCGGCCAGCAGCTTCTTGGCCTTGGCCTGATCGAACGGATAGGGCTTCATCGTCTTGTCGAAGGCGGGCGAGGAAGGCGGCAGCCAGCTCACCGCGCGATAGGCCTTGTCCTTCACGAGCCGCTTGATGATCAGCTCCGAATCGATGGCGTAGTTGAAGGCCTGGCGCACGCGCTTGTCCTTGAAGGGCTTGGGGCCGTCGGTCAGGTTGAAGGTTATCGAGCGCGTGAACATCTCGGCCACTTCGAGGATGCCCTTGGAGAGCTGCGGATCGGCGCGATAGGCGACGTACTGCGCCGGGCCCAGGATCGAAGTGTCGATCTCCTTGTTGCGGAAGGCGACGTCGCGCGCGGCGGCCTCCGGCATGATCAGCACCTCGAGCTTGTCGGCATAGGGCTTGCCGGGTTTGTAGAACTTGTCGAAGCGCTCCATGCTGACGCGGCTGCCCGGGATGTGCTCCTTGAACTTGAAGGGCCCGAGGCCGACCGGATTGGCGGCGAAGTTGCCCTTCTCGACCTCTTCGCGCGGCAGGATCGCCGTCGTGCCGCCGAACAGGTAGTAGCCCGGATCGACGCGATCGGTGATGGTCATCTCGAGCGTGAAGTCGTCGATCTTGCGCAGGCCGGAGATCTCCTTCGCCGTGCCCTTCTCGACATCGATCGCGCCCTTGATCACCCGGATGTAGAGCGCCCCCGGATAGCCCTTGGTGCCGTCCATGATGCGCGTGTAGGACCAGATGATGTCGTCGGCCGTCATCTTGCGGCCGTTGTGGAAGTAGGCGTCGTCGCGCAGCTTGTAGGTGTAGACGAGGCCGTCGTCGGAGACAGACACCGACTTGGCGAGCTCGAGCACCAGCTTCGCGTTGGCCGTGTCCCAGTTATAGAGCGTGCGATGGATCGCCTTGTTGACGATGTCGTCCTGCGCGCGCGGCGTGACGTGCGGATCGAGGCTGCCGAAGCTCGCGGCATAGGGCGCGGTCATGCGGATCGTGCCGCCCTTGCGCGGTGTCTGCTGGGCGTCGGCTGTTCCGGCGGCGAGCGCGGCCGCGACGGCGATCGCGAGCCAGGTGAAAATGCGCATGATAGCTCCCCTTATGACGCAGGCATTCCATCGCGCCCGTTGCCGCCGTGCAAGAGGAATGCCGACAGTCATTTATTTCCCCATTCAAATGGGGAAGTGCCCGCGTCTTCGCGGGCGATGGGGTCATGAGCCCCAAACGAGATCTTGCTCGTGGCTCATGACTCCTCCGGCCCTGCGGGCCACCTCCCCATATGAATGGGGAGGTGAGGGTCTTAGACCGGCACGACGTACCCGTCGCGCCGCGGGTCGCAGCCGCCGGTGAAGGTGCCGGTTTCCGGATCGCGCGCCACGCCCTGCATGCCGCCGACCTTCATCGTCCAGTCGGGGCCGCTGGTGAGATCGTGGCCACGCTTGCGCAGCTCGGCATGCACCTCGGCATCGACGCGCGTCTCGAGCGTCACCTCGCGGCCGTCGGTGAGGCGCGCGCGCGGCGCCTCGATCGCCTGCTGGATCGGCATTCCGTAATCGACGTACTGCACGAAGGCCTGCGGCTGGGTCTGCAGGATGCCGTAGGAGCCGGGCGTGCCCAGCGCCATGACCGCCTGGTCGCCCTGCGTCACGATCGAGGGTGCCACGCACACCGGCATGATCTCGCCTGGCTTGGCGCGGTTGGGGCTGTCGGGATTGACGTCGGCCCAATAGAGGAAGTTGTTGCAGCAAACGCCGGTACCCGGCACGACCACGCCCGAGCCGAACACCGCGCCCAGGCTCTGCGTCACGCACACCATGTTGCCCTCGGCATCGGCGATGGAGAACGAGGTCGTGTGGCCTTCCGCGGGCTTGTCCTTCATGTCGGCCGTCCACTGCTCAGTGGCGCCGGTGATCGGCTTCTTGTCGCGCACACGGGCGCGCAAGGTCTCGACATGGCCGTCGGAGAGAAGCTCGGCGAGCTTCTGCTTGCTCGGCACGCCCACGCGGATGCGCACGCCGGCGGCGAGACGGATGGCGCGCAGCACGGTGTCGATATGCTCGACGCCGTTGCGCGGCATCTTCGAGAAGTCGAAGCCTTCGAGGATGCGCAGGGTCAGCAGGTACTGGAACGCCTCGCAGGGCGGCGGCGGCACATGCACCGTGCGGCCGCGATAGTCGGCTGACACCGGATCGACCCATTCGGTGCGGGCCTCCTTGAGGTCATCCATCGTGAGACAGCCGCCCAGCGCTTGCAGCCGGTCGATCAGCTTCTGGCCGAGCGCGCCGCCGTAGAGCAGCCCCGGCCCTTCGTTGGCGAGCGCTTCCAAGGTCTTGGCGAGATTGGTCTGCTTCAGCACGGCACCGATTTTCGGCGTGCCGCCCGTAATGCCGTCGAGATAGTTCTTGCTCCACTCGGGATAGAGATCGCCGAGGCCGCGCAGCAGGCCCTTGGCGTTGTTGAACTCCTCGATGTTGAACTCGATCATGCCGTAGCCGTCGCGCGCCAGTTTGATCGCCGGCGCGAACAGCTCCGGCAGCTTCTTGCTGCCATAGTCGCTCACCATCCGGCACCAGCCGCCGAGATTGCCCGGCGCGCCGACCGCCAGGGCGCCGCGCGCCAGCTGCTCGCGATTCTTGAGCCGGTCGAGCGGCAAGCGGCGCGGAATGGCGCCCATGAAGGAGAGCGAGCGCACGCGGCGCTCCTGGGCGACGTAGCAGGTGGCGAGGCCCTGGCCCGCCAGGCCGGACATATAGGGCTCGACCACGTTCAGCGCCGCCGCGGTCGCGGCCGCCGCGTCGAAGGCGTTGCCGCCGTTGCCCAGGATGCGCGCGCCCGCGGCGGCGGCCAGCGGATGGGCTGCGGCCACCATGCCGTGGCGCGAGGTGACGGTCGGACGCTTGCCGTGCTGCAACATGTGTCAGGAACCCCCAGAAAGTTGGCGGATCATGACGCCTTCGCCCGCGGTGCGCTATAACCCGCACGATGCGCAGACTGGAATTCGGCTGGTTCCTGCCCACCGCGGGCGACACGACGGCCTATGGCCTCGCCGAGGCCTTCGTGCCGCAGTCGCTGCCGCTGTTCGACAAGATCGTCGCGGCCGCCGAGACGGCGGGCTTCGAATACATGCTGGTGCCGGTGCAGACTGCCTGCTGGGAGGCGTGGATCTCGAGCGCCATGATGGTCGCGCGCTCGAAGTCGATCCGCATGCTCGTTGCCGCGCGGCCCTCCTACATCAACCCCGTGCTGCTGGCGAAGATGATCTCGACCTTCGACCAGCTCTCGGGCGGGCGTATCTGCGTCAACCTGATCGCGGGCCAGAGCGAGGCGGAGAACGCGCAGGAAGGCGTGAAGTGGGGCAAGGAGGAGCGTTACGAGATCATGGACGAGGAGGTGACGCTCCTGAAGCTCCTGTGGACCAATCCCGCGGTCACCTTCGACGGCAAGTTCTATCAGCTGAAGGGCGCGCAGGTCCGGCCGCGTCCGCTGCAGCGGCCCTATCCGAAATTCTATCTCGGCGGCGGCTCACGCCAGGCGTGGGAGATCTCGGCCAAGCATTCCGACGTGCATCTCTTCTGGGGCGACACCTACGAGCGCATCCGCGCCAACATGGCGGAGATCAAGGCGATGGCCGCGAAGCACGGCCGTGAGAATGAGATCGGCTTCGGCATGCGCTTGCAGATCGTCTGCCGGCGGACGGAGAAGGAGGCCTGGGACGCCGCGCACGAGCTGGTGGGCCATGCGAGCGAGGCGCAAAAGGCTTTCGTGAAGGCGCACTTCGCGACCTCGCAGGCGAACCTCCGCGTGCGCGAGCTCGCGTCCATGGGCGAGGTGATCGAGAAGAACTTGTGGACCGGCATCACGCAGGTGCGGCCGGGCGCGGGCATCGCCGTGGTCGGCACGCCCGAGCAATGCGCCGAGACCCTGCAGAACTTCATCGATCTCGGCTGCCACTCCTTCTGCCTGTCGGGTTACCTGCACGACGAGGAGGCCGAGCGCTTCGGCAAATGGGTGATGCCCATCCTGCGCGAGCGCAATCGCGAGCGGATGCTCGCGGCTTAGTTTCTGGGACCGCGGGCCTGGAGGCCCGCGGTCCCGGAAGACTCTACCGATCTCGCCAATCGAAGGAGAGCGGCGCCTCGCGGAAGGCGAAGCGGTCGAGGTGGCGGGCGACGGCGCCCTTCAGCGCCTCGAGCTGGCCCGGTGCGCTCGCTTCGAGCCGGCAGTCGAGCGCATTGTCGTGAGCCTCCAGCTTGAGGGTCGCGTCGCCCGGCCAGTCGGCTCCCCGCGCGTTGCGCGGGAAGGTGACGGTGCCGTGGTTGGGATCGAACTCGACCGCGAGGTTGTGGCTCCAGTGCTTGCAAAGCTGCTGGAGGTAGCGGCTCGCATTCGTGGTCGGGACGTGGACCGTGCTGAGAGTGCTCATGGCCTAGAGCCGCTCGATCTTCTGCGCGGCCTCGTCGAGGATCGCGGCGATCTGATGCAGCGTCTCGCCCTTCAGCGTGTCGCGCTCGAAGCGGTCGCGCAGGACCGTCTTGAGGTTCTGCATGGCGCGCCGTACCGGGCCGCCATCGGTGCGCTCACGCGCGTTGCCGAGCTGGGCCAGGCGGGCGAACAGCTCCTCGACTTCCTTCTTGTGGGCGTCGAGATGCTCGGTGCCGGCCGGGGTGATGGCGAAGGGACGGCGCGCGCCGTCGGCGGCGGCTTCCTCGATCTGGCCCATCTCCTGGAGCATGGTGAGTGTCGGATAGACGACGCCGGGGCTGGGCGCGTAGCTGCCGCCGGTCAGCTCTTCGATGGCGCGGATCAGCTCGTAGCCGTGGCGTGGCTGGTCGGCGATCAGCTTCAGCAAGACGAGCTTCAGCTCGCTCGAGTCGAAGACGCGGCGGCGGCGATGGCCGCGCTCCTCGTCGCCGCGGTCCCAGCCGTGGCGAAAGAAGCGGTGCAATCCGCCGTGACGGCCGAAATGATGGCCGTGACCGTGGGAATGGGGGTGGTGAAAGCGCATGGAGTGCCTTTTGGTGTTACTAATTATATATAAGATATATCTTGAATCGCGCAATAGTCAATCGCGAGCATCAGAAATCATAATTTTGCCTTAAATCGAGCCGGACGCATGCGAGCCACTCTTCCCGATCTCAGCGCCCGCCAACTCGAAGCCGTGCTGGCGCTGGCCGAATACGGCAGCTTCGTCGCCGCCGCCGCGCGCCTTGGCGTGTCGCAGCCGGCGCTGACGCGCCTGCTGCAGCGGCTGGAGACGGCGCTGGGCGTGCGCCTGTTCGAGCGCAGCACGCGCCGGGTCCAGATCACGGCGGCCGGCCGCGAGTTCGCCGCCGTCGCCGAGCGCATGCTGAACGATCTCGGCATCACCGTGCAAAGCGTGCGCGAAGTCGCTGAAGAACGCCGCGGCCTGGTCGTGATCTCGAGCGTGATGTCGGTGGCGGGTGGCTTGCTGCCCGGCATCGTCGCCTCATATCGTGCCGACCGGCCGGGCGTGGAGATCCATGTGCGCGAGGGCGTGCATGCGACCGTCGTCGAGGATGTGCGGAGCGGCGTCGCCGATTTCGGCATCGGCTATGTCGAAGAGCTGCCCGAGTTCGCCGTCGGCACCGCGCTCGGCCGCGAGACCTTCTGCGCCGTCATGCCGGCGCGCCACAAGCTTGCCGCCAAGCGCCAGGTCTCGATGGCCGACCTTGCGGGTCAGCCGATCGTGGCGCTGCCCACCGAATCGCGCACCCGCCGCACCATCGACGCGGCGGCGGCGACCGCGGGTCTCACCTTGCGGCAGATGGTGACGGTGACCCAGATCGCGACCTTGCTCGGCCTGGTCGGCGCGGGTGTCGGGATCGGCATCGTGCCGAAGGGCGCGGTGCGCGGACCGATGGGACGCGGGCTTCGGGTGATCCCGCTCGGCCCGCCCCTGCTGACACGGCGGCTTGGATTGATCGCTCTGCGCGAGCGCGAGCCGACACCGGCGGCCTCCGGGTTTATCGCTTTGCTGAAGCGGCGGTGGCCCAAAGGCGAGTAGGCGCAATTGATATATATTTCGCAATAATCCCGGCTATCAAGTCGGTCTTGGCATAGCCGCCCTGAAGACTATTCTGGCCAGCGGAGGATCGCCCGTGCAGTTCCAGAGCCGCGTCCATGAGGCCGAGAGCATCTCGGCGGTGCAGGAGCTCTATCACAGCAACGGCTGGACCGACGGGCTGCCCATCGTGCCGCCGACGGAAGAGGCGGTTCAGGAATGCCTCGACTGGGCGATGATGCCGCCCGACCAGCTGATCGGCATCGAGCCGGTGCGCGGGCTCGCGATCACGGCCGAGAAGATCGCGATCAACGCGGTGATGGCGGGCTGCCTGCCCATGCATTTCCCGGTCGTGCTGACGGCCTGGACCGCGATGATGCAGGAGCCGTTCCTGATGCACGGCGCCACGGCGAGCACCGGCGGCTGTGCCGTGCTGGTCGTGCTGAACGGGCCTATCCGCTTGGAGATCGGCGCCAGCGGCACCTTCAATGCCTTGGGCAACAGCGATCGCGCGACGTCGGTGATCGGCCGGGCGATCCGCCTCTGCCTGATCAACCTGATGGATGTGCGGCCGGGCGTGATCGATCGCTCGACGCTCGGCCATCCCGGCAAGTTCTCCTATTGCGTCGCCGAGGACGAGGAAGACACGAGCTGGGACCCGCTGCATGTCGTGCGCGGCGTCGAGCGCGCGGCCTCGGCGGTGACGGTGATGGCGGCTCAAGCACCGCGCCAGCTCATGAACGAGTGGACGACGAAGCCCGAGGAGATCCTCGAGACTTTCGCGGCCGAAATGCGCGCCAACCTGCGCCATTACTCGATCCACCCCGGCAACTACGCGATCGTGATCCCCAAACAGCTGCGCGAGCATCTGCAGGCCGCCAAGTGGACCAAGCGCGACATCGCCGAGTTCATCCACCAGCGTGCGCGCATCCATCGCCGCGAATGGGCAGAGGTCGGCAAGGGCGCCGTGGTGCGCGATCGCGGCGACAGCGTCTATCCCGCCATGCCCTCGGCCGACGATCTGCTGGTGATCGCCGCGGGCGGTCCGGCCGGCGGTTTCGGTGCCGTCATCCCGCCCTGGCTCGGGCACAAGAGCCGCGCGGTCACGTTGCCCCTGGGCGTCTGCATCGATTGTGAGCCGCCCAAGAAATAACGAGAAGGTAGGTCATGGCTTTCAAGGTTCTCGATCCCACGCCCGGTACCGCGCCGCCCGCGGGCCAGCTCGCGCCGCGCCTCGATACGCTGAAGGGCAAGACCGTGGGCTTCGTGTCGAACGGCAAGGAAGGCACCAAGGGCTTCTTCCGGCACCTCGAGCAGATGCTGAAGGACGATTACGGCGTGGCCAACGTCGTCTTCCGCACCAAGACCAACTACAGCGCGCCCGCCGACCCGCCGATCGCCGCCGAGATGACGTCCTGGGATGCCGTCATCTCAGGCCTCGGGGATTGAGGCAGCTGTTCATCGTGCAGTCTGCACGACGCCGTCACCGCTGAACGACAGAGCATCCCGGCCTTCGGGGTGATGACCGAGCGCTTCGTCAGCGCCGCCGAGATGATGGGCCGCGTGCTCGGCATGCCGGGCTACAAGTTCGCCGTCATCGGCCATCCCGTCTCGAGCGCGACCGACGATCAACTCAAGGCCATGGCGCGCACCGCCATCGAGCAGGGCTGCAAGCTGCTGGTGAAAGAGTAGCGGAACCTTCACCGGCCGTCGGCGTTGCCACGGCATGAAGCCCATTGCTGTCTTCGGCATCGTCCTGATCGTGGCCGGCATCGTCGGCCTCGGTGTCGCCAATATCTCCTTCACCGAGCAGAAGACCGTGCTCGACGCCGGCCCGCTGAAGGTGACCAAGGAGGAGCAGCACTCCGTGCCTGTGCCCACCATCGCCGGCGTTGCCGCGATCGTGGTTGGTCTCGGCCTCGTGTTCATGGGCCGCAAGACGGCTTAGAGCGGCCCCGCTCTAAAGAGGCCAGGTGAACCGGATGTTGTTCTTGGCGAGGCCGTCGAGAACGATCTGCACGCCGCCCGACTTCATCATCCATTCCAGCCGATGATCGCGATACTCGCGGCGGATGGCGCCTGACGCCAGCCGTTCGGCGGCATTGCCCATGCCTTGCGTCGCCGCCTCGAACTCCTTGAAGGTCTGGGCGACCGAAGGGCGCTCGCAGAGCCGCTTATGCCAGGCCTTGAGCGGCGAATCCTCATGCGGGCCGATGCCGTAGTGCACCGAGCGATTGAGATAGGGCGCGACGCTCAGGTCGGCCCAGCCGAACGTCTCGCCGCCGAACCAAGGACCCTTGCCGAGCTTGCCCGCGAGCCAGCCCAGCAGCTCGCGTGTCTGGGACGCCGCCTTGGCTTTCATGTCATCGGCCAGCCGGCCCTCCGCGCGCTTGAACCAGCGGATCTCGCTCAGGCCCCAGTTGATCGCCTCATAGAGCGTATCGCAGACATCCTCGATCATGCGCGCCTCGGCGCGCTTCAGGGGATCGCGCGGCAGCAGGGCGGGCGTGGGGTGCTTGTCTTCCAGGTATTCAAGAATGATGGTCGAATCGAAGATGCGCGCGTCGCCGTCGATCAGGGAAGGCACTTCGAGGCGCGGGCTCGCATCGGCGAACGGACCCGTCGAATTGCCCGAGCCCAGCGCCTGCGGCGTCTCGACGTCGAATTTCAGCCCCTTCTCGCGCAGCGCGATCTTGACCTTCTGGGCGTAGGAGGAGAGCGGGTGTTCGTAGAGCAGCATCAGGGAAGCTCCAGCTTCACCTCGACCGCGGCGCTTGCGATCACCGCCGGATCGTTGTGCTCGGGATCGGCGATGTCGAGCCCGCCCTTGACGGCCTGCACCGTGACGATGCCGTGCGGCAGCGAGGCCTTCACCTTCTCGATGTCGACCTTGTCGGGCTGCTGCACGCCGATGGTCACGTTCACGAACATGTCGGTCTTCGGATTGACCTTGAGCGCCCGCAGCATGCTGAGCGAGCTGTGATGCAGCGCATCCTGCACCGCGCGCAATGCCGCCTTGGTGTAGTCGCCGCCGTGCAGGTCGTTGCCGGTGCCGAGCTCGAGGATGACACGCTTCTTGGCCATGGCCGTCCTCCTAGAGATCGAGCCGCACGATGGCGGCGGCCTGGGCGATCACCGTCTTGTCGGTGCCGGCCTCGTTCATGATCTCGAGGCCGCCTTGCATCACCTTCACGGTGCCCGTGCCGTGCGGCAGGATCTTCAGCACCTCGTTCGCGTCGACCTTGTCGGGCTGCGGCACGCCGATCAGCACCTCGACCTGCATGTCGTCGCTCGACTTGCCGACCGCCGTCGCGACCGTGAGCGAGTTGTGCCAGAGCGCATCGCGCAGCGCGCGGACGGCGGCCTTGGTGTAGTCACCGCCCCGGATGTCGGTGCCCATGCCGATCTCCAGCGCCACTTTCTTCAATGCCATCGTGGAACTCCTATCCCTTGGCGAGGCCGGCCTTGATGAGAAGCGGCTTCACCTCGATGAAATACTTCTCCGCATAGGCGCGGAACTCGGCCGGACTCTTGTACCACGGCGCCTGGATGTAGGAGTCGAGCAGCGCATCGACCCGCGGGTCCGCCATGGCCTTCTTGAAGGCCTGATGGATCGCCTCGACGATGTTCGGCGGCAGGTCCTTGGGGCCGACGAGGCCATAGGGGCTCTGGCCCACCACGTCGATGCCGCGCTCGCGCAAGGTCGGCACGTCCTTGTATTTGGGAATGCGCTGCTCGGTCGCCATGCCGAGGATGCGGAACTTGCCGGCATCGACCATGGGCGCCCATTGCGCGCCGTCGCAGATGAACTGGACCTCGCCCGACAGCAGCGCCTGCGTCCATTCGGCGGTGCCCTTGTAGGGGACATGGGTGAACTTCGCGCCCGTCGTCTGCTCGAGCTCGATCATGGTGAGCTGGCCAGTGCCGCCGATGCCGCTGGTCGCGTAGTTGTACTTGTCCGGCTCCTTCTTGCCGGCCGCGATCATGTCTTCGAGCGTCTTCCAGGGAGAGTCGGCGCGCACCACGATGCCGATCGTGTAGCCGGTGAGACCGATGATGTAGGTGAAGTCGCGGATCGGGTTCCAGTTTGTCGGCTGGTAGTGCGGATAGCGCAGGCTGTTGATGCTCATGCAGGCGAGAGTCGTGCCGTCGGGCTTGGCATTCAGCAGCAGCGCCGGCGCGAGCGTGCCCGCGGCGCCGGGCTTCGAATCGATCAGGATGGGCTGGCCCAGGAGGGGACCGGCGGTCTCGCCCAGCAGGCGAAGATGCACATCGGTGCCGCCGCCCGCGGCGAAGGGATTGTAGATCGTGATCGGCTTGTCGGCCTTCCACGGCGCTTGGGCGTGGGCGATCGCGGGCGCGGCCAGCGTCGCCCCGGTGACGGAGAAGAGACGACGGCGACTGAGAACGAAAGACACGACTTCCTCCATGATCCGCGCTCCATAGCACGTGAGCGCGGGTCCTGGAGGAAATCAGGCGACGGGGCCTGGCGGTCCCGACGGGTGCGGTACGCTAGGTGGACCGACTTCAGGTGTCGGCACCGTCACCGGCGGCATCTCGGGTGGAATGGGCAGCGCCTTGCCGGGTGGCGGCGGCGCCTCGGGCACCGGGCCTGGTATCGGCGTTGGCGGCCGGTCGGGCTTGGTAGGCATGGAAGGCTCCCTGCAAAGAAGAGAATGCCCGCCGGTTGGGCGGGCATTCCCTCGGATTGCGTTCAGCTTATCGGACGATCACGAGCGGTCGTTGTGGCCCTGGTCGTGGCCGGGCTTCTGGCCCGGCATGTCGGGCTTGCCGCCCGGCTGCGATCCCGGCTTCTGGTTCTGGCGCTGCTGCTGCTCGCGCTGCTGCTGCTCACGCTGCTGCTGCGACGGGTTCTGGTTGTTGTTCTGCTGGTTCATGACCGTGCATCCTCTCCACGTTCGCGAAGCGGCGCCCGGGATTGAGCGCCGCTGTCATAAAAACGACCTGCGGGGGATGGAGGTTGCCGCACGAGGCGACCTCTAACAGCCTGTTCCGGAAGGCTATTTCGCTGCCGGACCAGCCGTCGCAGCACCGGCGCGCGTGCCGGGGTAGGTGGCGCCGAAGCCGAAGATGTCCTTCAACGCGTTGGGCTCCATGAAGCGATTGAGATCGGCCATCGATGCGGTCTTGGTCGGCTTCAGGGTGATGACCAGGGGCCCCTTCGGCGCCTGCCAGTCGCCGACGAACGACGCGACGGCATCGAGGCTGGCTTGCGTCTCGGGTCCCTGGCCCGCGGAGAAGGAGGCGATGGAGAGCAATGCCAGGGCGACCATGCTGTCCGGCGAGCCGCCCTGCTGCTGCGCAATGGCCGTCAGGAGCTTGGCGGCGAGGCCATTGTCTTCCAGCGTCAGCGCCGCGGTGCGCAGTCGGCCGTCATCCTTGGCGCCCTCCATCTCGCTCGCCTTGTCGCTGATGCCGTCCATCACGAGGCTGAGCGACAACCGCGAGAGGTCGCGCAGGCTCACTTCGAGCTTGTTGAGGGTGAGCACCTTCTTGTCGACGTCGAGCCTGTAGTCGAACGTGATGTCGGCGGGCTTGGCCGGAATGCCGTAGGGCGTCAGCAGTTGCGTCATGGCCTCGTCGCCCGTCATGCCTTGCAGCTTGATGTTGGCAAAGCGGGGCAGGGAGTCGCCGTCACTGTCCTTGAGGCGATCGAAGTCGAGCGCCTCGACGGTCACCTTCTCGATCTTCAGCGTGCTCGCCGGGCTGCCCGCGCCGTCGTTCTTCGGGATCACCGCCACGACGTCGGTCAGCACGAAGCCCGCGTCGCCCAGAGGCTCGGCCTTGCCGTAGGTGAACTTGTCGAGCGTGATCTGCGGCTTGATCTCGCGCTCGAAGCGCTCGAGCCCGTTCTCCGCCGCCGCCGTCGAGACCACTCCCCAGGCAAGCGTCACGCCCGCCAGCACGCTCCACATTCGCATCGCCGCCTCCACCGAACGCAGGGACGAAGCCTAGCACCGGAGCGCGCGCAGTCGATCTGCGTTTGTGGCCGAAAAAGGCTTGCTGTGGCGGGGTTTTTCTGGGTCCACGCAACGCTTCCCGCGGATGGGCGTTAGTCGGTCAGTCCATTTCGCAGGAGCCTCATATGACGCGACTGTCTGTCGTCACCCTTGCCTTGATCGGCTTTGCGGGCGTCGCTTCGGCCCAGCCCGTGATCAGCTCGCCGCCGCAGCCTTCGCCGGGCGATTACACGCGCGAGCGCCCGGGCCTGCAGCCGATGGATCAGCAGGCCCAGTCGACCTCGCCCTATGTCGGCCGCCGCGAGCACGCCGAGGCGTTTCGCGACGAGTACGGTTTCCGCTACGATTCGCGCGGCGACCGCATCGACGCGCAGGGTCATCTGATCTCGCCGCATACCACGACGCCGTAGCGCGTCGGCGCCCGTGGCGCAGAAGGAAAGGCCCGCCGGTCAACAGACCGCCGGGCTTTTTCTTTGCCCGGGCCCGCTCTAGAGTCGCGTGGGACCCGAAAAAGGAAGGGGAGGAAGAATGAACATCCGCACATTGGGCCGTCGCCATGCCTTGATGCTGGGCGGTGCCACGGCGGCGGGCCTCGCTGCGCCCGCGCTGGCGCAGGAGCCGAAGAAGCCCGCGCAGATCGTGGTCAACCATTCCGGCGGCTCGATGGGACAGGCCATGCGCAAGGCCTTCTTCAACGGCTTCGAGAAGAAGTACGGCATCCGTGTCGTCGAGACGAGCCCGGCCGATTTCGGCAAGCTCCGCGCCATGGTCGATTCGGGCAACGTCGAGTGGGACGTGACCGAGATCGGCGGACAGGACGCGATCCGCGCCACCAAGATGAACCTGGTCGAGAAGATCGACGACAAGATCGTCGACCGCTCGAAGTATCCCGAGAAGGTGCGGACGCCCTATGTGTTCGCCTCGTCGGTCTACACGACGATCATCGGCTACCGCACCGACGTGTTCAAGGACGGCAGCCAGCCCAAGAGCTGGGCCGACTGGTGGGACGTCAAGAAGTTCCCCGGCGCGCGCTCCATGCGCGACCATCCGACCGACAATCTCGAGTTCGCGCTGCTGGCCGACGGCGTGCCGATGGACAAGATCTATCCGATCGACTTCGACCGCGCCTTCAAGAAGCTCGACCAGATCAAGCCGCACGTCTCGGTGTGGTGGGCGACCGGCCAGCAGCCGGCGCAGCTCCTGCTCGACAAGGAGGTCGTGCTGGCGACCGGCTGGAACGGCCGCTTCTACGACCTGATCAAGAAGGGCGCGCCGATCGCCATCGAATGGAGCCAGGGTGCGCTGAAGCAGGGCAGCTTCGTGATCCCGCGCGGCGCCAAGAATGCCTATTGGGGCCAGAAGATGCTGGCCGAGATGTCGATCCCGCAACAGCAGGCGATCTATGCCAGCGAGCTCGGCTATCCCGGCCTCAACCTCGAATCGCTGAACCATGTCGACGCCAAGGTGAAGCCTTTCCTGCCGACGCAGTACATCGACAAGCAATTCTGGATCGACGATTCCTGGTACGCGGAGAACGGCACCAAGGCGCTCGAGCTGTGGAACGCCTGGAAGCTCAAGAAGGCCTGACGAGTGGCCGAACCGTCGGGCGAGTTGCGTGTCGAGGGGGTGAGCAAGCGCTTCGGCGACGTGCTCGCGCTCGACCGCGTTTCGCTCGACATCGCGCGCGGCGAGCTGCTCACCATCCTGGGGCCGAGCGGCTCGGGCAAGACGACGCTGCTCAAGATCGTCGCGGGCTTCGAGCGTCCCGATGGCGGCGCGGTGAAGGTCGACGGCGCCGACATCACCTCGCTGCCGCCGGCCAGGCGCGACATCGGCATGGTGTTCCAGAACTATGCGCTCTTCCCGCATCTCACGGTGAGCGGCAACGTCGCCTTCCCGCTCGAGATGCGGGGCGTGCCGAAGGCGGAGATCGACCGCCGAGTGGGCGAGGCGCTGGCGATGGTCGAGCTCGCGGGCTACGGCCAGCGCCTGCCCAAGCAGCTCTCCGGTGGCCAGCAGCAGCGGGTCGCGCTCGCGCGCGCCATCGTGTTCAACCCGCGGCTCCTGCTGCTCGACGAGCCGTTCGGCGCGCTCGACCGCAAGCTGCGCGAGACCATGCAGCTCGAGGTGCGCCGCCTGCAACGCAGGCTCGGCCTCACCACGATCTTCATCACGCACGATCAAGAGGAGGCGCTGGTGCTCTCCGACCGGATCGCGGTGATGAACAGGGGCGCGATCCAGCAGATCGCCTCGACCACCGAGATCTACGAGCGCCCGGCCAACGATTTCGTCGCCGACTTCGTGGGCGAGAGCAACATCTTCCACGGCACCCTGACCGAGCCGGGCTATGTCAGCCTCGAGGGCGGGCGGCGCGTGCAGATCAATTCGGGCCCGATGGCCGTCGGCAGGCGGCTCGGCGTGCTGATGCGGCCCGAGCGGTTCGTCGGCGGCGCCAACACCTTCGTGGGCGAGGTGCGCGAGGCGGTCTATCTCGGCTCCTCCTTCAAGCTCCGGCTCGCCTGCAACGACGGGCTGGAGCTGGTCGTGCGCCAGCCCGCGCGCGGCAAGCTGCCCGAGGCCGGCGAGCGGGTGACGGTCGCCATCGACCCGGATGCGATCCATGTCTTCTAGCCGCAGCGCCTGGCCGGCCCTGCCGGCCTTGATCCTGCTCTTCTGCTTCTTCCTGTTCCCCGTCGCGCGCATGCTGGGCTTCAGCGTCGAAGGCGGCTCGCTCGACTGGTACGCCAAGGCGCTGGGCGAGGGCCTCTACCTCAGGGTCTTCTGGAATACCTTCGAGGTGGCGCTTTGCGTCACGGCGATCTGCCTGATCCTGGGCTATCCGCTGGGCTTCCTGATCGCCACCACGACGCCGTTCTGGGCGACCGTCGGCTTCATCTTCGTGCTGCTGCCGCTCTGGACCTCGGTGCTGGTGCGCACCTATGCCTGGATGGTGCTGCTCGGCCGTAACGGCGTGTTCAACCGCCTGCTGGTCGATGGCGGCGTGATCGCCGATCCCATTCCGATGCTGAACAACTTCACCGGCGTGCTGATCGGCATGGTCCATGTGCTGCTGCCCTACATGGTGCTGCCGGTCTACGGCGCCGTGCGGCGGCTCGATCCCGCCATCGTCTCGGCCGCCGAAGGGCTCGGCGCCTCGGGCTTCAACGTCTTCCGCCGCATCTACCTGCCGCTCACCCTGAACGGCATTTTGGCAGGCTCGATCATCGTCTTCGTGCTGTCGCTCGGCTTCTTCATCACGCCGGCGCTGCTGGGCGGCGGCAAGGTGATGATGATCGCCGTCCTGATCGAGCAACAGGTGCACGAGACGCTGAACTGGCCGTTCGCGGCCGCCCTCTCTGCCGTGCTGCTCGCGGTCACTCTCGCCATCTATTCGGCGAGCCAGCGCTTCACGCGAAGCGAGCTGCAACAGCCATGAGCCGCCGCCTGCTCGTGGTCGCCGCCGCGATCATCTACTTCTTCCTGATGCTGCCGCTGCTCGTGGTCTTTCCGATCTCGCTTTCCTCGGCGCAATACATGCAGTTCCCGCCGCCCGGCTTCTCCTGGCAGTGGTACGAGCGCTATCTCGACGATCCGCAATGGATCGATGCCACCGTGCGCTCGCTCTACATCGGCGTCTCGACGGCGATCCTGGCGCTCGCCGTCGGCGTGCCGCTCGCCTTCACCCTGGTGCGCCGCCGCTTCCGCGGCCGTGTCTTCCTCGATCGCCTCGCGCTCGCGCCGCTGATCGTGCCGACCATCATCGTCTCGGTCGGCATCTACGGCCTGTTCGCCAAGCTGAAGCTGATCGGCGAATGGTACGGGCTGGTGCTGGCGCACACCGTGCTTGCGCTGCCA
>Ga0335083_10003874_pt1 | contig 19241 bp, 23 predicted proteins | sample Lox_Sample_42_FD_206716 | JGI IMG/M metagenome (GOLD analysis project Ga0335083, IMG submission 206716) | Soil microbial communities from Loxahatchee National Wildlife Refuge, Florida, United States - Lox_Sample_4.2 | ecosystem: Environmental > Terrestrial > Soil > Wetlands | place: USA...
GGGCCGGGAGTCTCGTCGGCACCGTCTACATCGACGAAGGTCGGGGTTCTCACCGTGCAAGGCAAGCTGTCACGACCGCGCCCAGCCGTTGTCGCGGTGGCGGAACGGGAGCGTTCGGGTGAGCCGGATTCTGGTCGTGGAGGACGAGCGTCCGATGCTCCGCGCCCTCGGCGCGCACCTGCAAGCCCGCGGCTACGAGGTCGATCTCGTCGAAAGCGGTGAGGCCGCGCTCTCCCGAGCCGCCGCGGGCTCGCACGACGCCGCGATCGTCGACCTCGGGCTGCCGGGGATGGACGGAATCGAGGTCGTGCACGGATTGCGAGGTTGGACTTCCATCCCGATCATCGTCGTGTCGGCACGCGACCAGGAGGCGATGAGGATTCTCGCGTTCGACGCCGGCGCCGATGACTACGTGACGAAGCCGTTCGGTATGCGTGAGCTGCTCGCACGTCTCAGCGTCGTGCTCCGGCGCGCGACGGCGGGCGGTGAGCTGCTGCCGATCGTCGACACCCCGGACTTCCGTATCGACCTCGGCATGAAACGAGCGACAGACAGTGCCGGCGACGAGATTCGACTGACGCCGACGCAGTGGCATCTGCTCGAGATCTTGGTTCGGAACCCCGACCGGCTTGTGACCCAGCGCAACGTGCTGGAGGAGGTGTGGGGTCCGAGCTACGTGAACCAGACGAACTACGTGCGTCAGTTCATGGCGCAGCTGCGCCGCAAGTTCGAGCCCCGGCCCGCGCGTCCGCGCTATTTCCTGACCGAGCCCGGGATGGGAGTGCGCTTCGTTCCGGATCCCGAGTTCGACGACGACCTCGTCACCGAGCAGATTGGCCGTCGAGCGCAAGGTTGAGCTCCAGGACGTTCACGCCCGGTTCGCCCATGAACCCGAGCCTCCGACCGTCGGTGTGCTTCGAGACGAGTGCCAGCACCTGATCGACTGTCAGGTGGCGAGCGCGTGCCACCCGGGGAGCTTGCAGCCGTGCGTTCGCAACGCTGATGTCGGGATCGAGCCCCGAGAAAGATGCGGTGACCGCGTCGACGGGGACCTTGACGGTCGGCGCGAGGTTGTTCTCCGCGCGGTACTCGAGCACCCGCTCCGGCACCGTGCTCGGATCACAAACATAGGTGCCGTCCTTGTTCTTCTCGTAGACCGCGTTGCCGTTGCTGTCGGTGATGTCGTTGCCGTCCTTGTCGGTCGCCTGCACGGGTACGCACCGCGGATCTGTAGGCGTTGCATAAGGGTTCTTCGTTCCGTCGATGCTCACCCCCGGGACGTTGCCGATGAGGTTCGGGTTGGAAGGGCCCTGGTTGGAAGCCCCGCTCGCGCTCGCGTCGTAGCCGTTGCCGTCGTAACCCACGCCTGCCTTCGAGGGGCGAGGGTGGAAGTACTTCGCACTCGTGAAGTCCTCGGCGATCAGCTTCGAGCCCACGATCTGACCGTTCACCTTGATCAGCGAGCCGTCGGCTTGCTTCTTGAACGCGACCTGACCGATCCCGTACACGGCAAGCGGATAGATCAACCCCAGCAGAACCGTAAGCGCGAGGAACATGACGATTGAGGTGAGAACTTGACGGCGCATCAGTGGACTCCCAGACCTGATACCACGAGGTCGATCAATTTGATGGCGACGAACGGTGCGATGATCCCCCCGACGCCGTAGATCATGATGTTGCGACGAAGGATCGACGCTGCGCCCATCGCCCGGAACTTGACGCCGCGCAATGCGAGAGGAATCAACGCGACGATGACGATTGCGTTGAATATGACCGCACTCAGGATCGCCGAGTGTGGATTGGCCAAATGCATGATGTTGAGCGTCTTCAGTTCGGGGAAGACGCCGACGAACATCGCCGGGATGATCGCGAAGTACTTCGCCACGTCGTTCGCGATCGAGAACGTCGTCAGGGAGCCGCGGGTGATGAGCATCTGTTTGCCGATCTCGACGATGTCCATGAGCTTCGTCGGATCGGAGTCGAGGTCGACCATGTTGCCGGCCTCCTTGGCAGCTTGAGTGCCGGTGTTCATCGCGACGCCGACGTCGGCCTGCGCGAGTGCGGGCGCGTCGTTCGTGCCGTCTCCGGTCATCGCGACGAGACATCCGCCGGCCTGCTCGGCGCGGATACGTGCGAGCTTGTCCTCGGGCGTGGCTTCCGCCATGAAGTCGTCGACACCGGCTTCATGCGCGATCGCGGCCGCGGTCAGCGGGTTGTCGCCGGTGATCATCACCGTGCGAATCCCGATCGCACGCATCTCGGCGAATCGCTCCGCGATGCCGGTCTTGACGGTGTCCTTGAGATGGATGACACCGAGGACATGTGTGCCCTCGGCGACGACAAGAGGGGTGCCACCGCCCTGGGCGATGCCCTCGACGATGCCGGCGAGGTCGGATGGCACGTGCCCGTCGCGCTCCTCGACCCAATGCACGACGGAGTCGGCCGCGCCCTTGCGGATCGAGCGGTTGTGCCACTCGATGCCACTCATGCGCGTCTGCGCGGTGAACGGAACGAGCTCGGCGTCGTCGATGTTCTCGGGCGGGAGCGAGTAGCGGTCCTCCGCGAGGGTCACGATCGAACGACCTTCCGGCGTTTCGTCGGCCAGGCTCGACAGCAGCGCGACCGCCGCGACCTCGCGTTCGTCGACGCCACCGACCGGTAGGAAGGCGGCTGCCATCCGGTTGCCATAGGTGATCGTCCCGGTCTTGTCGAGGAGCAGCGTCGCAACGTCACCCGCGGCCTCGACCGCTCGTCCCGACATGGCGAGCACATTGCGTTGTACCAACCGGTCCATGCCCGCGATCCCGATGGCCGAGAGCAGTGCGCCGATCGTCGTCGGTATGAGGCACACCAGCAGCGCGACGAGGACCGTGATCTCCTGCTGCGCGCTGCTGTATTTCGCGAACGGCTGGATCGTCGCGGTCGCGAGCAGCAAGACGATGCTGAGGCCGGCCAGCAGGATGTTGAGCGCGATCTCGTTCGGCGTCTTCTGCCGGTTCGCGCCTTCGACCAACGCGATCATGCGGTCGATGAAGCTCTCGCCCGGTTCGGCCAGGATCTTCACGACGATGCGGTCGGAGAGGACGCGCGTCCCGCCCGTGACGGCCGATCGGTCGCCTCCGGATTCGCGGATCACCGGGGCCGACTCTCCGGTAATCGCCGACTCGTCGACCGACGCGATGCCCTCGATCACGTCACCGTCGCCCGGGATCAGGTCGCCGGCGACGACGACGACGAGATCGCCGACGTGGAGCTCCGACGACTGGCGCTCGACCGTCGACCCGTCGTTCAGCAGCAAATGCGCCACAGTCTCCGACCGGGTCTTGCGGAGCGTGTCGGCCTGCGCCTTGCCCCGGCCCTCGGCCACGGCTTCGGCGAAGTTGGCGAACAGCACCGTGAACCACAACCAGATCGCGACGAGACCAGTGAACGTGCTGTCGGCCGCCGACGCGGTCGGGAGGTCACGCACGAACAGATACGTCGTGAGCAGGCTCCCGATGAACACGACGAACATCACCGGATTCCGCACCTCGGTGCGGGGGTGGAGCTTCTTGACCGCGTCGACCATTGCGCGCCGCACGATCTGCGGGTTCAAGAGCGCACCGCGACGCGGCGAACCTTGACCGGGCTCGTGCACCGACGACATGTCGATCGGTTCGGGGGTGAGATCGGTGACAGTCACGGCACTCCTACAGCTTCAGGTGCTCGACGATGGGCCCGAGCGAGAGCACGGGGAAGTACGTGAGCCCGACGAGGATCAGGATCACGGAGAACAACAATCCGGCGAACAGCGGGCCGTGCGTCGGGAAGGTGCCGGCCGAGGGCGGTGACGGCTGTTTGCGGGCGGAGCCGCCCGCGATCGCGAGCACCGGCACGATCAACACGTACCGACCGACGAGGATCGAGAACGCCAGGGACAGCTGGTACCAATGCGACGTCACGGTGATCCCTGGGAACGCCGAGCCGTTGCCGTTGGCCGCGGATGCGTAGGAGTAGAGGATCTCCGACAGACCGTGCGGACCGGTGTTGCCGAGCTGGCTGACGGCCGTGGAGAGCACCGCGGCGATGCCCGCCAACACCAGGGTCACCGTCGGAACTGCGAGCACGTAGAGCGTGGCCAGCTTGACGTCGGGCGCACGTATTTTCTTGCCCATGTACTCGGGCGTTCGCCCGACCATGAGCCCGGCGATGAAGACTGCGACGAGCGCCAGGATCAGCACGCCGTAGAGACCCGATCCGATGCCACCGGGGCCGTATTCGCCGAGCAGGATGTTCGTGAGCACGATCGCACCGCCGAGTGGGGTCCACGAATCGTGGGAGGAGTTCACGGATCCGGTCGTCGTGCTCGTCGAGTTGGAGCCGTGCATCGCGCTGGCCGCCGCGCCGAAGCGCACCTCCTTGCCTTCTAGGTTCCCGCCGGGATTCGTCGCCGTGGCCGTCTGCGACACTCCGGCGGCGGTGAGCTGCGGGTTGCCGTTGGTTTCCAGGAGTTGCGCGCCGAGCATGGGCAAAGCCCAGAACGCGAGCATCACGGCGAAGACGGCCCACCCTTGACGTTTGTCACCGACCATCTTTCCGAACGTGTAGGTGAGCCCGAAGCCGATGAGGGCGGCGAAGTACATCTGCAGGAAGTTCGTGAGCCCGTTCGGGTTCTCGAACGGATGGCCGGAGTTGGCGTTGTAGAAGCCACCGCCGTTGGTACCGAGCTCCTTGATCGCTTCTTGAGACGCAACCGGTCCGCCGGGCACGACGGCGGAGCCCGCCGGTTGTCCGCTCGAGTCCTTCGCTTGTACGAGCGCCGAATCGACCGGCTTGTACGGCGTGTTGCCGTGGAAGTTGTCGATGACGCCTTGGCTCAAGAAGACCACCGCGAGCACGAGCGAGAGCGGGAGGAGGATGCGCACACAGCTCCGGACGAGGTCGACCCAGAAGCTGCCGATCGTGCTGGAGCGCCGGCGGGCGAGACCGCGGATCAGGGCGACCGCGACGGTGAGGCCGATTGCGGCGGAGAGGAAGTTCTCGACTCCCAGCACGGCCATCTGCGTGAGGTGCGACACGGTCGCCTCGGGCACGTAACTCTGCCAGTCGGTGTTGGTGACGAAGCTCACCGCGGTGTTGAGCGCCATGAACGGCTGCACAGCCGTGACGTGCGTGGGGTTGACGGGCAGATGCGCCTGAATGCGCTGGAAGAAGTACACGCAGAGCACCGCAACCGCGTTGAACGAGAGCAGCGAGATCGCGTACGACTTCCAGCGCTGCTCACCGTGGCCGTCGATCCCGCAGACGCGGTAGATCAGCCGCTCGATCGGGCCGAAGACCCGATCGCCGGGCGCGCGCCCGTTCGAGTACACCTTCGCCATGTAGGCGCCGGCGATGGGCGTGCTCACGATCAGCAGCGCCGCCAGCGCGAGGAACTGGATCCACTCGGACGCGCGCATTACAGCTTCTCCGGGAAGACGAGGGCAAAGAAGAGGAAGACCACCAGGCCGACCGCCAACACCATCGCGGTCCAGTTGTCGGCACCGGATGCGGCGAGCACGGGAGTCACGCCGCTACCGCGTCGTCTGCGGGCGCCGGCGGCTCGCTCGGGTTCTCGGCGACGACGGCCTGATCGTCGGGCCCGAGGATCAGGTCGCATGCGTGCGCGTAGGCCACGCACAGGGCGAAGAAACCCACGATGAACGCAACGCTGATGATGTCGTACACAGTCGCTCCTCTCGCCGCTCCGAGCGGCTCGTGTAGAAGCGTGTGTACAGAGACTCGGGGCCGATGCCTAGGGTCTTGACGCGGGCGAGACGCACATAAGTCGCCGATGTGACATCGATTGCACGCCGATGTCGCGATTGCTTCCGGCATGTTTCCGGCTGTGCTCGGGCGAGCGCTCTCTGGGCGCGTATCCACCGCGTTGCAACGGACACCTTCGCGTCATAGCGGCGTTAAATCGAGCCCCGCCGGCGCCCGAGAGGCCGCATGCTGGATCGGCACGTCCGAGGTGCGGGCGTAATTCTCACGGGAGGACCCGTGCACAACGATTTCGCGTTTATCACGCTGACGATCGTGTTCTTCGTCCTGGCGGGTCTGTTGACGGTCGCGTGCGATCGCATCATCGGTCCGGACCCCGTCTACGACGAAGAGGACGAGACCGTCGACGAGCAGGTCGCGGCATGAGCTACGACAACACGCTCGGTCTGATCCTCGCGGTCGCGTTGACCGCGTACCTCGTCTACGCGCTCATCTTCCCGGAGAAGTTGTAATGACCACCGCAGGTTGGATCCAACTCATCGTCTTTCTCGGCCTCATCGTCGCCTTCACGCCGATCCTCGGCAGCTACATGGCGAAGGTGTGGGCGGGTGGCAAGGCCCCGGGCGATCGGATCTTCGGACCGATCGAGCGGCTGATCTACCGCGCCGGTGGGATCGATCCCGAGAGCGAGCAGCGGTGGACGACCTATACGTTCTCGCTGCTGGCCTTCAGCGCGGTATCGCTGCTGTTCGTCTACGGATTCGAGCGCCTGCAGTCCCACCTGCCGTTCAACCCCGACCATATGGCGGCGGTTCACCCCGACCTCGCCTGGAACACCGCGGCGAGCTTCGTCACGAACACGAACTGGCAGAGCTACGGCGGCGAGTCGACGATGAGCCACCTCACCCAGATGGCCGGGCTCGCGGTACAGAACTTCGCGTCGGCCGCCGCCGGCCTGGCCGTGATGGTGGCTCTCATTCGCGGCTTGAGCCGCAGCCGGAAGAAGACGATCGGCAACTTCTGGGCCGACCTCATCCGCACGACGTTGCGGATCCTCGTACCGATCGCCTTCGTCGCGGCCATCGTGCTCGCGAGCCAGGGCGTCATCCAGAACTTCCACGCGTCGACCACGGTGACGACGGTCGCGGGCGGGACCCAGACGATTCCGGGTGGACCGGTCGCGAGTCAGCTCGCGATCAAGCAGCTCGGAACCAACGGCGGCGGTTTCTTCAACACCAACTCCGCGCACCCGTTCGAGAACCCGAACGGCTTCACGGGCATGATCGAGATGTGGTTCCTGATCCTGATCCCGTTCGCGGCGACGTTTGCGCTCGGCGTCCTTGTCAAGAACAAACGATTCGGTTGGGTCATCTTCGGAACGATGTTCTTCTTGATGGTGCTCGCCATCGGCGTCGCGGTCGGTTTCGAATCGCACGGGAACGTTCAGTTGAACAAGGCCGGTGTGACGCAACAGGTCACGAGCGCGCAACCCGGCGGCAACATGGAAGGCAAGGAGGTCCGCTTCGGACCGTCCGCCTCCGGCGAATGGGCCGCGGCGACAACAGGTTCATCGAACGGTTCGGTGAACTCGTTCCACGACAGCTTCACGCCGCTCGGCGGACTCGTGCCGCTCACGAACCTCTTCCTGGGTGAAGTGACTCCCGGAGGCGTCGGTGTCGGTCTCACCGGCATGCTCGTCCTCGCGATCCTCACGGTGTTCATCGCCGGCTTGATGGTCGGGCGAACGCCCGAGTTCCTCGGCAAGAAGATCCAGGGCGCGGAGATGAAGATGGTGGTGTTGCACATCCTGTTCGCACCGCTTGTCATCCTCGGCTTCTCCGCCGCGTCGGTCGTCGTGCAGTCGGCGGTGCATTCGATCTTCAACTCGGGGCCACACGGCCTTTCCGAGGTCGTGTACGCGTTCGGATCGTCGGCCGGCAACAACGGCTCGGCGTTCGCGGGCTTCGGGTCGAACACCAATTGGTACAACACGACGATGGGCATCACGATGCTCGTCGGGCGCTTCTTCCTCATCATCCCGATGCTCGCGATCGCCGGTTCGCTCGTTCGCAAGCAACCGACACCGGCCAACCTCGGCACGTTCCCGACCGACACGCCGCTGTTCGGCGGGTTGCTCACCGCGATCGTCGTGATCGTCGCGGGTCTCACATTCTTCCCCGTATTGGCGCTCGGCCCCATCGTCGAGCACCTCGTCGGCCACTTCTAAGGAGCAGGTGACGTGTCTGTGTCAGATGTTCCCTCCGGTCTGAAGACCCTCGAGCCTCACGGGCCCGAGACCAATCCGCAGCACTCGAAGCGTCGCGGCCGCGCCATGTTCGAACCCGCGATCGTCCGGCGCGCGATCGTCGAGAGCTTCGTGAAGCTCGACCCGCGCCTCCAGGCCAAGAACCCGGTGATGTTCATCGTCGAGGTCGGGAGCGTCCTGACGACGTTCTTGTTCTTCCGCGACCTGAATCGCGTCGGAGCAGCCACCGATTGGTTCGGGGGCCTCGTCGCGGCGTTCCTGTGGTTCACGGTGCTGTTCGCGAACTTCGCCGAGGCCATGGCCGAAGGCCGAGGTAAGGCGCAAGCCGAGACGTTGCGCAAGACGCGCGCGGAGACCGTGGCCTACGTCCGCCAGCCCGACGGCAGCCTCGTGGAAACCCGGTCGAGCGATTTGCAGGTCGGTGATCTGTGCGTCGTGCGGCCGGGTCAGGTCATTCCCGGTGACGGCGACGTCGTCGAGGGCATCGCCTCGGTCGACGAGTCAGCGATCACCGGCGAATCCGCGCCGGTCATACGCGAGTCGGGCGGTGACCGTTCGGCGGTCACCGGTGGGACCCGCGTGCTGTCGGACGAGATCGTCGTGAAGATCACGTCCAAGCCGGGCGAGACGTTCCTCGACCGGATGATCGCGCTCGTCGAGGGCGCCGAACGCCAGAAGACACCGAACGAGATCGCGCTCAACATCCTGCTCGCCGGCCTCACGATCATCTTCATGCTGGCGGTCGTTACGCTCCAGCCGTTCGCGATCTACTCCACCGCGCCGCAGTCGATCATCGTGCTCGTCGGGTTGCTCGTGTGTCTGATCCCCACCACGATCGGGGCGTTGTTGTCCGCGATCGGCATCGCCGGCATGGACCGGTTGGTTCAACACAACGTGTTGGCAATGAGCGGCCGGGCGGTCGAGGCCGCGGGCGACGTCTCGACGCTGCTGCTGGACAAGACCGGAACGATCACCATCGGCAACCGCGAAGCCACGGAGTTCCTACCCGTCCCGGGCGTCGAGGAGCGCGACCTGGCCGAGGCCGCGCAGCTCTCGAGCCTCGCCGACGAGACTCCCGAGGGCCGCAGCATCGTGGTGCTCGCAAGAGATCGTTTCGACCTGCGCGAGCGCGACTACCTGGATGCGACCCTGGTGCCCTTCACGGCCCAGACCCGCATGTCGGGTATCGACATCGAAGGTCGCGTCGTGCGCAAGGGCGCGGCCGACGCTGTGCAGCGTTGGGTTGTCGAGGAAGGCGGTGTCGTTCCCGACACGCTCGAGCCGATCGTCGAACGCATCGCCCGTGGCGGCGGCACGCCACTCGTCGTCGCGGATGGAACGCGTGTCCTCGGTGTGATCCACCTCAAGGACATCGTCAAGCAAGGAATCGCGGACAGGTTCGAAGAGCTGCGCCGGATGGGCATCCGGACCGTGATGATCACGGGCGACAACCCGTTGACCGCGGCTGCTATTGCCAAAGAAGCCGGCGTCGACGACTTCCTCGCCGAAGCGACTCCCGAAGACAAGATGGCCTACATCAGGAAGGAGCAGCGGGGCGGGTTCCTCGTCGCGATGACCGGCGACGGAACGAACGACGCCCCCGCGCTCGCGCAGGCCGATGTCGGCGTCGCCATGAACACGGGTACGCAGGCCGCGAAAGAGGCCGGCAACATGGTCGACCTCGACTCCAATCCCACGAAGCTCATCGAAGTCGTCGAGATCGGTAAGCAGCTGCTCATCACCCGCGGCTCGCTGACCACGTTCTCGATCGCCAATGACGTCGCGAAGTACTTCGCGATCATCCCCGCGATGTTCATGGGGGTGTTCCCGGCCTTGAAGACGTTGAACGTCATGCACCTCAGCAACCCGCACACCGCGATCCTGAGTGCCGTGATCTTCAACGCCGTCATCATCGTTCTGCTCATCCCGCTCGCGCTACGCGGCGTGAAGTTCCGAGCGATGTCGGCCAGTGCCATCCTTCGCCGCAACATCTTCATCTACGGCGTGGGTGGAATTATCGCCCCCTTCATCGGGATCAAGCTCATCGACATCGTTCTCACTGCGCTCGGAGTGCACTGATGATTCGCCGCCAGCTCATCACCGCCGTAATCGTCGTGGTCGTCATGACCGTGACGCTCGGATTCGTCTATCCCCTCGTTGTGACGGCAATCTCCCAGGTTGCATTCCACAGCAAGGCCAACGGTTCGCTCGTGAAGGTCAACGGCAAGGACGTGGGCTCGTCGCTGCTCGGGCAGAACTTCACGGACAAGGATGGCAACCCGTTGCCCAAGTATTTTCAGCCTCGGCCTTCAGCCGCGGGCGCTGACGGCTACGACGCGAGCTCGAGCAGCGCCTCCAATCTCGGGCCGTCCAACCCGAACCTCATTGGCAACATCCCCGGCGTCAGCATCACGGACAAGACCAACATCTACGCGACGCCGAGCGACCCGTACTGCGTTCCCGTGCAGGCGACCGACAAGGACGACAACCCGATCACCGACAAGTCGGGGAACCCCGTCTACGAGAAGAACAAGGACGGTACCTACGTCTGCGACCCCAGCACGGTGCCGCAGCGGGCGATCGCGTATCGGCAGCTGAACGGGCTCGCCTCGAACGCCAAGGTCCCCGTCGACGCCGTCACCGCATCCGGCTCGGGTCTCGACCCGGACATCTCGATTGCGAATGCCGATCTGCAAGCTCAACGCGTCGCAACCGCCCGCAACCTCCCGCTCGCGACTGTCATGGCACAGATCAAAAAGCACACCGCGGGTCGTAATCTCGGGTTCCTCGGCGAGAAAGCGGTGAACGTCCTGGAACTCAACCTTGGGCTCGACAAGCTCGGGAGTTGAAAAGGGTCAGGTATCGATTCCGATGACGAACACCGTCCTCATCGTCGATCCCAACCGGATGGCTCGGCGCGCGACGAACTCGGCAATGCGATACGGCGGGTTCGAAACCGAAACGTGTGCGACTGCGCACGATGCGCGCGGATGGCTGCGGCGACGCGGCCCTGCCGCGCTGCTGATCGTCGATCCCGATCATGAACCGGACGCAGCTCACACAATCGCACAGCTCCGCGCCGTCACCACCGCGCCGATCATCGTCTTGTCGGCGCACGACGACGGGACGCACAAGGTTCTCGTGCTCGACGCCGGTGCCGACGACTACATGACGCGTCCGTTCGACCCGGAAGAGCTCCTCGCTCGGGTGCGTGCGGTGATCCGTCGGGTCGTGCAGCACGTGGACGAACCGCCGATCATCACCGCCGATTTCACCATCCACTTACGAGACCGCCGCCTCATGCGGGCAGACGGAGTCGAGCCGACGCTTTCACCCACCGAGTGGCGACTTATCGAAGTGCTCGTCGAGCACGCGAATCACCTCGTCACCCGGGAGGAGCTGCTCGCGTCGGTCTGGGGGCCGCAAGCCGTCGACAAGACGCAATATCTCCGGGTGCACATGGCCAGTATTCGTCACAAGGTCGAACCCGATCCGCCGCACCCGCGCTACTTCATCACCGTCCCTGGTCTCGGCCTGCGGTTCGACTCCTCCGGCGGCGCGGCGTCGAATTCCGCGCAGACCGGCTGAGACGCCCGAAACCGGGAGCGCGCATCGGCATCGTCGTCGGTGTGGCCGGCTTCGTCGCGCAACGACGGACGGGGACGCGATTGGACCGTCGTCGTTACGATTGCGGGATGACGTCTGACTCGTCGTTCAGCGTGCAGGCTCAAGGTGAGGGCTTCGCTCCGGCGATTGTCGAGGGTCTGGACCCGGCGGACATCTCCGACCCCGCGGCGTCTCGTGCGCTTCGCCGCGCGTTGTGGAGTCATGCGCTGGTCTGCGTTCGCTGCGAACGCCCGCTCGACGAGCGCGAGGCGCGGGCACTGGCGATGGCCTTTGGTGCGGTGAAGGATCCGGTCGGGCGCACCCGCGACGGCGGACAGCTTCGCTACTCCGAGGAGCGTCAGATCGTCGACGCCGGCTTCGTGCTCACCGATGAGCTGCGTGCCGAACTCGGCGACTTGTTGTTCGGTGGCGATGTGCTACGTCCGGGACTGTTCGAAACGTTCCACACTGACGACACCTATACCGAACGTCCGGCGCTGGCCACCGTGCTGTTTGCCCGCGAGCTTCCGTCGTCTGGCGGTGGCGACACGAGCTTCATCGACATGCGCGCCGCGTACGAGCTGCTCGATCAGCCGATGAGAGCGCAGCTCGACGGACTATGGGCCGGGCACTCCTACAACAACCACGGCGTATTCCCGCCACGTGTCTCCGCCGCCGGCCCCTGCGAGGAACTCGTCGACGTCATACACCCAATCGTGCGAGCCCATCCCGTCACGGGCGAGCCGGCGCTGTATTTCGACCTCGACCGCGCGACCCACATCGAAGGCATGGACGAGACCGCTGGGCGCGCGTTGTTGCAATCGCTCCAGGACCATGCGGAGACGGCGGCGCCCAGGTACGCCCATCGCTGGCGGACCCACGACGTGCTCATCTGGGACAACGCGTCCGTCCAACACAAGGCAAGCGGCGACTTCGCCGTCGGCGAACCGCGCAACTTCTGGCGTTTCATGATCGAAGGCCCGGTCCCGGCCGCGTACGCGCCGGCGAACTGAGGTGCTCGAGTACGGGTGGGACTTCGGACGGTGAGCGAGCAAACGTCCTAACCTGTTCGCTCATGGCCCTCAGCGCGATTGTGCATGTCGACGGATTTCCGCACGACCTCATTCCGGTCCAGCTGACGCTCGACGCGGCAGCCGCGAGAGCCGTGGTGGACGATGGTGGCGCGATCGTTTCGATGCATCCGCACCTGCACAATGGTTGCGCGGTCCACGTCACGTTTGGTGACGGAGCCGAGGCGGTCGGCACTGCTCGCGTCGCCGATGGCCGCCTGACGGCGATCGATGGGTTCATGTACAAACACCCCGGCTGAGCTCATGAAGGGCCCGGCACCGAGCGCGCCGGAAGCGGGGCTGATCCACTCCGGCGTGCCATGCTGCCGGCGTGCATAGCTCGAGTCTGGTCGTCGTCGCGGCCGTATTCCTGGTGTACGCGGTGTCATCCGCCCGCTTGCGAGGCACGTCGATCACCGCACCGATCGTGTTCGTGGGCGCAGGCTTTGTGTTCGGCTCCGAATTGCTCGGTTGGCTGCACCTCGCGCTCGGCCAGCACGCGGTCAGCACGCTCGCAGAGGCGACGCTCGTGGTCGTGCTGTTCACCGATGCTTCGCGAATCGACCTGCGCGCACTGCGCCGCGAGTACGCGTTACCGGCGCGCTTGTTGGGAATCGGGCTGCCCCTGACGATTGTCGCCGGCACCTTGGCGGGCGCGCTGGTCTTGCACGAAGTGACATGGGCCGAAGCCGCGGTGCTCGCGATCGTCCTGGCTCCGACCGACGCCGCGCTCGGACAAGCCGTTGTCACCGACGAGAACCTGCCATCGCGGATACGTCAAGGGTTGAACGTCGAGAGCGGCCTCAACGACGGCTTGTGCGTACCACTCCTCGCGATCGCGCTCGCCGTCGCGCAAGCCGACGCCGGCGACACCACGGCCACTCACGCCACGAAGTTGGTTGTGGAGGCGATTGGCTGGGGCATCGTGGGCGGCGTCGTCGCCGGCGTTGTCGCAGCGTATGCACTGAGGGCGGCCGAGAGTCGCGGCTGGATCGAAGGACGTTGGATCCAAATCGTTCCCGTGATCGCCGCTGTCGGCGCGTTCGGCATCGCCGACGCCCGGGGTGGCAGCGGCTTCATCGCCGCCTTCGTCGGCGGCGCGGTATTCGGCAGCATCTCGCGACAGGATGCGAAGGCCGCCGCGTTCTCCGAGGAGCTCGGCGACGTGCTGAACGGCGTCACACTCATCGTGTTCGGCGCGGCCGTGTTGGGATCACTGTGGTCCCAGATCGGGCTCGTCGAGGTCTTCTACGCCGTGCTGAGTCTGACAGTCGTCCGAATGGTCCCCGTCGCAATCAGCATGCTCGGTAGCCACGCCCGCGCACCCACAGTGTTGTTTCTCGGCTGGTTCGGTCCACGCGGGCTCGCATCGATCGTGTTCGGCGTCGTCGTCGTCGAAGCGTCGGGCCTCCCACACACATCTGAGCTCGTTGTCGCGCTCACCGTCACCGTCGCCCTCAGCGTCCTCGCCCACGGCTTGAGCGCCGCTCCGCTCGCCCGGCGCTACGCCGAGTGGCACAGGAGGTCGGAGGCGCCGATGGAAAGCGCGCCCGCGCCTCATCAACGTTGGCGCCATGCCGCGCACCCATAGCGATCGCGATCGCCGCCCGCCAAGACCACGGCGGCGAAGCCGCGAACCTGTTCTTCCAACTCGTCAGCTCCCGCTACGAACGCGCCAGCGTCATGTCACCAGCAAAAAGCCGTTCGGACGCTGGGGCGAAGTCTTCGGCGACGCCACCGTCGCGTCGCGATGATCGACCGGCTCGCCCACCACGCCGAAGTGCCGTCCTCGCAGAGGACGGCATGGTCCCGGCGTTCGCCTGGTTCTCAGCTTCGCTATTCGGGCGTTCGGTAGACCAGAATGAACGCGGGACCGAACACGTCGACTCCGAAGCCTCGGGAGGCGGACGCTATCGACCGGGTACTGCAAGTGATCCGTGAGCGACGATCCGTGCGGCGCTATACGAGCGATCCGGTCGACGACGCGACCGTCGATCGACTTCTCGAGGCCGCGGTGTGGGCACCGAGCGCAATGAACGCCCAACCGTGGGCGTTCGGCGTCCTTCGTGACCGCTCAGTCCTCGAGCTCTACGCGGAGCGCGCCAAGGCGATCTACCTGACCGACCCGCCCGTCACGGAACTCGCCGACACCCCCGAACCGGTGCTGCGACAACTACGGGAGCTGCTCTCTCAACCCGGCTACGACGTGTTCCACGGCGCGACCACCCTCATCACGATCTATGCGACCGCTCCGGGCGGCGTTCCCGACTGTTACCTGGCCGGCGAAAACCTGATGCTCGCCGCGTCCGCGTTCGGTCTTGGTACATGTCCGATCGGGTTGTCCCTGCCACTCATGAATCAACGTGACGTGAAGCACGAGCTCACAGTGCCCGAGAACCTCGTCGCGGCATTACCCATCGTCGTTGGCCGCCCTGCCGAACGACCGCACGCGACCACGCGGAACCCTCCGCATGTGCTCTACCGGCGCTGACACGAGCGTGAGCTCGCGCCATTGGTGTTGGTAGTTCCACTGACCGGTAGCCGTGCGACACGGCGGCGCACCTCGTGCACCCGGCCGGAGGGCGGCGAGTGGACTGTGATGGCCGTCGGGCGACGGGCTCTCATCAGGTGGGGAGGATGAGACCGTAGTGGCCGTCATAGCGGCGGTAGGCGACTTCGCCGTGTCCGCTCGCGGCATCGACGAAGAACTGGAAGGGTGCGTTGGTTTCGTCGAGGATGGCGAGTGCGTTCTCGAGTGTCGTCGTTGCGGGGTGGGGTCCAAGCTCGAGCGGGATCTCGACGCGTTTGATCGCCTCGGGCGTCTCGGTGCGCTGCATCAGCCCATAGCCGCCGCCGATCCGATATACGACTGCTTCGGTGCCGGACTCGTCGTGGACGAACAAGAAGAAGTCGTGGTCCAGCGTCTCGAGGTCCGAGAGGCCCGCCTCGATCGATTCGGGGTGGAGGGTGAAGGTCTTGCGCCGCACGAGGACGCGGTCCTCGACGGGCCGCGGGAAGAAATTTGGGCGCTCAATAGCTCTTCCGTCGTGATGCCAGCTGCCGAGATCACGGCGCCGGAGCACTCGATCCCTCGAGAGCTCGTTCGTCGCCTCGACGCGACGACGCAGCCGCGTGAGGGCGCGGTCGATCGCCTCGGACATCGTCGCCGCGTTTCGGTGGGCGCGCACGTGGGTGCCGTCCAGATCGATTGTCGCCTCGGCGTAGTCGGGGCGTTCCCGGGCCGGGTCGGCACTGTGGTCGAGACGAAGCTCGGCACTCAGCACGGGGACGGGTGCGTCGGCAACGATCGCGACGAGCTTGCCGCGCGCGTATGCAACCATCTCATTGGGGACATCACCGCGCACGACGATCGTCGGGTCGCTTACGTGTTGTTCCATGGGTCGGCTCCTGCGATGGTCAGAGGGAGGCGGAGCTCCCCGGCCTCCGGTGTGTGTCAGCGAGATGGCTCGGTCTCCCAGAGTTCGCGCAGTTCACCTGGGAGGACGGCGGCCACGTCGACTGCTTCGTCGGGTACCAGCCCGCGCAGCGTGGCGATGACGGCTCTGGTGATCTCTTCCGCCTGCCCGGGTTCGATACCGCCTTCGGCGGTGACTGCCGCGACGAGTTGCGGCAGCGTCCGGAGCCGCGGCGGGCGTTGCCCGTGCCTATGCACCGGACCGACGAGCGCGCGAACGTCGGCCGGGAGGTGTGCGAACAGCTGAGCACGTTCGTCTTCGGGGATTCGGTCGGCGAAACCGCACAACACAGCATGTACCTCCTGACGCGGCTGTGGGCCGGCGCCGGCCGCGTGGGCGGCGTCGAGCAGTGCGCGCAGGGCCTCCGACGGGGGTTGCGGCACGGCCGCGCCCTGCGACGGACGCGTGTCACCCGAAGCGAGACCCGGGTGCAGGTGCGACTCGACACCGGTGACGCCGCTGATCCGCATCACGGCATGCTCGATCGCGCACGCGTCGCGATCGCCCGGAACCTCTCCGTGCAGGATCGCGACGTGCTGGTCGACCATGACGTGCACGCGCGGAACGTCGAGACGCTTTTCGAGAGGGCCGAGGCTCGAACGGACGCGATCGACGAGCACGTCGTCGCTGACATCGGGGTCCGGACGCCGTCCCGCGAGGCGGTACACAACGCCCGGTGCGCTCGCCGCCGCGTAGCGCACGTCGCGGCCGATTCGATCCGCGAGCCCTCGCGCCGCTCGGCCGACGCGGCTGTCCGGCGCGCCTGCCGCAACCATCCCCAATGCACCCGCGGCCAGTCCCGCCGCTTGTACGAGCCGTTTCGTCGTCGTTGCCATGTCGGCTCCTCAGCTCGGTTCCGATCAGCCATCCTCGATGCTGAAGCGCCACGCTGTTGCCTGGCAGTGCCGCACGGCCCGTCACCGTGTGACCAACGACCTGCGCGCGAGCAGCGATCCCTCGCGCGCGGCGAGCGAGCTATGCGCCCGGTGGTGACGACGGTGACCTTCGGCCCTAGCCGGAGCGCGCGCTCGGACCGACGATGGAGTCAGAGCGAGGAGGACATCATGAGAGCGAGCGTGGGTGACCGCATCGTGATCCGGGGACATCGCGTCAGAGACCCGGATCGTGCTTGCGAGGTGCTCGAGGTGCGGGGCGTCGACGGCGGTTCGCCCTACGTCGTCCGCTGGGGTGACGGGGGCCACGAGACACTGTTCTTCCCGGGACCGGATGCCGCGGTGGAGCACCGCGAACACGCGTCGAAATGACGCTCGGTCGAAAGGAGCAATCGTCATGCGAACTATAGAAGCCGTACGCCGGTCGGGAGTCGGCATCGGGCCGGAGCGGACAATCCGCGAGGCGGCGGGCATCATGGAACAAGCTGGAATCGGCGCGATCGCTGTCATCGATGGCGACCATTTGGTCGGGATCGTCACCGACCGCGACCTCGTGCGCCGCGGCCTTGCCCGCGACCTGCCCGCCGACGCGAGGGTCGACGCGGTCATGACCACGCCGGTCGTGACCGTCGATGCCGACGCCGATCTACACGACACGTTCGCCCTCTTCAGAACACACGCGGTTCGCCGACTGGCAATCGTTCGTGCCGGCCAGTTCGTTGGCATGATCACCATCGACGACCTTCTGATCGACCTTGCGGGAGACCTGTCAGACCTCGCCCGGCCCGTGACCGCCGAAGTGATCTTCGGCAGCCACGACTACCCGTCGCCGGTCACGATCAGCACCTAGGCGGCACTGAGAAGATCCCAAAGCGCTCGAGCGGCAGGTGCGGTCTGCGCTCGCTGAGCTCACGAAGACCGCGGTGTTGCTGTCCGAGGCTTTCGCTCGTCAGCGCGTGCGGATCCAAGGCCGCGCAGTCAACGAGTACGACGACCCTGCCCCCCAAGACGATCTCGTCTTCTTCTGCGACAGCGGCGACGGTCTGCCCACCGGGAATGGGTCGTAGGCCTCTGTCACGGCCGCGTCGCGGCGCCCCAGAGTGGGGAGGTGGCGGAGAACGGCTTTTCAGGCCAGCGCGGACCATGGTCGCATCGGTACCGTTCCCGCGCGGCGAGCGTGGTCGTCGTCGCGGCGATGTCGTTCGCCTCGGGCTGCGGAGGCAGTAGCACGCACGAGCCGGCGTCCAGCACCGTTGCAACTACGTCCCCGTCGTCGGGTCCGTCGCCAACCGCCACATCTGCAGGTTCGTCGTCTTCGACAACTTCGACGACGCTGTCGCCGGTCACCTCGACGACGCTTCCCGCTGTGAACTTTCCGATGCTCGGGCCAGGTGCGTCGGGTCCCCTCGTCGTCGCCTTGCAGCGTCGCCTGTCGACGCTGGGTTACTGGCTCGACGACGAGACCGGTGTATTCGACGACGCGACGGAACAAGCCGTTTTCGCGATCCAAAAGACGGCCGGCCTGGCCCGCGACGGCGTCGTCGGTCCCGCAACCGAGTCGGCGTTGATCCGCGGCGTGCAGCCGCGCCCGCGCAGCAGTTCGGGACACGTCGTCGAGGTCGATCTCACGGACGACCTGTTGCTGATCGTGACCGACGGGCACCTCGACGCGACGCTCAACACCTCCACCGGAGGTGGCTATGCCTACCGAAGCCGGGGGCAGCACGCGATCGCGGACACACCAGAAGGGCGGTTCCGTATCTACCGCCAGGTCGACGGTCTCGTCGTGAATTCGCTGGGCGAGCTGTGGCGACCGAAGTTCTTCGACGACGGCTTTGCCATCCACGGCGACTCGTACGTGCCGCCGCGTCCTGTCTCACATGGCTGTGTACGGGTCAGCAATGAAGCCATCGACTGGATCTGGGCACGCGACGTGATGCCGCTCGGCACGCCGGTCTGGGTCTACTGAGATGCAGGCTTCGCGCGTGTCCAGCGCTCGAGTCCGAGTTCTGTGAATGGCGAGATGCCCGACCGCGCCCGCGCCGAATCGTCGTGAGCGATACTCGATCAGAGTCGTCGGCTGCACCGACATCCCGCTGAGTACCCTGCCGCGACTTCTCGCCCGGGTGTCGCATGTTCGGTCGTCGGAGCGACGATCGACGAGTCGGTCACTGGTGCAGTCCGGGGG
>Ga0335083_10003875_pt1 | contig 19239 bp, 14 predicted proteins | sample Lox_Sample_42_FD_206716 | JGI IMG/M metagenome (GOLD analysis project Ga0335083, IMG submission 206716) | Soil microbial communities from Loxahatchee National Wildlife Refuge, Florida, United States - Lox_Sample_4.2 | ecosystem: Environmental > Terrestrial > Soil > Wetlands | place: USA...
GGATCGTCCCGTCGAAGTTGATCTGCGGGCCCGCCTTGACCATCTTCTCGACGATCGTGAAGTCGTAGCGGTAGGTGATCTTCACGGGCGCCGGCTGGCCGTCGACCTCGGCCGGTGAGAAGAGGAACTGCTTGGCGGCGGCCACCGCGGCGGTGTCGAAGTCCGGGGTGGCGGCGCTCTTGAGCACCTCGACCTCGCCCACGCTGCCGTCCTCGGTGATCTCGATCGACAGGAGGACCGAGGCGGTGACGCCCGCGTCGTGCTTGTCCGGCGGGTAGACCGCCGGGACGAACTTCAGCAGCTTGGGCGGCTTGGTGACGACGTGCTGCTCGCCCTCGCTCTGCCCGAACGCAGGTCGGGCCAGCGCTCCGGCGACGATCGTCAGGGCGATCCAGGGAAGAACGCGCTTCATCCGCTAGTCGCCGAGCTCGAAGCGCGCCTTGAACGGCATGACCGCCCCACCCACCGGCTTGCCGCAGGCCATGGCCGGCTTGAATCGCCAGCGCTTGAGCGCCGCCACGATGGCGGCGTCGAAAGCCGCGTCCAGCCCGGCCACCACGGTGACGGCGTCGACCGATCCGTCGGCGGCGATCACCAGCTTGGCCTTGAACACCCCCTCGATGCCGTCGGATTGCGCTTGCGGGTAAACCGTGTAATCGATGGCGGGCGATTGCACCACCGCCTCGGGCTTGCTGGGCTCCTCCGTGCATTCCCCCTCGCCGGCCTCTTGGCGGGTCTGCTGGGTGCGTCGATCGGAGATCGCGGAGGCCACCTTGGCGCGTGTCGGGGCGGCAGCCGCCGCCGCGGCTGGCTTGGCGGTGGCGCGCCCCTCCAGTCCGATGCCCGGCCCCACGTCGAGATCGGCGTTGGACATCGCCAGGTTCGTCGCGACCGGGGCGACGATCTTGGCGGCGTGCACCGGGGCGGCCGCCTTCGGCTCGAGGTGCGCTTCCTTGTGCGACGGCGGACGCACGATGGGCCTGGGCGGCGCGGGTGGCTTGAGGGGCGCCTTCTTCTTGGCCTCTTGCACCGCGACCGAGATGGCGCGCCGGCGCACGTCCCGGTTGTGAGCGACGGTCAGCAGGGTCACGGCCAGGACGACGTGCAGCGCCACGGAGATGATGACCGTGGGCAGCCGCAAGCGATCACTCTCCGCTCTGCTGGACGTTGATCGCGAACTTCGTGACGCCGGCGACCTTGGCCAGGTCGAGGATGTGCACGACGGTGCCGTGCATCACCTCCTTGTCGGCGCTCACGACCAGGCTCATCTCGGGGTCGGCGTCGACGGCCCCCTTCATCTTGTCCGCCAGCTCGGCCTCGCGGATGGGCTGCTCGTTCCAGCGCAGCTTCCCGTCCTTGAAGATCTCGACCTTGGTCGGCTTGTCGGCCGTGCCGTCGGTCGACTTGGCGTGCGGGAGCTGCACCTTCAGCGTCTGTTCGACGATGTAGGTCGACGCCACCATCAGGATCACCAGCAACACCAGCACCACGTCGACCAGCGGCGTGACGTTGATGGCCGCGATGGGCCGGGCGCGGCCGCCACCGCTGGGCATCGTGCCGGCCATTTACGCCTCCACCTCGGCGACGCGGGCGACGTGCTCGGCGGTCGGCTGGGCGGTCGGCGCGCGCCGCTGGCCGCGCATGGAGGCGAGCACGACGTTGCCCAGCGCCGCCGCCTGCTCCTCGATGTCCGAGCCCTTCTTCTGGAAGACGTTGTAGAAGATGACGGCGGGCAGGGCGACCAGGATGCCGATCGCTGTGGTGATCAGCGCCTCCGCGATCCCGCCCATCACGTTCCCCATCCCGCCGCCGGCGCTGTGCGCCCCCAGCTCGCGGAAGGCGGTCACGATGCCGAGCACCGTGCCGAAGAGGCCGATGAACGGCGCGTTGTTCCCCAGCGTGCCCAGAAAAAGCAGCCCCGATTCGAACGACTTGCGCCGCATCCGGGTCCCCTTGGCCAGGATCTGCTCGACGGCCTCCGGTCCGTCCTCGTGCCAGTCGAGCGCTTCCCGAACGATGGCCGCCTCGACCGAGCGGCTCCCGGCCAGGACCTCGCGGGCCTTGGTGACGTCCCCGCCGCCGAAGGCCTTGCGGAGCTTGTCGGACAGAGCGTCCAGGTCGTCCCGCCGCTTCCGGAAGAACCACCAGCGTTCGATGATGATGCCGATCGACAGCACCGACAGCCCGAGCAGCACGTACATCACCGCCTGGCTGGCGACCGATGCCACGAACACCAGCTTTTGCATCAACACGTTCGAATTCATGGTTTCCCCTTCCGCCTGCGTTTCACGGGATAGAGAAGGTGAAGGCCAGCCGCCCGGCGCCGGCGCCGTGGTTGCCGCGCGTGTCGGCGTCGGTCGCCTCCCACTGGGCGGAGTCCAGCGCGTCCCCGTACGCGTCGGTCGCCGTGACCTGCCACTGCGCGTCCACCTGGCCGCACAGCGAAAAGGCGTCCACCAGCACGCTGTACATGCCTGACGGGGGCGGCATCGTGAACACCACGTTTTCCTGCCTCCGGCCGTCGATGACGCAGTTGCCGTTGGAGTCGAAGTCGAGCTTTCCGGCCGCGGCCACCGCGTTCTTGAGGTCGTCTCCGGTCAGCGGGGGGGTGCCGGCCACGTGCGGCGGCAGGCCGACCGGGTTCTTGTCGTAGATCTCGATCGGCGTGGTCGGGTCGCCGGGGTTCGGCGCCAGGACGTGCAGGTCCATGTCCGACTCCGTGTCCCAGACGAGCGAGATGACCAGCTGGCCGGCGGGCGCCGTCGAGCCGATCGTCATCGTGTACTTCTGCGACGGGCCGATCGCCCCCTGAGCGTCGACGCCCCGGATGATCAGATCCCGGGTTCCCAGCGGCAGCGCGGGCGAGAACGACAGCTTGGTCTGGAACTGGTAGGCCCCGGCGTTGAGGGGGTCGGCGGCCGAGGCCGGGACGATCCAATGTCCGACGTCGTCGGCCAGGCCGATGAGCGCGCTGCTTCCGTCGTCGACCGAGCCGGAGAAGCTCAGGTTCTCTTGCCCGGGCAGGACCTTCGTGGTCTGCAGGTTCACCGCTTCGAGCATCGGGCCGACCGCGTTGGGATCCGGCTCCAGGGGGCCCGCCACGTACTGGGCGTTCGCGACCTGCAGGTACGCCGTGATGCCCGGGTCCGAGCTGGCGCCGCCGCAGCCGGCCAGCGACGCGGCGGCGAGGATCATGAGGGCCCGCCGCATCAGAACCCCACTTGCCCCCGCAGGTAGAACGCGTTGGCGGCCAGGTTGGTCGGGTTCCCCTCCAGGTCGCGCCCGTTCTGGTTGCGGTTCACGTCGAACTCGGCGACCAGCCGCGCCCAGGGGTTCCCCCACTGGGCCGCGAAGGCCACGGTCTGGTAGGCGAAGGCCGTCGGCAGCGTCGCCCCCATCACGTGGTTCACCGAATCAGCGTCGGGGTTGTAGAAGTCGTAGCGGACACCGACGGTCACGTGCGGACCCAGGTCCTGGGTGAGCCCCACGTACGCCCCGAACTCGCGGTAGTCGCGGCCGAAGGCGACGGGATCAGCCGGCAGGACCCCGCGATCGAGGTTCTTGGCCCAGTAGAGCTCGCTGTACAGGATGGTGGAGCCGAGCCCCGGCTCGCTGACGCCCAGCCGGAGGTCGGCGCCGTAGCCGAAGCGGGCGAAGTTGGCCGAAGGCAACGCCGGCGTGCCGGGGATGATCTGGATCTCCCCGTTGTCGAGCACGCCGTTGCCGTTCAGATCGACCCACTGCAACGACGTCTTGGTGGCGGTGGTCCCGGCGTGGAACCCCGTGCCCGACAGCCCCGAGAACCCGCCGGCGATCCAGACCGTGTCGGAGATGGGCGTGTCGACCCCCAGCCGTCCCACGAAATCCTTGGCCCTGTTGGGATCGCGGAGCGGGAAGGTCCGTTCGCCGATCGGCTCGCCGTCCATCACGGCGAACATGTAACGGACGAACCGCCAGCCGCCCATCAGGCGCGCGCCGGCGTCGTACTCGCCCGGGAACAGTCCGTGCTCGGCGGTGGTGCGCTCGAGGAACAGCCGCTCGCGGTCGCTCTGACCGACCTCGAACCCGAACGGGATCTTGAACAGGCCGATGGTCGCCATCAGCAGGGGGACCGGCGCGCCGTACTGCGGCGGCAGCTTCACCGAAGCCTCGGCCCCGATGAGGCGGGCCTGCGGTCCGTTGACCGTGTTGCCGTCGAACTCGACGAGCCCGGCCGCCCAGGGACGCTCGATCGCGGCCCGGAGGCGGGCCCGGCGAATGAAGAGCTCGGTCTGGTTGAGCGGGGCTCCCGACGGGTTGAGCTGATCTTGCGAGAGCTGGTTGTAAACGGCCCAGTCGGCCTGCAGGTACCCGGTCAGGCTGACGCCCAGAGCCGCGGTCGTCACGGCGGGAGGCGTCTCCTCGACCTGCTTTTCGGCCATGTCCAGCCGCGCGGCCAGCGACGCCTGGATGGCGGCTTGCCACCTGCGGTCGGCCTCGAGCTGGGCGTGCAGGCCGTCGATCTCGGCGTGGAGCCCAGCGATCTCGTCTGCCTGCTGGTTCTCGCGCTCCTGTTCGGCGTGCGCTTTCGCTTCCGCGGCGGCCTGTGCGGCGGCGGCGTCGGCCGGCGAGATCGGCCCTTCGGCGGGCGGCGGGGCAGGTGGCGCCGGGGGCGGCTCGGGCGTCTGCTGCGCCGCCGCTCGCCCCGAGGCGAGCAAGACCGCCGCCAGCCACACCCAACCTCTACGCCCTTTCATGCATCTCTGTCGCCGGGATCCTCGTCTTGGTTGGTCGTTCACCACTGCCTGCCGTTCGGGGACATGAGGGACGAATGAACTGCTTCCCCCGCCCGCCCTGCGACGGGCGAGGGACATGTGATGCGAGCGAGCGCCCGCGCCTGCCTAGTTGCTGGTCGGGCAGGTCGGATAGATCATGGTCGGCTGCGTGCGGGTCACCGTCAGGCCACCGACCGTCGGCGCGTTGATGATGGCCGCGTTCTGAGCTGCCGCTCCCGCGATGCCGCCCTGGCCGCCGCCTGCCGCGCCGCCGGCGCCGCCTGCCGCGCCACCTGCACCACCGGCCGTGCCGCCGGCCGCGCCACCGGCAGAGCCTGCCGCGCCACCTGCACCACCGGCCGCGCCGCCAGCGGCGCCCGCCGCGCCGCCTGCGCCGCCGGCCGCGCCACCAGCCGACCCGGCCTCGCCACCAGCGCCGCCGCCACCCTTGCCACCGGCCGAGGTCCCACCGCCGCCGGTCGTTCCGGCGTGGCCACCCGAGCCGCCAGTCCCCGTCGTGCCGTTCGGCGACGACGAGCAGGCCAGCGTCGAGGCGCCGGCAAACACGACCACCAGAAGATATTTCGTCATGAGGTTACGCATGGTTCAAATCCCTTTCACTCGCAGTAGCCGTGGTGGCAGGACTTGCCGCCGGTGCAGGTGCTGGTGCCCGTGCCCGTGCAAGTGACGCACTCCGACGGGCTCGAATGGGTGATGGCGGCCTCGAACGCGCAGCCGCAAGGATCGCTCGACACGTAGGGGCTGAGGGGACCGCCGTCGGTGCTCCGCTCGACCTTCATGGCGCAGACGGGAATCGTGCCCGCGCCGCCTTCGAGCTGGATGTAGTCGAAGTTGGGATCGGTCTTGGTGCCGTTGATCCAGCCGATGAAGCTCGCTGCCTTCGGGTTGGTCGGGGTGCCGGTGGAATCGACCTTCACGATCATGTGCTCGTAACCCCAGATGGTGTAGTGCCCGTCGCGCACGTTCTGGCGGTCGGCCGTGGACGGTCCCGAGTCCGAGTAGAACGCGTACGTCTGACCGTAGGACTGGAACGCGAGCGAGCTCAGCTTGTCGCGGACCGGGTCGTACCCGTCCGCGCCGATGAAGCCGATCGCCGAGTTCGGCATCGCGGTGAACCCTTCGATCCCCGAGATGACGCCGCTGGTCTTGTTGGGGTTGGCCTGCGTGCAGACCGTGCCGGCCGCGATGGCGCTGGCCGGGATGCCGATGTTGTCGGCGATGGTGATCTGAGTGCCCGAGTTCGGGTCACGGCAGAAGATTCCGCCCATCACGTTGAACGGCGCGAAGCCCGCGGTGTAGCCGCACCCGAAGATGTTGGCCGCTTCGGCGGCCGTGATGTACTGGGTCGGGTTGCCCTTGTTGACAACGAACAGCATGGCCTGGACGGGGCCGTTGAAGTCCTTCGTGTCGCTGGGGATTGGCTGGGTGACGTTCGAGCAGGATGAATAGAAGACGTCCGAGATGGCCACGTCGGCCATCTGGCTGGTGCCGAAGGTGCAGTTCTTGACCATGACCTTGGCGGGCGTCTGCGTCGTATCGAGCACGTAGTAGTCGCCGGTGCCGGTCAGCGGCGCGGCGAAGTTGGCCACGCCCGAACAGGAGCCGGGCACCTGGTAGATGATGCTGGTCGGCGTGGTCTCGGCCGAGAGCTTCACCGCGAACTGCTCGACCGTGGCCTCGAATGCGCTCGAGCCGGTCAAGATGATGGGGTTGGGCAGGGTCGTGGTGTCGTCACACATCACCTGCGCGCTGGCGGTGCGCGCCAGGAGCAAGGCTGCCGCGCCGGCGAGGCCGTACGCAGCGAAGCGGCTAAGGCGAGTCATGAGATCCTCCGGGTAGTCCTGTTGTGTACGGCAAACCCGTATCGCTTCGTACGCGATTGCGTCAACGCGGAACCGGCGATCCAAACGAAGTGTTGCGGCCGCGTGGCTTCATCGACACCCCTGTGACTTTTTCGTTACGGCTCTCGTGCTGCATGCCGTCACCGAGACGTAACGAGCAAACGCCTCACGTGCGCGGTACCCTTCAAGACGATGTTTCGTGTGTTGGTGGTGGACGATGATCCGGACATCAACGAAGCCGTCCGAGAGGGATTGAAAGCTTCGGGCTACGACACGGTTCCGGCGCTGAACGGCGCTCAGGCATTGGCTGAGGTCGACCGGCAGCTCCCGGATCTGGTCCTGCTGGACCAGATGCTGCCGGACATCGACGGCGTCGAGGTGTGCAGGCGGCTGCGCGGCACGGCCCGGACCAAGGATGTGCCGATCGTCTTCTTGACCGCGCGATCGACGGCGGACGCGCGCGTGCGCGGCCTGGCGGTCGGCGCGGACGACTACGTCGTGAAGCCGTTCAGCATGCAAGAGCTGCTGCTCCGCATCCGGGCGGTCCTCAGGCGCGCCTCGCCGGTCGAGATGCGCCTGCCGCCCGACTGGGTGCGCCTGCGCGACCAGTTCCGGGTCTGGAACCGCTACGCCGAGATTCACTACGTCCGCGGCGAATGGCGCGACTGCCTCGAGCTCTCGCGCAGCATCCTGCACAACTGCGAGGCGGCGCTGGGGCCCGAGGAGCGCCGCCGGGTCGACGAGCGGATCGCCCGCTGCCGCGAGATGCTGGGCGAGCGCGACATCGCCCGCGTCTGACCTGGCGTCCCCGCGCCCTGGCGTTCAACCGACCCTAATCCCCCGGGGGCGGCGCGCCGCCGACCTCTGCGCCCGTCCCACCCGCGCGCCGCCCCGGGGTCCCACCCCTGCCCTCAGATACTGGCGTCCACGCCGGCGAACGCGGCATTGACCGAAATCACGGTCATACGGTCGCGCAGCCACATCGAGATGTCGGCGATGTCGAGCGCGCCCAGAAACAGGCCGCGGCCGCAGACGATCGGCAGGTGCCACTGGCGGCGGCTGCACATCGCGCGCAGCGCGAGCGCCACGGAATCGCCGTCCCGCAGCGGCTCGTCGCAGCGGGTCATCACCGTCCCGATGGGAACCACGCGCAGGTCGCTGGTGTCGCCGCAGGTCTGCAGGATGTCGCGATCGGTGACCACGCCGATGGGGCGGTGGTTCTGAACCACGATCGCAGCGCCGCATCCACGCCGGCGCATGGCCGCCATCGCGGCCGCCACGCCGGCCTCGGGCGAGAGCGCCAGAGCCGGGCCGCGCGGGATCTCGGTCACTGATACGTCGAGCCGGATCGTGCTCAGCGCCAGCGCCTGCCCAATCCTGTTCGCGTCACCGGCGTCGCGCCTGTCGCCGATCTCGCGTACGTCGAAGTCGAACATTCGCGTCCTCCTGGTGGCCGGCATGATGGCCGACCGAGCCCGGGGACGCGGTTACGATCGCGCCACGATTTGGAGGCGCGGGCTGTGGATCTCGCTGCTCGCCGCCGCCGGCGCGCGCCGCTCGATCGGCGGTACGCCGAATCCGCACTTGAGCTCGATGCGACGGCGATCGGCGCCGACGTAGCCGATGCCGACGAAGAAGGCGCAGCGCCCGCAGTCCTCGATCACCCGGGCGAAGTGCTGGGTGCCGTCGTGACGCAGGTGAATCGGGCAGCCAATCGCCCGCAGCGAGAAGTCGTCGTCCACGTTCAGCGACCGCGCGCCCGCGCACCGGCACCGCCAGCCCGGCAGGTTGTGCTCGCGCAGCGTTCGCCAGTGAAGCGGATCGTCGCTCGCCTCCGTGCCACGCAGGACGATCAGGGGAAGCCCCGAGCGCGGATCGATCCGGTTCGCCAGCCGGTTGCGTCCGTCCACCTGGACGGCCAGCCGCACGCTGTCGTCGGCGTCGAGCAGCAGCAGGTCGGCCCGGGTCCCGTTGGGCAGCCGGGCGTCGAGGACGGAGCGCCGGATCGCCGGGTCCAGCGGCCGCCACGACTTCTCGCCGCAGGTCTCGCAGTGCCGCAAGACCTCGGGCGCAGCTCCCTCACCTTTCAGCCATTCCCTTACGACGCGGTGAAGAGTTCGCTTGGCGGGCGGCATGGGTCCAGGAGAGAAGGTGTGCACTGTGCCACGATTGCGCCACGTGATTGTTACAAATCAGTGACATGCCCACTTGCTAGCGGAACCATTTCGGTTTAGCGCGGCTCGAAGATGGGCAAAGTGAACCAGAACGTCGCCCCTTTGCCCGGGATGCTGTCGACGCCAATCGTGCCGCCCATCGCCTCGATGAGGTGCCTCACGATTGAAAGCCCCAGGCCGGTCCCGCCCATGTCGCGCGAGCGCCCGCTGTCGACCCGGTAGAAGCGCTCGAACAGGCGGGGCAGGTGGCGGGGCTCGATGCCGGGTCCGCTGTCCGCCACCTCGATCCGCAGCAGGCTCCCTGCCCGGCGCGCCCGCACCCAGACGCGTGTCCCGGGTCCGCAGTACTTGACGGCGTTGTCGAGCAGGTTGGTGAAGACCTGCTCCAGCCCCTTGCGGTCGGCGCGCGCCGGGGGCAGGTCGGCGCCGATCTCGTTGCTCACGTCGAACCGCTTTTCTTCGATGCGGGGGCGCAGCAGCGACAGCACCTGGTCCGAGATGGCGCGCAGCGCGACGGGCACCGCCTCGGGCCGGTACTCCTTGGACTCGATCCGCGACAGGTCCAGCAGATCCTCGACCAGGGCGCCCAGCCTCTGCGCGTTTCGATCGATGATGTCGACGAAGCGCTCCGAGGCGTCCGGGTCGGCCGAGATCGTGTGGCGGAGCGTATCGACCGCCGATCGCACCGCCGTGATCGGCGTTCGCAGCTCGTGCGAGACGTTGGCGACGAAGTCCTTGCGCAGCGTCTCCAGCCGCCGGATCTCGCTGACGTCGACGAACACCGCCAGGATCCCCTGTGGCTTTCGATCGACCAGCGGCAGCGACGCAGCGTGCACCAGCAAGCGGCGCGGCTTGGGCCCGGTCACCTCGATCTCGCCGGTGACCGACCCGGACCCCGAACGGGCCCGGTCCAGGATCCCGTGGAGGTCGGCGTTGCGGATCAGCTCCAGGGCCGCGCGTCCCTCGACGTTCTCCGCCAGCGAGAACGTCGAGCGCAGGGCCGGGTTCACCAGCAGGATCCGGTTCTCGGGATCGAGCACCAGCACGCCTTCCTGCATCGACTCCAGGATCACCCCCAGCAGATCGCGCTCGGACCGGAGCGCGCTCACCGTCGAGGCCAGGTTGCCGGCCATCGCGTCCAGGGCGCGCCCCAGCCCCGCGATCTCGTCGGTGCCGACCAGCCGGGTGCGCACCCCCAGGTCGCCGGCCGCCATGCGCCGGGCCGCGTCGGTCAGGCGGGCCAGGGCGCGCGACAGGACCTGCGCGGTGGCCAGCGACACGAAGACGGCGCTGATCAGCGCCACGGCCAGCGCGGCCGCCAGGATGTGCCGGACCCGACGCACCGCCGCCTCGACGGTGTTCAGCGGCAGGGCCAGACGGGCCGCGCCGCGGCCGCCCCCGGGCAGCAGCATCGGAGTCGCCACGTACAGGAACCGCTGGTTCAACGTCGCGCTGTTGCGAGTCGACGCTCCCCGGTCGCCGGCCAGCGCGGCGGCCACCTCGGGACGCAGCCGGTGATTCTCGATCTGGGGCAGATCGACCAGCGCGATCTCGGAGTCACCCAGCAGGTCGCCGTTGGCGTCGATGAACGTGAGCCGGCCGCCGGCGCGTGGGCCCAGACGGTCGGCCAGCGCGTCCCAGCGGGCGCGATCCAGGCTGGTCTCGCCGCGCGCCATGTCCTCCACCAGCGCGAGACGCACGAAGAGGTCGTCCCGGATGCGGTCCAGCAGGTTGGCTTCGATGCCGGGGCGCAAATACAGCTCCGCGGAGAGGATCGAGATCCCGATGATGGCCAGCGAGACCGCGAACAGCTTGCCGCGGAGGTTGAGCCTCATGGCTCATCGCCGTCTTCGGCTCCGCCCGCCGCGGCCTCGTGATCGGGGGCAGGCGTGAAGCGATACCCGACGCCGCGCACGGTCTCGATGTAGATGCCGGCGGCGCCCAGCTTCTCGCGCAGCCGCTTGACGTGCGTGTCGACGGTCCGGGTCGTCACCTCGCCGCTCATCCCCCAGACGTCGTCCAGCAGCGCCGGTCGCGACTGCACGCGGCCGCGCCGCTCGAGCAGCGTCGACAGCAGGCGCAGCTCCAGCGCGGTCAACGTCACCTCGCGGTCCTCGACCCAGACCCGGTGCGCGTCGCGGTCGAGGCGCAGCTTGCCGAACGTCATCGGGCCGCGCCCGCCGCCCGCCGGGGTCGGCGCCGTCCGGCGCAGGACCGCCTCGACCCGCAGCAGCAGCTCGCGGAGGCTGTAGGGTTTGACCACGTAGTCGTCGGCCCCCAGCTCGAACCCGACCACGCGATCGACCTCGTCCCCCTTGGCCGTGACCATCACGATCGGGATGTCCTTGGTCGCCGGCGTGCTCTTGATGCGGCGGCAGATCTCCACGCCCGACACGTCGGGCAACATCAGATCCAGCAGCACCAGGTCGGGGCGATGCTCGGCTACCGCGGCGAGCGCGTCGCGCCCCCCGCCCAGCACGATCGGCGTGTGGCCGGCCTGCCGCAGGTTGTACGCAAGCACCTCCTGCAGGTCCTTCTCATCTTCGATCACCAGGATTCGGGCCATCGAACGCCGGCGTTTTTACCATCAGTAGCTTTTTTTCCACATGAGGTCGGCGGACCCGGTGCCGACGTCGCCGTATTCGCCGGCGAATTGCCAGCGCGCGCCCAGCTGGTACTCGACGTGAACGGCGTTCTTGTTCTGGTAGCGGGTGGGATCGGCGCCGATCCGACCCACGTAGCCGACGTACAGGCGGTCGGTGATGTAGCGGCCCGCCTCGAACTGGGTCCCGGTCAGGCCGCCGTTCCCGGCGTCGATGGTCAGGACGTCCAGGGGCAGGCGCTTGGAGAGTGTCTTCTGCAGGCCGCCCGCCAGCACGCCCGCGATCAGCGATGAGGCCTCGCTGGCCGCCATCGACCCGGCTGTCTGGCTGCCGCCCGAGCTGGAGCCGTAGTCGAGGTGTCCGGTGATGATCAGCGCGTAGAGCTGCGACTGGTTCAGGTCGGGGCGGTTGGGCGAGCTGACGCTGATCTCCAGGTGCTCGAGCGGCCCCTTGGCGGTCAACAACACGGTGACGTTTTCCGACGTGTTCTGGTACTGCGCCGTGGCGTCCAGGGTCGGGCGGTCCGGCGGCCCGCCGAAATCCAGCGTCGAGTCGGCCTTCAGGTCGAAGCGGCGCCCCAGCGCGTTGATGCGCCCGCGCCGCACCACCACCTCGCCGTTGATCTCGACCGTGTGCGTGACGCGGACGCGGAAGTTGGGGGCCAGCCCCAGCTCGAGATAGGCGTCGTGGCCGGTGACCCAGAGCTTGCGCGGGGCGTTCACGACGATGGTCAGGCTGGTCCACATCCAGTCGCTGCCGGTTCCGCTGGCCTGCTGGCCGGGCTTCGGCGCCGGCGGAGGGACGCGCCCCAGCTTCACGTCCAGCGCGCGCTGGCGCTGGGCCTGCTTCCGGTCGATGGGCCGTCCGTCCTCGACCAGCACCACGTCCTCGGGCGGTTTCAGCGGCTGCAGGTTCTTGCGATCCTCGTCGGAGAGCTTGATCTTCGCCTCGTGCACGTCGACGGTGGCGTGGGCGTTGTGGCGCCCCCCCGTCGAGCCGGAGAGGTTGGCGTTCAGCGTGAGGGTCGCCAGCGGCTGCCCCTCCTGGTAGACGGGCATGTCGGTCGCGTCGACCGTCCCCGACAGCTCGTAGCCGGCCTGGTTCCCTTGGCGGGCCAGCGTGGCCGTGACGCGCGCGTGGCCGGCGCCGCTCTTGGCGGCCAGCTCGTCCAGCACGACCTTGTTGGTATCGGCGTGAAGCGCCAGGTGCACCTCCCGGAAGCTCCCGATCCCGTACAGCTCCAGCTCGCACTTCTTGCACTCGACGCGGCCCGAGAAGACCGGATCGCCCAGCGTGCCGCGCGCCTGGAGGTCGGCGTCCAGCAACCCCGCCGCGTGCGGCAGCGTCGTCGACACGCCCGAGAAGCCCCGCAGGTCCAGCTCCTGGGCCTTCACCGTCAGATCGAACGCGAGCCGCCGCAGGTCGGGCGGTTGCGAAAGGACGTCCGGCAGTCCCAGGTTGGCCTTCACGCCCGCGCCGACGGACAGCTTGCCGCCGTTGGCCGACGCCATCGTGACCGTCAGGCGGGCCTGCTGGTTTTCGTAGCGCGCCTCGACCCGGGCGAATCCCAGGTCCGCCTTGTCCAGCCGCAGCTGGTCGGCCTGGGCGTGGGCCAGCAGGCGCGGCGCCTGCAACGTGCCGTCGATCGCCATGTCGACGTGCAGCCGGCCGTGCAGCTCGTCCTGGCCGGAGCCCGCGTCGCCCGCGCCGTTCAGTCCCCGGCGGGTCACCGCCAGCGGCCCGACCACCGCGCGGACTCGGATCGGGATCTGCGGCCAGGCGGCGCGATCGCGCAGCGCGGACAGTCCGGCTCCGGCGTGGGCGGTGAGCGCGAGCAGCGCCTTTTTCTGGCGCAGCAGCCGCACGTTGGCTTGCAGGGAGCGCTCGTCCAGCGCGAGCTCGACGCGCCCATCGGTCGCGGGCACGCCCCGCGCCGTTATGCCGGTCAGGTCCAGGGCCAGCGATCCCTCCGGGTGCTCGGGCGTTCCGCGCGCGGTCGCGTGGATCGCGGCGAAGCCGCCGAGCCCCTTGGTCTGAGGACTCAGCTTGCCCGCGGCGCCCAGCGCGATCCGCTGGAGCTCGAGCTTCGCCTCGAACGGCAGCCTGGCGGCCCGCGCGCCGGTCAGCGGCTGGCGCAGCAGCGCGCGGACCGACGTGGTGGTCTGCGCGGTCAGCGTCGCCGGGCCGGCCAGCACGCCCTCCGCCGCGCCGCTGGCCTGCAGCTTGAGCGCGATCGGGCGTTCGCCCTGGCCGTCGATCGACAGGTCCAGGTTCCCCATCGCCTGACCGGCCACGGTCAGGGCTCTGGCCTTCAGGGCCACCTGGACGTGGGGATTCGCCGAGCGCCCCTCGATGTGCGCGGACAGGCTGGCGTGGCCGCGCGGCGCCAGCGGCACCGGCGCGCCGGTCAGCGTCTGGAGGGTGTTCGCCAGCGCGCCCAGGTCGGTCTCGGGCACCGTCAGGTCCAGGTGCACGCGCTGCTGCGGATCGCGGGGCGGCCACGAGGCCGGCAGGTCCAGGTCGGCGTCGACGCCGGTGCCGACCCCGCGCGCGCTGACCCGGCCGCGCAGGCGTGACGGCGAGAACCGCAGGTCGGCCTCCAGGTCGACCTTGCCCAGGGCCGCGACGGCGCGCGGGACCAGCGGCCGCGGCAGCCGGCCCAGGTCGAAGTGCGACAGCCCGACCCGGGCGTGGCCGGTCGCGCCGGTCTTGCTGAAGTCGGCCCGCACCCGCTGGCCGCGGCCGCGCAGGTCGAGGCTGCTCAGCTCGACACGATCGCCGTCGAGCACCAGACGGGTCGGGCCGGCCAGCGTCCAGGACTCGCCGGGGTACCGCAACGTCAGGTCGTCGATGCGGATCGCGTCCGGCGTCAGCCGGAAACCGTGGGCCGCCAGCGTCAGCGGATAGGGGCGGACCGCCCGGACGTTCGCGGTGACGCGCGGGCCGACCACGTGCAGGGCGACGCCCAGTCCCGCGATGTGTCGATCCTGCAGCCGCACATCGGTGGCGGTCAGGTCCGCCTGGATCTCCTGGGGTTTGTCCAGCCGCGGGACGCGCAGGTCCGCCTTCAGATCGCGGACGCCGTAGTCCTGGAACACGGCATGGGGGACCCGGGCCGCGACCTCCAGCCGGGGTCGCGCCGCCGGACCGCGCAGGGCGACGTCGACCTTGCCCGCGCCCGTCAGCTGCAGCGGCGGCGCCAGGTGACAGCGCGCCAGGCTGCGCGCGGTGGCCGCCAGATCCGTCGCGTCGATTCCCAGCCGCGCGTCGACGTTGGCGCCGTCGTACGTCGCGTGGCCGTCGATCGAGAGTCCCGGCGCCCGGAAACGCAGGTCCAGCGCCGCGTCGGTCCCGGCGGCGTCCAGGTTCACCGCCAGGTCCGATTGCGGCGTGTCGCGCACCAGCTGGGCCAGGTTCACGTCGCGCACGCGCAACTGGAACCCGTCGGGCGTCGCGCGCAGCGCGCCCAGGTCCAGCCCCCCGTGCGCTTCGATGCGGGCCCCCGTGGCCGAGGCCCGCAGGTCGACGCGCGCCAGCTGCGAGCCGGTCTCGTAGCGGGCCGCGGCGTCCAGATCCAGGTCGGTGACCCGCACGGGCGGCGCGCCCGAGCGAACCGACAGCGTCCCGTCGCGCAGCGCGAGCTGCCGCACGTCGATCACCAGGCCCGGCCCGCTCGATCGGGCCGGCGGCGCCGGGGCCGCCTTGGCCGCGGGTGGCTGGCGGCTGGCCAGCGCGCGCGACAGGTTCGATCCGCGCGCCGACGAGACCAGGCGCAGCTCGGGTCGATCGATCTCCAGCCGATCGATCTGCACCCGCCCGCGCAGGAGCGCCAGGGGTGCGAAGCGCAGGTCCAGGCCGCCCACGCGCGCGACCACGCCGCCCTGTGGGTCCTCGAGCGCCACGCCCCCCAGCATCAAACGGTCGCCGCCGAACCGCAGCCGATCGATCTGCAGCCGGCCCGCGATCCGGCCGTTCACCTGCGCCAGCGCGATGCGCCGGATCAGGTTCCCGCCGCTGGCGCTCTGCGCGAAGATCCACAGGCCGCCGATCGCCAGCAGCACGACCGCCAGGACGGCGAACGCGACCTTGCCGATGATCCGTGCCGCGGCGCGCACGTCAGAATGGCTCCCCGATCGAGATCTGCACGACGCAGGCCCCGTCGGTGACCGGCGTGTCGGGGTGCGGGCCGACCAGACCGAAGCAGGACTGGTTCGCCTGGTAGGGGACCTCGATGATCTTGCCGTACGCGTCGGTCCCGTACAGCGTGGGCAGCTTTCCGATGGGCAGCCGATAGCCCAGGTCCAGCCGAATCGGCCCGACCGCCGTGATGTAGCGGACGCCGACCCCCACGGCCCAGAGCATGTCGGGCACGTCACGGAGTCCGACCAGCCCCGTCGTGACCTGTCCGAAGTCGGCGAACGTCGCCAGGCGGAAGTTTTCGGTCAGCGAGTACCGCGCCTCGACGCTGCCGTCGATCATGCCGTTGCCGCCGATCGGCACGGTCTGGATCACCGGCGGATAGGTGCCGGGGGCCGGCGCCTCCAGCAGCGGTGACAGGCGCCGGTCAGAGAACCCGCGCATCGAATTCGCGCCGCCGCCGTAGAAGCGGATCACGACCGCGCTGTCCTCGGGGTTGCCGGAGGTGGGCCAGAGCTCGCCCACCCGCAGCCGCGCCGCGAACGTGAGGGCCTTGTCGCTCATCACGCTGACGTAGCCCCGCACGTCGGGGAGCACCCGCAGGTAGTTGAAGTTTCCTTGAAGTGGTCCGCCTCCTTCTTGCAACCCCAGGCTCAGATAGAACCCGGATCGGGGTTCCATCGGCTTGTCGCGGTGATCCCAGGTGATCGTCTGTTCCAGGTATGACAGCCAGACCAGGCAAGACCCCGACGTGGTGTGACAGCCAAGGGTCAGCGGCGCCGTCGCCGCGCTGTTGATCGGCGATCCGTTCAAGTAGTCCCCCTCCAGCCGGTACGCCGGAAAGATGGAGATGCGGGCCCGCGGCTGCCAGATCACCCCGGTCCCGAAGCGGCCGCCCAGGTTGTCGTAGCTCTGCTCGATCGTCCGCGACAGGTCGATGCTGGTCTGCCAGCGCAGCGACGGGCGCCCCAGGAACCGCGGCTGCTCGAACGACACGTTGAAGTCCGCCACCGGCCCGTCGCGCGGCGCCACCGCCAGGTCGTTGCTCACCACCGAGTAGACGTCCGGCAGAAAGGCCCACCCAGCCTCGGCATGGATGGTCAGCTTGCGGAGACCCCCGTGGAAGTTGCGGTTGCTCCACTCGCCGATGAGGCGGGCCTCCTGGTGGATCTGATCGATCTTGATGCCGCCGCCCAGGCGCAGCGTCCGGAACGGCGCCTCGCGCACCGTGACCACGATCGGAATGCGCGCGGTCGTGTCGTCGGGGGTGCCGGGCGCGACCCGCACCGTCGCGAACACCCCCATGCCGAAGATCCGCCGCTGCGCCTCCTCGAGCGCGTCATCGTTGAACAGCGAGGCGTCGGGGATGGCCAGCCGCGTCTGATCCCACACCAGCACCGCCGGCACGCGCGGCTCGGGCGCCGTCTTCACGTCGATGGCGCCGAACCGGTACTGCAACCCCGGGCGCACGACGATGGTCAGCTTCGCCTGCTGGGTGGCGGTGTCGACCAGCGCTTCGCCCTCGCTGGCCGCATGGAAGTAGCCCCGGCCGCGCAGCGTCGAGACGAGGCCCCCCTTGGTGGCCGACCAGGCGCCCTCGTCGAACACGTCGCCGGGCTTCAGCGCCAGCGCCGACCGCGCGGCGTCGCGGTCCTTGGGCGGCAGCGCGTCCAGCCCGGTGATCTCCAGGCTGGCGACCCGGGTCGGCTGCCCCTCGTCGACCTGCGCCTTCAGCGCCACGCCGTTCTTGCCGTCCGGGGTGACCGATTGGTGCTCGATGCGGGCCTGATAGAAGCCGCGCGCCTGGTACAGGCGCACGATCCGCTTCAGGTCAGCCTCCCAGCTGACCGGATCGAAGGTGCGCTTCTCGGCGAACGGCCACCAGCCCGTCTGGGTCGACAGGATCCGCTTCTTGATCTGGCGGCTCGAGACGGCGTGGGTGCCGTCGATCCGCAGATCCCGGATCACCGGCGCCTGCTTGTTCTCCTGATGCGCGCACCCCACGACGACCCCCAGCGCCAAAACAACCAAGACGCGGCGGTCCGCTCGAACCCGCGCCATGTCTGTGTCGGTAAGATGCGCACGGTTCGGCTTGGCCGGAAGGTTTCATCCGGACTTCGGGCACTCTCAGCCGCGGCAGGAAAACCCGCGGTGCGGCAGGGGTTGCCGCCGTGAAGCTGGTACGCTGGCCCGCAATGGATCGGGCCACCGGCCGCGGGCAGCCACGCAAGCGCGGCACGCTGCTCGTGCGGGTGGCGGCTGGGCTGATGGGCGCGGTCCTGCTGCTGGCGCTGGCCCTGCCCCTGGCCGTCCGGGGGCCGGTCGCCCGCTGGCTGGTCGCACGCGCCACCGCGGAGCTGTGCGGGAGGTTCAAGGTCAGCAGCGCCCACGTCGGGTGGGCGGCGGCGGTCGACCTGGTGCTGGAGCGGCCGATCCCGGTGGTCATCGACGGGCTGAACATCACCGGCACCGACGGCCAGGTCATCCTGACAGCCACCCGGCTCGAGGCGGCGATCGAGATCCACCGGGGGCGGATCGTGGTCCCCAGCCTGGACCTGTGGCACGGCGGCTGGCGGCTGGCGCTGGACCCGAACGTCATCGGCACGATGGACGCGTTCCGGACGGTCCCGGCCGCGGGGCGCTCCGCCTGCCTCGAGCCGGCGCCCCCAAACCCGAAAGCTCAGTCGGGCGGGGGCGGTGGGTCGATCGCGCTCCAGCACGTCGAATTCCACGACGTCGGCGCCGAGCTCGACTTCCCCTCGTGGGGCCTGATCCTGGAGCACACCCACGCGGTCGGGTCGCTGGCGGCCGGCGGTTCGGGCCCACAGCTGCTCTTCGAGGTGGCCGACGTCGTGGCCACCGGCGGTTCGGTCCGGGTGGGCAGCGCGCACGGCGGCTGGCAGACCCGGGCCCTCTTCGATCACATCGAGATCCCGCGGGTCGGCGTGCTCCCCGAGACGCCCACCGACCTGATCCTGCAGGTCGGCGAGGGGACCACCGGCCGGGCGCGGCTGTCCGGGCACGCCACGTTTCGCAACATCTTCCCCCCGGCGGCGAACCGGCCCCCGCCCGGGCCTGCCGGGCTGGACTCGCAGGTGGACTGGACGGCGTTCGGGGCGGCGCTGGAGAAGTTGCAGGCCACCTGGCGTCCCCAGGGCCAGTGGCGCCGCCGGCTGGACGGCGACCTGCACGCGCACGTGCAGGGGCCGTTCAACGCGCTCGAGGGGGTGCTGCAGATCGACGCCGGCGGGACCAAGGTGGCGGCGCGGGTCGCCCGCGGCGCGGCCGACCTGCGGCTGTCGCTGGACAAGGTCGACACCGGCTGGATGCTCGACCCGGCGTTGCGCCCGCTGCTGGGCGGCGAGCTCAACGGCCACTTTCACGCCACGGCGCGCCTGGCCCCCACGTTCGCCGGGATCGCGGCCGACATCCCCGACGCCGATCTGCGGCTGGATCGCCGGCGCGCCGCCCACGGGCCGCGACGCTACGAGCTGCGGATCGGCACCGAGGCGCGGCGGACGTCGGCGCGCGACGTCCTGACCGCCTCGATCGGCCACGTCCGGCTCGAGGACGCAACGCTCCGGCTGGATGCCCTGCGCGTCGCCTGGACCGGCCTGTCGGCGGCCATCGATGCCGAGGTCGCCTTCCCCGCTGACACGTCGGACGGCGAGCGCCCGCGCTCGCGGGTGGTCGCGCAGGGGAGCCTCGC
>Ga0335083_10003877_pt1 | contig 19235 bp, 14 predicted proteins | sample Lox_Sample_42_FD_206716 | JGI IMG/M metagenome (GOLD analysis project Ga0335083, IMG submission 206716) | Soil microbial communities from Loxahatchee National Wildlife Refuge, Florida, United States - Lox_Sample_4.2 | ecosystem: Environmental > Terrestrial > Soil > Wetlands | place: USA...
TGCATGCGCGACTACGGCGGCTTCGAGCACAACCTGCAGTCGCTGCGCGTGGTGGACGAGCTCGAGGAGCGCTACGCGGAGTTCCCGGGCCTGAATCTCACCTTCGAATGCCGCGAGGGGATCTTGAAGCACTGCTCGGTGCGCCACGCGCGCGAGCTCGGCGAGCTCGGCGAGCGCTTCCTCAAGCGCCAGCAGCCCGGGCTCGAGGCGCAGATCGCCAACCTCGCCGACGAGATCGCCTACAACAATCACGACGTCGACGACGGCATCCGCGCGCAGCTCCTCACGGTCGAGGCGCTGTGCGCGACGCGCATGTTCCGCCGCCAGTACGAGGCGGTCACCGCGCGCTACCCGGATCTGAGCGAGCGGCGCCTCGTGCACGAGATCATCCGCCGCATGATCAATCACATCGTGCTCGATCTCATCCGCACGACGCAGGCGCAGCTCGCGAGCGCCCAGCCCGGCTCGATCGACGACGTGCGCGCCCTCGCTAAGCCGCTCGCAGCGGTGAGCGAGGAGTGCCGCGCGGAGCACCTCGAGCTCAAGGAATTTCTGCGCGAGCAGGTCTACCGCCACTACAAGGTGCTGCGCATGACGGCGAAGGCGCGTCGCGTCGTGCACGAGCTGTTCGACGCGTTCTTCAGGGACGTGACGCTGATGCCGCCCGAGTACCGCGATGCAGCGCTGCGATCGGAAGCTGCCGGTCCGGGCGCCGGACGCGCGCGGACGGTGGCCGATTACATCGCCGGCATGACCGATCGCTACGCGATCCTCGAGCACCAGCGCCTCTTCGATCCCGCCGAGCGCACCTGACCCCGCACCGGCCGCCACGACGGTTAACCCATCCTGTTCCCGGATTCCGTGCGCCGGTTCTCACTAGGCGCAACCGGGACCGCTTCTGCTCTTAGACTCGTAACTACCTGTTTACGCTTAACTTTCAGGCCATTTTGGCGCTTCCCGGCGTTTGTCATAACCTCTTAATTGACATAAGTCCCTGACCTGCCTAGAGTTATGTCACAACAAAGCAACGGGTCATGAACAAGACGAGCCGAGAAAAAGAGGCGGTGCTGAGCGTCTTCGCTGCGCTCGTGCAGCCGCTCATGCGCCTCGCGTTCGAGTACGGGATCTCGGCCGGCGAGATCGCCGGAGTCGTGCGTCGCGTTTACATCCAGTCACTCGAAGCTCGTCTGGTCGAACAGAAGAGACCAACTACGGATGCGCGTCTCGCGGTAGTCGCAGGACTCGCGAAGTCGGATGTCAGCGCGCTGCGCGAGGCGTCGAGGATCGGAGCACCGCACAGCCTTCGGTCGACGGTCGGACTAGATCAAGTAGGTAACTTACTGACGGTCTGGCACACGCAGCCGGGCTTTTCCGGTGCCTACGGACTTGCGCTCGAGTTGGATCTTGAGCCGACGGCCAGTTCACCGCGTCGCAGCTTACGGGAGCTCATCGATGTGGCTTGTCCAGGCGTGGATCCTGAAGCGTTGCTCGACGAACTGGTGGCCGCAGGTTCTGTTGAAGTAATCGACGGCACGACTGTGCGCTGCCTTTCCCGCGCTTACTTGCCACAGGGTGGGGACGTCAAGCGCGTCGAGCGTATGGGCCGCTTTCTCGCATGTGTGGCGGCCAGCTTTGTGCATAACGTGCTGCGCCTGAACACCGACCCCGTGTATTTCGAGCGGTCGGTCCATTCCGATGAGCCGCTCACCGAGAACGGTCGCGACAAGTTTCTCGCGCTCACCGGCGAGCGTGCACAGGAGTTGCTGGCCGAGCTGGACACTTTCCTCACTCGCCTCGCGACGTCGGAGCGCAGCGACTCCGGAAAGAGATACGGCGTCGGCATTTACTTTTTTGAAGATCAGCTTGACGGAATGTCTGCAGAGGCGGAGCCGCAGAGAGCGCCCGAGCAGAGCACTCGCGCGGCTGTCCAAGAGATCGATGTTCTCGCAGGACTTGGGAACCACAAGTAAGGGAGTACGCAAATGGGGAGCAATTTTATGAAATCGTCACGTTCGGTAATTCTGGCTGCGGTAGTGGCTGCATTAGCGAGTGTGGCGAGCAACGCCGCGCCTCCGATCGTGCGTGGTGCAGCCATCACTGGCAGCGGTGCGATCACTGGCAGCGGTGCGATCACTGGCAGCGGTGCGATCACTGGCAGCGGTGCGATCACTGGCAGCGGTGCGATCACTGGCAGCGGTGCGATCACTGGCAGCGGTGCGATCACCGGCAGCGGCGCGATCACCGGCAGCGGTGCGATCACCGGCAGCGGCGCGATCACCGGCAGCGGCGCGATCACTGGCAGCGGCGCGATCACCGGCAGCGGGGGAATTCGACCTGTTGCGCCGGGGCGGATGCGGATACAGCCCTTTGGGCTCACCGGACGGCTTGGCGGCCCATTCGGGGGTAGCCCCAGAATGGTTGGTGTGCGGGGCCGCGCTGCTAAGCCGTAGAGGCGGCATTCCACAGAGACTTTAGTTGTCCCGCTACGGTTGGCGCGGACACGGGGTAGTTGTTTCTTGGCGATTGCACCCCAAAGTCTCGGTGTCTCGTGCGCATCAGCTGATGCATCATTTTCGAATGCAGGCAGACCCTAACCTAGCGCTGCGCCGGATACCGTTACCGTCAGAACGCTTCCGGATGAACTCACCCGCTAGATGACCGCGCTTGAAGCGCCTACGGGGAAGGGTCGGCGCAGACTTCAGGGGACCTCTCTGCGGGGAACGCCCGCACTCCAGGAGTTGCTAGTAGAGCTTGCTTTCGTACTCCTTCCGCGTGGGATGACGCCAAAAAGATTCTCCGAACTAGCTAGATTTGCATTTGTTCAAGCAGCGACGCAGAGGGCGCGGCTTCGGAATGGCAGAATCAATTACTCAAGAGTGGCCGCGCAAACCGGATTAAGCCGCGCGGACGTCAAACGGTTGTTGAAGAGTGATGACGCAGACTTCCGTCGAATTGCATATGCTCCGATGGAACGTGTGGTCAACGGTTGGCAGACGGATGCCTTATACGCCTATAAGCGAGGGCGCCCGCGGAGTCTGCAAATAACGGGATCTGCCGGGTCCTTTGCGAGTCTCGTGCGAAAGTACGGGGGGGACATCCCTCACCGAGCAGTTCTTGAGGAGCTGAGGCGTATTCGCGCGATCGAGGACAACGGCGCAATAGTGCGGCTTAAGACATCGTCGGCGGTCTTTCGCAAGCGGCACGACTTTGCGTTTCTGGCCCCTGTACTGCCTGTCCTGATCGACGGAATTCGAATTGCCTCAGGACGAGCAGGACCGCAGCGGTCCTCTGCTATTCAGCGACTCACTCTGCCGGTTGAATCTGAGGTGGATCTGGCAATCGTGCGAGAGCGGTGTTGTTCGAGCGCCAAGTCAATGCTTGATGGTCTGAGTGAGTCGCTTGGGACGAGCGTTACGATGCCGAGGACCCGGCGGCACTCTGAATATTCGTTCACCATGACCGTTCTCTTGGTCGAGAACCGAGCTCCCGACCCCCTGTCCATCAGGCGTTCGAGGGTCAAGAAAGCTAGTGCAGAGTAGTGACATGACCAGCAGATTAGCGAAGCGGCTGTCACGTGACTACTCGCAGGCGCTCACGGCCATTTTCGTGTTCATGTTGGCGAACGGGCTTCAGACCCGCGAGTTGCTTGCGGTGTGCACGCGTGCGCTCGGGAAAGCGGAGGATAGGACTAAACGTGCGCAAATGACTCCCTCGGGCGGGCTGGCCATCGCTTCGCTTGTCCTCCACGCTTGGCATCGCGACCGCCGCTATTTGAGCGGACGAGCGACCCCAAGAGCGATTCCCCTCCTGGGCCCGGCGCCTAGCGTCGAAGCACTAATTCGCGTCCAGAGGCGAAAAGGCGACGCAGCGACAATAGCCCGCCACCTGAAACGCCTTCGCCTAGTTGTCCCTTGCGGCCGAAGCCTCTACAGGCCAACGAGTGATATGGCTGTGATCTCAAGTCACAATCCGCTGATTTTTCAACATGCGGCTCGTGCGGTTTCGACGCTGCTGGAGACTGTTACCCGAAACGTCAGCAACGCATCGCAGTCGGCGCCACTAATCGAGCGTACGGCCGAGGTGCCAGACTTACCGCGAAAGCACGTTGCCGCTTTTCAAAGATTTTCTCAGCGTCAAGGCTGGCTGCTGCTCAGGACGGTCAACGATTGGCTTGAGTCGAGGCGCATGCCACGATCCGCGCGGGGTCGCGGTCGATCGGTCGTTCGTGCGGGAGTGCATCTCTACGCTTACGTAGCCGCTAGAGATGTTCGCTCGTCGAGACACTAGCCCTTCCCTACTTCTTCCCTCAACGTCTTCCTCAATATCTTCCCGACATTCGACTTCGGCAGCTCGTTCCTGAAATACACATGCTTCGGCAGCTTGTAGGCCGCGAGTGACTGGCGCATGTGGTCGATGACCTCCTGCTCGGTAAGTGCCGGGTCCTTGCGCACCAGGAAGAGCGCCACGACTTCCCCCGAGCGCTCATCGGGCTGCGCCACCGCGGCCGCCTCGAGGACCCCGGGGTGTGTGGCGGCCGCCGCTTCCACCTCGTTCGGATACACGTTGAAGCCCGAGACCAGGATCATGTCTTTCTTGCGGTCCTCGATGTAGACGAAGCCGCGCTGGTCCATGTGGCCGACGTCGCCGGTGCGCAGGAATCCATCCGGCAGCATGACCTTCGCGGTCTCGTCGGGGCGGTTCCAGTAGCCTCTCATCACCTGCGGGCCGCGCACGCACAGCTCGCCGATCTGCCCGAGCGGCAGGTTCTTGCCGGCATCGTCCTTGATGGCGATCTCGGTGGAGGGGATCGGTACGCCGATCGAGCCGTTGAACTCCTCGGTCGGCGGATTGATGCAGGCGGCGGGCGAGGTCTCGGTGAGGCCCCACGCCTGCGACAGCACGTTGCCGGTCGCCTCCTTCCACTTCGCGGCGACTGCGCCCTGCACCGCCATGCCGCCGCCTAAGGAGATCTTGAGTCCGCTGAAGTCGATCTCCTTGAACCCGGGGGCGTGCAGCAGGGCGTTGAAGAGCGTGTTGACGCCCGAGATGAAATTACAGGGGTAGCGCTGCATGTCGGCCACGAGGGCCTTGAGGTCGCGCGGATTGACGATGAGGAGGTTGCGCCACCCGAGTCGCGCAAACACCATGCAGTTACAGGAGAGTGCGAAGATGTGATAGAGCGGTATGGCGGTGAGCACCGTGCCGCGATCCGGCAGGCTCTCGCCGATCCAGGCCTCTGCCTGCAGCACGTTGGCGCTCATGTTGCCGTGCGAGAGCATCGCCCCCTTGGCGACTCCGGTCGTGCCGCCGGTGTACTGGAGGAAGGCGAGATCGTCGGGCCCTAAGTCCACCGGCGCGAGCGGGAGCCTCCCCCCCGCCTGCACCGCCGCCTTGAACGAGCTGGCCTTGGCGATGTGCCAGGGCGGCACCTGCTTGCGGACGCGACGCACCACGAAATTCACGATTGCGGACTTGGGGAAACTGAGGAAATCCCCTACTCCGGTCACCAGCACGCGCTTGAGCTGGGTATGCGGCAGCACCTTCTCCACCACGTGCGCGAAGTTCTCCAGCACCACGATCGCCGTCGCCCCCGAGTCGGTCAGCTGATGCTCGAGCTCGGGGGCGGTGTAGAGCGGGTTGGTGTTGACGACGATGAGCCCGGCGCGCAGAGCTCCGAACAGCGCGATCGGATACTGCAGGCTATTCGGCAGCATGATGGCGATGCGGTCGCCCTTGCGGAATCCCGCCTGCTGCAGCCAGGCCCCGAAGGCGCGTGACAGTTGATCGAGCTGCCCGTAGGTCATGGTCGCGCCCATGAAGATGTAGGCGTCCCGGTCGGCATGCCTGGCGCAGGTCTCTTCCAGGAGCTGCTTGAGGGACCGCAGCCTCGCGGGGTCGATCTCCGCAGGCACGTAGGGCGGGTATGACTTCAGCCAGATCTTGTCCATCAGCTTCCCCCGGTTCGATGGTTCTTCTCGAGGAGCGGTTCCAGATGCGGCCAGACCGTATCGAGCACCGGCGGCTCTCCTCGGGCGTTCGGGTGCATGCCGTCCTCCTGCATGAGCTCGCGGTCGAGCGCCACCTTCTCGAGCAGAAACGGCACCAGCGGCAGATGATATTGCTTTGCCAGCTCCGGGAACACGCGTTCGAACTCCTGCGTGTAGCGCGGCCCGTAGTTGGGTGGAATGCGGATGCCGAGGAGCAGAACCCGCGCACCGGCCCCGCGCGCGAGCTCCACCATGCGCTCGAGGTTCGCCCGCACCTCGCTGACCGGCAGGCCGCGCAACGCGTCGTTGGCGCCGAGCTCGAGGAGCACGATGGCCGGGTGGTGCAAGGCGAGCGCGCGCGGCAACCGCTCGAGGCCTCCGCCGCTCGTTTCGCCGCTTTCGCTGGCATTGACCACCTCGTATCCGTACCCTTGGGTGCGCAGTCGCTGCGCGAGCAATGCGACCCAACCCTCCTGCGGAGCGAGTCCATATGCAGCGCTCAGGCTGTCGCCGAAGACGAGGATGGTGCGGCCCGAGCCCGCCTCGGCCGCGAGCGCGATGAGCAGCAGCCCCACGCCGAGCGCGCAGGCGCCGGCGAGCTTCGACAGCGTTCTCAAGGCGGAAAACCTCTCCAAGCAGGTTAGCAGCCCCGAAGGCGCGCTGACCATTGTCGACGGGGTGTCGCTCGAGATCGCGCGCGGCGGGTCGGTCGCGATCGCGGGTCCCTCCGGGGCGGGCAAATCGACGCTGCTCGCGCTGCTCGCCGGCCTCGACGTCCCCACCGCGGGACGCGTGCTGCTCGCGGGCACCGATCTCACCCGCCTCGACGAGGATGGGCGCGCACGGCTGCGCGCCGAGCGTGTCGGCTTCGTGTTCCAGTCCTTTCATCTCATTCCCGCCCTCACCGCGCTCGAGAACGTGATGCTGCCGCTCGAGCTCGCCGGGCGCAGCGACGCCCGGCGCGCCGCGGCGGAGACCCTCGCGCGCGTCGGGCTCGAGCAGCGTACCGGGCACTACCCGCGCCAGCTCTCCGGCGGCGAGCAGCAGCGCGTCGCCATCGCCCGCGCCTTCGTCACCCGCCCGGCGGTGCTGTTCGCGGACGAGCCGACCGGCAACCTCGACACCGCGACCGGTGCGCGGGTCGGGGAGCTGCTCTTCGAGTTGAACGCCAGCGCCCACACGACGCTCGTGCTGGTGACCCACGACCGCGAGCTCGCCGCACGCTGCGCCCGCATGCTGCGCATGGAGGCCGGGCGCATCGCATGAAGGCCGTACGGCTTGCGCTACGAACCCTGGCGCGCGAGTGGCGCTCGGGCGAGCTCGGCGTGTTGCTGCTCGCACTCACGGTGGCGGTCGCCGCGCTCACCGGCGTGGGCTTTCTCGTCGGACGCATCAGCGCGGCGGTGGCGCTGCAGGCGAGCTCGGTGCTGGCGGCCGACATCCGCTTGGGGTCCACCCGGCCGCTCGCCGACGACTATTTTGCGGAGGCCGAGAGACGCGGGCTCGGCGCGGCGCGCAGCACCTCGCTCCTGTCGGTGGTCTTCAACGGCGATGCCAGTCAGCTCACCAACGTGACGGCGGTGACGGCCGGCTATCCGCTGCGCGGCCGGCTGCTGATCGCCGCCGCGCCGTTCGCGCCCGGGAGTCCTGCACCGGGCATTCCCGCGCCCGGTGAAGCCTGGCCCGCCTCCAAGCTCCTCGCCGCGGTGGGCGGCACGCTCGGGTCCGAGCTCACGATCGGTGCGGCGACGCTGCGCGTGACGCGCGTGCTCATTTCGCGCCCCGATCAGGGCGGGACCTTCGCCGAGCTCGCTCCGAGCCTCATCATGAACGCGGCCGACCTGCCCGCCACGCGCCTCATCCAGCCCGGCAGCCGCGTGAGTTACGCCGGCCTCTTTGCCGGAGAGCGCGCCGCGATCGATGCCTTCAAGGCGTGGCTCATGGCCCACAAGCAGCGCGGCGAGCGGCTGCGCGACATCACGGATGCGAGCCCGCAGGTGCGTAACGCGGTCGAGCGCGCCGGCCGGTTCCTGAGCCTAGCGAGCCTCGTGAGCGTGCTGCTGTGCGCGATCGCGGTGGCGATGTCGGCGCGGCGCTACGTGAGCCGCCACCTCGACACGGTGGCGCTCCTGAAGACCCTCGGTGCGAGCCGCGCCTTCACCCTCGCGGTCGCGGTGCTGCAGCTCCTCGCACTGGCGCTCGGCGCTGCGCTGATCGGCGCGGCGCTCGGTTTCCTGGCGCAGGAGTGGCTGCTGCGCACGATCCGCGGGCTGCTGGCGGTCACGGAGCTGCCGGCGGCCAGCGCCACGCCGCTGCTGGTCGGCTTCATGACCGCGGTCGCGGTGCTGGCGGGCTTTGCGCTCCCGCCGCTCATTCAGCTCGGGCGCGTGCCGGCGCTGCGCGTTCTGCGCCGCGACGTGGGTCCGCCGCCGCCGCTGGTACTGCTCGCCTTCGGCCCCGCGGTCGCGGTGGTGCTCGCGCTCATATTCTGGGTGGTGCGCGAGGCGCGGCTGTTCGTCTATCTCGCCGGGGGCCTCGCGGTATTTGTCGGAGTGCTGGCGCTCGCCGGCACCGGCCTCGTCATGCTGGCCGGCAGGCTGCGCGGGCGCGTGGGGGTGGCCTGGCGCTTCGGCGTGGCGAACCTCTCGCGCCGGCGCGCCGACAGCGTCGTGCAGCTGGTGGCCTTCGGCACCGGCATCATGGTGCTGCTGCTCCTTGGCATCATCCGCGACGACCTGAGCAGCGACTGGCGCCGCACGCTGCCGCCTGACCTGCCCAACTACTTCTTCATCAACATTCCGCCGGCCGAGCGCGACAGCTTCATCCGCTTCCTCGAGGCGCAGGGCGCGCGCACGACGCGCGTCCTGCCGATGATCCGCGGACGCCTCACGGCCATCAACGGACAACCGCTCGAGGAGGGGCGGCGCGGCGGCCGGGGCGAGGAGGAGGGATTCGCGACGCGCGAGCAGAACCTCACCTGGACCACCGATCTCGGCGCCGACAACCGCATCGTCGCGGGCCGCTGGTGGACCGAAGCCGACTATGGCCGGCCGCTGGTGTCGCTCGCGACCGAGTTCCAGGAAGCCCTCGGTGTTGAGCTCGGGGACCATCTGAGCTTCGACATCGGCGGGGAGCCGATCGAGGCCACCGTCGCCAGTGTCCGCAAGGTGAAGTGGGACACTTTCCAGCCGAATTTCTTCATCGTGTTCGCGCCGGGAGTGCTGGAGCGCGTCGCGGGCACCTACATGACGAGCGCCTACTTCACGCCCGGCGGGTCGCGTACGCTCGCCGAGCTCGCCCACCGCTTCCCGAGTGTCTCGATCTTCGATATCGACGAGCTCCTCACCCAGGTGCGCGCGGTGCTCGACAAGGCGGCGCTCGCCGTGCAGAGCGTGTTCGTGTTCACGCTGTTCGCGGGACTCACGGTGCTGCTCGCGGCCGTGCAGTCGAGCCGCGACGAGCGCCGCTACGAGAGCGCGATGCTGCGCACGCTCGGCGCGAGCCGCGCCACGGTGGTGCAGGGAGTGCTGGCCGAGTTCGCGACGCTCGGGGCCCTCTCGGGGCTGATCGCCGCGGCCGGGGCTTCGCTCGCCGCCTACTTCCTCACGACGCGCTGGCTCGAGCTGAGATACGCCTTCGATCTGCTGCCCTGGGGAGTTGGCGTGGTGGGCGGGGCACTGCTGGTGGCGGCCGGCGGTTGGCTCGCTACCCGCGCCGTGGTGAGTCAGCCGCCGCTCACGACGCTGCGGGCCTGAGAGCGAGGTCGAGCAGCCCGGGTCGCTCTTCAATAAGCTAGGCGTTATGGAGATCACCGCCCGCGACGACGGCATTGTCCAGGTGAAGGACCTGATCTCTCAGGATCTGTGCCGCAGGTGCATCGAGCTCTACGAGCAGGATCCGCGCAAGCACTCGGGCTACACGGCCAGCGTCGCGGGAGGTAGGCAGCTCGAGACCGAGGTGAAGGTCAGCACGGACTTGGGCATTGATCCGGAGGGGCTGTGGAAGCCCGTGTTCCTCGAGCTGCACGCGGCCGTGACCGCCGTGGTCCAGAGCATCGCCGCGCAGTTCACGGCACTTAAGGTCGCGCCGCTCCAGTGCACCGGCTACAAGATCCAGCACTACCGCAAGGACCAGGGGTATTTCCGCTGGCATTTCGATGCGCTCGGGCCGGGCGGCTGGGATCGGCAGCTCGCCGTCATCATCTACCTCAACAGCGTCGCCGAGGGCGGCGAGACCTGCTTCTACCGGCAGGACCTGAAGGTGAAACCAGCGGCCGGAAGCGCGCTGTTCTTCCCGACCTTCTGGACCCACATGCACTGCGGCGAGGTGCCGAGGTCCGGGGACAAGTACGTCATCTCGTCGTTCATCCGCTTCGTGCTGCCCGGGGTGGGTGACGCGCAGCCTTCATGACCTGCGCGATGCGCCGCTCTTGCTCATGAGGCGCCCGAATGACCCGGAGCACCCCGCTTCTCACACTGGCAGTATGACCGTGAATACCGGACCACCTGCGCAGCGCCGTGTGAGGCACGCGCGCGGGCAGATGGTCCGGCAGGTTCTACGGGTTGATGCGGGTCGCCGCGACCGTTCCGCTGATGACGAACGGCTCCCCCAGGGCATCGGTCACGTTCACTCCGTCATACATGTAATTGAGGATCTGGAACGTACCGGTGTACGAGCTGCCGTCGCGACTGAGAGTGATCGTCTCATGGATGTTGGCGGGCCCGGCAGGCTGGAAAGCGTCGTTACCGGTGCCGTCAGGCCAGCTCTGGGTAAGGCCGGGCACGTAGCCTGGGACCCAGCTGAGCGCCCAGTGGTTGAGCCGGTAGGTTCTCGGTCCCACCTGCTTCCACACTCCCATGCAGAAGCTGCCGGCGACCGGTGCGCGTCCGGAGTTCATGATCTCCGTACCGTCGGCGTGCCAGGTGACGAAACCCGCATCGACGGGCGCGCCCGCCGGCGGGCCGCCGGGGCTGCCGTTGCCGTCGGAGGTGAACTTGAACTTCCATAGCCCGGTGATGGCCGCCTGCTCGTCGTAGTCGGTCTTCAGGAGTCCACCGCCGGAGTCGCTGAAGTAGACCGCCGGCTTCATGGCCCCGCGCGGCGCGCCGCCGCAGTCGGCATAGGCCTGCGGAGCAAGGACGGTGAGTCCGGTGACGGCAGCTGCAGCGAGCGCCAGATCTGCAAGGACGGATTTGCGAACCATGATGGGGGTCCTCCGGGTGTTGATTTGTTGTAGAGGTGGCCGTGCCACGGGGAGGAGACGTTAGAGCGCGCCCGGACGGAAGTCAGTACGGGATCGGTGAGGGAATTGTGAGGCCGCGGGCGGCGCGTGTGTCTTTTGTATTAAGGTAGCCGCCGGCACTATCTCGGCCGGGGAGCGCGCGATGTCTCAGGGGGAACAGCCGATGAGCGGGCCGATGGCCTCGGTATTGGTGCGGCAGCTGCGGGGCCGGGTGCTGCAGCCGGCCGATGCCCCTTATGGTCCGGCGCGGCGGGTGTGGAACGCGGCGATCGACCGGCGCCCCATGGCCATCGCCCGCTGTGCGGATGCGGAAGACTGCGCACTCGCGCTGCGCATCGCGGCCGAACAGGGTGCGGCGGTGACGGTGCGCGGCGGTGGCCACAACGTCGCCGGCCGCTCGATCGCCGACGGGGCGCTGCTCATCGATCTGTCGGGCATGCGTGAGGTGACCGTCAACGCCGCGGCGCAGCTCGCGATCGTGCAAGGGGGAGCCCTGTGGCATGACGTCGACGTGGCGACCTCCCGGCACGGTCTCGCGACCACCGGGGGACTCGTCTCCGGGACCGGGGTCGGCGGCTTCACGCTCGGTGGCGGCACCGGCTGGCTCATGCGCCGGCACGGGCTCGCGATCGACAACCTGACGGCCGTCGGCCTGGTGCTCGCCGACGGCCGCTGCGTGCGCGCCTCGGCCGACGAGCACGAGGAGCTTTTCTACGGGCTGCGCGGCGGCGCCGGCGGGCTCGGCATCGCAACCAGCTTCGAGTTTCGCCTGCACCCGCTGCGGCAGGTGCTCGCCGGTGTTGTAATCCGTCCGGCCGCCGAAGCGCGCGCCGCGTTGCGCAGCTTCCGGGATTTCGCGCTCGAGGCCCCCGACGACTATTGCGGCATGGCGGTGCTCGCCTCGGGTCCGCCGCTGCCGTTTCTCGATGCCGCTTGGCATGGACGGCCGGTGCTCGTTTCGGCCATGTGCTGGAGCGGGGACATGGCGGTCGGGGAGCGGACTCTCGAGCCGCTGCGCAAGTCCGGCGCGCCGCTCGTCGATCACGTCGGGCCGATGCCCTACGTTCAGTGGCAGCACCTGCAGGATGGCGGTGCACCCCCTGGGCGCTACCAGTACTGGAAGACGGCGAACTTCGCGACCTTGAGCGAGCGCACCATCGGGGTGCTCGCGGACGCACTCGAGACGCTTCCGAGCCGCATGACCGAGATCCACCTGCAGCACCTGGGCGGCGCCGTGGCGCGGGTGCCGGCGGCGGACAGCGCATTCGCTGCCCGGGACGCGCAGTTCTTCGTGAACCTGATCGGAGTCACGCCCTGGCCGGATGAGTTCGCCGAGGTGCGGCAATGGGTGCGGCAGCTGCACGAGCGGCTCTCCCCCGAGGCGCTCGCAACGAGGCTGCCCAATTTCACCGGTGAGGACGACGGCGATGTGCAGCTTGGCAGCTCGCAGGCGCGCGTGGCCGCGCTGCGGCGCCGTTACGACCCGGCCGGAGTGTTCGGTCCGCCGCGCGCGTAGAGCTGCAGCCGGGCACGCACTTCGTTCGCGGCGTCCTCGTCGCGCATTCGGTGGCCGGCTTGTGACTGCGCCTCGTACTCCTCGCGCCCCAGGCGCTCGCGCAGCAGCGCGTGCGTCTCGGTGTGATACGGCACCCAGAAGTTGAAGAGCGGAATGCCGGTGCGTTCGCGAATGCGGCGCGCGACCGCGAGGAAGCGCGTCGCATCACTCCAGTCGCCGCGCCGGGCCGCGAGATAGCCGCACCCCTCGATCGCGCCGGCTACGCCGCGCATGTTGAAGACATTCGCCGCCGCATTCAGCGACTCGACCCACTGGGCAGCCGCCGCGGCATCCACGCCCATGCCATAGAGTGCGAGCCCAATGTAGGTGTCGATGAAGTGGTGTTGGTGCACGTCCGGGCCGAGCTGACGGACCGCGCGCAGCGTCGTGACCGCCGCCGCGTAGTCACGCTCAGCCAGCTGCATCCAGCCGCGGGTGAGTCCCGCGAGGCCCCGCAGCAGCGGATCGTCGAGTTGCGCGGCTATGCGCTCGAGCAACCTGAGGTGCTGCGCGGCTTCGTCCGCGCGGGCGTGGTTGCAGAGCCCCAGGGCGTAGTAGCCGTTGGCGTAGGCCTCGGCCCAGAGGTCGCCATGCATCCGCGCGAGCCGCGCCGCTTCGAGCAGGGGAGCGTCGGCCGAGTCGTCCCGACCGAGCTCGTGCATGCGCAGCACTCCCCAACACAGCAGGGCCCGGCCGCGCTCGCGCGCCATGGATCCCCGGGTCTGCTCGACGATCCGCTGCAGACCGATGATTCTCGTGGTGCGGGCCTTCAGGTACAGCAGCAACGCGCCCGCAATGCGCAGCGCGGCACCAGGATCCGCGGCGGCACCGAGGGCATGCTCGACCGCCGCGCTGATGTTGCCCTGCTCGTGGACCAGCTGCTCGACGCGCTCGCGCATCCTCCCGCCCAGCATGTCGTCGTGGGCCGCCGCGGCCACGTGCACCACGCAGTCGAGATGTGCGCGACGGGCGCGCGGCTCCTCTGCGTTCGCGCGCAGCTGGTCGAGCGCGTATTCACGCACCGTCTCGAGCAGCTGATAGCGGGGCGGCGTGAGATCTGGAGCTACCACGACCAGCGACTTGAGCGCGAGCCCGGTGAGCAGCTCCACGGCGGTCTCGGGACCGAACCCGAGGCGGGCGGCGATCTCGATGGCGGACTCCATGGTCCAGCCCTGGACGAAGACGCTCAGCCAGCGCAGCAGCTGCTGCTCGTGTGCGGACAGCAGGCTGAAGCTCCATTCGAGCAGCAGCAGGAGATTCTGATGACGACTGTCACGCCCGGACACCTCGCCGCGCAGGAACTGGAAGCGCTGGTCGAGACGCTCGAGCACCTGCTGCGCGGACAGCAGGGCAAAGCGCGCGGCAGCGAGCTCGAGCGCGAGCGGCATACCATCGAGACGCCGGCATATCTCCACGAGCGTCGGCGCGTTGGCTGGGCTCAACTCGAAGCCTGGCTGCGCCGCGCGCACGCGGGTGACGAGCATCTCGACCGCGGGGGCGCCGGCAATCTCCGCGAGTGACAGCTCGCGCGCCCCGTCGCCCGCCGGCAGCGCGAGCGGCGGCAGACGCACCAGCTGCTCGCCACTGAAGCTGAGCGGCGCCTGGGACGTCGCCAGCACCTTGAGAGTGTCGGTGCCGCGCAGGATCTCGATGAGCAGCGCACCAAGACCCGGGGCGATCCGGTCGCAGTTATCGAGCAGCAGCAGCGCGCGGCGGCCCCGGAACATCGTGGCGATCTGTGCCAGCAGCCCGGCATCGTCCCCGTTCGGAATCGCCAGCAGGGCGCCGAGGGCATGCAGCCAGTCCTCGCCGTGCGCGAGCGGCACGAGATCGAAGAACCAGATGCCGTCCGGGAACTGCGGCGCGAGTCGGCGAGCGAGCTCGAGCGCGCACTGCGTCTTGCCGATCCCGCCCGCGCCGAGCACGGTGACGGCACGATGCGCCTGTACCAGCCCGGCGAGCATCGCGAGCTCGGCCTCGCGGCCGATGAGGGCTTCGACGCGCGCCGGCAGCCGCGCTCCGGGAGGCGGCGCGAAATGCACCGGCGGCCGGATGCTCGCCTGCTCATCGCGTTCACAGGGACCGGTATAGCGGTAGCCCGCCCCATGGACGGTAACGATGTACCTGGGCTCCGCCGGGTTATCTCCGAAGGCGCGGCGCGCGAGCGTTATGATGCGGTTGAGCGTCGAAGGGGTGACGTAGCGGTGACCCCATACGGCATCGAGGAGTGCGTTGCGGGTGATGAGCTCCCCGGGCCGCGCGAGCAGTTGCAGGATGACGCTCAGGGCGCGCGCTTCGAGCGCCACTTCGACCCCGCGGTGCGTGAAGCGGCGGTTGACGGCGTCGACGTGGAAATCACCGCAGCGGTAGCTCACCGGTTCCACAGCACGCTCCCGGGGACTTTGGGCTGCGTAGCTTCACTGTAACCGCGGGACTCTGCGTCCGCCAGTCGGGGCGATCCAACACGCGCGCAGACGACACAGCCCTCGGCCGCGAAGGCGGAGCCGCCCGCTCCGCGCACCTCAGCGCTGTGCAACCCCGATCGTCACCCAGGAATCGGGCTGCGGCTCGAGCCGCATGGTGAGACCCTCGATCGTCAGCAGGTAGTTCCCGGGACCGAAGGCGGAGCTGTTGAGCGCCACGCGCAGGTGCCCGTTGGAATCCTTGGTGAGGTTGTCGATGATCATCACCCGCCCCTGGTCGATGCGGTCGATGGTCACGCGAAAGTCCTTGTAGGGCGAGCGCGACTCGTCGATGCGGAAGTCCATGAGCTGCGCATCGCGGCCGCCGCCGATCACGAGGGCGGGTGTGTTGGAGGCGCCCGAGCGGTTTGGCAGCAGGCGCACCACGCGGGTGCTGGTCGCGGCATCGAGGGAGCGCTCGACGACCGCCCTCTGCAGGTCGAGGATCTTGCGGCTCTTGCTCGAGCTGCTCGCGGCGACGATTGCGAGTGAGAGGGCCAGCACGAGCGCAACGCCGGCCAGGCCGAGGAACATCGCGGGCTGCTGCCAGATCGGTCGCGACGCTTCCTGCCACGGCTCGGGTTTGCCGCTCGCCTCGAGGAGCCGCAGGCCCGCATTCACTCGCTCGGGCAGCCCCAGCTCATCGAGCAGCTGCGGGTGCTCCTTGCAATAGCGCTCGAACTCGGTCGCCGCTTTGATCGGGAGCTTTCCCGAGAGGTAGCGCTCGACTACCTGATTGCGCGCGATGAAGTCGCGGTCCATCCCGCGGGGTGGGGTGCTCGCTGACGCCTCGGTCGGGGCGGGGGCAGGCGGTGCCGCGGCGGCACGGGCCGTGGCGGTACGCGGCTTCTCGGCCGGCGCCGCCGTGGGTTTCGATGCGCTCGTGCCGGTGCGCGGCTTTTCGGTCGCTGCCGCGGCGGGCTTCGGTGCGCTCGCGCTCGTGCGCGGGGCGCTCGAGGTTGCCTTGGCGGAGGCGGCGGCGGCCGCGCGCGCGTTCGCCCAGCTGGCGAGCGACGGCGCCTCCTCCGGCGGCGTGGCGGCCGTTGCGGCCGGCACCTCGGGTGCGCCCGCGGGATTTGGGGTGACGGAAGCGGGCTTCGCCGTGGGGGTCGCGGGCACGGCCGCCGGGGCGCGCGGCTTGAGCGGCGCCACGGGTGCGGGTGGCGCCGTCGGTTTCGGCGGCTTCACCGCGACGGGAGGGGCAGCCGCGGCCGCCGCGAGCTTCATGGCGGCGGCGTTGAGCGAGGCACGCCTGGCGAGCGGCACCAGCGCGGGTGCGCCCGCAGGCGGCTCGCTCGCCTTCGCGGCCGCCGCGGGACTTGCGCTTGCGGGCTTGGTCGGGGCAGCGGACTTGCCGGACGACGCGCGCGACTCGGGGATCAGCGTCAGCGGCTCCTCCGCCGCGAGCGCCGAGCGCGCGGCGGGCGCTGGCGGGGTGGGCGCCGCGACCGGGCGCGGTGCCGGCGCCGGGGGTGGCGGCGCCGACAACATCTTGTCCACTTCGAAGGTGTCCTCGAGCGAGAGCGGCACTTCAGGGTCGACGAGCGTCGCTGGGGTCTCGGGCTGCGCCGAAGCGGCGGCAGGACTGGCCGCGGCGGGCGCTTCGTCTTGCGAGATCAGAAACTCGGGCTTGAGGAGCGTCAGCGTCGACTCCGTCGAGCTCGCGGGCTGCGGCGCCGAGGCTGGCGCGGGCGCCGCAGGAGCCTGCTCCTCGGAAGCGCCAAAGAGCTCCGGGTTGAGGAACTCGACCGTCTGGGTACCCTCGGCGCCGGCCGGCGCGGCCCTGGCGCCTTTGGCGGGCGCGAGGGTGGGTACGGCCCCGAGCTCCGGCTCCTCGACCGGCAAATCAGGCAACGGATCCATGGGCGGACGAGGCGCAGTTTCCATAAGGGACATATCTAAGCAACGTGGTCCGAAGGCGGCGTCGGGGTGGCTCACAGAACGGGCCAAATGCCGCCCGTTCGTGACGCAGGTCTCAATCGCGTGCCGGGCGGGTTGCCCTGCGACGCCCGTCACGCCGCTTCAGCTGGTCGAGCCGGAGAGGAAGTACTCGATCTTGTCGCGGTAGGTGCGCGAGAGCTTCAGCTCATGCCCGCCCTCGAGCGTGAGGAAGTACTCCCCGTTCATGTGGGCGCGCAGGCTCCGCACCAGACGCAGGTTCACGATGGTCGAGCGGTGCACGCGCTGGAAGACCTTCGGATCGAGCAGGTCCTCGAGCTCCTTCATGGTGCCGCGCAGGATGTGGGTCTCGCCGGCGGCGTGGATGCACATGTAGTCCCCGGCGGCATCCACCCACTGGATGCTCGTCACCGGCACACGCACCGTCTCGCGCCCCTGGCGGATCGGCAGTACCTCGGGGCGGCCCCCGGTGATCGCCTTGCTGCCCTTCTCGAGCAGCTGATCGAGCGCGAGCTCCCCGCAGCCGGTGATCTCCGCGATGATCTGCATCAGCCGGTCGCGCTGCGCGGCCGCGGTGCGCGCCCGCAGGTGCTCGCGCACGCGCTCCACCGTCTCGGCGAAGCGCGCCTCGTCGATCGGCTTCAGCAGGTAGTCGATGGCGCGCGCCTCGAAGGCCTGGATGGCGTACTGGTCGTAGGCGGTGACGAACACCACCAGCGGCAGCGACTCCTGCGGCAGCGCCGCGAGCACCTCGAAGCCCGACATGCCCGGCATCTGGATGTCGAGGAACACCAGGTCGGGCTTGTACTGCTGGACGGCGGCGAGCGCCTCGCGCCCGTTGGCGCACTGGGCCACGATCTCGAAGTCCGGCAGCTCGCGCGCGCGGATCTCGATGCCGCGCCGCGACAGCACCTCGTCGTCGACGATGATCGTACGCACCTTCATGCGCGAACCCCTCCCGGAAGCCGCGCCGCCCGCGCCCGCTGGGCGGATCGCTCCTCGGGCGGTGCCGTCTCGAGCGGCAGCGCCATGTCGACCCGAAGTCCTGGGCGGGTGTTGAGGGCCGCGAAGCGGCAATTCTCGCCGTACAGCACGCTGAGGCGCTCGCGGGTGTTGGCGAGCCCGACGCCGCGGCGGTCGCCCGGTGGCGGCCCGTCGGGAAGTCCCGGTCCGTCGTCGATCACCGAGAGCTCGAGCAGCCCCTCGCGGGTGCGGCCCTCGATGCGCACCAGCCCCCCCTGCTCGCGGGCCGAGACCGCGTATTTCAGCGAGTTCTCGAGCAGCGGTTGCAGCAGCAGGCTCGGTACCAGCGCATCGAGCGCCGGCTCCTCGATCGCATATTCGAGACGCAGCCGCTCCCCGAACCGCAGCCGTTCAGTGCCGAGGTACAGATCGAGCGCTTCGAGCTCGTGGCGCAGCGTGACCTTCTTCATCGGGTCCTGATCGAGCGTATAGCGCAGAAACTCGGACAAGCGCGCGACGGCATGGTTCGCCTTGCGGTTCTGGTTATCGAGAATCAGCGTCGAGATGGCGTTCAGCGTATTGAAGAGGAAATGGGGGTTGAGCTGATAGCGCAGCATCTTCAGCTGCGCCTCCTGGGCGAGCGCGACCGCTTTGAGCATCGCCTCTTCCTGCTGGCGCTTGGACTCGTAGAACTTGATGCCGAAGTACAGCACGCTCCAGCACAGCAGCAGATACGCCGTCGACAGCGAGCCGCCGAACAGCTCGAACAGCGTCTGTATCTGCCAGTCGGGAGCGACGAACTCCCGGTAAGAGAGGTTGATCACCATGCGCAGGGTGAGCGCGGTGATGTAGCAGGTGATGAGCACGCCGAAGACGATGGTACGCGGCGGGCTGCCCCACAGACGCCGGTAGATGTAGCGCATCGGCGCCGAGAGCACGAAGCCGGCCACGGCCGCGACCAGCCATACCCGCGCATAGTTCGAGGACTCGGCATAGAAGAACCCGCCGATGTACTGGGTGATGCCGTACGCCGCCCAGCCGGCCGCATGCAGCGTCCAGAAGAGCGCATTACGGTTCTTACGGAATTGCTCGAGCGTCGGCATCTTCATGAGCGCGCACCGCCGCGC
>Ga0335083_10003879_pt1 | contig 19228 bp, 20 predicted proteins | sample Lox_Sample_42_FD_206716 | JGI IMG/M metagenome (GOLD analysis project Ga0335083, IMG submission 206716) | Soil microbial communities from Loxahatchee National Wildlife Refuge, Florida, United States - Lox_Sample_4.2 | ecosystem: Environmental > Terrestrial > Soil > Wetlands | place: USA...
AGGCGCGAATTGCGGCGGGTAGTCAGCACGCCGCCGCTTATGAGAAGATAGAAAGGTTGCGGAACGTGCTGGAGATGAGCCGTGCGATAGGCTCGCGTCTACCAGGGCCGCGACCACCGCAAGCTGGGAGTCCTCCCGAAATCAGGGGCGTAGCTCAGTGGTAGAGCAGCGGCCTTTTAAGCCGAAGGTCGTGGGTTCGATCCCCACCGCCCCTACCAATCATCCTACTGATCGGTAGGCACTTAGCAAAATCGCGCGGGGGCAAAAAGGGGCAGATTAGGCCGATGACTTGATTCCTGAAGGTTTTTCAGCGGCACGAGTGACAACAGGAATCCGGGATTTGGCCTTGCTCGTGTGCTCAAAATTGAGACCGAGAGCGATACTGTTTCCATTTGATTCGGCGATGCGCTCCGATGTCGACATTGCCAAGCCGATTGTGGTGGTCTTCAAACCTCCATCAGGTGTTGAATTTCGTCGTCGAACCCGTTGAACGGGGTTCCGAGCGCGGAAGAAGTTCTCGAAAGCGCGTAAGCGCAGATGGTTCAACAGAAACCGCGTAGCCTTTATCCTTCACCAATTGATCAATCTCGACGAGCGTTTTCGAAGAGGCCCTTGGGCTTACCACAATTCCAGTCAGAAGAGATTGCGGGTCTACCTTTCGTCTGTGGCCCTTCAACACGTGGTCTGGAGGCGGAGTGAGCGGACGATCATGTATCCGGTTCTCAATATCGATGTGCCGATTGATACCCGCGTGTGGGTCGATAATCCACAGGAACGCTCTAATCTCCATTTCGTTCGCGTACTTCAGCCGCTTGGTGGTGATGAACCGAAACAGATTCCACCCGGTCATGTGGCGCGAACCGTAACGAACCAATCCGAGATAGGCGCGATCATCCATCGCGTTGAGCGCAGACTTCAGCTGCCGATACTGCGAACAGATCGCGACACCATCCTCACCGTATTCCTCCCACATCGCCCACGTCTCTCGGCGAAACAGGTGCCAACAGTTCACGTAGAACGCCTCCCGAAACTGCGCAAGACAGCCGAGGGAGTCGTCAATCCTCCGCCTATCCAGCACATCAAGAGGGTGCATACCGGGAAAAGGGAAGTAATTCTCTGGTGGTAACCCTTCACTCTCGTCTTTGAACAAGTCCGCACGACAGAAATACAACTCGCCTGTGTCCATCAAATCGGCGAACTTCCTCATGTTCATGAAGCGCCAGATCGCGACTTCCTGATCTGTAGGTTCAAGCTGGTCGGGATAGGACGCGACTGGCATTCGTTTAGTGACCTGAAAGCATCTGTGTCAGCAGCGGGATGAACGGCCCGAACACGGTCATGTGGTCAGCGATCACGGATATGAAAGTCTGGTAAGCAGAGAGGAAGTTGGCTGAGCCTTTCGTGCGTTCTAACTCGGCAATGCGGGTCAGAATCTTCTCGCGCTCAGGTTCATCTTGAATTGATTGAGCCGCCTCGCGCATCCGAACGAATGTCTTTTCGTTCGATACCGAGACAACATTCGTCGAACTGTCGGTGCTGTTAACGTTGATGTGGGAGTTGTGGCCGTGAAGATGGAAGTTCTGCGTCACTGTAGCTCCGATCTGTTGATGCGAGTCAACGGTGTTTCCAGATTCAATCTCATCGATCAGCTCGGACGTGGGCGAGCATCGCAAGGGACGGGCATACGTAGAGGCAGACGATGATCGAAGATAGCCCTTCTCAGTCAGGAACCACATGTTTCGCCCGATGTCGTCTGATTGCACGCCGAGATAGTCCAAGTCCTCGGGGCAATCGAAATCCACAAAAACGTTCGGCCTGTTGGGGGCGAACTTAAAGGCGAGACAATAAGCGCCGAACTTGATAAACCGCCTGATTATCTCGTCGTTCGCCTTCTTCTCCTTCAGTCATAAATATCTTAGCTCTCCCGTCTCCCCATCTTCGCGCTGCCGCGCCACCCCGCGGCTACGCGACCCACCTATCCTAGTGCCGGCTGGTTACTTTGAGTTAGACTAACTTTCTGGGCTGTAAGTAGTTGGGGACTGTACTACTATTTGCTTGACTTCTATGCGGGTTCTGTACCAGACTCCCGCAAGATTTGCGAATTCAGGTCAGGCAACCGCCAGCCTTTCGGCGGTCCCGAATCAGCCAGACAAGCCATGACACAGCTGCGAACTCCGCGGACTGAATCGCAGGGCCGTGTATCGCTCGCTCCATACCTCACCTTCACGGAGATTGCGGATGGTCCCTAGAAAACTCGCATATTCAATCCTGCTTCTGCTGCTCTCCTCGTTCCTTTTCGAATCAAGCGGTTTGGCCCAATCACCGGCGATTTCCTACACAACGCCCGTCAATGGCCCGGTCGGAACCTCCATCACAATCGTTGGAAGCAACTTTGGCACTTCCCGGGGTAGCAGCACCATCACTTTCAACGGGACGGCGGCGGCGCCAACGAGTTGGAGCAATACGCAAATCGTCGCGCCAGTGCCGACTGGGGCAACGACAGGCTCGATCGTCGTCACCGTCGGGGGAATCGCAAGCAACAAAGTGAACTTTACGGTCGGTACGCCGCCCACGATTTCCTACACGACTCCTGTGAATGGCCCGGTCGGAACCTCGGTGACGATTTTTGGCAACTATTTCGGTGCCACACAGAGCAGCAGTACGGTGGAATTCAATGGCACTGCAGCCGCGCCAACGAGTTGGAGTAACACGCAAATCGTCGTGCCGGTGCCGACTGGCGCGACGACAGGCTCCGTCGTCGTGACCGTAGGCGGTGTGGCGAGCAACAAGGTCAGCTTCACAGTCGGTACGCCGCCCACGATTTCCTACACGACTCCTGTGGATGGCCCGGTCGGAACCTCGGTGACGATTGTTGGCAACTATTTCGGTGCCACACAGAGCAGCAGTTCAGTGACATTCAATGGCACTGCGGCCACGCCAACCAGTTGGAGTAACACGCAAATCGTCGCACCAGTGCCAACTGGGGCAACGACAGGATCTGTGGTCGTGACGGCAGGCGGAGTGGCAAGCAACAAGGTCAATTTCACGGTTGGAACGCCTCCGACGATTTCCTACACCCTCCCGGTCGACGGACCCGTGGGCACCTCTGTGACCATCAATGGGAATTATTTCGGCTCGACGGCGGGCACGGTGACCTTCAATGGCATCGTCGCAACACCAACGAGTTGGAGCAACACGCAAATCACCGTGCCGGTGCCAAGTGGATCCACAACAGGACCCGTGGTTGTTACCACGGGGGGGATGCCGAGCAATAGCGTGCACTTTATCGTCGGCACTCCCCCGACGATCTCCTATACGAACCCGATCGATGGCCCGGTGGGCATGTCCGTTTCGCTCGTTGGAAACTATTTCGGTGCGACCCAAGGGAGCAGTACGGTCTCATTCAACGGAATCTCGGCGGCCCCGACAAATTGGGCTAATTCCCAGATCGTCGTTCCGGTACCTGCTGGCGCATCAACCGGTCCGGTCATCGTTACCGTGGGGGGCATGGCCAGCAACAGCGTAAATTTCATCGTCGGTACTCCTCCGACGATCTCCTACACCAATCCCACCGGCGCACCCGTGGGGAGTTCCATCACCATCGTTGGAAACTACTTCGGCACCAGTCAGGGCAGCAGCACGATCACATTTAACGGAATCTCGGCGGCCCCGACCAGTTGGAGTGATTCCCAGATCGTCGTTCCCGTGCCTGCTGGCGCATCAACAGGGCCGCTGGTCGTAACCGCAGCAGGGATAACTGGTAACAGTGTCAACTTTACGGTTCCTCCGGCTATTACGACTGTGATTCCAGCTTCAGCACCGGTTGGAAGTTCGGTCACGATCACAGGGACAAGCTTTGGTTTGTCTCAGGGCACGAGCACAATTACATTTAACGGGGTAACCGCTACTCCCACGAGTTGGAACGCCCAAAGCATCGTTGTTCCGGTTCCTTCCGGAGCAACTCCGGGAAGCATCGTTGTCACCGTCGGCGGCGTCGCTAGCGCAGGTGCAAATTTCACCGTCACTTCGCTCAACTCGATCGCCCTCACCCCCACGACTGTTTCCATCCCGACCGGCCAGACATTTCAATTTGCATTGACGGGAACCTATTCCGACGGAACAAATCTGAATGTTAGCTCCTCGGCAACGTGGAGTTCCTCAGCGCAAGCGGTCGCAACCGTAAATAGCTCGGGACTGGCCACAGCTGCCACCGTTGGCTCAACCATCATACAGGCGGCCATCGGCTCATTGAATGCCTCAGCAAACTTGGGCGTTGTCAGTCAGACTTTGACCGGGAGTTTGCCAACGGCGCTCGATAGTCCTACGTTGACGGTTCTAAACGATGGGACGGTTTTGGAAGCGGGCGGCTCTGACAGCAACGGCAATCCCTTAGCGAGCGCCTCCGTTTACAACCCAAGCGCCGGCACTTTCACGCCCACAGGCAGTTTAGCGTCTCCGCGCTATGTCGCCTCGGCCACTTTGTTGAACAACGGTCAAGTTCTGGTCGCCGGCGGTGTTTCGACCGGCACCACAGTGATTGGGACCACGGAACTGTTTAGCCCCGTGGCTGGAACATTTTCTTCGGGCGGAAATCTGATAACCGCAAGGTCGGGTCATACTGCCACGCTTCTCCCCTCCGGTCTGATCTTGATTGCGGGCGGGGATGATGCCAACGGGAATCCCCTGAACTCGGCAGAATTGTTTAATCCTGTGACTGGTGCGTCGCAGGCGACAGGAAATTTGAACACCGCTCGAGACTCACATGTCGCCGTTTCGCTGAATGATGGAACGGTTTTGATTGCCGGTGGCCTGGATTCGAGCGGAAACGTATTGCAAAGCGCCGAAATCTATAATCCCCAGACTGCCCTGTTCACTGTGGCACCGAGCATGGTCGCTCCGAGAGCGCTGTTTAAAGGCGTTCTTCTCAACAACGGTTCTGTGCTTCTGGCGGGCGGCGTCGACTCCAACAAGAATTCCCAGGCATCGGCAGAGCTGTACAATCCCTCAACGCAAGTGTTCTCTGCGACGGGAAGCATGACCTCCGCCCGCAGCTTTTTCACAGCTACTTTGCTGAACAATGGGACGGTGTTGTTGGCAGGCGGATTGGATGCTTCCGGGAACGTGCTGGGAACCGCAGAATTGTATGATCCAGTCGCGGGAACCGCTACGCCTACCGCCAATTTCATCACACCGAGATACGTAGACACCGCGGTGCTTCTGACAAACGGAAACGTCTTAGAGATTGCCGGGCTCGATAGCAACTTTAACCGTTTAGCCTCAGCTGAATTGTTCCAACCAAGCAGCCTGACTCCTCAAGGGCTTCAGTCCATCAGCCTCAGTCCGTCGAGCCCCACGATCAACGCAGCCGGCACACAGGGTTTCGTGGCCACTGGCACATTTGCCGACGGCAGCACCGAGAGACTCGCCTCCGTGACGTGGAGTTCTTCGAGCTCTTCGGTTGCTACAATCACCAACGACGTCACGAATCAGGGTAATGCACTCGCTTCGAACCCGGGGACCACGACGATTTCTGCTTGTGCCGGTGCAGTTTGCGGCTCCACGGTCCTTACCAGTTTGCCTGGCGGTGCGCAGACGCCGGCGATTTCAAGCGTGAGCCCGACCGCAGGATCGGTCGGAACAACAGTTACGATTACGGGCGTTTACTTCGGTTCGACGCCTGGAAGCAGCACCATCACCTTCAACGGCGTTGCATCCGTGCCCGTCAGTTGGAGCTCCAACCAGATTGTCGTGCAGGTTCCGCTTGGAGCAGCTACCGGCCCACTAAACGTAGTGATCGCAGGCACGACGCTGACCGCTGCTTCACAATTTTGGATTATTCCGAGCATTGCGTCCATCTCTACAAATGCCGGTCCCATTGGCACCGCCGTGGCTATTACGGGTTCGGGCTTCGGGACCTCAATGGCCACAGGCGCTGTGACACTGGGCAGTTCCCCCGGCACAGTTGCAAGTTGGACCGACACACAGATCATCGCGCTGGTTGCACCAGGATCTTCCTCGGGATTCGTTCAAGTACAGCAAGGAGGATACTCCTCGAATTCACTGAGCTTTACGGTAAGTGCCGTACCCACACTGACGAGCATTTCGCCTAGCAGTGGGCCAGCCGGCGCCCAGGTAACATTCGTTGGTGCCGGATTCGGCGCATCTCAGGGAAATGGGCGGGTTTTGCTTGGTAACACTTTTGGTGCGATAGCTTCCTGGAGCGATACGCAGATCGTTGCGACCGTGGCACCAGGGTCGGCAACCGGAACGGCCCAGGTCATTCAGGGTGGTTTTGCCTCAAATTCTTACGCCTTCGCAGTCACCACTCCTACGCCCTCGATCGCCAGTTTCAACCCGAGCAGTGGTCCAGCAGGAACGCAGGTCACCATTACCGGATCAGGCTTCGGAGCGACGCAGGGGAGCGGCAGGGTTCTGCTTGGCACCACAAATGGCAACGTAACCAGCTGGAGCGATTCGCAAATCATTGCAACGATTGCTTTGGGATCCTCTTCCGGGTTCGTGCAGGTCCTACAACTCGGTGCTTCCTCTAATAGCCTCCCGTTTACTGTGAGCACACCTACGATCACGAGCATATCTCCGACCAGTGGAGGACCCGGGGCGCAGGTCACAATCAGCGGCTCCGGGTTTGGGGCCGTACAAGGGAGCGGAAATGTATGGCTCGGAACAACCTATGGCAGCATCGTAAGCTGGAGCGATGCTCAAGTGGTAGCCACTGTTGCGGCAGCTTCCGGCTCCGGAAATGCGCAGATCTTGCAAAACGGAGTCTGGAGCAATTCAGTTCCGTTCACTTCGAGCGCGCCTAACATCGCTTCGGTTTCGCCTTCTTCGGGTTCGGCCGGAACACAAGTCACAATCAGCGGTTCCGGTTTTGGGAGCAATGCGGGCAACTTGCAGCTGGGAACTCTCCCAGCTGTAATTTCGAGCTGGAGCGATTCGCAGATTGTGGCCACTGCAGCCACGAATTCACTTACTGGCATCGCACAAGTTCAGCAAAACGGACTGCTCAGCAATGCGGTTCGATTTGTCGTGCCTACGGCAGGTTTCGGCACGGGAAACGCCGTGACCATCACCCCGAGCCGCATGAATCTGCTCGTCGGTCAGACCCACGCGATTCAGGCACTCAATCAAGCGGGCTCACTGGTAACTGGATTGACGTGGACGTCAAGCGACCCGACCATTGTCTCTCTCTCGACCGACGATCCGCCAGTTTTGACCGCACTCGCCCCGGGTCATGTGACGATTACCGCTGGTGATTCCTCCTGTGATGTAACTGTCTGGACCGGGGCTGGATTGCCGGTCGGAACCACGATCTGGTCAGCCCCGGGTGACGGTTCTGGGGTTGCGGAAATCATTCCAGCTGTTCCCAGCCCAACTGGAGTTGCCGATACGTTTGCCATTCAGAATTCGGGTACGGTGCAAGCGCTTACCGCGGATGGACAAGTCGCTTGGACAGCCACTCTCGATTCAAATTACACATCCGTCAATGCTGATTTTTTCGGGGGCTTGGTAGAGACGACGCCATCCGCCGTGAAGCGATTCGATGGCATCAGTGGTCAAGAGACGACGCTGTACAACTACAACAATTCTGGCTATGGCAACCCCACAAATTATCATACCGATGGAACGATCTTCACGGTCGATGGCGGCATGGTTGTTGGTCTTGATCCCACGACGAACGCAGTCAAATTCACCGTGGCGATGGACCAGAGTTCGAACTTTGAGGTCCACACGTGCGAATACACCTCGACCGTTTCGGGACAGAGTCCCCCCAACGTCGGGACATCACTTCTGGCAGGTGACGGGAACTTTTATGTGTACTATCAGTATTCGAATACCTCTTACGCAGATGCACCTTTGTGCAGCGGCGACGCCTATGTGAAAACCACTTCCGATGTGCTGCTGCAAGTGGGGTCGGACGGCAGCTCCTCGAAGTTCTTCCTCGGGCAGAGCTCCATCACCGACGAGGTCGTTTATTTCAATGATCAATACAGCGGGTTCATCGACAGCCATTCCGAGGGAGGAAGTTCTGCGGTTGTCACTTCCTTGTTCAGTAACGCAAATCAAGGGGTTATCGCCACCTACCAGGGAGGAGGGACGAACTCCTACTGCTCGACGCTCACCTACTACTTCTATCCGAATTCGAACCTCACCAATCAGACTGGTTGCGTACCGGCGACTACAGGGCAAACAGCAGTAATGACAATCGGGGGATCCGGTCCGACGCCGCAAGTAGCTACCTGGGGTAACTTCACTCCGAGGCTCCAAGCGCTTGACGGTACCTTCTATGGAACCATGGCTGACGGGTCCCTGGGAGCGCTAGATCCCTCTGGCAATGTGAAATGGACCTCGCCGGGAATCGCGCCGCAGATGATTCTTGCCGACGGCAGCGTGGTCGGCTATTCAAGCTCCGGAGAATATCAGGTCTTAGACCCGAACGGCGTCAATATAGGAATGGCGACAAATCTCCCGGAGCTTACCTGGAAAGGTGCGTATCAAATTGGCTCGGTCGATTCGGTAGTCGCACCAACCATCACGCTAATGACCAGCCTTGCCAGCATCGTCGGAGGAAACCTGACAGGCAACGCTACACCTTTCGTACATCACTCCTTCGGTCTGTTCTGGTGTGGTTCCGGCTATGCATCGCAAGGTTACGTGTCGGGCACGCCGTGCATTGCGAACGCCGGGCACGATGTAGTGTGGGGATATTACCCACTTAGTATAGGTCCGACGGCGTTGCAGGATTTTTCAGCTGCCCATCCAAGCTGGGTAGGCACCATCGAGAGCAAGGCTCTGCAATCGTTTCAGAGGGCGTATGCAAAATATCCTATTCTGGTGCAGCTGGCCGACTATCAACCGAGTAAGACGCTCACTGGCTATGAACAAAACCCAATGCAAGAGTATGTGGCCTATGTCCTCGGCGACTCGCCAGCACCTGCTTATGGAGTCACTGTCCGGACAACGCCTAATAGCAAAGTCTATTATTTTGCGTTCATGGAAAGCGCTCAAACCGCATTGGGAGGCCCAGCGAACCTGCAAACCGGCGCCGGATGGAACAACTATAGCCCGACCTACCCTCCACAAGACACGTCAGGGTTCGTCAGCATGTTAACGGCTTTGGGAACAGCGTTAGGCAATACCGCGGCTCACGAAATGGGACACCATCTGGAAGATTACGGGGCGGCAAGTGGGAACGTATTTCCGAATATGGACTGCGGGAGTAGCCCTGAGAATACCCTTAATCCTGGTGTCGCTTGTGAGAATAACGATAACTTTGTCTACGCGTTCTTCAATGGCAGTGGCCTGCCCCAAGAGGGGGGGACGAGCGGCGGCGCTATGTTTTTCTACGGAGTTCCCGGGGGAACCCCATGGGTTCCTCCTCAGACTCCCATCCACTGGGGGACGAGCGACGATTGCTGGCTCAGGAATTACGCGAGTCCCGGGAGTTGTAAATGACCATAGACCAAGCGGCACGCAGCCAGAATCAGGTTCCCCGAATCGGTACGCCAGGCGAAAGTCCTGCCCGACGAATTCTCGCGGAGCTGTTTTTCTCCTTTTATCTGCCTGCGCTTGTGGTCGCGGCACACGAACGCGATCCAGGCGGGCCATGGGCCGCCCGCTTGCTTCGTTGGGGAGTTTCAGCTGGTTATCTGCCTAACCACTCTGGCTTGGAAGATCATCGGATTTTTTACTGGGACTTCCTTCTTGTTTGGTGCATTGCTCTTGTCCTGTTCCTATTTCTACGAGCAGTCCGCAATCACCTGCAAGAAAATCATCTGTTCATGGCCATCGGGATCCTTGTCCTAACGGCTTATCCGTTGGCGCTGATTTACATTCAGATGGGCGTTTCTGTTTTCCTGTATCTAGAGGCAGTCCTTTCGGTAATCGCTTATGTATTGTGGTTAAAGGCAAAACGGTCCGTCTCAACGGCGGCCGCTTGCGTCTTGCTGGGAATCCATTTCATCGTTTGGTCCACACTTGGCGGCGGATCATCTCTTTCCCGGGCTGCATGGACAGCGGTTTGGCCTGGCCTGTACACGAGACCCGGGGCGAGCGGTCCGTTCACGAGTTTTTTCTGGTTATGCTATCCGATAATTGGTTTTGCCCTCGCGGTGCTCGTTGGAATCTGCCTTCGTGAATCCATGAGAAAAGACCGCCCGGCCAGCGGAGCTTGATTCCGGCTCTTTCGAGCCGCTTCCGATGATCCGCCCGTAGAATATTGTATTTTCTCGATGATCGACTCACCCCTCAGCCCGGGGCCGGACGAAGCGCCTGGGGTCATTCCTGTTCAGTATAATCAACATATAAATATTATCTAATTCCCCCGACCCTTCTCCCATGGTACCGGATAGGTAGGGAGCTTCAATCCGAGGCCCAGGGGGACCTCGAGCCGGACCATTTATATTTTATCTATCGCCCGTTTCCCCTGGCGCGGTTCCCTTTCATTCCGGTGCCTTGAAGCTTGCCTTTGCGGATCTAAGTCTTGGGCAGCTTTGCGGTTACCAAAACCTGTTCTCCTTTGAAAAAAGAATTGTGGAGGCACCGATGCGACCCAGATTGGGAGATCGATTGAGATGCTCGAATCCTGCATGCCACCTGGAAGTCAGCGTCTCCGACGCTGGCCAGCAACTAGAGGTGAGCAGCCTGCTGCACTGTTGTTGTGGCTTCCCTATGAAGAAGGCTTATCAAAAGCCGCTGGTTACCAAGGTCGCGATGACCCACAGTGAAAAGGCGCCGAGATGAGCGCTTCCACGGGAGGCGTCAACCGCAGGCGAAGTCAGAGGGGTCGTACTGCAGATTCCGGTCGTCGTAGAGGTCGAGATCGACGGAGGAAATCCCGTCCGACTGAAAGCCCTGACACTGGTCGTCAATGCACACGGAAGCCAGCTCGAAATGGGACTGCCCCTGCGAACTGGCCAAAAGATCTCTCTCATCAATCCAGCCCCGGGCCAACTGCGCGGCCGTCCAGAACGGACCGCCAGGCGGCATCGACTGATCTTTCAAGCGATCTTCCACGTTCTGGGCGTTCGAATGCCCGCCTGATGGGTCCGCCATATAGGCGTAATCGTCCAAGGCTACGCCAAAGGCTTCCATATGCTGTACATCGATCTCTCGGAACAACGGTCTTATTTGAGCGGCAAACGATATCGCCATGGCTTTTAGCTTCGCAGAGGTTCGGTGCCCGCACTCAGGATGTTCAGATACCGGGGATAAGCAAACAGGCGGTCTCTGCGTTTGCCCGTGGATTCCTTGGCGATTTTCAGGGCGGTGAGCGTTTCGAGAGCACTCGTGACGGTGGGGATGGACAGTTTGAGGTCTCTTGCTGCGGGGCCTATCTTGGTCAGCGGGTGAGCTTGCAAGTATTCGTGAACAGCTAAGCATGAAGCCGCCTTGCGGCCCGTCGCTCGAATCTTTTTCCGGTCTGATTCAAATAGATGGAGAATTTGAACGGCTGTGTCGGCTGCCTGACAAGCCGTAGTCTCGGTTTGCGATGACAGAAGGGCTTCTTTGCGGACATAGAGATAAAGGAAAAGACGCGTGTCGGGTACCATCGACGACGGCACACTCTACTTTACCGTTCGCTTTACGGACAAGACGAGCTTCTGTCTCCGCTATGTCTCTGACATGATTGTCGTCAGCGCGGACCTCAGCGATTGGAGAGACGGGAATAACAACGTCATTCGCGAGTACATGAAACCGATTCCGACGTAGGGATACTAAAGCGTACGGAACTGGCGGCTAGGACCGCTTGTGCCTAAGACCCGGTTCCAGGTGAGGCAGCCTAGAGATACATTAAGTACGTTATACTTGACATATGAGACGCTATAGCATACTCTGGGGGTGTCTTCGTGGAGGTCAATGTGCCCCATCAGCCCTTTAGAGATGAACTAGCGGAACGTCGTAAGATGGCGCTCCTGTCCTTCTATTCCGCAGCGGTTCTCTCCGTTATTACCGCCGCCCTCTCAAGCAGAATTCCGACCTTCCGTTTGCCCTTGCTAGTTCTTTCTGGCCTAGGAACAATCTCGGCCATCTTTCTCCTGCTGCGTTTTCTGTGCTCAAACGACGAGCACGAACGCCTGATCAACTATCGTGCCCTCACATTCGCCTTCGTTGGAACGTTGCTGTTCTCTGCGGCCATCGGCTTCCTTCAGAGCTTTGGCTTCCATCCCATCTCGTGGCTAGGCATTCCCCCGCTGATGATCATTTTGTGGAGTTTCGGACTGATTCTCTATTCGTGGCGGTACCGATGAAGACCAGGCTTCGCGTATTGAGAGCGGAAAAGGAATGGTCGCAGGCCGAGCTCGCAGCCTATGTCGGCGTCGCGCGCGGCACGATCAATGCCATTGAGACCGGCAAGTACGATCCGAGTCTGCCGCTGGCTTTCAAGATCGCCCGTGCTTTCGGAAAGAACGTGGAAGAGGTGTTTTTGTATCCGGAGGAAGCAGACCAACCGCGTCCCCCGCAGGTCTGAGTTCCGCCTCTCGCAGTCGCAACATGATGTCTAAGAGTTCGCAATTTCCGCTCCCTTCTCTCCCAGGTTGCTCGAAGTCTATCCCCGTCTTATCGCCAAGCTGAACGGAAAGGAAGTCTGTTATGGACCGTCCCTATAGCATTTCCGACTTTGCATTCCCAAACCGCTGGGACCGGGACGAAGGTCCAGACTTGCTGGAGAGAGCCGTTCGAGGTTCACGCACGGATAGGGAGCTTGGCCGAGGAGAGTCCGGGAAAGGTCCAGACTCCGGCCATGCACACAGGTTTGATCGCTCCCGCACAATTTACCGGGGTCGCGAGCAAGACTACGCTTTGCGCAATTCGGAGGTTCGCACGCTCACCGACCTAGCCAAGTTTCGCGTGGTGCCGGAAGACGATCTCGCCCGCTTTGGATACCAAGGCAGTCGTGATCAGATGCAAAGCGACATCCGCAGCCTCACGCGTCAGGGCCTCATTGAGGAGCGGACTATCGAGGGGCATCGATCTTATTCCACCAAGGTCCTAACCCTGACGAAGGAAGGCCACAGGCTTGTCGATCGGGCACAACTGGTCCCCCGCCGGCAACCCACATATCACGGTCTGGTGAAGGCGAAAGAAGCCCGGCACGACGCCGACGTCTATCGGCTTTATCAGAAAGTGGCCAGAGAAATCGAGGGCTCCGGGGGCAAGATAAGACGAGTCCTACTCGACTTCGAGCTGAAAAAAGACCTCTACAAAGCGCTCTCCCGGATGCGGCCCGATAAGGACCCGCGCTACGAACGCATCTTCATTGCGAACCAATTCGACCTGAAAGTGGTGAACGGCAAGATTCCCATCCCTGATCTGCGCGTCGAGTACGAGGATGACTGCCGGGACGTTCGCCGTCTTGACCTCGAGATTGCCACCCGCGACTACAGACCCCAGGGGCTGGGCGAAAAGGCCAAGGCGGGGTTTCACATGTTCGCCCGACAGCAGGACCATGCCAAGTTGCGCCGGGTCCTCGACACCCACGAGATCACCGCCAGGATATTCGCCCTATGAAGATCCTTCCCATCTATACCGAGGCCCTTCGGGGATTCGGCTACACCGAGGACGAAGCTCGCTTTCTCTACCTTGTGGCCACTCATTCCGGGTATTTCACCTGTCAGCAATTCCTACAGTTCATCAAGACAAAACCCGGCAAGCGGAGTGTGGCGTTTGCCCGAAAGGTCGTCGAGAAGAAGCACGCCACCACCAAAGAATATCTGCGACACGGCCGCGTGTTTCATCTATTCTCGCGGAATCTCTACGAAGCCATTGGTAGGGAAAACGTGCGTTTCCGGCGCGTACATTCGACCGAGTACATTCGGACTCGGCTCATCGCGTTCGATTTTATCCTCCGAAATCAGAACTTCAGTTATCTCGAATCCGAGAACGAAAAGGTCTGTTTTTTCTGCGAACGCATGGGAATCGCCAAGAAACTCTTGCCGCACAAGCGCTATGCCGGGGCCATCAAGGACAGCCATACGGACCGCTATTTCGTGGATAAATTTCCCATGTTTTATAACCCTGCCGTCTCTCTCCCGCCTGTAGTGGTGTTCAGCTTCATCGATCCGGGCTTTGAAAGCATGGCCAGTTTCAAGACCCATCTAGATGCCTATCTGCCCCTCTTTTGTAAGCTCCCCGACCTCCGCCTCTACTATGTCGCAACCTGTGACACAAACTTCGAGCGCGCCAAGAAGCTGTTTCGACAGACCTTCGACTGCCTTTGGAATCCTGATTCCCCTTCTGGACTGTTGGACTATTTCCGCACCCGGCGGACTTGGGATGAAAAGAACTTCGCCAAGCTCAGCAACAACGACATCATCTTCCTCAACGAGGCGAAAGAGAGATTTGACGATCCCGGCTTCGAGAATCTTTATCAGAAATGGCGGGCCGAAGAGATCAGTTCGAACACCGTTAGGACGGAATCCGTGAAGTTCCAGCGGCCCGCTCAGACGAGCATCACCTTCGCGACCGTAAACGGGCAGGCGGCTTTGTTTGAGCGTTACCCGCGAGCGCCGGTCAATATCCCCGGGAAAAGTGCTGAGCAGACATCTTTCCCGGGAGATTTCACTTCCCGGGTCACCTCGGAGTGGAGATAAGAGGCAGAAGGAGCAGGCAGATGCAAAAAATTGGGCGGCAGAACGGACGCGGCCAAAACACGATCAGAGGCGGGAGCGACCCCATCGCGCCGCGAAATCGCGGCCCGATCCCTCCGGGCTTCGGGGGTCACTCCCGCCTCTTGCTGCTGCGAAGGCGCAGCTCGTGTTTTGGCCGCGCAGAGGGAGGGAATTAGGAATTCTGTAAGACAACACGTCAGACAAAACCTTAAGGAGGAACGAATAAGAAGTATGGCAATCATCAAGGCACCACCCAAGCAGCCAAAGTCAGTGACGATCCAGGCGCGAGTCGAGGAGTCAGTGAAAATGCAGCTCGACCAATACGCCAAGTTCATCGACTCCACTCCGTCCTACGTCATTACGGAGGCTCTAAAAGTCCTATTCAAGCGCGACGACGAGTTCAAAGCCTGGCTAGGCCAACACGCTAATGGTGAGAATTCAGAACAGATTCGGGAAGAGGCTCTCACGAAGACCGCATAACAACATGAAGACCCGTCCAACACAATTCGGTGTGCGCGAGAACACAGCGTCGTCACGACAGCATGCCCCGCGCCGTGCAGTGAACACTTCGATTCTGCAGTGCGATCCACTGTCTATGAGCGAGCAGCAGGACGAGAGCACGCAACAACTGGCCCCTCTCATCAAAGAAACATTCGAATTGCCACTCGCAGAGCCAGACCAGGGGGCCACAGGGGGAGGAGACAGCGGAACGACAACACCAGGATTGGTCGGGGACGGCAAACGCCCAGTTGTTGAACGTCCTCTTACATGCGAGGAAGCCGCGGCCTTTGTGAGGGTTCATCCAAAGACCGTCAAGCGCATGGCACGGAACGGAGAACTTCCGGGACATTTCCGCTTTGGCCGTTGGTTTTTCTACGCATCTGAGCTGGACTGCTGGATGAGAACAGAGTTACATTCATCACGTCACTCGTGCCGCTAGAACATAAGAGGAGAGTTTTTCATGTTCAAGCGAGCACGGCATCAATTCGGTTGGTTGGAAAAGCGAAAAAGGAAGCGAGGCCCCGAGGTATGGGTTTGGCGATACCACGCGGATGCCAACAGTACCAAGCCAGCGATTGTAGTCGGGGATGTAACGAAGTATCCGACTAAATCAGACGCTTGGGAGGCAGCAGAAGGCGTTCGATTGGCAATTGGAAACCCCGTACAGGCCGATCTTGTAACCTTTGGTGGGCTCGTCAACCGCTTTCTTAAGGAAGCGTTGCCAGAGCGGAAAGGAACTGCCGACCGTTATCGTTCGTGGATCTTGAATCACATCAATCCACGATGGGAGGCAGTGCCACTTTCCAAGGTCAAGCCCTTAGCCGTAGAGATGTGGATCAAGGGATTGAAGCTTGCACCAAAGAGCAAGGGCCATGTTCGAAGCGTAATGCACATCTTGTTCGAGTGGGCGATGCGCTGGGAACTCATGGAGTACAACCGGAATCCGATGAGCCTGTTAAAGCTCAAAGGGCTTACAAAGCGAGTAAGGCAACCTCGAGCTTTGTCGGTTGAGGAACTTCAGAGTCTTTGGACGCATCTCGACGAAGACACACGGACAATGTCCATTGTGGCGGCATCCCTCGGGCTTCGAGCAAGTGAAATGCTTGGGTTGCGTTGGGAGGATTTCGACTGGAAAAGTTTGCGAGTGAAGATTCAGCGGTCCTGGGTCTACGGCAGAGTCGAAGATGTAAAAACCGAAGGCTCGGAGAAGTGGTTGCCACTGGACACGAATCTCGCGGACATCCTGCGCCAGCATCGGGAGAAGATGCCCGATGAGTTGTTGGGAACCGGTTGGGTCTTCGTTAGTCCTTTCACGGGCAAGCCCTGGTGGGCGCACAAACTTGTGCGGTATCACCTTCGGCCTGCCGCAGAGAAGGCTAAGATCGGTCGAATCGGCTGGCACACGTTTCGTCACACGTATTCGACTCTCTTACACGCTTACGGGACGGACATGAAAGTCCAACAGGAATTGCTAAGGCACTCGGACATTCGGACGACGATGAATATCTATACGCACACAGTGTCACCGGCACTGCGCGAAGCGAATAGTAAAGTCGTTCGGATGATTTTGCCTGAGAGGAAAACGGCGTGAAAATCGCGCGTAGAATCAGGGGGCAATCCGGGGGCAACCGCAGTTCCGTCTATAGACAACAAAGGACTTACGAGTACAACTCATTCCGCAGAGTTCCTGTAGATTCTGCGACTTGATAATTTCGATCCCCACCGCCCCTACCAATATCTCCTTCCTGAATAATCGCTTGCAGACTGTCGAGGGGCCATGAGGGGCCACTAACGCTAAGCCACCTGCGCTGGTAGTACGAGACGAACGACTTTGCTGTTCGCCTCCCGCAATGCAGTGGGAACCGCCTGCGTGTAGATATTCATCGTGGTTCGAATATCGGCATGCCGCAAGAGTTCCTGCTGCACTTTGAGATCGACTCCAAGAGCATGAAGCAACGTTGAATGGCTGTGTCTGAACGTGTGCCAGCCGATCCGGCTTATCCCCGCTTTCTGTGCTGCAGGAACAAGCCAGTTCTCCTGTATTCGACCTGGCCAATATGGTTTTCCCGTCTCTGGATTTGCGAACACCCAATCGTTCGATTTCGCCAACCGAGCAAACCTCGCTTCATGTTCACGTAGTTTGTCCGCCAGCGAACGGTCAAGAGGCATCCACCGATGAGAAGCCTGCGTTTTCACATCGCCCTGCTTACCGTAGACGTATGCTTGCCGCACTGCCAAGCGCAGTCCGTCCCAGTCGATGTCACGCCATCTTAGACCGAGGATTTCGCTCACCCGCAGTCCCAGACACATTGCCACAATGCACATGGTTCGGAACGGTTCGGGAATGTAGTCAAGCACCTTGCGGAATTCTTCCACAGAAAGCGCTTTCGGTTCCCGCTGTCTTTTCGAACCGTCCTTCACGCGAACGAGGCTCATGGGATTGTGCTGATAGGGAATCAACTCCCAACGCATCGCCGCGTTGAACAACACGCGCATTAGGTTTTTGAGATGGGACTTGCTTTTCGGTGCCAGGTTAAGTTTCTTGAGCCAATCCTCGACAAGCAGCGGTTTGATCTGCTCGAGAGGATAGCCTCGCCATTTCGGCTCAACATGGTTCTTCAGCCAGCAACGGTACCGTGAAGCAGTCGAAATCCTTTCAGGGATCTCTTCCGCTAGGTATCGTTGAATGACTGCACCGAACGAAACAGTTGTTCCATTCGATGGCTCTGCGTTCATCGAGAATAACCATGACAGGGCAGCCTTGCGAGCCTGCGACTCAGTTGGAAACTCCTCAACTGTTCCGATGGCTACGCTCCGCCTTTTCTTGCTCCCGTCTGGGAGATTCTCGCGGTACCGCAGAACCCACACGTCAGGACCCTTCTTTCTTGCTTTCAAACAAACCCAACCAAACTGAACCCGTTGCCGCTTATGTTCCATCCGATTCCTCCTGTAAGCGGCACGGATGGCAAGATGAATTTAATCGAGAACGCAACCATGAGTCCAGCTCAGATGCGCGAAAATACCAGTGGCCTCCAATTTGATATCCAGGTAGGTTTCCTTGCCGAGCGTAGCGCTGTAGCGTCTTCACATGGATTTTGCCGAGTAGTCTCGCTGCCTCATAACTGCTAATGAGCGGCTCGAAGTTACGTAACATTGTCTCGCGAAGACTGGTTGGTGAACCAACACGGTGCCTTGTCATCGTGGCATCGTTCCCTCCACCTGTGGCCGCGGGGGCTGGCGCGGCATGTTGCTCGCTTTCATCAAAGATCGACGAATGGTTTCCACTCACGATAGGCGGAGACGGCGCTACGCTTTGCTGCTCGATGCGATGTTCATCCGTCAGACCAGGTGTTACGAAGCGTGAGCCATGTCGTCGGTCGGACGCTGGGTTCTCACGCTTATCGAATTGGAGACGACGGTGCATGCGGTGTCATTTCAATTCCAGTTGGAAAGCCTCCTCTTTCTTAGTTGGTTCGGAAGTCTTGATCTGTTGGCCTGAGAGCCAGGACTGGAACTCTTTGTCCTTTTGACAGACGTGTTTGAGTGCTTCGGTTACGACGTGCGAGGGCGAACAGTCGAGAAACTCAGCGTATTTTGTCAGCTTGCTCCTTGCATCGTCATCGAGTCGCAGTTGTACAACTGTGGTCTTGGGCTGTTTGGGTGGCGCTTTTAAAATTGGCATCGAGAGTTTCTCCCCTCTGTATTTGAAATTCCTTCTTCGCCGCCTTCGGATTTGCTTACAATTCTGTATGCACGCGGGTAAAACGCGGTCACCGTTCCTCGGTGACAGGCCGGGAGCGACCCCACAGGGTTTGGGCGGCTGAAGGCCGTCCAAAGTGGGGTCGCTCCCGGCCTTCCGAGTGTTTTGCCCGCGTGCATTCTTGCCGTCCTTCTCCTTGCATCTTCTTATTCCTCCGGCGTTTCCCGGTGCTCGTTGGTGAACGCGAATCCGAAACCTGGGCTGAAAGTTGGTTGGAGCCCCTTCTTCACCGGAGTGGTCTCCTTCCGCGGCTTTGGATTTGTCGAACTGGGCTCGAAGAGAGCGGTTTGACCGTCCACGAGTTCGGTTCGGAATGACACGTTCCGCTTCGGTGCCA
>Ga0335083_10003880_pt1 | contig 19228 bp, 17 predicted proteins | sample Lox_Sample_42_FD_206716 | JGI IMG/M metagenome (GOLD analysis project Ga0335083, IMG submission 206716) | Soil microbial communities from Loxahatchee National Wildlife Refuge, Florida, United States - Lox_Sample_4.2 | ecosystem: Environmental > Terrestrial > Soil > Wetlands | place: USA...
AGAATCCGAGCACCAGCAGCGACTGCAGGATGCCGCCCGCGAAATCGATCAGGCCGGTGCCGAGCAAATTCCGAATACCGTCCACGTCGGTCATGATGCGCGCCACCAGCGTTCCGGACTTGTTGGAGTCGTAGTAGGAGACCGGGAGGTGTCCGATGTGAGCCTGGACCTTGCGGCGCATTTCAGCGATCAGTCGCTGCGCGGCTTTGGAAACTAGCTGGGTGATGGTGAAGGACGTAATGCCCTGGATGAGAGTCGCGCCCAGGACTGCGAGCACGATCGGAAGCAGCAGCTGCATCTGCTTTTTCGCGATGACGTTGTCGACCAGGAATTTGGTGGAAACAGGCAGAACCAGGCCGCAGATGCGGCTAATAATCATCAGCGCGAAGCCGATGGCCAGAATGCGCCGGCGCGGGCGCATCATTTCGCGGATGTCGGGCCACATCTCGCGCAGGCGCTCGGAGGACCGTTTTTTGGGCTTTTGCGATGCGGGGACCACTTGAACTATTGTATGGGATGCAGCGTCCGAGCCGCCGGATGCGGGGGAAACATGGCTCATCTTTACTCGGGAACATCGGGATTCGCGTATGCCAGTTGGAAGCCCGAGTTTTATCCGGAGAAACTGCCGTCCAAGAAATTCCTGTCTTATTACGCCGAACGTTTGAACGCGGTGGAAGTGAATTACACGTTCCGGCGGCTGCCGTCGGCTTCGACGCTCGAGAACTGGGTCGCTCAGACGAGGCCGGGCTTTGTGTTTCCGCTCAAGGCGCATATGCGCATCACCCACATCCAGCGGCTCAAGCCATCGGAGTTTACCGAGGTGTTCTTTCGCGCCATCGATCCGTTGCGGGCGGCGCGGCGGCTGGGGCCGGTGCTGTTCCAGCTTGGGCCGGCATTGAAATGCGATGAAGCGCTTCTGGCCGATTTTCTCGCGACGCTGCCGCGCGACATTCGCTGCGCCTTCGAGTTCCGCCATGCTTCCTGGCTCCAGGACGGCGTGTACCGGTTGCTGGAAAAATACCATATCGCCTTGTGTCTGGCGGAATCGGACAAGCTGACGATCCCGGAGGTGGTGACGGCCGACTTCGTTTACTCGCGGCTGCGGATGCCGGAGTACTCAGCCGAAGATCGCCGGGAGATTGCCGGGCGCGTGGAGCAATTGCTGGGACAAGGGCACGATGTTTACGTGTTTTTCAAGCACGAGGAGACGCCGGCGGGGGCGCTCTACGCCGAAGAATTGCTGAAGAAATTTCCCGAACAGGCCCGGGCAGCCGTCTAGCCGCGGGCGGTTTTCGGTTTGCGCGCACCCTTTTGTTTGGGCGCCTCAGCCTCCAGCGCGACCTCGGACGCAGCCGGCTTTTTAGCGACGGCCAGGCTCTGCTTCAGCGCTTCCATGATGTCGATCACCTTGGCCGGCTCGGCATGCGGGGGCGTCACGACTTCTTTGCCCTGGATCTTAGAGTTGATCAATGACTGCAAATTGTCGCGATAGCTGTCGTGGTATTTCTCGGGCTCGAAGGGCGCGGCGAGCGACTGCACCAGCATCTCTGCCAGCTTGGATTCCTGCTCTTTGACCAGCGTGGTGTCGGTGCGGAACTCTTCCACTTTGCGAACCTCGTTGGCGTAATACATGGTGTGCATCATGAGGCCGAAATTGCCGGGGCGGAAGATGACGATGTGCTCGCGATTGTGCATGGCTATTTTCGCCACGCCGACGTAACCGGTGCGCTTGAGCGTGTTGTAGAGCAGCGCGTACGGTTTTTCGCCGGCATCGTCGGGCGCCATGTAGAAGGAGCTTTCAAAGTAGATCGGATCCACCTCTTCGGTCTTGACGAACTCCAGGATCTCCATGACCTTGGCGGTCGAGGGCGCCATTTTCTTGATTTCTTCGTCCTCGATCACGACGTAGCGGTCCTTTTCGTACTCGTAGCCCTTGACGATCTCGCTGCGCGGGATGGGCTTATCCTCGGCCTGGCAGTAGATGACCTGCTTGATGCGCGAGTTATCGGTTTTATGGAGCTGGTTGAAGCTGATGCTCTCACTGCGGGCGGCGGTGAAGAGCTTAACGGGGAACGAAACGAGACCGAAGGTAAGATGCCCCTTCCAGACCGTGCTAGCCATGGCGACAACCTCCCAACTTAGATATTCATAGCATGTTTGTCAAACATTTTCAATAGCGAACGTTTATTGACGAGGCTAGTTTTCTGTGGGTTTCGACACGCTGTCGATGACGATCATGTCGACCGGGCCTTGTTCAGAATCCAGGCGCAGGCCGAGCTGTTCCCGGATGGCCGTGAAGAGCGACGGACGATTCGGGTCGGCGGGAGGAAACTTGAGACTTGGGTCCGGGGGAAGGCCGATCGATTCTGGCCCGCCCTGGCCGGGTTCTGGCGCCCATTCCAGCCTGAAGTCGTATTGGCCGGTGAGGCCGGTCTTGTCGATCACGGTGCGTCCTAATTGCAGCGAGAGCTGATACGCCAGCAAGCCCAGCCCGCTCGCCTGGAACTGCATCGAGCCAAACCCCACGCGCATGCGATCTTCGGGCTTGGGAGGGTCGCCAGAGTGAGGCGTCAGCTTCGATCCACCCTTTGCGACCGCGAGTGCGTAGACCGGCATTTCCTTGGTCTCGCGTCGAACTTTTAATTGCAACCGGTCCAGGAGCAGGGCCTGCAGCATGGCGTCAAACTGATCCCGCGGCATTAGCCCCTGGGCTGCATCGGTCTTGGCTTGGATGTCCCAGCGCTCGGTCGCGATCCAGCTTGGGCCGCCTGAAACCTGATATGCGTTCACTTGATAAGCCGACATGATGAGCATCTTAACCGTCACGCCGGTCGCTCTGAAGGTCCCACCCCGTGGAAGGCCCAGCATGAAGCGATTGTCGTCCTTCGGGCTGGCCTTGATCGAGGCGACGTCGAATTTCTTGGTCTGCGCGAACAGGCACGGGATCGCGGCGGCAAAGAGAATGGCTCGGCGAAGCATCATTTCTATCCGTGACGGCGCGGCCATGACTGCCGTGCAGGCCAACTTGCGATAATGGGAACCTATGTCAGCTACTCAAGTTGGACCATTGCCTAGCGTGAGCCGGCAGTTTAAGCTCGCGGCCATCCCCGTCGGGTATCCCAAGGAATCGGATTTTTCGCTCGTCCAGTCGCCCATGCCTTCGCCGTCCGAAGGGCAGGTGCTGGTGAAGAGCGCGTATCTGTCGGTTGATCCCTACATGCGCGGGCGCATCACCGGCGTTCGAACCTACGCCGATCCGGTGAATGTCGGCGACGTGATGCAGGGCGGGACGGTGGGTCAGGTGGTCGAGTCCAAAGCCGCCGGATTCGCAGCCGGCGATTACGTAACGGGTTTCTGGGGATGGCAGGAATTCGCGACGGTCGATCCGAAGACGCTGACCAAGCTCGACGCCAAGCTGGCGCCGGTTTCGACCGCGCTGGGCGTTCTCGGCATGCCGGGCATGACCGCCTACTTCGGCTTTCTCGAAATATGCCAGCCCAAGCCGGGCGAAACCGTTCTGGTTTCGGGAGCGGCGGGAGCTGTGGGATCGCTGGTAGGGCAGATCGCGAAAATCAAAGGCTGCCGCGCCGTAGGAATAGCGGGCACCGATGACAAGGTCGCGTGGATGACCAAGGAGCTGGGTTTCGACGCGGCGTTCAATTACAAGTCGACATCGGATTATTCGGCCAAGCTCAAGGAACTTTGCCCCAACGGAATCGACTGCTACTTCGATAACGTGGGTGGGGCAATTACCGACGCGGTGTTTCCCCTGATGAACGTGTACGGGCGGATGTCGATCTGCGGGCAAATCTCGCAGTACAATCTGGAAAAACCCGAGCCAGGCCCGCGGATACTGGCTTATGTCTTGGTGAAGCAGCTCAAGGTGGAGGGCTTCATTGTTTTCCGCTGGCAGAACCGCTATCAGGAAGGCATCGTGCAGATGGCGAAGTGGCTGGGCGAGGGCAAGCTGAAGCATCGCGAAGAAATCGTCGACGGATTCGAGAACACCGTCAAGGCATTCATCGGAATGCTCAAGGGCGACAACACCGGCAAGATGCTGGTAAAGGTTCGCTAAGGCCGCTCGATCTGCGTAAGGAGATGCGCGGGCGGCCGCAAGAAGGTGATGGCCAGATTGGCCGCGAACAGCGTGACAGCCGCCAGTTCGATTACCGCGGAAACGGGCAGCACGGACCAGGCCTGCCGCAGATAGCCTTCGTAGGCCGGAATCTCCGATGCGACGCGCAGGGCGCATCCTAGATTGAGCAGCGTAAGCGACGCGAACATCAGATTCTTGCTGAACAGAACGCGTCCGCCGCAGAACGCCGGCAGGATTTTTTGACCGATCGCGAAGACCATGGTCGCTAGAAAACCGACCGTGAGGGCGTGACGAGAAGCACCCCAGATTCCGCCCGCCTGGTCGGCCAGCGCCGCCGCAACCGACATTATCGCGGCGACTAAGAGCCACAGGTAGGCGCCGCGCACGAATCCCGGAAAGCTGGCATGGACGCCGTTCAGCTTAGCGGGCTGGATCGAAGGCTCGAAGATGTGGAGTGCTGCGATGGCCAGCAGTCCGGCCACTGGTAGCAGCACGGTAGACAGCGTGACGAATCCGAAAGCCATTGCGATCGCGGCCAGCCAGGCGGTGAGCAGCGCGGCATAAAGCGGTGGAGCGCTCGGCTGTTTCAAACCGAGGAAAACTGGCAGCCAGCGCGCATTGAATCCCCACACGGCCGGAACCAGGAACGCCCAAGTGGGGAGCATCAAAAGGTGTTGATCGAGTGCGTGCGGAAGGGCCGGACCAGTGCCGAGCACGGCCACGTACATAGTGACGCCCTGGTTGACCGCGAGCGTCGCGAGAAACCCGATGGTAGAGCCGACCACGACCAACATCCAAGGCTGCCTGGCCCGTGGCGCGTCACTAGTTTGGGTGGGACGATGGCCGGATACGGTTCGAAAGAAGATCAGGAATGCGCCCAGCTCGAGCGCTGCTGAGGCTGGCAGAAGCACGCGCCAATGCCACTCGCTGATGTTCACGCCCCAGCGCAGCGCGACGCCCGATGTCCAGAGCGCGAAGCAAGTCCACCCGCGCGAGACGGCGAACGACGGCAGATTCCCCATCTTCGAAAGCGAATAGAAACCGATGCCGAGGACAAACGTGCCCAGCCAGCCGAAAATCTGCGCGTGCCCGTGCGCTTGTATCCATGCCGGCGAAAGGCTGGCGGCGGTGTGGGTGCTGCTGATGGAGAGCAGATTCCAGACGCCCAGGAAGGTTCCCGGCAGAAGCATGAAGAGCAGGCCGGCTGTGATGTAGGCGGCGGTGAGGCGCTGGAGGTGCACTTCTCGGCTCACCATCCGGGCGGCGCTCGGGTCCGCGACCGGCTTTGTTGCTGTCATGACCGGTTCTCCCGTAAACTGCGCTCCAAAACAGCAGCGCGCGGAAAGAGGATGTTGTTTTCAAGGTGAATATGGCGGTGCAAGTCGCGCTCGAACTCTTCCAAGCCTGAGTACAGCCGGCGATAACTGGGGCAGGCGCTCTCCGGCGGGTGAAAGTCGGCGGCGAGCGACCGGATTCGAGCTAGGAGCGTGCCGGCATCGTCGTGTTCCGCCAACATGCGGGCGATGGGCATCTCCACCGAGCCGAAGCAGGCTGACGGCAGCGGGCCATGGCCGAACGAAGCCGCTTCCAGCTTCTCCAGATAAGGGAAAAGGATTTGCTCTTCTTTCATCAAGTGCGCGAGTAACTCCTGCGAGAGTGCGGCGAACAATTCCTGAATGCTCTGCAGTTCCGGGTACTCGTCGCCGTGATGGTCGATCACCTTTACGAATAGCGCCTCCAAGCGTGGAGCCTCGGTGCGAACAAAACCGTGATGCCGTTCGACGATGTATTGGATCAAGTCGGCCGCGCCGGCCCGGCTCCATTTCTCTTTGTTTGCCGGCTCGCCTTCGGACTGAGCTTTGGCGATCAGTTCCAGAGCGCGGTCCATCGGAACGTTGGCTCGCTCGCAGGCCTCGCTCAAGGGGCGCTGCCCGCCGCAGCAGTAATCGATGCCTAGCGACTCGAAGACCGGAACCGTAGCAGGATTCTCGATGGCGATCTCTCGAACCGTTTTCTCAGTAAGCGTCATTTGTTTGCCTCTGAGTTCAGGTTAGTGGGAGCGGAGCTTTTCGGCAGTGACTTAAGTCACGTGGGTCTGGTTAACGATTGAATAGAAGCTAAATAACGGCGGCGAGATCCGTCTCCAAGCCTTCTGGGTCGAGGATCACGACCTCGCGGCCGCTTATTTCGATGAAGCCTTGGGCTTGCAGGCGGGCCAGGTTGCGTGAGACCAACTCACGGACGGTTCCGATTTGCGCCGCAAGCTCCTGATGGCTCGAGCCGAGAGAAAAGGCGACGCCGCGCGGGGACGGACGGCCTTCGTTCTTGGCCTGCCGCAGCAGCCATGAGATCAGCCGGTGACGGACGGTGGTGAATGACAACTCCTCGATGATTCCGACCAGGCGGCGCAGGCGAGCGCCCACGACCTCGAGGACCTTGAGAGCCACTTCGGGATGCTCCAAACACATTGCTCGAAAATCCTTGCGCGATACGAACACCAGTTCGGATGACTCCAGGGCGGCGGCCGAAGCAGGATAGTTGCCGCCGTCAAAGACGGGTAGTTCGGCGATGGAGCTGCCTGGACCTTCGATGGCCAGAACGTGCTCGCGTCCGTTGGCGGAGGTTTTGAAGATCCGAACGCGGCCCGAGGCGACGACGTAGAGACCCGCGCAGGCGTCGCCTTCGGAGAAAAGTAGCTGGCCTGAAGAGTACGATTTCAAGCTGGACCGCGCGGCCAGGAACTGTAGTTCGTCGTCGGTCAGGGGAGCAAAAAGAGCGACCGTCTTGAGAACCGAAGCGACATTGGATCGCGGTTGGGACAACCTAGTTCGCGCGCTCGAATAATCCAGCCGCGCCCTGGCCGCCGCCGATGCACATGGTCACTACGCCGAGCTTGGCATTGCGGCGCGCCATTTCGTTGGCCATGGTCCCGACCATTCGAGAGCCCGTCATGCCAAACGGATGCCCGATCGAAATCGAGCCGCCGTTGACGTTGAGCTTGTCGGGATCGATTCCCAGCCGATCGCGGCAGTAGACAACCTGGACCGCGAACGCTTCGTTGAGTTCCCACAGGTCGATGTCGTCGACCTTCAGTCCGTGGCGTTTGAGCAGCTTCGGAACAGCGAAAACCGGGCCGATGCCCATTTCATCGGGTTCGCATCCAGCCACGGCGAAGCCTCGGAAAATCAGTTTATAGGAGATGCCTAATTCGTTGGCGCGCTCCCGAGACATCAGCAGCGTGGCGGAGGCGCCATCGGAAAGCTGCGATGTATTGCCGGCCGTAACCGTGCCTTGGCCGCTGGTTTGATCGAAGTGCGGTTTCAATGCCAGCAGTCCTTCCAGCGTCGTGTCGGGGCGGTTGCATTCGTCTTTGTTCGCGCAGACTTCTTCGGTGCCGGTGACTTGTCCGGTCTTCTTGTCCAACAACGCGCGCGTGACTTTCATGGGCGCGATTTCGCCGTCAAAAAATCCATCGGTCTGGCCGCGCGCGGTGCGCTGCTGGCTGAGCAGCGAATACTCGTCCTGCAACTGCCGGCTGATCTTGTAGCGCTTGGCGACCACTTCCGCCGTGTCGCCCATGACCATATAAATACCCGGATAATGCTGCTCGATCCAGGGATTCTTGTTGGTGCTGCGCTCGGTGAGCGAGATGCTTTCGGTGCCGCCTCCGATAGCCGCGTCCGCGCCCTCTTGAAGAATCTGGTGCGCCGCCATGGCGATGGCTTGCAGGCCCGACGAGCAGAAACGGTTGACAGTGGTAGCAGCCACCGTGACAGGAAGGCCGGCCAGCAGCGTCGCTACGCGCGCGACATTGGAGCCTTGCGCGCCGTGCGGCTGCGCGCAGCCCAGGATCACATCGCCGATTTCGGCCGGATCGAGCTGCGGTGTCTTGCGCAGAACGTCGCGAATGCAATGCGCCGCTAGATCATCCGGACGCGTCATGTTAAACGAGCCGCGATAAGACTTCGCGAGCGCAGTGCGTGAACTGGCGACAACCACTGCTTCTCTCATGATTAGCTCCTTGACTCGGCCGCGCTGGCCGCTCCTTGCCCGACCTGCTTGTCGAAATCGGCGAAGTTCTTGCCTTCCTCAGCTAAACGTGTCAGCAATGGCGCGGGCGTCCACAGCGCGCCGTGCTGTTTCTCGAATTCGAGAATCCGGTCGTAGACTTTTTTCAATCCCACGGTGTTGGCGTACCACATCGGCCCGCCGCGATAGGCTGGGAAGCCGTAGCCGTTGAGATAAATGATGTCGATATCGACGGCGCGCAGCGCGAACCCCTCTTCCAGGATCCGCGCGCCTTCGTTCACCAGTGCATAGATGATGCGCTCGACGATTTCGTCGCTCGAAATGGCACGCTGCGGAAAGCCGGCGTCTTGGCGCGCCTGGGCGATGATCCGGCCGGCATCCTCGCTGTGGATCGGCTTGCGGTTCTCATCGTATTTGTACCAGCCGCTCTTGGTCTTCTGGCCGTAATGTCCCTCTTCGCACAGCCGGTCTTCGATCAACGGCTGGCGGACGCTGGTGTTGCGAGTGTCGCCGAATTCTTTGCGGATGCGCCAGCCCACATCGAGACCAGCCAGGTCGCCGGTGGCCAGCGGTCCCATGGCCATGCCGAAATTGTAGAGCGCGGCGTCCACCGCGTCAGGGCTGGCGCCTTCTTCCACCAGGAATTGCGCCTCGCGCCGGTAGGGATGGAACATGCGATTGCCGACGAATCCGCGGCAGTTGCCTACCAGGACGCCGATCTTGCCCAGTTTTTTCGACAGCGCCATGCAGGTGGCGATCACTTCGTTGGACGTCGCCTTGCCGCGCACTAGTTCGAGCAGGCGCATGACATTAGCCGGGCTGAAGAAGTGCGTGCCAATCACCATGTCGGGCCGCGAGGTGACGGAAGCGATCTCGTCGATGTTGAGCGTTGAGGTATTCGAAGCGAGGATGGCGCCGGGCTTCATGACTTTATCGAGCTCGCCAAAAATTTGCTTCTTGAGCGCCATGCCCTCGAACACGGCCTCCACCACCATGTCTCGCTGGCCGAATCCGTCGTAGCTGAGCGTAGGGGTGATGCGAGCCATGCGCTCGTCCATTTGCTGCTGCGTGAAACGGCCCTTGGCAACGGAGCCGGCGTAATTCTTTTTGATGGTGGCGAGTCCGCGATCGAGCGCGGCCTGATCGGTTTCCTTCAGCAAAACCGGGATGCCCGCATTGGCGAATACCATCGCGATGCCGCCGCCCATGGTTCCAGCGCCCACCACGGCGACGCTTTGCACCGGGATCTGCGGGGTGTCTTTCGAGATGCCCGGAATCTTGGCCACTTCGCGCTCGCCGAAAAAGACGTGAATGAGCGCCTTGGATTGATCGGAGAACAGGCACTGTTGGAACAGCTCGCGTTCGCGCTCCAAGCCCCGGTCGAAAGGAAACTTCGTGGCGGCTTCCACCGCATCGATGGCTGCTAGCGGCGCGATCAAGTTGCGCTGGCGTTTGCGCGATGCATCGCGCGCGGCGGCGAAAACGGGAGCATTGGTTTGTTCGTCGCCAAGTTTGTCCGTGAGGTCCCGCGTGCGGCGGGGCGGGGAACCGGCCTTCTCGCGTGCAAAGGCTAGCGCGCCTTGTAGCAGATCGCCGTCTATGATTTTGTCCACGATACCGTACTTCAGAGCGTCGCCGGCGCCAATAGGATCGCCCGCGGCGCACATCTCGACAGCTTTCGCGATCCCCGCCAGACGCGGCAGCCGTTGCGTCCCTCCGGCTCCGGGAATGATTCCCAGCTTGACTTCGGGCTGGCCGACCTGCGCCGAGGAAACGGCGACGCGATAATGGCAGGCCATGGCGGTTTCGAGGCCTCCGCCGAGCGCCGTCCCGTGAATCGCGGCGATTACCGGCTTGCTCGCAGCCTCGATGCGATTCAAGATCACATTGAATCCAGGGCCGCGCTTTTGATCGCCGCCCGAGGTCATTTTTCCGAATTCGCGAATGTCGGCGCCCGCGATGAAGGTGCGGCCTCCGCCGATCAGGACCATTGCTTTCACCGTGTCGTCTTTTTCAAATTGCTCCACGCCGGCCAGGATTCCTTCCGGAACCCCTGGGCTCAAGGCGTTCACGGGCGGATTATTCACCGTGAGAATTCCAATTTCTCCATCCTTGCTGGTTTGTACGAGTTCGTTCATCGGTTTGATTCTAGCGCATAGGGCTGCGCCGAGATAGTCTACCGGCTGGGGTTTTTGGATGGGGCTGCCTGGCTAATCGTAGTCGAACGGCTTGCGCGGGGCGGGCGCGTCCGGATTCTCTTTGGCCTGCTTGAAAAGCTCGTCGAACTTTCGCTCCAGCACTTTCTGGTGGCTCTTATGCTCTTCGAACGATTTGTCGAATGCCTCGGAGCGGCGGGCTTCCTCGCCCTTCAGTTTCTGGACCGCGGTTTCCATGTCCTCGATGGAGCGTGGCTTGACGTGCTCCTGATAACTGATGATGGACTTGAGCTCGGCGTCGATCTTCAGCGTCGCCTCGCAACACGGGCAGCGAACTTCAATCAGCTCGTGTTTGCCTTTCGCCATACCCGAATCTTAGCGCAAACGACGCGGCGCGGGCAGGCGCGGTTATTGGTTTTCCTGGTAGGGAATTTCGCGCGGGCCGCCGTCCAGCCCCTCGATGCGGATCACTTTTCTCTCAGGCGGCGCGGGTGGAGGAGCGGGTGTGGCTGTCACGACCGGCCGGACTGGCGCTAGGGCCGCCGCGGGTTGCACGGGCGGCTTGTGCGAAGCGGCGAAGAGCTGGGCGTTCTTCTCCAGTTCCTGCGAGTTGAGGCGGACGGTGAGCTTGGCGAGCGGCCCCTGCGCGGTAAATTTCATTTTCTTTTCGAGATCCACCAGCGCGGGCTCGCCCAGCTTATCCTTAACAGCCAGTTTGACCATGCGCGACAGCGCGACAGCCATTTGTTTGGCAGCGGAGTTGGAACCGAGCATCAGCGTGTAGTCCAGGACGAGGCCATCGCGCAACGAAAGGCCGAACTCCAACCCTTGCGACCCGGTATCCTGGTCCGATCCTCTCAACAAAGCTGTCAACCGATCGGTGCCAAAAGCGTCCGGTGTGTCCACGATGGCCCAAACGTCGTAGTTGGCATCCATGTCGGCCGCGCGTGCGACCGGCGAACCAGCGGGCGGTTCGGCAGGGGGAAAGGCAGCGCGGTCCAGACACGCGAAGATGGATCGAGTGTCGCCCATCAGGATGGTGCGCGAATCAAATAGGACGAAGGCCCAATCTTTCGGGTTCTTACCCTGCGGCCGGTAGACTTGGAACGAGCTGTATTGCTGCGGCTTGAGGCGGTACTGGGCCAGCACTGTACGGACCCTCGCCAGATCGAAATGTCCTGACACAACCACCAGCAGCCCCGTTTCGGCATCCGGATCGTCGCTGTTCTTACCGGTCGAGGAGATAAGGAAGCGGTCGTCGACAGCGTCCAGAAATTCGGTGCCGGGGAATGCGGCGCCATCTATCCATTTATCACGCAGCAGCTTAACGATGTGCGAGGTGCGGATCCGGCCCCAGTCGACGCTGAGCACCTCTTTGGAGTCCGGCGCGATGAAGCGCCATGGGCCGGCCTCCGACTGCGCGATGCCGAGCGCAGGAATCAGGCCCAGAGCCAAGAGAGCGAGCTTGGGAACCGACGCCATATCCTGATTATCTATCGGCCAAATCCATCCGGTTCTGCAGACGGTTTGCGCGTGGGAGACCAGCGTGGAGATGTTATATTAAGAAAGCTTCCTGCCTCTTTAGGGCCCGTAGCTCAGTTGGTTAGAGCGCTACCTTGACACGGTAGAGGTCAGAGATTCGAGTTCTCTCGGGCCCACCACAATCCCTAAGACCACAGACGCGGCTCTATCGTGTTCTCGACATCACAGCACGCAGGATATTGTTGATGCGTGTGGAGTAGCCGTCTCCGTATTTCTTCAACCAATCGTATACATCTCGGTCCAGGCGAGCGGCTACGAGCACCTTGGGTGCTCGGCGGAAGCGAGCCAGTTGTTCATCGCTCAACGCGGGAATGTCCGAGTAGTCGATGCCGGAGTCGTCTTCCGAGGCTTGACGTCTCGCGATTCGCGCCAGGAGCGCCTTCTGCCGCTTATTAAGTGGCTTGCTGAATATAGATTCGGCGCTCGCGCTGATCAGCTTCCCGCGCCGAGATGATGCGGATGATTTCTTCGCCATTGGGATGGTCCTCACGGTATACATGCACTACCAGCAGAAGAGCTTTGGAGACGGTCCCGATCGCATGCCAGCGCTGTTCACCGCCCACGATGCGGTCGAACATGAGAACCACGTTCGGATCGTCGAACACGCGGGCCGCCGTTTCAAAGTCCAATCCGCTGTGCTTCGCTTGGTTGATTCGATTCTTCTTCGAATCTCATTCGAAGCGCATCGTCATACATATTGTATAACAGCCTGAGATTCCCGGACATTGCCCGCAACAAGGGATTTGCCAACCGGAAACGCGGTTCCGGGCTGCTGTGTGTGATATTTGCGATATTTGCGCGCGCTCATAATCGTGTTCATGGAAGGGCCATGCGCGGTATCATGACGGACCGCCGCTTGCGCGATCTGCCGGCCTCTATGCACGCATTGACAACCAACCGGTACAGCCAGCTGGAAACGCCGCGTCTCCGCGAAACTGCCGAATCGAAGTCATCACTTCCAGAAACATCTGCTGGGTAACGTCGCTGGCCGCAGCTCGATCTCCATGCAGAAAGTAAAGCGCGATCGAGTACACGCGGTCCTTACAGATGCCGTAGTGCGCACGAAAGGCATCTCCCGGCGTCCGCTTGGGCCGCTTAAGACCCCAGCCGCCGCACCCCCTCCTCGGCCTTCGCCGCCAACCGGTCGATAAACTGCGCCAGATACGGCCGCCCCTTGCGTCCCGTCTCCTCCGCCAGCACGATGTACGGGCTCATGATCGTCGCGCGCAGCAGGAACAACCCGCGCTCGAAATACTCCGAACCATCGATCGCAAACCGCTGCAATGGACCCACCACCGAACGCGGCGAATAACTCGGATACTTGATCACCGTGTGCGTCAGGAAAAACGGCTGCGAGTAACTATATTCGCCCGCGCTGTATTCCGACTCGATCGTGAACTGCTCATAAAGCCACCGGTTCAATTCGTTCATGCGCGCGAGCGATGGGTTGCACTTCTCGCGCACCAGGAAACACACCACGTTGGTATCCGGCGGCTGCGGCGTAAGCGGCATGAACTCGAAACTCGGCTCTACTTTATTGGCCGCCGCCCAGTGCTCCCAGTGCACCAGCCGTTCGTAAAGCTCTCTCGCGGCCAGGATCGACGCGCGCACGATCTCGCCGTAACCATCGCGATTGAGCGGAATCATACGATGCGAAAGCCACACGCCCGCCACCGCCGCGCCTGGTTTCGAGCCTTCCAGGATGTACGGGCCGATCGAGGTCGGCGGCGTGTGGTCCAGCATCGATTCGTCGGGCTGGATCGTGGAATCCAGGTACGGCGCCGTCTCCGCCAGAAACTGCCGCACCCGGTCGTTGCGAAACGCCACCACCCCGCACGGATACGGCACGTAGCCCATCTTGTGCGGATCCACCGTAATCGAATCCGTTTTCGACATCGCGAGAAACGCGCTGAGCACGTCCTGATCGCCCCAACGCAGGGGCAGCGTTTTCGAATACGCGCCGTCGCTCAAATCCAGCTCGCGCGAGACGAACTGCCGCACTGCCGCGACGTGCTCGGCCAGCGATCCCGCATCCGGAGAAAACAGCGACCGCAGATAGCCCGACCAGGCCGCGTCCACATGCAGCCAGAAGCTCGCGCACAATTCCGCTTCCAGCTCATGGCGCAAGTCCAGCACCTCGTGGATAGGATCAACCGCGCCTTCCTCCGTTGTACCCGCGATCGCAATCACGGCCATGGGAAACAACCCGCGGCGCAGCGCCATCTTGATCTTGGCTTCCAAATCGCGGACATCCATCCGAAACAGCCCGTCGACTTCTACGAGAATGACGTTTTCGCGCCCGATTCCCAGCACATCCGCCGCTTTGGTCAAGCTGTAGTGCTTGGCGCTCGAAACAAAAATAGCCGGGGGCCGAACCTGGTAACAGGCCGCGACACCATTGTGTGGAATGCTGAAACCGGTAGCGGCCAGCAACTCCGGGGTCTTCTCGATTGCCATCCGCGCAGGCAAATTCAAATGCCGCTGGATAGCCGCAACCAGCCGCGGCAGCAAATGCAAAATCTCACTGGGCGCAAGGCCCAGACATTGTTGCTCGTCCAGATCGATCAGATTGCGCGAGGACTGATCCGGCAGCGTCACTTCGAACGTAAGCCGCAGCTCACACGCAACGCGACGCACCGCCAGTGGGAAATAGGCAGCGTTGCGCGCGGCCCACAGCGCTTCGATATTGGCCACCGTGCCGCCGCTGGTAACGTGCGCCCATCCGAACTCCGAGCGGGCTTCATGCGGACCACCTGCCTGGGGCGGCGTCTTATAGCCCATCATCTCCAGAATGTCGCGCCCCACTTCGAACTCCCAACGCTCCGTCACCGGCGCCGCTTCCGGCGTAACGTTGTTGGGATTGTAAAGCAGCCCCGCGAAGTAGCCGAGCACCGACGGCAGCGTCTGGTCCGACATCATATGCGCCAGATAGCGAGGGCTGTAAAACGGAAAATGCTTACGCAGTCCCGCCAGCATCTCGGCGAGTTTCTGCGCCAGGTCGTCGCTCCAGTCCACCAGCTCGCGCCGCACGCTCTGCGGAATCACGATTTCGTCGGAAGGATAATAATTGCGCCGCCAATGAAAATAATCCTGGAGAATGAAGCTCACCAGCTTCTCCTCCACATCGGCGTTTTCCGCCTTCGGCCCTAAAAACCACGCCGCAAGCTTTTTCGTTTGATCGCGGAGCGACGAATCGTCTGACATGACTATACTTGATTATCCGTGGAACCGATCCGCAGCGCGGTGGACCGCCAGTCCGACGCTTACCGCGCGAATTACGAAAGCATGGCCGCTGCCGTCGAGCGGCTGCGTCAGGAGCTGAAGCGATCCACCGAGGGCGGCGGCGAAAAATACGTTCAGCGGCATCGCGAACGTGGAAAGCTGCTGCCGCGAGAGCGCGTCGAATTGCTGCTCGACGAGGGATCATATTTTCTCGAAATTGCGCCGCTCGCGGGCATCGGAATCGACGATGAAACCCGGGGCGCGCGCGTCATCGGCGGCATCGGGCTGGTGAGCGGGCGCGAGTGCCTGATCAGCGCCAACGAAGCCACCGCTAAGGGAGGCTCAACTTCCGAAGCGGGTCTGTGGAAGAACGCACGCCTGGCCGACATCGCGCGCGAGAACCACCTTCCATCGATTCTGCTGGTCGAATCAGCCGGCGCCGATCTGCCCGTCCAAAGCAAGATTTTCGTTCCCGGGGGCCGCGGGTTTCGCGAGATCACGCGCCGTTCCAAACTCCGCATCCCCACCATCTCGGTGGTGTTCGGCAGTTCCACCGCCGGCGGCGCCTATCTGCCTGGCATGTCCGACTACGTCGTGATGGTCAAGCGTCAGGCGCAAGTTTTCCTGGCCGGCCCGCCGCTGGTCAAAATGGCGACCGGCGAAATCTCGAACGAAGAAGAACTGGGCGGCGCGGAAATGCATTCCCGCATCTCCGGTCTCTCCGATTACCTGGCCGAGGACGAAATCGACGGCATCCGCATCGCGCGCGAAATCGTCGCGAACTACAATCTGCCGAAGCCTCCCACCCCGCAGCGAGAAGACTTCGATGACCCGCTCTACGATCCGGACGAACTGCTCGGAATCGCTTCGCCGGACGTACGTGTCCCGTTCGAGGTCCGGGAGGTGATCGCGCGCATCGTGGACGGCTCGCGGTTCTCCGAATTCAAAGTTGAATATGGCCCGACGTTGGTGACCGGCTTTGCCCGCGTCCACGGCTTCCCAGTCGGAATTCTCGGCAACAACGGCGTGCTGATGTCGGAATCATCCGCGAAAGGCGCGCAGTTCATCGAACTCTGTAACCAGCAGGACATCCCTCTCATCTTTTTGCAAAACATCACCGGCTTCATGGTCGGCAAAACTTACGAAGAAGAGGGCATCATTCGCAGCGGCGCCAAGCTCATCAACGCCGTCTCCAATTCCACCGTTCCGGCCATCACGATCATGATCGGCGGCTCCTACGGGGCGGGGAATTACGCCATGTGCGGGCGCGCCTACGAGCCGAGATTTCTATTTACCTGGCCGAATCATCGCATCGCCGTGATGGGCGCGCAGCAACTGGCCGGCGTGATGGACATCATCAAGCGCGAATCGCTGATCAAGGCCGGCCAACCGGTGGACGAGGAAAAACTGGCAACGGCTCGCATGGCGCTGGAAGGCCAGATCCAACGCGAATCAGACTGCTATTTCGCGACCGCGCGTCTTTGGGACGACGGCATCATCGATCCACGCGAAACGCGCATCGTGCTGGCCATTTCCTTGTCGGCCGCTTACAATCGTCCAGTCCAGGGAACCATGGAGTTCGGCGTCTTCCGCCACTAGCTGCGCTTCAAGAATTTCTCGATGCCGTGCCTGTAATCTTCGGTCATGCGCGCGATGGCATTGACCTCCACCCCGGCTTCGAGCGCTGCTTCGAAACCCATCGAGTCCATGTGATACAGCAGATGTTTGGAAAGCGAAACCGCCGACGCGGATTTCTGCGCCAGCTTTGAGGCGTACGCTTCCACCTCAATATCGAAAGTCTCGTCGGCGAACACGCGGTTGATCATTCCCATCTCCAGCGCTGTCTGTGCGGGGATGATTTCGCCGCCAGCGATCAGCTCAAAGGCGCGCTTTTCCGACACCGAGCGCCGCAGAATCGCCATTACCATGGCCGGCACGAAGCCGATGTTCACTTCCGGATAACCGAACTTGGCCGACTCGGCAGCGAGAATAATATCGGCCGCCGTCGCCAACCCGCATCCCCCGGCCAAGGCACGCCCACGAACCGCCGCAATGATCGGACGCGGATGACGCCGCATGGCGAGAAACAACTCCGCCATCCCACGCGCGCTCGACATATGATCCAGCACGCCAGCCTCGAACATACCTTGCAAACCGCTCAAATCCGCGCCGGAACAGAAATCGGCGCCCGTACCCGAAAGCAGAATGAGTTGATCGCAACTCGCGATAGCGTGCTTCAACTCGGCGACAACCTCGGCGTCCAGCGCATTGCGCTTCTCCGGCCGGTTCAACGTAATGCGCGCGACGCCGCCGTCAACTTGATAAAGGATTTTCTGATAGGAGGCCATCGGGAACGTCGATCTCCATGCGCAGCAGCGCGGCGCTGTATGTTTTGCCTTGCGCGTCGGCCTTGAGCGAGAGCGTGCCGCCGCCATCCAGGCTCTCGTGCAGCAAAAAATTCAGCGCGCCCAGATTGGGCAGCTCGAAGCGCTCTACATCGCCCAAACAAATTCCTTCGAAATGCTTTTTGACGCGCGCAGCCGTCACCTGCTCAACCAGCACCGGATAGAACTCCGGCCGCAGCGCGATCAGGCCGACGTTGGCCGTATCGCCTTTGTCCCCCGAGCGCGCGTGCGCGATGCGGACCAGTTTCACCCGAGCCATCACGCCTCCTGCACCTCGATGACCGGCGCCGCTTCGGTCTTGGGCAACAGCGCCGGCCAATACGCCACGATCTCTTCCACCTTCGGCCGCCCGCTGCCGAGTCCAGTCACGGTAGGCGGTCCGTTCAGCGCCAGCGGCGCGATCTCCTTGGTGAAGCGTTCCACAACGCCGCGGTCTTCCGATCTTACGCCCACGCGCAGAATCACCTCAGCGATGTCCGGCGCAGGTTCTCCCGCCAGCGGCCCATGGCACGCATTGACGCCGCCAAATTCCGTACGGATCGAATCGAAACGCAGCCCCAGCCGATCCAGCCGTTCTCGCAAGATCCGATCCGAAGCCTGAGCCTTGGCGTACGCGTCCGGCCACGAATACATCAGCGTGCCGACCGCCTTGAACCCGGCCGAGTAGCTGATCGAGACCTTATACATGTCAGTCGCCGGCTTGCCTCGAATACCCCTGAACCGCACGCGATCCGGCCCGTCCTGCTTGAGCTGGACGCTGGTGAAATCGGCGATGCAATCCGGCGTGATATATTCGCGCGGATCGCCCATTTCATATAGCAGTTGCTCTTTGATCGACGCCACCGTGATGCGCCCGCCGGTGCCCGCGTGCTTGGTGATCACGAACGTTCCCTCGGGCTCGGCTTCCACGATCGGATACCCAATATCGGCCATGTTCGGAATGGTCTGCCAATCCACCTGGCAATTCCCGCCCGTGCATTGCGCGCCGCATTCCACCGTGTGGCCCGCGATGGTGCCGGCCGCCAGCTTGTCCCACTCGTCCGGTTTCCATTGGAACTCGTGCATCAGAGGCCCCAGAACCAACCCGGTGTCCGTGGTGCGCCCGGTAACCACCACCTGCGCGCCGGTCGCGAGCGCTTCCGCAATCGCCGCCCCACCGAAGTACACGTTGGCGCTCTGGACGCGCGCCCGCACGGAAGCCAGCGGAGCCCTGGTATCCAAATTCTTCAGCTCGACGCCGCGTCCGATCAGATCGTCCAGCCGGTCGAGAATATTGTCGCCAGAGACGGTCGCCACGCTCAACCCGGTCTTCAGAACTGCGCTCGCGCAGCCTTGCGGATTCACCCCGCCCGCATTCGCCACCACGCGAATTCGACGATCGATAATGTCCCGCGCCCCACGCTGAATCATCTCGACGAAATCGCGCGCATAGCCGGTGCGCGGATCGCGAGAAAACTGCTTCTGCAGGATCGACATGGTGACCTCGGCCAGATAGTCGAGCGTCAGATAGTCGAGCGGCCCACGCCGGATTTGTTCCAGCGGCGCCTCCAGCGAGTCGCCCCAGAATCCTTGACCATTCGCGATTCGGATCATAGCCGCGGTCAAACGCAGATCAATGACGTCGTCAAATCTTCTCTTCTTTGGCGAGAATTTCCTTCATGATCTCGCTAGTCCCGGCGCCAATCGTATTCAGCCGCACATCCCGCCAGGCCCGCCCAATCGGATACTCGGTCGTGTAGCCGAACCCGCCGAACAACTGCATGCAATCGTAGGTCACC
>Ga0335083_10003882_pt1 | contig 19223 bp, 12 predicted proteins | sample Lox_Sample_42_FD_206716 | JGI IMG/M metagenome (GOLD analysis project Ga0335083, IMG submission 206716) | Soil microbial communities from Loxahatchee National Wildlife Refuge, Florida, United States - Lox_Sample_4.2 | ecosystem: Environmental > Terrestrial > Soil > Wetlands | place: USA...
GTTCAACGGATTTACGATCTGGAATGGCGTCCAGGCCGACTGCGGAACCGCGTAGTTGATGATCAACGGTTGTTGATAATCCGACGTTCGGAACCAGTTGAAATTCCCCGTCACGCCATGCATTATTTCCTGCTGTACGCCGGCGCTATATTCCCATTGATATTCTCGTTTGAAATTCGGGTCCATTGAAATATTGTTCAAGGCTCCGAACCGCGGATTCGGATTGGCGCCGATATTCTGATCGCCGAATCCGCTGCCCGCCGGAATGCAGCCAGGCGTAGCGCCGTTCGTCTCGCAGGCGGTGGTGGGATGATTCAGCCATTGAATGGTCTCGCTAGCCGTATACATCGGGTTGAACGCGTTCAAATTCGACGTCACAACCGGCGAATTGTACTTGCCGACTCCGGCTTTGACCGCAGTCTTGTGGTTTCCGAATACGTCGTAAATAACCCCTACGCGCGGCGACCAGTTCTTAAAGCAACTGAGCCCTTTCACAGTTCCGCAGTCGATTTGCGGGAAGCTGCGTGCCGGAACGAAGCGTCCGGCGGGGGCCTCCTGCTTCTCGATGTAGTTGTCCAGATATTCCCAACGTATGCCGCCTGTAAGTGCCAGACGCTTATAGTGCCACGTATCGACACCATAGATGCCCAAGTCCGCTTTCAGCCGGAAATGCTGATACGTGGGTGTGTTGTAAGCCGTAATGCTGTTTGGAACGCCGTTCAAGTAGTTGTAATAGGCGTCTCCGGTGGTAATGTTGTCCAGCTGGTCGATACCCCAGTCATCGGTGACTCCAAACTTGAACTGGTGCGATCCAGTGATGTAGGCGCCCATCGCGTTCCAAACATACCGATCGTACTTGGAGAATGTATTTACGCCTCCCGCGACGCTGCGGTGAAGCAAGGCGGTGTCCAACTCCGTGGCGTTGGCATACCATTCCGGAGAAAACGGCGTGTAGTTGTTTTCGGAATGGTTGTTGATGTTGTAGTCGAGCTTGGTCAGAGAGAAGCCGCTTTGCAGGATCAGTTTGGGCGTCAGGGTTCCGGTCCAGCGCGTCTGGAGAATGTAATACATCTTCGGCATGCGTTCCAGGGTCGAAACGGCCGGGTTGATGTCGGTGTAGCCGCCGGCATCCGTTACCACGTCGTTCTCCTTGGTCTTCCAATCGCGAAGCCACATGGCGGACCATTTGTTTTTCGAATTGATCTGCCACACCAGCCTGATATCGCCACTGTAAATGTAACTTCTCTCAATCCCGGGCGCTCCGTTGAGGTAGAACGATCCCGCGGATTGAATGAAGCTGAGTTGCTTTCGCCCGCCTAACACGAACCACAATTTGTCCTTGATGATTGGCCCGCTGACGTTGCCGTCGAAGTCCTCGATTCGATTCACGGCTGATTGGCCGGCGAACGTTGACAACCCGTTAGCCTGCGCCCGCGAGATCAGGGACTGGTTGACGTTATTGCCTACGAACTGCGCCGGCGTGTACCCAAGGTACAGCGCTCCGTGATACTCATTGCCGCCGTCTTTCGGGACCAGGTTGGTGTAAACGCCGCCGCCTTGCACTTCGGCCGTGACGTTGCTGGTCTGATAGGTCGACTCCGAAAGAAGGCCGTTATCGACGTAGATCTGAATCAGACCGTCCAGCTGCATGGTGTTCACACGCATCCCGTCCAGCAGATATGTATCCCGCGTGGCCGGCTGCCCGTGCGCCGACATGTAGGTCTGCTCGATCTGCTGGTAGCCACCCACGTCGGGTGCATTGAGGTGAACGCCGGGAACATAAGAGCCGATCGATTGCATGTTCCGCGCTGTCGGAAGCGAATCCATATCGGTCCTGGACAACACCTCCGGGTGCGCCACGTTCTCCACGTCCACCGTTGCGACTTGGGCCTGCACCTCGACCGTTTGCCCCACCGCGCCCACTTGCATGACCGCGTCAACTGGCACCGTTACGTTGGATGGCACTTCTACTTGCTGCTTCACTTGGCTAAAACCTTGCATGGTGAAGGTCACGGTATACGTGCCAGGACGAACGTCTACGATGGCGTATCGGCCCTCACCGTTTGTCGTCGCGGTACGCGATCTTTCGATCAAGGCTGGACTCGTGGCTTCGACTGTTACGCCTGCCATCACAGCACCCGAACTATCCTTGGCCTGTCCGGAGATGGTGCTCTGTGCCGAAGCGAAAACGGCAAACAGGAAAAGAATCGCAAGACCGGCTAGTAAATGCCGCACATACCTGGTGCAACTCATTAGTTGTCCCCTTTTCTACCCCGTAGAACCCGAAACCGGAGTTTGGGCAAGCATATATCAAAACGATGACTGTGTCAATCGGGGTGGGCCTCTTTTTTAGTTGAGCGGGCTGCTTAGCGTCCCAACGACGCCCACGAGCAAGTTGCTTTCTCTGCGTCGTCATGGGCGCTTGCTGAACCGCCTAGTGAACCGTCCCGCCAAAACTTCTTGCGATGAGGGTATGATCTCTAAAGGGCTGTTGGAGGCTTGACCGCAGCTCGATGCCATGACGCCGCTGGAGCTTCATGGGCCGAATCGTGATGCAAAACTGAGCTTCTCAACAACCCTCCAAAGGGAGGTAATGCTTTGGCTGTGACTATAGGAGTGCCGCGGGAAACCTTCCCGGGCGAGCGCCGTGTGGCGCTGATTCCCCGAGCTTGCGAAGCGCTCGGCAAGATTGGCGCCAGCGTCCTGGTCGAAGAATCGGCGGGCGTCGAAGCGGGTTTCCCGGACGATCTATATCGGGCCCGCGGCGCAAGCGTCACCAATCGCGCCGAGATTTTCGGGAAATCCGACATCATCGTCCAGGTTCGCAGCTTGGGCGCAAATCCGGACGCCGGCCGCGCTGATCTAAGCCTGCTGCGCTCGGGGCAGATCCTGATTGGTTTCGGTGAACCCTTAACCGCCGTCCGCGAAATCCCCGACCTGGCACGCACCGGTGTGTCGTACTTCGCCATGGAGCTGATGCCGCGCATCACGCGCGCCCAGAGCATGGATGCACTCTCGTCGATGGCGACCATCGCCGGATATCGCGCCGTCCTGCTGGCTGCCACTACGCTGCCGAAAATGTTTCCCATGCTGATGACCGCGGCCGGAACCGTTACGGCCGCGAAAGTCTTCATCCTGGGCGCCGGCGTCGCGGGACTGCAGGCCATCGCCAGCGCCCGGCGTCTCGGAGCGGTGGTTTCCGCCTACGATATCCGCAGCGCCGTCAAAGAGCAGATCGAGAGCCTGGGTGCAAAATTTGTCGTCTTGAATATCGAGGCCGGCGCTTCCGAAGACAAGGGCGGTTATGCCAAGGCCATGGGAGAAGATTTCTACCGCAAGCAGCGCGAGCTGCTCACCGAGGTGATCCGGGAGCAGGACGTGGTGATCACAACCGCCGCGGTTCCGGGCCAGAAAGCGCCCATCCTCGTGACTGCCGAGATGGCCAGCGCGCTGCAGCCCGGGTCGGTTATCGTCGATATCGCGGCCGAACGTGGCGGCAACTGCGAGCTGACGCACCCTGGCCAGACCGTGGTTCACAACGGCATCAGCATCCTGGGCCCGCTCAATATTCCCTCCACGATCCCGAACCACGCCAGCCAGATGTACGGCTCCAACCTGGTGTCGTTCTTGAAGCTGATGGTGATCAAAGGCGAGCTGAAGGTCAATCGCGAAGACGAAATCATTCGCGAGACTCTGGTCACGCAAGGCGGCGAGGTGGTGCATGCTCGCGTGATCGAAAAGTTAGGCCTGGCTCCCGTTCGAGCCGGGGAAGGAAGGTGAGGAAATGGGAGGTTATGAATTTGACCTCTGGGTATTCATGCTGGCCGCTTTTCTAGGCTTCCAGCTCATTCGCGGCGTATCGCCGTTGCTGCATACACCGCTGATGTCGCTGACCAACGCGATCTCGGCCATCACCGTAGTCGGCGCGATCTTGATCACCGGCGCGAAAGATGCCAGCGCGCTTTCGCGCGTTCTGGGCTTCTCGGCCGTGTTCTTGGCCGTGCTCAACGCGGTGAGCGGCTACTTGATCACCGACCGCATGTTGAAGATGTTTAAGAAACGGGAGCCGGAAAAGAAATGAAGCTGGACAATACCCTTCTTCCGCTTATTTACATGATCGCGGCCATGGGATTCATCCTGGCCATTAAATGGATGAACTCGCCGGCCACCGCCCGGCGCGGGGTCATCGTGGGCGAGATCGGCATGGTGCTGGCCGTGGCCGGCACGCTGCTGCGTTTCGAAGTAGTCAGCTACCAATGGATTCTGGTGGCCTTCGTCCTCGGAACGGCGGCAGGAATCCCTATCGCTTACATCATGCCCATGACCGCGGTTCCGCAGCGAACCGCGTTCTCGCACGCGTGCGGCGCGCTGGCGTCGGCCCTGATTGGAACCGCTGAGTACTACAAGGGCATCAACCAAGGACCCGCGCTAACTACCACCGAGATGACCGCTCTCATTGTTGAAACGTTGCTCGGGTTCCTGACCTTCACCGCCAGTATGATGGCATTCGGCAAACTGCAGGAGACTTTGCCCCAGCGCCCTATCACATATAAGGGACAAAACTTCGTCAATCTGGGAGTCTTTGCCGCCGCGGCTGGTATTGGGCTGGCCCTGATCATTTCACCCGACCGCACTATTCTGTTCCCGATCTTCACCGTGCTCGCGCTGGTGTTCGGCGTGCTGTTGATCATTCCGATTGGCGGAGCCGATATGCCCACCGTGATCGCGCTGTTGAACTCTTATGCCGGGCTGTCGGCCAGCGCCATGGGATTCGTGCTCAACAACAAAATGCTGATCGTCGCGGGCGCGCTGGACGGGTCGTCGGGCTTCATACTTGCGATCATCATGTGCCGCGCCATGAACCGCTCCTTCGGCAATGTGCTGTTTGGCGCCTTCGGCCAATTGCAGACTTCGGCGGCTGCATCGGAAGCCCGGCCATATCGGTCCGCTACCGCCGATGAAGCTGCGCAAATCCTGGATTCTGCGCGAACTGTCGTGGTTATTCCCGGTTACGGCATGGCCGTCGCGCAGGCGCAACACAAGCTCCGCGAAATGTACGAGCTCCTCACCAAGCGGGGCGTCAATGTCGAATTCGCCATACATCCGGTGGCCGGACGCATGCCCGGCCACATGAACGTGCTGCTGGCCGAGGCCGACGTGCCTTACGACAAGCTGCGCGAGATGGACGACATCAATCCCGAAATGCCTAACGCAGACGTTGCATTGATCATTGGAGCTAACGATGTGGTGAATCCGGGGGCCGAAACCGATCCCAAGAGTCCCATCGCTGGAATGCCGATCATCCAAGCTTACAAGGCCCGTACCGTGATGGTCATCAAGCGCAGCATGAACCCCGGTTTCGCCGGCATCGACAACGATCTGTACTACATGCCCAACACCATCATGCTGTTCGGCGACGCCAAGGCTTTTCTCTCCAGCCTGGTGAAAGAACTGGCGGCGGTGGGCCGCGCGGCCTAATTCGAGTTAAGGACATCCCGAGCCCGTTTCTTGTTCTCCTTGACAATCTAGGAGAGTCGCGCTAGACTCCTCCTAGATTGTCTAGGTGTCGATGAACAAGCAATCCGATCTGCTGCAAGGCACGCTGGACCTGCTGATCCTGAAGTCGGTGTCGCTGGAGCCCATGCACGGCTACGGCATTCTGCTGCGCATCCAGCAGCTGTCGGCCAATCGTCTTCTCGTCCCGCAGGGTTCGCTTTATCCGGCCCTCTACCGCCTGGAGCACCGCGGCTTGATCCGGGCCGAATGGGGCGAGAGCGAGAACAATCGCAAAGCCAAGTTCTACCGGCTTACCGCGGAAGGACGGCGCCAATTAAAGATCGAGACCGAGAACTGGAATCGTCTGAGTGAAGGCGTGCTGGGCGTGTTGAAGGCGGCCCCGGAGAAGTCATGACCTGGTGGGCGCGTCTTCGCACCTTCGCGCGCGACTCCTTCGACCGCATCCGCATGGAGCACGAGATGGACGCCGAGCTGCGCCATCACGTTGCGAGCTACACCGACGACTTGATCCGCCGCGGCCTGCCGCGCGAACAGGCCGAACGTCAGGCGCGCATCGAATTCGGTCACCTGGAACCGCTCAAGGAGGAGTGCCGCGAGGCGCGCGGGCTGCGTCTCGTGGATGAGACCACCCAGGACTTGCGCTACGCCGCCCGGCTGCTCCGCAAGAGTCCCGGGTTCACGGCCATCGCGCTGCTCACGCTGGCGCTCGGCATCGGAGTCAACACGGCCATCTTCAGCGTGGTGAACGCCTGGATCCTTAAGTCGTTGCCCTATCCGGATCCCAATCAACTGGTGACCATTCGGGAGGTCGATCCAAGAAACTCCTCAGTGGGTGTCGTGGCGCCGGCCGATGCCTTCGACTGGCGCAAGGACCACCAGGTTTTCGAAGACATTTGCGCCTTCACCACTCCCATTTTTACGCTGCTGCACGGAGATGAGCCCGAGCAACTCTACGGTGCGCGAGTCCACCCTGAGTTCTTCCACATGCTGGGCGTCACGCTGCAGCTGGGCCGCGGTTTCCTGCCGCAAGAAGACCTGCCCGAAGCCGCGCCAGTCGCGATCATCACCCACGAATTGTGGCAAAGCCGCTACCAAAGCGATCCGGCTCTGGTGGGCAAGACAATTCCAATCGACGGCCGGAAAGTGACCGTCGTCGGGATCCTCCCAGCCGGCTTCCATTTGCCGCTTCTCGGCAGGGCCGCGATCTTTATGCCGCTGGCGTTGACTGATGCGGAGCGATCCAATCGGCGCGTGCGCTATGTCAATGTGATCGCGCGCATGCGTCCCGGCGTGAGCCTTCCGCAGGCCGGCGGCTACCTGCAGACCGTAGCGCGCCGGCTCCAAAGAGATTACCCGGCCACCAACGCGCGCCGAAGCGTTCAACTCCGCACATTGCAGGATGAAATTGGAAAACAGGCCGGGACCGATCAGCTCTTGATTGTTTTTTCGCTGGTGGGTTGCGTGTTGCTGATCGCCTGCGGCAATGTCGCCAACCTGGTGGTCGGGCGCGCCGTGAGCCGGCACAAGGAAATGGCTGTACGGCTGGCGATCGGAGCCGGGCGCGGCCGCTTGTTGCGCCAGCTCCTGATCGAAAATCTGGTGCTGTTCCTGCTGGCCGCGGGCGCTAGCGTCCTGTTCGCGATGGGCGGCGTGCATTGGCTCGCCCAGGCTATTCCGGTCGAAGTCCGCCAGTATCTTCCCGACTCCGGGGCATTGCGGGTGGACCGCAACACACTGCTCTACACGTTTGGCATCGCGCTCGCTACCGGCCTGATATTCGGATTCGCGCCGGCCTTCCGCTGTTGGTCTTTAGAAGTGAATGACGGGTTAAAGGAAAACACTTCGCGACTCTCCGGCGGCGCCGCCGGCAATCGCCTCAAGAACGGTCTGATTGTGTTCGAAGTGGCGCTGGCCTTGATGGTGCTCGTAACGGCGGGTCTTTTGGCCAAGGGCCTGATGCGCATGTATACCAGCGAGCCGGGCTTTCAGCCCAACGGACTGTTGGTGGCTCAGCTGGCGCTGTCGGGTTCGCGCTACACCGACCCAAAGCGCGTGGAAACGTTCTATGCCGGCGTGCTCCAACAAATCCGCCGGCTACCGGGTGTGGCTTCAGCGGCGGCTGGGCTTCTGGTACCTTTCGCGGACAACGGGAACTACGCCGGATATGCCATTGACGGGCGTCCCAGGCCAGCTCTCCGGGATGTTCCGACCATGCATCTGAGCGCAGTGACTCCTGACTATTTCGGTACCATGGGAATCACGCTGCTGCGCGGCCGCGTCATCTCCGAACAGGACCAAGCCGGCTCGCCGCCGGTCGCCGTCATCAATCAGGCGCTGGCGCGGCGCGAATGGCCCGGCGAAGACCCCGTTGGAAGACGCATTCGCTACGGAGCCAACTTCGCCAACGTCGTGACTGTCGTCGGCGTGGTCCAGGACACCCAAGGCCAAAACGAGACCGATCTGTTCGAACCAGAGTCCTATCTGCCTCACTCGCAGTTCCCCTCCCGCAATATGCGAGTCGTGATGCGAATGAATTCCGAGCCGCAAGACATGGCATCCGCGGTCCGCCGCGCCGTGCTGGCAATAGACAAAGGTCAGGCCGTGGCCAGCGTGCAATCCATGCAGCAGATGATGGCCCAGGAGCGCGCGCCCCAAGCGATCGTCGGTCAAATCACGATTTTCTTTGCGGTGTTGTCGCTCTTCCTCGCGGCCCTTGGCATTTACGGTGTGATGGCCTATTCGGTGGCCGCCCGCAAACGCGAGTTCGGAATCCGCCTGGCGCTCGGTGCGGCGGCCGGCGACTTAGCTTCCTTGGTGGTGGGCCAAGGGCTCAAACTTGCGCTGGCCGGGCTGGGCATCGGCCTGGCCGCCGCGTTCGCGCTGACTCCATTAATGAAGTCCATCCTGTACCAGGTTAGCCCCACCGATGCCGAAACATTTCTCTCCATCAGCGTTTTGTTGCTCGCCGTGGCTCTGATCGCATGTTATCTTCCTGCCCACCGCGCCGCCGCGGTCGACCCAAACCGAGCCTTGCGAAATGAGTAAGTCAATCCGGACATTGGCACTCCTATCCGTCGTCAGCGTGGCGGCAGCTGATCCGACCGCCGAGGCGCTTATCGACAACGGCCACTTTAAGCGCGCGCGTGAAATTGCAGAGCCCGCCTATAAGGCGCATCCGGAAGATGCTCACGCCAACTACGTTCTGGCGCGAATCCAGCACGAGTTCAACAACCTTGATGATGCGGCGAAGCTCGCAGAAGCCGCCGTCCGGCTGGATCCGAAGTCGAGCCCGGCGCACCGAGAGCTGGGCGAGATCTACGCCGATCAAGCCGATCATGCGTCTTTCCTAAAGCAGCTTGGATTCGCGCGCAAAGTTCACGCTGAATTTGACGCCGCATTGGCCATCGCTCCCAAAGATCCGGACAACCTCTTCGATCAAGTGCAATATTTCATGGAGGCGCCCGGTGTGGTCGGGGGCGATAAGAATAAGGCCGCGCAACTCGCCAACGACTTGCTCCAGATCGATCCAGCCCGCGGCTATCTCGCCCTAGCCTATATTGCCCGCACCGAGAAACAAGACGACAAGTTGGAGGGACTGTACCAGAAAGCCGTCCATGCGAATCCCCGGAACTATGAGGCGCAAATCACGCTAGCCAACTACTACATCAGCCCGCAACACGCCGACTTCGTCCAGGCCGAACAGCACAGCCAGGCCGCGTTGGAGCTGAATCCAGATCGAATCGAGGCCTACCGCATGTTGGCTATCGTGCTGGTGCTTCAGAAACGCTACGATGACGCCGCCAAGCTCATCGCACGCGCGCAACAGGCCATTCCAGACGATCTCAGCCCCTGCGTCTACGCCGCGCGGGCGATGTTGCGGTCAGGACTCGAATTGCCGGAGGCCGAAACATACCTCAAGAAGTACTTCACCGAAACACGCGAACCCGAAGCAGGCGCGCCTCTGATCGCGGGCGCGCACTGGTCTCTCGGCTTGGTCTACGAAAAGGAAGGCCGCAAGCAAGACGCTAGGAACGAGCTGGAGACGGCTCTGCGCTTGAAGCCCGATTTTGAGCCGGCCCGGAAAGATTTGAAGCGTCTCAAATAGCGGTCGGACGCTCTGCTCGCAAAAAGCCCGTAAAATATGCGAAAAATGGCTTGCACCGCGCTTGGCATCGGCATATCATAAACCGGTGACGAAAACCCTACCAAGGAGATCTCGATGACTCAAAGCGAACTCGTCAAGCTGCTCGCCAACAATTGCGAGGTCAGCAACAAGGTATCCAAGCAATTCTTAGAGAACCTGGCCCAAACCGCTATCAAAGAAGTGAAGAAGACCGGCGTATTCGCGCTGCCCGGCTTGGGAAAATTGGTCCGCGTGGATCGCAAGGCCCGCATCGGCCGCAATCCCGCCACCGGCGAAACCATTAACATTCCCGCCAAGAAAGTCGTGAAATTCCGCGTCGCCAAGGCGGTGAAAGACGCCATCGTGCCGCCCAAGGCGAAGAAGGCTGCCAGCTAGGCGCCCGTATTGCGGCGGCGTGCATCTTCGAGCTTTTCGCGTTGCGACTGAATCCAGCTCTCGATCCCGAATTGCCCTTCGCGGGCCCGAGCCAGTGCGCTGCTAACCACTTCGGGTGCGGGACCGCCAATGATGCGCCGCACCCGGATAAAGTGCAGCGGATCGAGCGATCGCTCGATCTGTTCACGGCTCAGCGGCACTCCTGGACTCTGCGACAACAGCGCGGCGGCGATGGCGCTCGGACTGTCGCCGGTTGCGGCGTTAACCGCGTTGGCCACCAGTGTGTGAGCCTCTCGAAAGCTCAGCCCCGCCTCGCGAACCAGAGTGTCTGCCAGTTCCGTTACGGTCATAAAATCGGACCGGGCTCGTTCCGCTAAACGATAACGGTCGAACTCCGCCGTTCTCAGAAGTCCGGCCAGCAGCCGCAAGGCCCGCGATGCATCCTCAAAAGCGGTGAACACCAGCGGCTGAAGATCGTCTTCGCTGTCGTTGATGTCGCCGAAAGGAGTGTTGTGCGCGCACGTCAGCACGGCCTGTGATTCTCCCAGCGCGCGGCTCGCCAAGATGCGTGCGTGCTCCAGCGCGACCGGATTGCGTTTTTGCGGCATGATACTGGACGACTGCACATACGCGTCGGTCAGCCGCACGAACCCGAATTCTCGCGTCGACCACAGCAGAAGATCTTGTACCAGCTTCCCCGTGTTCACCATCGCCACCGCGACGGCGGCCGCGGACTCGGTCAGATAATCGATGGACGCTATCGCCCCGTAGGAATTCTCCGCCAGCCCGTCGAAGCCCAGCAGGGCCGCGGTAAGCGCCCGGTCGATCGGGAATCCCGTGGTAGTAATCGCGCACGCACCCATTGGGCTCAAGTTCACGCGCCCAAAAGCATCCTTGATCCGTGCTGCGTCGCGCTCCAAAAATTCACTCACCGCGAGCAAATAGTGAGCCAGCGTGGTGGGCTGTGCAGGCTGGGTGTGCGTATGGGCCGGCATTACCGTGTCCACGTGCCGCTCCGCCAAATCCAGCACCGCGCGCCGGACTTCGGCGATCACCGCATCCAGGCGAAGCAGTTCCTCCCGCAGAGTCATTCGAAAGAGAGTGATGGCGATATCATTGCGGCTCCGCGCCGTATGCATTTTTCCCGCCAGCGGCCCGCAAGCTTGCTCCAGCAGACGTTCAATGTAGAAGAACAGATCCTCGTTCGATCCGTCATAGGTCGCCCCAGCGATCTCGCTCCGGTTCAGTTGGTCGAGAGCCTGGCGCAGCTTACTCTCTTCGGCTTCCGTCAGGATTCCTTGCCGCGCCAGCATGCGCGTATGGGCGTAATGGATCTCCAGCAGCGCGTCCAGAAAGTGCCGCTGGGCCTCCTGAAAGTTCGGCGCTAGAACCGTCTCAACGTAAAGAGGGGCGGGGAACTGCTCAGCGTCCACTTACTTACCTTGGGCGCTCGCCGCCTGAGTTTTCGACGTCTGCGCCAGGAAGGTTGGGTTCTTACCCAGACTTACTAAGTTCGCCAGAATCCGGTACGCGCCCGGAACGCCATCCGGTAACTGCCGATACAGGGCGAACGCATCGTAAATGTACGCCCCCTTGCCGTAGCGCGCTAACAGCAGCCCGCCCAGCTGCGGGTCTTGATCGGGATCGTTGGTCTCCACCAACGGCTCATAGCGCGGATCCCAGGTTTGCATAAAACCATGGCCGCGCTCTTCCACCCAACCAGAGAAATCGGCAGCGGTGATGCGATTGGGCCATGCGAGCGCTGGATCGTTCGGCTTCAAGAGCCGCACCTTCGAATTTTCGTCCACCACTTTCTCCGGATTATTTCCGAGGCTGAATGGATAGGGGCCGTAATTCTGGTCGAAGTCCTGTAGCTCGTACTGGACAATCAGCACGCCGCCATTCTTCACGTAATCGAGCAGGCGCGCGTTGGCCGCTTTCAGTTCCGGCCGCACTGCGTAGGCGCGCGTCCCCAGGATGATGGCGTCGTAGCCGGACAGATTGCCTTGCGCGATGTCGCTAGCCGCCAGAATTCGAACAGTGCGTCCGAGATTCTCCAGCGCCCGTGGTACATCGTCGCCCGTGCCCGGCAAATAGCCGATGCGCACGTCGGCGGTCTTCACGTCCACGCCCACCGCGCGATACACGGCCGGCTTAAAGTCGGGATATGGCCGGAGGCCTGCGTAACCGGCCAAGTGGTAACCCTCTTCGTAAGTCTTGCCTTGGTATTCCGCGACCGCGGTAATGCGATGTTCGCCCGCCTCAACCGCACTCGGCTGCACCACAAAAGTAATGGTTTGATCTTCACCGTCGCGTTTCATTGCGAAGTCGCCCGATTCGGGCGTCGAGCGCCAGCCCGCTGGCAGTTTCAAATGCAGCGTACCCTTAGCCGGCCCTTTGACGTTGCTGTGCACCGTGCAGGAGAACTCGAACGATTTCGCACCCAGCGGAACGGCGCCCGCGGCCGGCGACACGGAAACCGAAATGGCCGGTCCGACGATCAAAGGCTGCGGGACGACTCCTTCCCCGTTCACCCGCGTCATGGCCTGTACAACTTCCGCCAGATGCACCGGCACCCCGCGATAGGAAACGGTTGCATTCACCGCCAGCGGATAAGGCGCCAGCGACAGATTGCGGTAACGCGGATCGGTCAGGTCATAGTAAGGCTGCTCCTCGTTGGGGCGCGTGAAGTACGGACGAGTGAGCGCGGCGTCGGCCGGCGCCGTCACCGAGAAACGAACTTGACCCAGCGCGCGAGCGGCCAGCGCTTTGGGTTGCTCGCCCTTGCTCGTGATGCGCCAGGCTTTCCCATCCGACGCGGCCACTCCGATGCTCTCGACATTCACGCTCTCCGGGCTCGGATTTAGCAGTTGCACATGCACGCCGAACGTCTGCCCCGGTATTGCAATCGTGAACGACGGACCGGATTGACCAAAAGGACCCTGCCGCTGCGGCTCTTTATCCGGCCCGGCTTCGGCGAATAACGACAATCCCAGTGAATCGCGGAGCGCGTGCTCGAATTGGTTTTCTTTTGCGGTTAGTTCGAATAGAATGTCCGATTTTCCGGGATCCGGAAGGCTGCTAGTACGCACTCGTTCCAACAACGCCCGCGTCGCACGCAGCCCGTCGCCGAGCAGTGGCGCGATCGCTTGCGGACGATCGGGTTGATATTGCGCATTGGCCTGATCGGCAATGCGCGCCATGTCCGCCAGGCCGCTCTTTAACCAATCCGGCGGATTTTCGGCCAGCGACGCAATGCCCGGAATAGATGCGTCGATTCCGTCGAAGAACGATTCTTCATGATCCGCGGCATGCACTCGCGAACCGTAACGATGATAGGCGCTGGCTTGCGGCGCGGGCGGCGGAATCGCCACGCCGTTATTTTGGCTTTTCTGCTGGCCCAGACCGTCCCGGCCGATCTGCAAATACGTCAGCCCGGACGCCGGCGAGTAATCGCCTTCCTGAATCTCGAGCGTGGTCGAAGGCTTCTCCGTCGACCAAGTCTGCTTGATGTAATCGAAAAAGCGTACCGGCACGTATTTGTCAATCGCGTAATCGTACATGCCTTTCGGCGTAACGTCGAAAAACGGCACGCGCGCGTACATCTTGAGCGGCGACCAGGGGCGCAGCCCTTCGCGAATCTGTTCCGGGAATTTATTGGGATCGCCCGCCGCCAGGAACGCCTCCTGCGCCATTTGCCCGGACACCTGATGGTGTCCGTGACCGTCAGTGGCGGCCCCGACGAAGCTGGAGGTGATCACCAGCGGCCGCGTCATGCGAATCACCCGCACAACGTCTGACAGCACGCGGTCGTGGTCCCATTTTTCGAGCGCTTCCTCGCGGGTCTTCGAGAAGCCGTAGTCGACGACGCGACTCCAGTATTGATCGACGCCGTAGTAGCGGTCGGCCGCCAGCAGCTCCTCGGTGCGCACCAAGCCCAGCGCGTCGTACATGTCCGGCGACATCGCATTCTGGCCGCCTTCTCCCCGATTCAAGGTGAGCAGCGCCGCTCGAGCCCCGGCTCCGCGTGTCTCAAACGCCAGCATGCCGCCGTCCTCGTCGTCTGGATGCGCGGTAATCATGAGGACGCTGGCGCGCGTCCGCAGCGCGTGCAGCCAGCGCGTCAAACCGGAGGCGCCGCGATCCACATCGATCGTCATGGCGTTCGGCGACGGCTGCGCCGGAGGAGCCTGCTGGGCCCAGGCAAGCCCCACAACGAGCGTCAGCATCGCCAAAAAACACGCAGCGGTCAACACGCGCGTGCGAAGAATTATACCCTGCATATCTATCATTGTTCCGTGAACTAAGCATCAGATGCAAGACGACGCCCGAAAGGCGCAACTTCAAATCGCCCGCTCGGCCATTCTCTCGAATCCGAATCAGCTTGACGCGCATCTCTTGAAAGAGCGCATACTAGAACCAATAGGTCATTTTTCAGCCAGGGGAGTGCGTATGTTTAGTTTTTGCAAAGTATGCTATGCCGCCGCGGCTACGTTCGCGCTGCGGTCACTAATTGTGGCGGGCCTTCTGGCCGCCTGTTTGATGCCGCTAACCGCGCAGACGCAAGCCATCAACGGCAGCATTCGCGGCCGTATCACGGACCCCGCCGGCGCCGCTATCCCAGCCGCGTCTGTAACCGTGACAAACACTGCCACCGGCTTCACTCGCGATGCCCAAACCGGCGACGACGGCTATTTCGTTATCCCGAACCTTCCGATCGGAACCTACACCGTGGTTTTCAAAAAAGAAGGTTTCGAGACCGAGCGCCACACCGACGTGGTGCTGAACGCCGGAACCGAGGCGGTCATCGACACCTCGCTCAAAGTCGGCCAGGTCTCCACCACCATTGAAGTCAGCGGTGGAGCGCCAGTCCTGGAGCCCTCGAAAATCTCCACCGGCCGCACCATCTCTTTTGCGGAGGTGGATAACCTGCCGCTGCCCTCGCGAAATCCATACAACCTGGTCATCTTTCAACCCGGAGTGAGCGGCCACCCTAATCCCGAGCTGGGCATCCCACGCACGCTGAACACCAACGGCTTGCTGGACCGAATCAACTATCAGATGGACGGCATGATCGACACCGAGACCGACCGCTATGGTCTGCGGCTTTTCCCGATCTCCGATATCTACGTGCGCGAAGTCCAAACTGTCTCCAACAGCTTCGCGCCCGAGTTCGGGCAGACCGCCGGCGACATTTTCAACGTCATAACCAACTCGGGAACGAATCAATTTCACGGCGAGGGCTATTTCATTGGCCGCCCGCCGGACGCCAACGCGCGAACCATCCTGTTGCCGTCGAGTCAGGCTGCCGCGGCCATCGATGAGCACGATTACGCGATCAATGCCGGCGGTCCGATAAAGAAAGACAAGCTTTTCATCTTCGGCGGCTATGAGCACCTGCTGCGCGGAACTCCTTCGCCGGTGACTATCGATTCGACCACTGCGTCGCAGCTCGGCCTGACTCCCGCCGAGTTGGGCGTCGCGGGCAGCATCGAGCACGTCCAGTTCGTCGATCTGCGCCTGGACTGGAACGTCAACGACAAGAACCAGGTTTTCTTCCGCTACGATTATTTCCGCAACGAGTTCCCCTTCAACACGCAGGTGGGCGGCAAGAATGCTCTCGACGCCGCAGTCGATTTTCACGACCGCGCGCACATTGGCGGCTTGCAATGGCTGACCACGTTCTCACCAACCGCGCTGAATGAGTTGCGGGCCTCCGAGCCGTATCGCAACGAAGCGCATGCCGCCGGTCCATTGACGGGTCCCGGCCCTGAGATTTGCATCGCCGCTTGTAACAGCAGCGCCGGTCTGGCAACGTTCAACGGAACGCAATCGGCCGGCGATCGGTTCGCCGAGAAAATCCCCAGCGTGAGCGACAATTTCACCAAGATCCGCGGCGCCCACACCTACAAAATGGGCTTCGGCTGGCAGGAGAACAACGACAACCAGGTTACCGACACCTACAGTTTTTACAACTTTCCGACCGTGGCCGCATATCTGGCCGCTCAGAGCGGCGCCAGCCCGTTCGGCTATACGCAATTCGGAACCGTGTTGGGCGCGCCGGGCGTTCCCTACAAGTCATATTTCTATGACTTCTACGTGCAGGATAGCTGGCAGCTTCGTCCCAACTTGCTCATGATTTACGGCGTGCGTTGGGATCGTTTCCAGGCGCCCAGCGGCGAACCGAACGCGCCGTTCATCTACACGCACAATTTCAATACCTCCAATCGCGATTGGGCTCCGCGCCTGGGCTTGGCCTGGAACATCCGCCCCACCACCGTCATCCGCGCCAGTTGGGGAATGTTCTACGAAGCGCCTCCCACTAATACGTGGTTCAATGCGCTCTATAACGACGGCTCGAACCGCGCTTTCGTCGCAACTTTCGCGCCGGGTCAGCCTGGTGCTCCCGCGTTTCCGAACGTATTTAGTTTCCTGCCCGGCGCAACCGCACCTACAGGCCAGAACATTTATGCCGTTACTCCCGACTTCAAGAACGCCTACACGCTGAACACCAGTTTCCAGGTGGAGCAGCAGATCTCGAAGAACGACAAGGTCACGCTCGGCTACGTAAACACCGGAGCGAGGGACCTGCAATATCTGCGCGACATGAATCTGATCAACCCCACCGGTTACCTCGCCGACGGCCGCCCCATCTTCTCAAAGACCGTTAGCGCAGCCACGCGGCTGTACCCGCAGTTCAACGGCATCGAGCTCGAGGACGTCGGCGCGGTCTCTAATTACAATGCGCTAATCGTGAGCTGGTGGCACCGCCTGGGGAACGGCTTTGAGCTGAGCGCGAATTATACCTGGTCCCACAGCATCAGCGACGCGCCCGACGCCAACAGCTTCGAGCAGAATTTAGTGATCGAAGATCCGTACAGCCGCGCTTACGATCGCGGCAGCTCCATCGTCAACCGGCCCCAGGCCTTCAACATGGCCGTTTTCATGGCCCCCAGCTTCAAGCTTTCGAATGGTTTCTTGAACCGCTTGGCCAACGGAAACGAACTGACGATGCTGGCCAACCTGGCCAGCGGAGACCAGCAGAACATGACCGCCAACGTGAACCTGAACAACGATCCCATCGGAGCCTCCGTTCAGCGTCCAGTATTTGTCGGCCGCGACACGCTCCGCACCGGCAATCTCTATCAGGTGGACGCACGCTACACCCGAACATTGTTCTCGCTTCGCGATCGCTTCTACACCAGGTTCCTGGCCGAAGCCAACAACGTGTTTAACACGCGCAACGTGACCACTATTAGCACAGGGGCGAAAGTTAACTCGTCGGGCGTGATCACAACGCCGGCCACTCTCGGGCCAGTTTCTACTGTGCTCGAAGGCCGCCTGATTCAACTCGGCATCCGCGCCGATTTTTAGACCTGTTACAGGAATCGAAGCCGGTCGATCGCTTCCAGAACCGCTTCGGGCCTGGCCCGCACGCGAATATCATCGGTGAGATTCACCCAGCGGATCACTCCCGCCGTGTCCACCAGAAATTCGGCCGGACGCGCGATGTCGTGCCCATCCTCGCCGCCCTTGGGATGCACCACGCCGTATTGCCGGATCACCTCAGCATTAGGATCCGACAGAAACGGGAACGTGTAGCCCCTGGTGTCGCAAAGCTTCCGTGATTGGCCCGGCGAATCCACGCTGATCGCCGCGATGGCTATCCCGCGCGTCTGAAATTCCTGGAGGTGCTGCTCGAAGCTCCGTAACTCGGAGTTGCAGAACGGTCACCAGTAGCCGCGATAAAAAATCAGAAGCACGGCGCGATGGCCGTTCGCCAGATCCGCGAATGTGACCGGTTTTCCATTGACATTCTGAAGCGTAAAGGCCGGCGCTCGCTGCCCGATGTGCAGCGCAGTATCGGCGGATGGAATCTGCTTGCTCAGATAGACCGTGAAGACTACGAAGGAGCCCGCCAACACCACGGCCAGCGCGCCCAGAATGGTCCCGCTCACCTTGCCCCGGTAGCGCTGTGGCTCGCGATAAGCGCGCCGCAGGCCCACTGCCAGTACACCGCCTCCCACGAGAAAAAGGAGATAATTCGCCCACGGAAAATCGCGCGTCACGGCGAACGGCGTGAACACGGGGATGTAGCTGGCGAGCGCGATCACTACGATCACGAACCCGATCCAAATGGGAAGATTCCAGCTTTGCTTCATGATTTTCTCGCCGGCGCCCGTTGTCTGCCAGTCTCGGCCCAAGTTACCACGTTTGACTCGGACCGTCTTGGAGGAAGAAAGCCGGCGCGCATTTGTGTATCATGGCGGGAGCATGCTTTCAATCAAGGCCACAGGTGCCGCCGCTGGCTGGTTCGCGCTCGCATCGCTTACCTCTTTAGGATTCGCCCAACAACAGCCACAACGGCCGCAACCGCCCGCTGCCCCGCGCTCGCCGATTTCTCCCCCGGCGCTCATTCCCGAGGTGCTGCGCAATTATCAGCCTGTCACCGAGGCGCGTCTGAAGAACCCCGAGGATGCCAACTGGCTCATGATCCGCCGCACTTATGACGGTTGGGGCTATAGCCCTTTGGATCAAATCACACCAGACAACGTGCAGCGCTTGCGGCCGGTCTGGATCTTCTCCACCGGCGAAACCAAACCGCACGAAGCCCCGCCCATCGTCAACAACGGTGTGATGTTCGTCGCGACGCCGAACAATCAAGTGATCGCCATCGACGCCCGCAGCGGCAATCTGCTGTGGCGCTATCACAAGACCCGGCCAACCGGCGCTCACGTGGGCCATGAAACCAGCCGAGGTGTGGCGCTGTATCAGGACAAGGTCATTCTCGCCGCGGGCGAGGCCGTGCTGGTGGCGATCAATGCCAAGACCGGACGCCAGCTGTGGAGCACCCAGGTGGCCGACAATAAATCCGCTTATTACATCACGCTTGCCCCCTTGGTCGCTGGCGGAAAAATCATGGTGGGCGCTTCCGGCGGCGAGTATGGCATTCGCGGCTTCATCGCCGCCTTCGACCCGGAAACCGGTAAGCAGCTTTGGCGTACTTACACGGTACCCGCGCCAGGCCAGCCCGGGAGCGAAACCTGGCCCAAGGACGGCGATCAATGGAAGACGGGAGGTGGATCGGTGTGGGTCACCGGCAATTACGATCCCGCCACCAACCTCGCCTACTGGGGCGTCGGAAATGGCGGCCCCTGGATGGGCGATCAGCGTCCAGGCGACAACC
>Ga0335083_10003885_pt1 | contig 19217 bp, 17 predicted proteins | sample Lox_Sample_42_FD_206716 | JGI IMG/M metagenome (GOLD analysis project Ga0335083, IMG submission 206716) | Soil microbial communities from Loxahatchee National Wildlife Refuge, Florida, United States - Lox_Sample_4.2 | ecosystem: Environmental > Terrestrial > Soil > Wetlands | place: USA...
CTTCACGCTCGGGCAGCGCAAGAGCCTCGGCGTCGCGCTCGGCAAACGCGCCTACGTCGTCGGCATCGACGCCGAAAGCGCCGCCGTGCGGCTCGGGGATCGCGCCGAGCTCGCGGCCGGCTCCGCCCTGCTCGAAGAGACGGCGCTCGCTCCGGATTGCGAGCCTCCGTTCGAGTGCGACGTGCTCGTGCGCTACCGCGGCTCGGGTTACCCCGCGCGCGTCGAAGCGCGTGCGGGCGGACGCCTCTCCGTCGAGTTTCGCGAGCCGGTCGTCGCGGTCGTGCCGGGGCAGTTCGCCGTCTTCGTGCGCGGCGAGCGAGTCCTCGGTGGCGGCGTGATTCGCCGGACGAGCGCGCCGAGCGCCGATCACGCGCGTCCGCTCTCGCCCGCTCACGAGGAGCAGCTCGCGTGATGCGTGCGCTGCCCGTCGTCCTCGCGCTCGCGAGTCTCGGCTGCACCGTGGGTCAGGGTGAGGGTTGGGTGCGGAGCGACAAGCTCTACGTCGAAGATTGCTGGGACGGCGGGTTCGATCTCGGTCCGGATTTTTTTGCCGCGGACTCGTTTCGCGCCGACGCGCTGCTCGTGCGAGTGCAGCGCGGCGACAACATCGAGGAGCTTTCGGACGGCCTCGAGCTCGTGATCAACGATCTGCCGACCCAGCGGGCGCGCATCGGACAGGCGATCGCGGTCGGGCTCCCGCCCGGAGTGTCGCCGCCCGGCGTGCCGGTCACGTACAACCCCGACCCGCCGCCCGTCAGCATGAGCCTCTACCTGCACGCGAGCTGCCACGAAGAGAACGGCACCGTGTACTCGACGGACGGCACCATCACGTTCACCTCGCTCTTCAGCGGCGACCCGAACGAGGACGATTCGCACGACCGCCTGACGGACGCGACGTTCGACGCGACCTTCGCCGACCCGCGCGAGCTCGTCGGCGCCGGCGCGGACGACCCGACGCTGAAGAGCCGCGTGACCGGCTGGTTCCACTTCTTCTACCAGAGCGGCCAACCCGCTCAGCCCTTCCAGTGAGCGCGCCGTGAAGACCGAAGTCGACGAGCGCCTGCGTCGAGAAGCGGCCGCGTTCCGGCTCAGGTTCACGTGCGAGGATTGCGCTCACTTCGCCGAGCCCGAGGGCACCTGCGCGCACGGTTATCCCGCGGCGCCGCACCGCGCGCTCGATCTCGCCGCGCGCACCACGCTCGAATTCTGCAAAGAATTCGAGCTCGTCTGAGGCGGGCGTGACCCGCTCGCACCCGCCGACGCTCCTCACGCTGGCCTCACGCACGCTGCGCGAAGAATGCGCGGTGCCGGCCGGCGCCCGCGTGCTCGTGGCCGTCTCGGGCGGTCCGGATTCGATGGCGCTCCTCGACGTGCTCGCGCGGCTCGCGCCGAAGCTCCACTTCGAGCTCGCGGCTCACGGCGTCGATCACGGCCTGCGCGCCGAGGCGTCCGCCGAGCTCGACGTCGCCGAGCGGCACTGCCGCGCGCTCGGTGTCGCTTTCGCTCGAACCTCCGTCGCGGTCGCGCCCGGCGGTAACCTGCAGGCGCGAGCGCGCGCCGCGCGTTATGCCGCGCTCGAGGCCGCTCTAGAACGAATCGGCGCCGCGTTCATCGCGACGGCGCACCATGCCGACGATCGCGCCGAGACCGTCCTCTTGCGCCTGCTGCGGGGAGCGGGGCCGCGCGGGCTCGCCGTGCTCCCGCCGCGAGCGGGGCGTCGCCTCCGGCCCCTCGTGCGCGCACGGAAGAGCGACGTGCGGCTCCACCTCGCGCGCCACGGCGTCGCGAGCGCCGAGGATCCGTCCAATCGCGATCGCCGGCACCTGCGGGTCCGCGTGCGCGAGGAGCTTTTGCCCCTGCTCGCCGAGCTCTCGCCGGGCATCGTCGAACACCTGAACGCACTGGCGGATGCGCTCGACCCCGAACGGCGCGAGACCTCGCCCGACGGACCGAGCCTCGGCCGTGCTCAGCGTCGCGAGCTCGAGCGGGCGCTCGCCCTGGGCCGCGCGGGCGCGCAAATTTGGCTACCCGGGGGCGCCGTCCTCGGGCTCGATCCGACGACGCTCGAGCCCCGCGTGACGGCTCACGGGAGTGCTCCGGGTGTGAACAAACGCCCACGATCCCCGCGCAAGACCGCCCCGTAGCCGCGGGTGCGAAGCGCCGTGGGCAGAGCTCCCGCGCCGAAAGGGCGCCGCGCCGTGGCGTCCGAGACCACCGTGCGGCACCGAACGAGCGCAGCGAAATATGAAGAAGCGTGAAGGCGACGGAGAAGGTCATGGGATGCACCGGCGGACTCTGCGAAGAAAGTGCCGCGCTACGCGCCGTGAGAGCGCGGAGTTTCGCCGGGTTTCCGCGATTTCGGGGGTCGACGAAGCGGAGGACCGGTGCCATGCTGTTTGCTCGAGGCAAGCGTGAGGCAACCGCATAAAACACTGCTTCTCTGGGTGGTCTTGATCGTCGCTTTCCTGGCGATCTGGCAGTTCTTGAACGACCAAGACGGGCCGCAGCGCCAGGAGATGCCGTACAGCGAGTTCATCGCGCTCGTGAAGGCGCCGCACGACCAGCGCCACATCGAACAGGTGGAGATTCGCGATCGCGACTACACCTTCACGGTCAAGAACCCGGCGGGCAAGGGCGCCGAGGAGCACGGTCGCACCGTCGGTCCGAGTGAGGACAACGCGGCGGAGCTCCTCTCGCACGGCGTGAGCGTCAAGTTCCAGAAGGACGAGGGCGGCTCGTTCCTCACGCCCCTCCTCACGATCCTCCTGCCGATGCTGTTCGTGATCGTGATGTTCTATCTCTTCATGCGCCAGCTCCAGGCGGGCGGCGGCAAGGCGATGAGCTTCGGCAAGAGCCGAGCGCGCCTGCTCAGCGAATCGCAGAACAAGGTGACGTTCGCCGACGTCGCCGGCATCGACGAAGCGAAGGACGAGGTCGAAGAGATCATCGCCTTCTTGAAGGATCCGAAGAAGTTCCAGCGCCTCGGCGGCCGCATTCCGAAGGGCGTCCTCATGATGGGCCCGCCCGGCACCGGCAAGACGCTGCTCGCGCGCGCCATCGCGGGCGAGGCCGGCGTGCCGTTCTTCAGCATCTCCGGCTCGGATTTCGTGGAGATGTTCGTGGGCGTCGGCGCGAGCCGCGTGCGCGACCTCTTCGAGCAGGGGAAGAAGCACGCGCCCTGCATCATCTTCATCGACGAGATCGACGCGGTCGGCCGTCACCGCGGCGCCGGCCTCGGCGGCGGTCACGACGAGCGCGAGCAGACGTTGAACCAGCTGCTCGTCGAGATGGACGGCTTCGAGTCGAACGAAGGCGTCATCATCATCGCGGCCACGAACCGCCCCGACGTGCTCGATCCGGCGATTTTGCGCCCCGGCCGCTTCGACCGCCGCATCACCGTTCCCCGCCCGGACATCCGCGGCCGCGAGGGCATCCTCGCCGTCCACACGAAGAAGGTGCCGCTCGTCGGCGACGTCGATCTCGGAATTCTCGCCGCGGGCACGCCCGGGTTCGTCGGCGCCGATCTCGAGAACCTCGTGAACGAAGCCGCTCTCCTCGCCGCGCGCCAGGACAAAGACGCGGTCACCATGGAGGACTTCGAGCTCGCCAAGGACAAGGTGCTCATGGGCAGTGAGCGCCGTTCGATGGTGATGAGCGAAGCCGAGCGCCGCACGGCCGCGTGGCACGAGGCCGGCCACACCATCATCGGCAAGCTCGTCCCCGGCAATGACGCCGTGCACAAGGTGTCGATCATCCCGCGCGGCGCCGCGCTCGGCGTCACCATGTTCCTGCCGACCGAGGACCGCCATTTGATGACGCGCCAGCAGACGCTCGCGCGCATCGCGATGGCGCTCGGCGGCCGCGTCGCGGAAGAAGTGATCTTCGGCGAAGTGACGACCGGCGCGCAGGACGACATCAAGCGCGCCACGCGCCTCGCCCGCGCGATGGTGTGCGAGCTCGGCATGAGCAAGAAGATGGGCCCCATCGCCTACGGCGAAAACGAAGAGAGCGTGTTCCTCGGCCGCGAGATGACGTCGCGTCGCGAGGACTACTCCGAGAACACCGCGCGCGAGATCGACGACGAGGTGCGCGCCATCGTGCACAGCCAGCACGAGCTCGCGACCAAGGTCGTGACGGACAACCGCGAGAAGCTCGATCGTCTCGCCCAGGCCCTGCTCGAACGCGAGACGCTCGACGCCGAAGAGATCGACGCCGCGCTCGAAGGCCGCGAGCTGCCGCGCCGCCAGCGCATCATCATCCCGACCTGGTCCGAAAAGCGCGGCAAAGAGCGCGCCGAAAAGAAGCGCTCCCCGAGCCTCTTCGGCGCTCCGAAGCCGGCTCCCTCGAGCTAACCGAAAAAACGCCTGAAGTAGAGCGGGCTATACTCGGCGAGTGCAGTCCGCTCGTCTTCCCGCGACTTACGACGACGTTCTCGCCTTGTCCGAGGACGTGCGAGCCGAGCTCGTCGCGGGCGAGGTCGTCGTGGCGCCTGCACCGCGCCCGCGACACTCGCGGGTTCAACGCGTTCTCGGCGGCTTCCTCGGCGGACCCTTCGACGACGAGGACGGGCGCGGCGGTCCGGGCGGGTGGTGGATCTTCGTCGACGTCGACGTGCGCCTCGGCCCGCACGTGGTTCGCCCGGATCTCGCGGGTTGGCGCCGCGAGCGCCTTCCTGACCCCGACGTGCGCCCCATCGACGTCGTCCCGGACTGGATTTGCGAGATCACGTCCGAATCGAACGCCGCCCACTACCGCGTGACCAAACGTCGCATCTACGCCGAGAGCGCCGTGCGTCATTACTGGATCGTGGACCCCGACTCCCGCACGCTCGAGGCGCTCGCGCTCGAAGGCGGACGCTGGGTCGACGTCGGCTCCTTCGACGACACGGCACGCGCGCGGATCGCGCCGTTCGAGGCCGTCGAGCTCGAGATCTCACGCGTCTTTCTGCCGAAGCGCGCCTAGTCTCGGCACCTCGCGTGCGGGCCGGCGCCGCGCTCAGGATCCGCGCCAGAGCTCGACGCCCGTCGCGACGAAGCGCACTTCGTCCGCGCTGCCGTCGTCGGCTTTGCGGGGAAACGCCGCGCCTTCGCTTTCCATGTGCGCGACCTGCGCGGCCTCGATGTGACGCACGGCGAGCGTGCCCTCGACCCGTGCGTCGGAGCCGGCCGAGTCCGTCGGCACGAAGAAGGCATGATCTTTCATGATCACGCGACAGCCGGGCGCGTCCGCGGCGGTGCTCTCCGCGAGCTCCATCCAGCAGCCCATCGCCGTGCACGCGCGCCGGACGTGGCCTTCGACCTGCACCGGCTTGCCCGCGAAGCGCTCGGGCGCGCCGAGCACCGACGCGAGGCTTTCGGCGGGAGCCGCGCCGAGCGGTGCGCCGTATCTCCCGATCTTGGCGGCGCCGCTCGCGGCCGGCGGCGGAGCCATCTCGCTGCTCGAACCCGGCGAAACGACGCGCTCGGCCGTCGCCGACGGCTTCACGTCGCCCGCGCCGGCGTGCGGGCTCGCGTGGCACGCGCCGAGCGTCAAGAGGCAGAGGGCGAGGAGCGGGTTGTTGAAGGCGGGCGCCGTGCGTGAAGCCCGCGGCGAGGGGTCGAGCCGTTCCACGACGAGGGAGTGTAACCGACGAAACGGGAGCTCGGCGTCGTCACTTCGGCTCGGGCGGGAGCGGCGGCGGTTCGCTCACGAGGTTCAGGTTCAAGCCGCCCGGGTACTGGTAGCTCGTGAAGCGGCCGTAGCCGGTGACCTGGATGCCGACCGGCGCCGTCGCCCCGAGCTCGTGCTGCCCGTGGTTCGTCCCGCCGAGCTCTTCACGGTAAATGTCGAAGCCTTGCGAGGCGGCGCCGTCCGGCGCGCGGCCGGCGAGAGTCACGGCGCTGCTCGGATCGAGCGCGGCGCCGTCGAGCGTCACGGTCGTGCCGCTCGTCGCGACGATGTCGACGTAGTTCTTCGTGTAGTCGACGGGCGCCAAGAACACGTACTCGTCGCGGTACTGCACGACGGACGTGACCAGGCTCTGCGAGGGGTCGCCCATGCTGTCGCGTGGGTCAGTCGCGGGATCGAGCAACGCGCCGCCCACGAGGAAGGACCCGACGCCGAACGGAGTCGTGCCCAAAACCTGAAAATCACTCGTGGCCACGAATTCGGCGACGGTACCCGGCTCGAGCGTGTCGGGCGCGCCGCTCGGCTTCGCGGGAAAATAGCTGAGCGCGCTCTCCGCCGCGTGCCCGAACAGACGCACGAGGTGCTCGACCGGCATACCGCGCGGTCCGGTCGGCACCGTGACGACGTAGTCCTGTCCGACGGCTTCCGCGGGAAACACGATTTCCTCGAGGTGATCGGCCGAGTCGGTCATCGCGTCCGGGACGCGCGTCGCGGCGTTGCCGCTCATCACCTGCAGCGGCTTCGTGTCGGCGGATTGCACCTGCGTGCCGGCGAGATCCGTCCCGGGCACGGCGAGGAGCTCCGCCACGTCCCCCGCGTCGAGCGTGAGCGTGAAGACGCTGCCCGCCGCGGCCGCGGCGATGCCCGAGCCGTCGGGTCCGGCCTGGACGGCGCCCTTCGCGCCGACTTTGACGACGACGGTCGTGGCGTCTTCGACCGCGGTCACGGCGATGTACGACGGCGTCGCGTTCGCGCCGGTGTCGCGCCACGTGAACGCGAAGTAGTTCGGCGTGAGCGCGTTCTTCGGCAAGAGCAACGACGCGTCGTTCGCGTACGAATTGCAGGTGCAGATCGCCGACGCGTCGCACGCCCACGTCTTGCCGGCGGGGCCGCCGGCGGCCTGGAACTCGAGCGGACTGAACTGGTACGCGGCGACGGGGCGCGTGCTCGTGAGGTGGTAGGCGCCGCCGCGCGAGAGCACGGAGCCGCTCATTTTGCCAGAATTGCAGCTGCCGTCGGCGTTCGGGCCCTTCAAATCGGCGACCCACGGCAAAAAGATCGTCGCGAGCGCGTGCGGATCGACGCTCGCGTCGGCGGCGAAACCGTTCGGGCCGTCGACGTGGAGCGCGGCGGCCTCGTCGCCCGCGTTCGCGACGACCACCGCGAAATCGAAGTCGGGGTAGACGACGTTCGCGAGCACGGTCGGGAAGTATTCGCAGCCGAGGTAGGTGCGAAACTTCACGGCTTCGTCGCACGTCTCCGGATCGCGCATCGGGCCGCTGCCCGCGCTGGCGCCGCTCGGCATGCCGCTCGAGCCGCCGTTCGAAGTGCCGCCGACGACGATGGTGCCCCCGCCCGTTCCCGGAGCGCTGCCGCCGTCGGCCGAGCCGCTCGTGCTCGTGGTGCCGCCGGTGTTCGCGTTGCCGCCGCCCGTGCCGCCGAGGTCGGCGTTCGAGTCCGGCGCTCGGCCCGCGCTGCACGCGAGCGTTCCGCACAGCACGAAACCGCCGGCGACGCCGCGCGCGCCGCGCCGCGTGAACGTCATCGCGCGCTCCGTTTGCGGCGACGCGCGAAGACGCCGGCGGCGGCGAGCGCCGCGAGCACGCCGTACGGCGCCGTTTCGCCGCGGCGGAGCGTGCAGGCGCAGCCGGGATTCGCGTGCACGGGGGTGTCGTCGCCGAGCGCGCCGGAGCCGGCACTCGGCGACGGGGTGCCGCCGGTCGCGTTCGCGGAGCCGCCCGCGGCGGATGCGCCGCCGGTTGCGGCCGAGCCGCCCGTCGCCGGAGCGCCGCCGGACGCGTTCGTTCCCGCCGTCCCGCCCGTCGCGGGCGGCGGCGCGGTGCTGACGCACACGCCGTTTTTGCACGTCTGATCGGCGCCGCAGCTCACGCCCGTGCACGCGTCGACGCAGGCGCCGTTTTGGCAGCTCTCCGTACTCGTGCACGCCATGCACGGGTTTTCACACGTGCCGTCGACGCAGCGATCGTTCGGGTTCGCGCAGGGTGTCGTCGTGCAGTCGCTCGCGGCGACACAGGCGCCCTGGTTGTCGTCGCCGGGCACGCAGTTTTGGCCCGGCAAGCAATGCACGCCCGTGCACGAATCGGTGCAGTTGCCGGCGAGGCACTTCTGGCCGGCGTCGCACGTCACGTCGCTGCAGGCGTCGACGCACGCGCCCGCGACGCATTTTTCGCCCGTCGGGCAGCGAGCGCCGTCGCACGCGTCGACGCAGCTCCCCGCCGAGCACACCTCGCCGGCGTCGCACGTCTTGCCGGCACAGCCGGCGGAAACGCAGCGGCCGTCGGCCGCGCACTCGAGCCCGGCGCCGCACACCTGGCAGCTGCAGTTCGGGACGCACACGCCGCCGTCACAGACGCGGCCGCTCTCGCACGTGACGCCGTCGCACGGGTCGGCGCAGCGCCCCGCCAGGCACACCGACGGCGGCGGGCACACCACGTCTTCACACGGCGCTTTGCACGTGCCGGCGACGCACTTTTGCCCCGGGTCGCACGTGACGTCGGCGCACGCGGCGTCGACGCAGAAACCGGCGTCGCTGCACACTTCGGTGCTCTTGCAGGTGTCGGCGAGGTCGCTGCAGCGCGCGACGCAACTGCCGCGGTCGCACACCTGGCCGCTCGGGCAGAGGTCGCCGTCGTCGATCACGCCGTTGCAATCGTTGTCGAGGCCGTCGCACGTTTCGGCGGACGCGCTCACTTGCGGCTTGCAGTCGAGCGTGCCGCCCGCGACGCATTCGGTGAGACCCGGCCCGCAGACGCCCGGCTGTCCCGTGTCGCACGCGGTGCCGCTGCCCGGACAAGCGACGCCCGTGACGCGAAAGACTTCGTCGTTGAAGTCGCCGTCGTTGTACCAAGTGTCGGGAGTCGCGCCCGCGCCGCCCCAATCCTCGAAGGCGAGATAAAAGGTGTTCCCCAGCATGGTCGACGGGTAGATGAGCGCCGCCTTCCAGTAATCGGGCGTCATCATGAGGCCGGTCGTCGGGTTCGTGCCGGTACACCCGCTGCAAAAGGCGTTGCGCTGGTACTCGGAGTAGTACGTGAGCGTCGGCGGCGTCGAGTCGTCGTTGTCGTCGTCACGCACGAGCACGAAGCCGACGAGCCCGTTCGCGTAGTGCGTGCTCGTGCGGATGTCGGCGCTCGTGATGGTGGTGCCGACGGCGGTGCCCGGCGGCACGATCGGCCACACGTCGTCGGTCGTGAGCGGCCCGGTCGCGCCGGTGGTCGTGTTGTACCAACTGATGCCGGCCTTCGCCGACGAGTCGTGCAGCACGAGCGTCGCCGAGAAATCGCAGAGCGGCGAGAACGCGCCCGGCACGGCCGAAGCGTCTTTCACGGCGTCGATCATCTCACCCTGCTGGGTGAACCAATCGCCGAGGTACACGCCGCCCGAAGCGACCTTGACCGGCACGACGACGCCGTTCGGCTCCGTCACGTCGGCCGAGCTCGGCGGGCTCCACGCCGCGGTCGCCGTCGCGGCCAGAAGCACCCTGCACAATATTTTTGAATATCTCATTTCTGCTCAAGGAACGAAACCCGAGCGCGAGGCGGCTCGACCCCCCTAAGTAGCTTTGGGGCCCCGTCGAGCGCCGGATTTCGGCTGCTTCCCGGACGAGCGGGCGCCTCAAGCGCGCGCCTAATTCGTTTTGCGGGAGAGCAGGACCTTGGCGCGTTCGACCAGCTTCGACCTCTCGTTCAGCGCCGGGCTTTCGACGACCTCGTCGAGGAGCTCGCGCAAGAGCTCGCCGATTTGCCGCCCAGGGGGGAGGCCGAGCTCGCGCATCAGCGCCGAACCGTCGACCGCCAGATCGCGCACGCCGAACGCGGCCCCCTCGGCGACGACGCGCGCGGCGTGGAGCTTCAGGCCCTCGAGGTTCTTCAAGTCCTGCTCGTGCTCGCGGCCTTTGCCGAGGATGTCGGCGCGGCAGAGCGCGTAGAGCTCCTCGGAGAGCTCGGGCGTGACGCGCCTGAGCCAGCGCCGCACGGCCGCGTCCGACCACTGCGCGTCGTAACAGATGATGTGGTGGCGCACGAGCGCGACGATGCGGTCACGCTCTTCGGTCGAAAAGCGCAGCCGCGAAAGCAACGGCCCCGCCATCTCGGCTCCGATGCGGTCGTGATCGTAAAACGTATAGTCCTGATTCTTGTCGCTCCAGGCGCGCGAGCGCGGCTTGCCGATGTCGTGGAGCAGCCCGGCGACGCGCAAGACGGGCGAAGGCGGGCATTCGTCGAGGCAATGGAGCGCGTGTCCCCACACGTCGAACGCGTGATAGTGATTCTGCACGCAGCCGACGGATTCGACGAGCTCGGGCGCGGTGATGGCCAAGAGGCCGTGCTTTTGCATCACTTCGAACGCACGGCTCGGGGCGCGGGCTTTCATCGTCTTCAGCCATTCGTCGCGAATGCGCTCGGCGCTGACCTTTCGATAGCTCGCGAGCGAAGGCTCGATGGCGCGCTCCGTGTCCGGATCGAGCTCCACCTCGAGCGTGGCGACGAAGCGCGCGGCGCGCAGCACGCGCAGGCCGTCCTCCGCGAAGCGCGCTCCGGCGTCGCCGACCGCGCGCAGCCGCTTTTGAGCGAGATCGGCGAGTCCGCCGAACGGATCGATCAGTCGATCGGCGAGCACGTCGTACGCGATGGCGTTGATCGTGAAGTCGCGGCGAGCAAGGTCGTCCTTGATGTCGTCGACGAAGAACACCTCGTCCGGGCGGCGCCCGTCCGTGTAAGTCGTCTCGCCGCGCAGCGTCGTCACCTCGTATTGGCCGCCGTCGAGCAGCACCGTGACCGTGCCGTGCTTGATCCCCGTCGGGATCACGCGCCGGAAGAGCTTCATGACGGCTTCGGGCCGCGCGCTCGTCGCGATGTCCCAGTCGTTGCGCTGCTCGGTCGCCACGCCGCGGAGCTCACCGAGGAGTTCGTCGCGGATCGAGCCGCCGACCGCCCACGAGCGGTGGCCGGCTTCAGCGAGTCGCGCGCACAGCCGCCGAACGTCGGCGGGGATACTCGCGCGGAGGCGTGCGGTGTCGCGCATGCCCGAAGCGTAGCGCGGTCCTCACTTGCTCCACGGATCGATGATTTCGCCGCCGCCGATGCTCGAGTGTTTCGGCGCGGGCTTCGCCGCCGCGGCCTTCGCGGCCGTCGCCGCGCCGGCCTTTTGCGGCCGGCCTCGCACCGGGATGCGCTCGAGCGGCACGGTCTTGCTCGCGGCCGAGCCGTCGAGAGTCACCGTTTTCTCGACGAAGCCGTCGGCCTTGAGTGTGAGCTCGACCTTTTGACCGTCGGGCACGGGCACGGCGAGCGGACTCGTTCCGAGACTCTCGCCGTCCTTGAAGATCTGAGCGGCGACCGGCTCCGTGCCGACGATCACTTGCTTGACGACCTGTGCCGGCTCTGCGGACGAGACCGGCTCGACGCGCGGCTCGTTGGCTTTCGCGACTTCCGGCGCGGCCGTGGGCGTGGCCGCCGGCTGCGCGGGCACCGGCGGCGGCTGCCTGCGCGCGAGGAGCACGCCGCCGCCCGCGAGCAACGCGAACGCCGCCGCACCGAGCCAAATCCACGTGCCCTTGCCGCGCCGCGCGGCGCGCGAGGACGCGACGTCGTCGTAGTACGCGCCGGGCTCGGTGAGATCCTCGCTGCGCTCGCGCGCGGCGGACGGCTTGCTGCCGGCGATGACCTTGTCGATGTCGGCGACGAACTCCTGCATCGACGCGTAACGCTGCTCGGGACGCTTCGCGAGGCACTTCATCACGATGGCCTCGAGGCCGTCGGGCAAGAGCTCGGGGTTCGCCGTCGCGTCGCGCAGCAGCGGCGGCGGCTTGTACATGTGCTGCGTCAAGACGCCCATGAAGTTGTCGGCGTCGAACGGAACGCGGCCGCTCACGAGCTCGTAGAGGATGACGCCCACCGAGTAGATGTCGCCGCGATGATCGACCGACGTGCCGGCGGCTTGCTCGGGCGACATGTAGTGCGGCGTCCCGAACACGGCCCCCGCGCGCGTGAGCTTGCCCTCGGACGTCGACACCTTCGCGATGCCGAAGTCGAGGATTTTCACGAAATCCTTCTCGGCCCCGCGCTCGATGAGGAAGATGTTGTCGGGCTTCAAATCGCGGTGAACGATGCCGGCCGTGTGCGCGGCCGCGAGCCCCTCACCGAGCTGTCGCGCGACCTTGAGGATGCGGTCCATCGACATGCGCCGGCCGTCCTCGCCGACGCCGTTCAGCGCGCGCCCGGTCAAGAACTCCATCACGAAGTAAGCGGCGCCGTCCGCGAACTGACCGAAGTCGCTGATGTCGATGATGTGCGGATTGCCGATGGCCGACGCCGCCTTCGCTTCGTTCAAGAAGCGCTCGGTGACCTCGGTGTCGCGCGCGAGATCGGCGCGCAGCACCTTGAGCGCGAGTCGCTTGCCGATGATCGTGTGCACGCAGCGGTACACGACGCCCATGCCGCCCTCGCCGAGCACCGTCTCGACTTTGTAGCGGCCGTCGATGACCGAGCCGACGTACGGATCGCGCCGATCGCGACTCGGTGCCTCGACGTCGGGGAACGAGGTCGTGCCGGGCGCGACCGTCACGATCCGGAGCCGCGTGCCTTCCGGCACCGGCGTCACGCCGGCAACCCCGCCCGTCTCCATGGCCGGTCCGGTGAGGCGCGTGCCCGTGGTCTGCGAGCTCACGCTCGCGGCGCCACCGGGCTTGTTGTTCGGCTCGTTCATCGCGCTCTCGTCAGGCAACCGCTCTCTGCCAGGTAGTACGTGCAGCCGTCGAAAACAGGCGTCGCGCGCAACCCTCGTACAAAGCGACAGTAAGCATGCAAGACGCGAGCCTTCGAGACGGATTCAAATTCGGACGCTAACACATCGATTTCAGCGCAATTTCTCGCCGTGCGCCAGGGCGACGTGAACGCGGGTGCGCAACCGTTGCGCACCGCGGCGTCAGGGCGTCGCTGGCCAGACGGCCTGAGCCGTCAAGAGGGCTCTCCTCGGGCCCGTGTGCGGTCTCGGCGCGGAGGTAGTTGCTCGACGTACACGCGGGAGCTCGGAAATGAATGCTACATCGGCCCCTTCATGGGTTTTCCGGTCACGCTGGCGCTCCGCTACATGCGCTCGAAGAAGCAGGCGAGCGTCTCGGTGGGCACGCTCTTCGCGATCCTCGGCGTCGCCCTCGGCGTCGCCGCGCTCGCGACCGTCATCAGCGTGACGGGCGGCTTCCGCGCGGAGTTTCGCGAGAAGGTGCTCGGCGTGAACGCGCACGTGCTCGTGCTCAAGTATTCGAGCGACTTTCACGAGTACCGGACGGTGATGGACACCGTGGAGAAGGTGCCGGGCGTGATCGGCGTCGCTCCCTTCGTCATCAATCCGATGATGGTGACGCACGGCGACCGCACGGCGACGGGCGTGCTGCTCAAGGGCATCGATCCGGAGCGAGCGTCGAAGGTGCTCGATCTGCCGCGCCACATCATCGCGGGGAGCATGAACGGCTTGCGCCTTCCGGGCGCAAAACCGCCCGAACGCCGCCGTTCGAGCATGCTCGACGACGCCGCCTCCACGCCCACCGCTTACCCGCTCGGTCCCGATACGCCCGCCAAGCCGGACGCGACGAAGAAGGAAAAGTCGGGTGGCTTGCTCGCCGACTTGCGCAAGCTCGTCGAAGACGAGGCGCTCGAAAAAGACGCCGGCGCGCCCGCTCCGTCCGACGCCGCGGGCGACGAGGCGGAGGAAACGAAGCACGAGGCGACCGGAGTCGAGCCGGGGCTCGCGCCCGGCGCGCCCGTCGGGAAAATCGAGCCTTCGGGCGGGTTTTCGGTGCCGCTCCCGGACGACGACGTGTTGCCGGCCGACATCGATCCCGATCCGTGCCGCAGTCCCGAGGCGATCAAGAAGCTGCCCGGCATCATCATCGGCGCGACGCTCGCGCGTAACCTCGGCGCGAAGCTCGACGATTGCCTGCAGGTCACGTCGCCGACGATCGGCTTCGTGTACGCGCGCGGCGCCATGCACGCGCCCGTGGCGAAGCAGTTTCGGGTGACGGCGATCTTCGACGCCGGCTTCGATCAGTACGATTCGAAGCTCGTCTACACCGACCTCTACGAGTCGCAGGCGTTCTACGATTCTGGGGACAGCGTGACCGGCGTCGAGATGAAGGTCGCCGACATCGACCGCGCGCGCGAGGTGAGGGATCGCGTCGAGGAGGCGCTCGCGAACGGCGTGTACCACACGCTCGACTGGGAGGAGCTGAACCACGGGCTCTTCACCGCGCTCCGCATCCAACAAATTCTGATGAGCCTCGTGCTCGCGCTGATCATCGTCGTGGCCGCATTCACCGTGATCGCGACGCTCATCATGGTCGTGCTCGACAAGAAGCGCGAAATCGCCGTGCTCAAGGCGATGGGCGCGCGAAATAACGCGCTCTTGCGCGCGTTTTTGTACCAGGGCGGCTTCATCGGACTCGCGGGCACGGCCGCCGGGCTCGTGCTCGGTTACGTGATCTGCAAGCTCCTCACGGTGTACGGCCTGCCGCTCGATCCGAAGGTGTACTTCATCTCGAAGTTGCCGGTCTTGATGCGGGTGAGCGACTTCGCGTGGGTCGGCGTGTTCGCGGTGCTCGTGTGCCTGATCGCGACCGTGTGGCCCGCGCAGTACGCGGCGCGGCTTCGCCCGGCCGAAGCGTTCCGCGAGAACCGCTGAAGGTCGAAGCCGGGCCGGCGCGGGCTCAGTGCGCGACCGCGGCCGCCGCCGGTGCCTGCGTGCGGCGCAAGAGCCCGAGCACGCGTGCCTTGAGCTCGGGCGCGCGGAACGGCTTGCTCACGAAGTCGTCGGCGCCGGCCTCGAACGCGGTCACGAGATCGTCGCTCGAGGAATGGGCCGTGAGAAAGAGGATGGGCAGGGCTCCGAAGCGCGCGTCGCCGCGCAACTTGTGACAGAGCTCGAGCCCGCTCATGCCCGGCAGCGACCAATCGAGCACCAGGAGATCGACGTCCGTCGTCGTCAGGAGCTGCCATGCTTCCTCGGCGGTTCCCGCGGAAACCGCGTGCATGCCCGACGCTTCGAGCATGGTGCCGACGATGTTCTGCTGCGCGTCGTCGTCGTCGACCAGGAGCACGCGCGTGCCGGGCGCGGCGCGCACCGGATGCGGCACGTTCGCCCGTTCGGCGGGCGGCAGCGACGGCGGCGCCGCTTCTTCGGCGAACCCCTGCAGGCGCTCCCAGTCGCGCTCCTCGAAGAAGAGACGGAACCCGTCGGCGCGTTCGTCCACGCGCCCGGCCACCGTCGTCGACTCTTCACCGACGACGACCGTGACCACGAGCCACTCGCCGTCACGCACGGCCTCGCAATGCGGCATGTCGAGGTCGCGCTCTTCACGGCCGTGCGCGAGCACTTGTTCGAGCGCCGAGTAGCTCTTGAATTCGCAGACGATGCCGCGCACTCGGCGGCTACTCTGCCACTTCGGGCTCGCTCGTCCAGCGCGACAGGGCTCGCTCGCTGCGATGACCGCGCTCAGCTTGGCCCGCGGCTTGCAGTGAACGAGAGGTAGCTCGCCGCGAGGAGCGCGAGCATGAGCGCGGCGAAGCTCGGTGAGCCCTCGAGCACGGGGGTTCCGCCGAGCAGATTTCTAGCGTGACCCCGCGGCCACGGGACGGCGAAGGGGCCGCTGCCGGAGCCGAAAAAGAAGTCGCCCGCGAGCACCCAGAGTCGCCCCGCGCGGCCCCGCAGCGAGCCGACCGCGAGCAGGCCGCCGTACGCCGCGCCGGCGAGCGCGCCACCCCAAGCCGACGCGTCGAGCTCGCGCACGAGCGCGGCGGAAAGCGTCGTGGCCGAGCCGACGGCGATGACCGCGAGGAGGGCCGTCGCGAGCGCGCACGCGAGCGTGAGCGTGAGGAGCGCGCCGAGCGCGAGCGTCCGGCGATCGGCGCCGTGGCGAGCGAGCGGCTCGAGCAGCGCCGAGGTGCGACTGCGCCCGAGGGCGAGCTCGAACAACGCATCACAGACGAGCGGCACGACGAACGGCAGCGTCACGCCGAGCAGCGCGCGATCGGCGCCGCTCGCGCCGTCGGTCCGCTCGGTGCCGCCGATGGCCGCGACGACGCCGGCCGCCGCCGACACGAAAAGCCAAGGCCGCGCGCCGACCAGCCGATCACGCGCCGTTTCCGCGCCGAGACGCAGGCTCACGCGGCGACCACCGAGGTTTGCAGGACGCCGCCCACGACGGCCGCATGCGGCCCGCCGAAGCTCTCGGCCACCGCCGTGTTGGCGCTCACGAGCACGACCACGGCGCCGCGCGTGACGGCCGCGGCGATGCGCTCGCGCACGAGGACTCGATCGAGCGAGCTCGACGCCGGTTCGTAAAGGACGAAGAGGTCGGCGGCCGCGTGCGTGAGGGCGAGGGCGAGAGCCACGGAGCGGAGCTCGTCGTGATCGAGTGCGACCGAGCGTTTCGAGCTCCAGGCACCGAGGCCGAACGGTTCGAGCACGTCGTTCGCCCGGCGTTCGTCGCCGCGCGCCGCGAGCACGCGCGTGACGGCGCGTCCGACGCTCTCTGCGGGCGGTAGCGCTTCGCGCGCGAGGACGGACGCGACGCGGCGCCGCGCCGGGGGCCAGGCCGAGAGCGGCTTGCCGTCGAGCAAGGCTTGGCCGCGTGCCGGCGCGACGCCGCTCATCACCGCGGCGAGCGCGGCGAGGGCGGACGCATCGTCGCCGCTCACCACGGTGCATGCCGGATCGAAGCGGCCGGCCGCGAGCCGGAGCGCTCCGTCGCTCACGCCGGAGAGCTCGAGCCTGCTCACGGCGTGCCCTCGGCGAGCGAAACGGCGACGGCAAGCGCGGTGAGCGCCAACACCGGCACACCGAGCGCCCTCACCGCCCGCCACCCGGCTCCGGCGACGCGCGCTCCGGCCGCCGCCGCGCCGCCGAAACCAGCCTCACGGGCGAGCGCTCCGAAGGCGTCCTCTTCGCGGCCGTTCGCGGCGTCGCGCAAGGCCGCGCCCAGTGCGAGCGCGCCGACGATCACGCCGCCCGCGAGGAGCGCCTGGCCGACCAGCGCCCACGCGCTCGCCGGCGCGACGAGCATGAGCAGCGCGTAGCTCACGGCGATGCTCCAGCCGTAGAAGGTCGCCGCGCGGCCGAGATAGTTTTCGCGCAGGCGGCGTTCGGCGAACGCGGCGAGGGCGACGTGGCGGCGCAGCGTGTCGTCAACGAGCACGGAGGTCGGGCGATTGTAACAGCGGATCGAACGGGGACGTACGGCGCGCGCGAGCGAGCCACGCCGCCGCGTCCGGCGCGTCGAGCTCGCGGAGGGCGAGCGCGAGGGCGTAGGTCGCGACCGTGCTCTCCGGGTCGAGCGAGAGCGCACGCCGGGCGGACACGCTCGCTTCGGAGGGCCGGCCGCTCGCGAGCTCGGCCGTCGCGAGCCAGGCGAGCGCGGCGGCGCCGATTTCGTCGTGCCGATCGGCGAGCGGCAAGAGGGTCGAAATGGCCGTTTCACGCGCGCCCTGACGGAGCGCGCGCCGGGCGTCGAGCACGAGGAGCGGGGCCGCGTGCGGGAAGCGTTCGAGCGCCGCGCCGAGTCGCGCGTCGGCCTCGCCGTAACGACCGAGCCGGGCGAGCGTCTCGACGAGGCCGGCGGCGGCGTTCGGATCCGCGGGCGCGACCTCGACGAGACGCTCGTATTGGACGAGCGCCTCTTCGACGAAGCCGCCGCGGAAGAGCAGACGGGCGAGGTTGTTGCGGGCGGGGGCGAAGCCCGGATCGACGCGGAGCGCGTCGTAATAGTGCCTCGACGCTTCGTCGGGGCGCCGCTCGCGTTCGGCGAGCACGCCGAGCGCGTGGTGCGGCTGCGCGACGTCGGGGTTATAGCGGCGCGCCCGCTCGCAGAGCAGCCGTGCCCGCGCGAAGTTGCCGCGCTCGAGCTCGACGAGCCCGAGGTTCACGAGCGCCTCCACGAAGCGCGGGCTGTACTCGAGCGCGACGCTGAAGCGCGCGTCGGCCGTCTCGAGGTCGCCCCGGGCGAGTGCTTCCACCCCCGCGGCGTTCAAGGCGGCGGCCGGCGGCGGTAGCGGCGCACCGGCCGAGCAGCCGGCTAGAAAGAGCCAGATCCACGAGCGCACGAGCCTTCATCGGCCCGCTCGTGCCGCCGGTTTCGCGTGACGCCTCACATTCGCTTGCGCGGCCCGGTTTGGCGTGGTTTCAAGAGGCGCCCATGGCGACCGAGACCGATGAGGACGTGACCGACGCCTCCGACGAAGAGGAGGAGGAGCGCCGGGAGCGCCGGCCCAAAAAGAAGAAGCCGAAGCCGCCCGTCCCGACCGACGAGCGCGAAATCGACGCGCCCGACAAGCTCACGATCTCGATGCTCGGCGTGATGGGCATCGTGACGCTGGTGCTCTGGGTGTTCGCGCGTGCCGCCTGCAACTACCACCCGCCGCGCGAGACGCGGCGCCCGCGCGCGGTCAAAATCGAGGAGCTCGCGCGCGAGCCGAAAGACGCGGCGCTGGAGATGCAGCAGCGCTTCACGCAGCTCGACTTCGACGGCGCGCTTCAGCTTTCCGTCGGCGACGCCGCGGCCGAAGTCACCAAGGCCAAGGCTGCTTGTGCCGCCAAAACGGCCGATTGCGCCATGCGCAGGAAGCAACTCGAAAAGAGCGTCGAGAGCACCGCGGCGCTTCTCGAGCGCTCGCAGACGGAAGCGACCGTGCGCGTCACGACCGTGCGCCCCGGGGGCAAGGACGTGACCCTCGACAAGCTCCAGCGGGTCGGCTCGATTTGGAAGGTCGCCTCGCGTGGTCCGGACGATCCGAATTTCAAGCCGCATCCGCCCGATCTCCCGACGATGCAGCTGCTCGCGGCTCCGCCGCCGACGTCGATTCCGTCGCCGCCTCACGACGACGACGAATAACCGCGCTTAAGCCTTGCGGAATTCGGCGAAAACGCCGTAGCCACCGCCGAACGCCTCGCTCGTCCAGGCGCCGCGACCGTTCGCCGCCAGCCGCTCGAGGTGCGCGTAGAGCTCGGGGCGATGGTGCACGCCGAACCAGGCGAGCCAGCGCCCGAGCAGCGCGCGTGCGAGCGGCGGGAAGCCGGCCTGGTCGCAAAAATCGACGAGGTAGAGCGAACGCCCGGGCTTGAGGCTCGCGAGCGCCGCGTCGATCGCCTCGACGCAAGGCGGGATCATCGACAGCGAGTACGAGAAGAAAATCACGTCGAAACGTTCGTCGAGCCCGAAGGTGCGCTCGTGACAGAGGCGCTCGGCGAGTCCGTGCTCGAGTCGAACGGGTTGCTCGAGTCGCCGGCGCTCCAGGTTCGAGCGCGCGGTCGAAAGCATCGCT
>Ga0335083_10003886_pt1 | contig 19215 bp, 22 predicted proteins | sample Lox_Sample_42_FD_206716 | JGI IMG/M metagenome (GOLD analysis project Ga0335083, IMG submission 206716) | Soil microbial communities from Loxahatchee National Wildlife Refuge, Florida, United States - Lox_Sample_4.2 | ecosystem: Environmental > Terrestrial > Soil > Wetlands | place: USA...
CGGCTGGAAGGCCCACGAGGCTGCCGCTGCCGCAGATCCAGATTTTCGGCGGGGGCGCACACGCTGGCCAGCGTGTAGACATCCAGGATTTCATGGTCACCGCGATGAGCGCGCGCAGCTTTGACGAGGCGCTCACCATGACCGCCGAAGTCTATCGCACGGCCGGGGAATTGATGAGGGCCCGCGGCCTCGGGCAAGGGGTAGCGGACGAAGGCGGCTGGTGGCCGACGTTCGACAGCAACGAAGCGGCGCTCGAGATGTTGCTGAGAGCAATAGAACAGGCGGGCTATGCGCCTGGCGACAATATCGCTATTGCGCTCGACGTTGCTGCCTCGGAGTTCGGCCGAGGCGGACGTTACCGGTTCGGGTTGGAGCAGCGGGAGTTCGACAGCGACGGTTTGGCCGAGCTCCTGCTGCGCTGGATCGATCGCTACCCCATCGTTTCGATCGAAGACCCGATGGCGGAGGACGACGCCTTGGGAATGGCACGCTTTACCGCTGCCGCCGCCGGACGCGTGCAGGTGGTTGGCGACGACTACCTGGTGACGGACGCCTCGCTCGTGCAGCGGGCCGCACAAGAACGCACCTGCAACGCAGTCCTTATCAAACCCAATCAGGCAGGGACGCTTACCGAGACCAAGGCCGCGCTAGACGCGGGCAAGCACGCCGGCTTTGGGACGATCGTCTCGGCTCGGTCAGGCGAAACCGAGGACGTCACGATCGCTCATCTGAGCATCGGATGGGATGCGGGCCAGCTGAAGGTGGGATCGTTCGCACGTTCCGAGCGCATGGCCAAGTGGAACGAGGTGCTCCGTATCGAGGAGGCTCTGGGGTCAACCGCTCGATTTACCGCCTCGGCCGTATTGCCCGCTCGTTCCGGTACCAGGCACGGATGAGCGTGCAGGGCGTCCATTCCCCTCAACTTTTGCGAGGGATACTGCTCATCATGCTGGCGGTCTTCCTATTCTCCTCGATGGATACTCTGGCCAAGTTCCTCCTGCGTTCCTATCCGCTGCCGCCTCTGATATTTGCGCGTTACGCTGTTCATACATTTTTCATGCTGGTGCTGGTGGCTCCGCGCATGGGGTTCGATCTGCTGCGTACGGCGCGCCTCGGCCTACAAGTCACGCGCGGCCTCTTACTCGTAGGCAGCACTGGTTTGTTCTACCTGGCACTACGCTATCTTCCACTCGCGGAGGCAGCAGCTGTCACCTTTGTCGCTCCCGTTATGGTGACCGCGCTTTCAGGCCCCTTGCTCGGGGAGCGAGTCGCCGGACGACAATGGCTCGCCGTGACGTTGGGATTCGTCGGCGTGCTCGTAATCATTCGGCCGGGTGGAGGAATGCTTATCTATGCGAGCGGTTTCCCACTCATGAGTGCACTGCTCTTTGCGTTGTACCAGATCATGACGCGGAAGCTCGCCGGGCGCGAAAATCCGTTCACGACTCTGTTCTTCACGGCGCTGGTAGGGACGTTGGCTGCGAGCCTCATGTTACCGTACAGCTGGCAAACTCCCTCGCTGATGCAAGCCACTCTGATGGTCGCAATCGGCTGCCTTGGAGGACTGGGGCATTTCCTTCTGATTCGAGCAGTTGAGATTGCGTCACCGACCGCTCTTGCCCCTTTCATCTACACACAGCTGGTTTGGTCCACTTTCCTCGCTTTAATCGCCTTCGGCGAATTCCCTGACGTCGCCTCCCTGCTTGGCATGCTCGTGATCATCGCGGCCGGCTTGCTGGCAGTAAACTGGCAGCACCTCCGCCAACCTGCCGAGGTTGGCGAGCGAGTGCCGATCGGAAAAGTTCCACAAGAGAGCAGATGAGCAAGCCGACGCCGAATACCCGCGACGCATACCGCCACTTCCAGGTCATTCCCACACGCTGGATGGACAACGATGTCTACGGCCACGTGAACAACGTCGTGTTCTACTCCTATTTCGATACGGTGGTGAATCAATATCTGATCGAAAACCACGCGCTCGATATCGAGAACAGCCAAGTAATCGGGCTTGTAGTGGAAACGGGTTGTCAATACTTCGCCTCGATGATGTTTCCCGATGTGGTCACAGCGGGTTTGCGTGTCGCCAAGGTAGGCAATACCAGCGTGCGCTACGAGGTCGGAATTTTCCGCAACGCCGAGCCTACCGCGTCGGCGCAAGGCTTCTTCATCCACGTATACGTAGATCGGAGGACACGACGACCGGTGCCGCTCCCCTCTGCGCTGCGTTCCGCCCTAGCGCATATCGAGGTCGGCTAGCGACGGACCGGTCTCAGGCTAACCGCCAGGGCCGCCGCCATTCACGTAAATAACCTGTGCGGTCACGTAACTGGCGGCAGCCGACACCAGGAAATCAACCATCGCGGCAATCTCCTCGGGCTCACCAGTGCGCCGCAAGGGGACGGATTTGATGAACGCGTCAGCCCGCTCGCGCCCCATCCAGTCGAAACTCTCCGCCAGCATATCGGTTCGAATCGGGCCTGGTGCCACAGCATTCACGCGGATTCCATTTGGACCTTCCTCCTTGGCCAGAATTCGCGTGAAAGCCTCGAGTCCGACCTTCGACACAGTGTAGGCGCCGCCCGCCGCTGGCATCCGCTGCGTTACGTTGGACGACAGGTTGATGATGTGGCCGCTGCGCCGCTCGCGCATGTGCGGCAGCACCGCTTGGGTCAGATGAAACGGTGCATTCAGGTTGACGTCCAGAATCCGCTGCCACTGTTCGGCAGGAATATCGGCAAGATTGACTCCCGGTAGATGCGTGCCAGCGTTGTTGACCAGCACATCTATCCTGCCATAGGCGTCGAGCGCCGCGCGTACCAATGCGCGGCACTGTGCCGGCTGCGCCACATCCGCGCGGATGCAACGCGCGTCGCCTCCAGCTGCCCGGATCGTCTCGACGACCGCCCGAGCGTCTTCCTCACGCTCGCGGAAGCTCAGCACGATCCGCAGGCCAGAGGCCGCAAGCGCCGAGGCAATCGCCCGCCCGATGCCGCGCGAGCCTCCAGTGACTACCGCCACACGCTTCGATTGCTCCACTGATCTGCTCCTCCTGACGCGCCCGAGCGCCTCGGAAATGTCGCCGGACACTGGCTGACTTGGTCATGATGCCGCAATCGATCCGACGCGGCAAACGGCCTTACAAGTTGTAGCGTCCATTGTCCGGGTGTTATAACGCCATCCGATCGATCCAGAAAAAGCAGGACTCTATGCCGAATTCGCTGCCCGAACGCATACAAGTCGTCGAGATCTCTCGCCCTGGCGGACCGGAGGTCCTGAAGGTTGCCACACGCCCCTTGCCGCTTCCAAAACCCGGCGAAGTGCTCATTCGCGTAGCCGCAGCAGGCGTGAATCGTCCTGATTGCCTGCAGCGAGCAGGTACCTATGCGCCACCGCCGGGCGCCTCCGATTTGCCCGGGCTCGAAGTTGCCGGCACGGTGGTCGCATTGGGAGAGGGGGTCGCTCAATGGCGCGAAGGTGATCAAGTCTGTGCGCTCACCCCAGGGGGCGGATATGCGCAGTATTGCATCACGTCGGCGGGTCACTGCCTGCCGCTACCCAAGGGATGGAGCCTCATCCAAGCGGGTTCTCTGCCTGAGACTTTCTTTACCGTCTGGATCAACGTGTTTGATAGAGCCAAGCTCGCGCCCGGAGAGACGCTGCTAGTTCACGGTGGCAGCAGCGGAATCGGAGTGAGTGCGATACAGATGGCGCGTGCATTCGACCATCGGGTTTTCGTTACGGCAGGCACTGCCGAGAAATGCGTGGCATGCGAGAAGCTCGGTGCCGAGCGCGCGATCAATTATCGGACCGATGATTTCGTAGAGGTTGTACAGCGGCTTACCGGCGGTAAGGGCGTGAATGTGATCTTGGATATGGTCGGAGGGGACTACCTGCCGCGAGACCTGAAATGTCTGGCCACCGATGGTCGCCTGTCGTTGATTGCATTCCTGGGTGGGAACCGGTCTACCTTGGATATGTCCGATGTCCTCGTGCGGCGCCTGACCATCAGCGGTTCAACGCTGCGGCCGCGGACGGTCGAGTTCAAGACCGGGATTGCGAAGGTGTTGCGCGATCGCGTCTGGCCGTTGATCGATGCAGGGAAGATCCAAGCAGTGATCTACAAGGTCTTTCCGCTGGCTCAAGCGTCCGCAGCCCATGAACTTATGGAAAGCGGCGCGCATATCGGAAAGATCATGCTGGATATGGGAACCTAGATGCGGGGCGCCTTCCACGCGCCCGGTTCAACGCGATGAGACGGCGGACACCCGTTCATCAGAAGCGGCGTGCAACGCCCTCCAAGAAACGACTTCGTCCGCTTGATGCTTCTGTCGAGGTGGTGGAACGCGGCGCAACAATTTGAGATCTCCCGTTTCTGCCACCCGTTCGGCATAGCGGATGTTCTTCGCGACTTCGTCGAGATATAGATTCGGACCGCCGAAGTGCTCGTTGGCGAAATCGTACGCGGCCCCGAGCTGGACGGTGAGCCGAGCGTTGGCGCTGCGGTAGAACCCTGGCGTCTTACGCAGCAAATCCTCGGCAGAATGAAACAGCGCTGGCGGATCGCGGTCGGGCGCGGGGCCCATGGTCGCTAGCCCGCCTAACACAAACTCCGGATACAGGCGGTCGCGGCACTTCTCCAGATAGCAGCGATCCGCCATCTGGGCAATGATGTCGGCAGTGCCTAGCATATTGCCGATCTTGCGAAACAGCGGGCCAGGAACCTGGATGCGCTCGACCGGAATTTCGTAGCCTGTGAAGTGGATTAGGCGCGCAGCCGTTGGTGCTAGTTCCGGCATGCCGATATACGCGACGTACTGCTCAAGGAAACGGGCGCCACGACTGACGTGCCGCAGCGTGTACTCGGCCCCATTGCGATGCCGCGTATCTTTGCGATGCCGCAAATAACCGATGTCGTGGAACAGCGCGGTCACGACGCCGAGAGTGAAGCGACGGGGGCCGATGGACTCGAGGTCTTTGCCTCCGCGCTCGTAACCATCCATTAGGCGCGCCATCGCGAGCGTCACATCCAACACGTGCTGAAGATTGTGGTAACTCGTGTCGCAACCGTGATAGCCAGGCCACTCGCCACGGTAGGAACGATCGCAGTCGGCAAAGGCCCGCGACAGCAATTCTGGAGATGCGTCAGGATAGAGCCGGAGGAATAGGCGGCGAACTTCATCATCGACCGCTGTGGGATCGGTGGTGTTGATCTGGTCACTGACGTCGTATTCGCTACGGCGGGTTATCACCTTATGACTCCAGACCTGCAATTTCGGCAGCGACAGGCATTGTCTCATATCGGCGACATGACGCGGTAGCAATGTCCATACGCCCTAAAATCAGTTGCCTGCCAACGCTGGAAAACTTGACTGAGTCTAAGCAGGCTCAAGTTCGGCCACAAAAATCGTCAAAAATTCATTCAGGCCGCATCCATCCTTTCCGCAATGACGAGTTCGCTCTTTCGGTTGGGGACTGAGGAATAGGTGTTTGGAGCAATTGACTCTCGGACTTTCCTAGCCCCATTCTGTGGCTTCCTTGCGCTCGCCCTGGCCGGCGCGGCAAGCAATGCTTCAGCGCGCAGTCCCGAAAATTGGAGCGACAGAGGGACCGGCACAGTTTCGGTTTCCGAACTTCCACCAGCAGCGCGCGAAACGCTACGTCTCGTCAAGATCGGCGGCCCCTTTCCTTATGCGAAGGATGGCGCCGTATTTGTCAACCGCGAGCGCCTGCTGCCGCGGAAGCCGCGGGGATACTATCGCGAGTTCACGGTCCGCACACCGGGCGCGCACGACCGAGGTCCACGTCGCATCATCGTTGGTGATGATGGAGAGTCCTATTACACCGACGACCACTACCGAACTTTCAAGCGCATTCTGGAATAGCTCATGTATCGCCTAACCGATCTGCTCTCTCGAGGACAGTCAGGCCTCTACCTGCTTACCGGAACGCTGCGTCCAATTGCGATCGAACGACTTTGTCGATTGAAAGGCGTGCGGCTGTTTCGCCTGGACGGAATAAGTGTGCTGACCAAGAGGCGGTTTCTCGCCGTTGCGGCGCGAGCCTTCAATTTTCCAGGCTGGTTCGGGGCCAATTGGGACGCATTCGAGGACTGCGTGACGGATCTGGAGTGGGTCCCCGCCTCCGCCTACGTCGTGTTACTGGAGGACATGGAGGGATTTGCGGCCCATTCACAACCTGACTTCCTAACCGCGCTAGCAATTCTGGAGGCTGCCGCGAAGTTCTGGAGTGAGCAGGGGATCCCATTCCATGTGCTGGTTTCTGAAGCCCGAACCGATAGCGGTTTCCTGCCTAGAGTCAGTGCGATCTAGTTCCGAGATGCCGCAGGTCTTGCCTTCAACCAACTATTAGCTGGATCCTAGGCCGTTTTCACCTCAGGGTCGGCCTTGGCTTCTCCCGGCCCAGCAGGACGGGCCGCCGCCACCGTCGGGATAAAGCGAGACAACTCGACCAAGGCCTGGAAATACACCTCGCGCTTGAACTCGACGACGTTCTCTAACGGAACCCAGAACTCGCTCCAACGCCATGCATCAAACTCGGGCCGTTCGCTGCGGCGTAGACAGACGTCGCAGTCGCGCCCCAGTAGACGCAGTAGGTACCAGATCTGCTTCTGCCCGCGATAGCTGGCCCGCCAGTCCCGTCGGCCCCAGCTCGCCGGCACGTTGTAGCGCAGCCAGTGTCGAGTGCGCCCGAGTATCCTGACATGCTCGGGTTTAAGGCCCACCTCTTCCATCAATTCGCGGTACATCGCCTGCTCCGGCGACTCGCCGGGCTTGATCCCGCCCTGAGGAAATTGCCACGCGTGCTCCCGCACGCGCTTGCCCCAGAACACCTCGTTGCGCGGATTGACCAGTACGATCCCAACGTTGGGGCGATATCCATCGCGATCGAGCATGAGCATCACCCAGGGAAGGAGTGGACTGACGCCGATTTTTTCAGAAAGCTGACATTTCTGTCCATCCTGGCGTAAGCGTGCGCAGTCCGGCGCCGCGAATTAGCAGCTCTTCTCGATGAGGCTAGGAGTCGAGGCGCAGAAGATCTTGCGTGCCGACGCAATGGCGAAAGCCCGAATAGAGGGCGTTCGTTGGCTTGATGTTATTCCATCCTCCCGCGCTTCGCGGTCGGACAAACTCTCCGCATCCGCAAGGCGGTTTCAGCGCGCTTTTCCTGCTCGATTTCGGAGCGCACCGCGTGCATATCCAACGCGCGAATCTGCGTCAGCAATGCTTCGATTCGTTCGATCGCGTGTTCGCCCGCCTCGAGGTAAAGCACGATCTGCTCGCGGAAGATCAGCAGGGCCGGCTCTGCCCCCAACCCAAACATTGCCGCCGCTTTGGGCTGAGCCTGCGAGTCGATCGTCGCGCACACCACGTCCGGATGTCGGCGACTCAGCTCTTCCACTGCGCTTGTGGCCGGTGCGCCGAACTCGACCACAAGAACCTCACTGCGCGCAATCTCTTGCCGAAAATTCCCGTCGGTAAGCTGCACTACGCTCATGGCCGCTCCTTCTATTCCGTGGGATCGTTCTTTCACCGCCAACACCTGGCATCGGCCAGGACGAGGTATCCGACCGTCATGTTCTCTCATTTTCAGATCAAAAGACGCTTCTCGGTGTGTGGGTTGAGACGTCTGAGCCCCTCCACGAAGCGGATAAACTCCAAGCCGTAGCGCGCCTCCAGCTGCTTAGCCCGTTCTCGCAGTTCGTCCCAGCGCAGCAGTACAGGACGGCGCTTGAATGCGAGAACAATGATGTTTCCCTTCTGTAGCGCCGGTACGCAAGCGACTTGGCCCTCGAATGCAGCCTCAATCCGGTGGACGTATTCGTCGAATCGTCGGTCACTACCCCACAGGTTTACGACCAGCGTGCCATTGCTTCTTAACGCTCGCGCAACGGCGCAGTAGAACTCTGCAGTTGCCAGTTCCGCCGCGTGGGAATCCCCATCGTAGCCGTCGACCAGGACCACGTCTGCGCTGTCTTGCTGCTCGGATATCCAGCGCGCACCGTCTGCCTGAATCACCCGTAGACGGGCGTCGTCAGCGGGCACGTGGAAGTATTGCCGCGCTACCGCAATCACGCGTGGGTTCAACTCGATCGCGACCTGCTCAGCCTGCGGGAAGTGACGATACATCCATTTGTTGACGGAGCCACCGCCTAACCCGATGGTCACCACGCGCCGTGGCTCGAGCCCAAACAGCAGGAAGGCCATCATGCTGCGGGTATAGGCCAACACCAGATCCTCCGGATCGCTGACCCGCATTCCGCTCTGGATCGTTGCGCTGCCCAGGTGCAGATACCGGATTCCATCCTGCTCGCTCATTTCGACGCTGGCGTCGGCGCCATTCTTCCGCCGCCCGCGCAATCCACGCAACAGCCTCAATCTGTCCTCGCTATCAAGTCGATATGAATTGTAAGATAAGGGCCTTTTTTACGGACATCCTCGATGCGCGTCTCCGCTTTTTTTCTCTCCACTCTGAAGGAGGCCCCAGCTGAAGCCGAGCTGGTCAGCCACAAGTTGATGGTACGGGCCGGACTGATCAAGAAGCTCGGCAGCGGGCTTTACACCTGGATGCCGCTCGGTTTGAGAGTCCTGCACAAGGTAGAGGGCATCGTACGGGATGAAATGAACCGCGCCGGCGCCGTCGAGCTGTTCATGCCCGCAATCCAGCCGGCGGAGTTGTGGCAGGAGAGCGGACGCTGGGAGTTGTTCGGTCCGCAGATGCTCAAAATCAAGGACCGCCATGAGCGCGCCTATTGCTTCGGCCCGACACACGAGGAGGTGATCACAGACATTGCCCGCAAGGAGATCCGGAGCTACCGTCAGCTGCCGGTCAACTTCTACCAGATCCAGACCAAGTTTCGCGACGAGATCCGGCCGCGCTTCGGCGTCATGCGGGCGCGCGAATTCATAATGAAGGACGCCTACTCGTTCCACGCCGACCACTCGGATCTCGAGCGCGAGTATCGCAATATGTACGATACGTATGCGCGCATATTTGAGCGACTCGGGTTGCGCTTCCGCGCGGTGGCGGCGGACACCGGCTCGATTGGCGGCACCGGATCGCACGAATTCCACGTCCTGGCCGATTCGGGCGAGGATGCGATCGCTCTTTCTCCCGACTCGGGTTATGCCGCGAACGTGGAATTGGCAGAAGCCTTGCCTCCCGCCAGAACTCGCGCCGCCCCGGCACAGACTCTGCAGAAGGTGCCAACGCCAGGTGCACACACAATAGACCAAGTCAGTGCGTTGCTGCAGGTACCGCCTCAGGAGATCGTGAAAACCCTCATGGTCGTAACCGGCGATGACCGCGAATACCTCCTCCTGCTGCGCGGGGATCACATGTTGAACGAAGTAAAAGCGGCCAAGAGATTCACGCTGAACGGCGGCTTTCGATTGGCATCAGACAGTGAAATCCGAGCACGCCTCGGCGCGGGCCCGGGATCCATGGGCCCCGTGGGCGCCGAGTTGCCCGTCATGGCCGACCGTGCCCTGCTGGCAATGAGCGACTTCATCTCCGGAGCCAACGAAGACGGTTTTCATTACGTGGGAGTCAATTTTGAACGTGACCTGCCGGAGCCCGAGGAATACGCGGACATCCGCAAGGTGGTGGAAGGCGATCCCAGCCCGGACGGCACAGGAACGCTATCCATCTGCCGCGGAATCGAGGTCGGGCATATTTTCCAGCTGCGCACCAAGTATTCCGAGGCGATGAGCGCTACATTCTTGGACGAAAGTGGCCAGAGCAAACCGATGGAAATGGGGTGCTACGGCATCGGCGTGTCGCGCATCGTAGCCGCGGCCATCGAACAGAACAACGATCTGCGTGGAATCCTGTGGCCCTCGGCGTTAGCACCGTTTCAGGTGGCCATTGCGCCCATCGGATGGGGGAAGAGCGCTGAAGTACGCGCCCAGGCGGAGCGGCTTCACGATGAGCTGAGTAGCGCTGGAATCGAAGTGTTGCTCGACGATCGCGATGAACGTCCGGGCGTGATGTTCGCCGACCTCGAACTGATCGGGATTCCCCATCGCATTACCGTCGGCGAGCGCGCCCTTAAACAGGGTCAGGTTGAATACCAGGCGCGCACCGAGGACACAGCGCGACCGGTAGAGCTAGCGGATGCCGCTCGGTTCGTGAAATCGTTGTGTGGGAAGTGAGCGCGTTCCATCGATGGAATTATCTGGCCCTGACCGCCCTGCTTAGTCTGGCCTGCAGGGCGTTGGCCGGGGAGCAGCGTTACGAACCGTTGGCCGCAAGCGTACAGGCGGCCATGCATGGGTCCGTCGCCGATCGGGCCAGCCCCAGGCTGGTATTCGCGACGTCCCAACAAGGGCAAGCATGGCTGTCGACTATGTCGGAGCGGCTGATCCGGCAGATTCCAGACGAGACCACCCGCCTGGATTTTTTGCTGACCGTGCAGTACGAGGCAATGCGCGCCGGCCTGGACCCGCAGATGGTGCTCGGCCTCATCGAGGTCGAGAGCAAGTTTCGCAAATACGCGGTCTCCCGTGCGGGCGCTCGCGGGTATATGCAGGTCATGCCGTTCTGGGTCGGTTTGATCGGCAGCGAGCAACACGATCTGTTCAAGCTTCGTACCAATCTGCGTTACGGATGCGTCATTCTGCGCCACTATCTGGACGCCGAGAGCGGTGACATCTATCGAGCGCTGGCGCGATACAACGGCGGTGCCGTCAACAAAAGCGCATACGCTGAAAGGGTGGTGCGGGTATGGCAGTCGCGGTGGGTGTTCTCTGGCTCGGACACCTCGCGCCCGGTACGGAACAAGGCAGCACCGCTTCGGTACAAGGGATGGGCACAGTGACGCGGCGATTCGTCGTCGGAAGGCGCGCGAAACGAGTAGGGTCCGATCCGAAGGTTAGGCGGCGTGCCTCCGTCGCTCTGACTGCTTCATGGTGAAGAGATTTTCCAGACTCATCGACAGCGTCTGATGGGCATCACGGGTTATTTGCGCCACTAACGATTCAAAACTGGGCTCAGCGCCTTCCGCCAGATCGGAGCGGAACACCAACTCGCGGTATACGTCGGCTAATCGGATTTCAGCCGCGTCGCGCGCCAGCACCCATCCATCACCGGTGGTCGGAGCGACCCAGCCAGCCGCCGCGAGGCGGTCCAGCAACTGCTCGCACTCTTCGAATGGCAAACGAAGACTGACACGCAACTCCTCGGTTTTCGTCACCAGCCCACCGCGGTGTGCCTGATACAAGTGGCGCAGCAATCGCGTCGCCTCCAGGAACTGCTCTCCGGGGCGTCGCACGAGACGCACGCCGCCAGTACGCAAGTATGGCAGCGCAGCGGTGAACTCGGCCCCGAGAACCAACACCAGCCAGGACAGGTAGATCCACAGCAAGAATATAGGAAAGCTGGCGAACGCCCCGTACACCAGTTTGAACGTAGGGACGCTCCTGATATACCAGCCGAACGCCGTTTTCATGGCCTCGAACGCTAGCCCCGCGGCAGCGCCGCCGGCAATAGCGTCCCTTGTATCCACCCGGCGCGCCGGCACCATCCGGTAAAGAAACGCCATTGCGGCTGAGGTGAGGATCAACGGCACGACTCGAAGGAGCACGAGCTCTGCTTCCTCAGCGCCGTGGACAACTCCCATCGACAGCGTAAGCAGCCATGAGGTCACTGACAAACTGGCCCCGATGAGCAACGGACCCACGGTGAGCACTGCCCAGTAGATGAGCAGACGGTTCCACAGCGTACGCGGTCTGCGCACACGCCAGATCGTGTTGAAAGCACGATCGATCGTGAGCATGGTTATCAACGCGGACAGACCGAGAATTGCAACGCCCCAAGTAGTAAGTCTGCCAGCGTTGTCCGCGAACTGCTGCATGTATACGGAGATCACGCGCCCGGCGGACGCGGGCATGAGGTTGCTTACGACGAACTGTCGAATCGCGCTGGAGAACCCGGCAAACAGCGGAAAGGTCGAGAACACAGTTACCGCGATGGTAATCAACGGTACCAGGGCGATCAAGGTGGTGAACGTCAAGCTGCCGGCCACCTGTAGACAGCGATCCTCTCTGATGCGTCGAGCCAGCAGCAGCAGATAGTCCCAGGTTGCGCGCACCTGGCGTCGGAAATTCGCGAGATGCCGCTTGACGGCCGCGAAGCGGCGCGAAAAGGCAGAGGGGCTCATGCCAGTCTCTTTATAATAGCCGCAGGGCGCACCGGCTTCGGAAGCGGTGTCCGTAGCTCTCCATGAACGACATTCTGGTCCTCTACTACAGTCACACCGGCGCGGTGCGGGAGATGGCGCAGATCGTGGCGCGCGGCATCGAGAGCGTCCCCACGGCACGCGCGCGGCTGCGCACTGTTCCTAAGGTGTCTGCGGTTTGCGAAGCGGTTGAAACCGATATCCCCGATAGCGGCTCGCCCTATGTAGAACTTAAGGACCTCAGCGAGTGTTCGGGTCTCGCGCTGGGTAGCCCCACCCGCTTCGGTAATATGGCTGCAGCGCTCAAATATTTTCTCGACGGGAGCGGGGGTCTCTGGCTCAGCGGCGCGCTAGCCGGGAAGCCCGCGGCCGTGTTCACCTCGACGGCAAGCCAACATGGCGGACAGGAAAGCACGCTCCTGTCGATGATGCTGCCCCTGCTCCATCATGGCATGCTCATTGTCGGTGTCCCCTACACCGAGCCAGAACTCGGTGCGACCGCGGGCGGGGGCACACCTTACGGGGCAAGCCACGTCGCGGGTATGGACAGCACGCGTCCGCTGTCCCAGGACGAGCGCCGCCTGTGCCTGGCGCTGGGCCGACGTCTGGCGCAAGTGGCAGTCAAACTGGCACGATGACTGCGACCGTGAGGCGCCGGCCTGCGCAGGCTCGCGAACTGTTTCGCGCTGCGCGCGGCGGAGTGCTCTCTTCCCAGTCCGTGAAGTTTCCAGGCTTTCCTTATGGCTCAGCTCTACCCCATGTCACCGATCACCAAGGGCGGCCAGTTGTGCTGATCAGCCATCTGGCGGAGCACACACACAATATCGAGGCAGACAATCGTGTCAGTTTTCTCGTCTCGCCGTCGGGGCCGGAGCTACAAGCGAGCGCTCGCGCTACACTCGTAGGTCATGCGCAAGTGCTCGACCCAGCGCCCGAAGTTCAGCAACGCTACCTCAGATTCTTGCCGCAGCATGCGCAATATCTCGAAATGGGAGGTTTTCGGTTCTGGCGCATCGAGCCGCTCCAGGTGCGACTGATCGCCGGTTTCGGCAGTCTGCATTGGATCCCCGCTGATGCCTACCTCTCGGACCCCGGCGAGCTACCCGCATTGGAAGCATCCATTCTCGAGCATATGAACCGAGACCATTCCGACGCCCTCGTCGCTTATTCTCGTCAGAATCTGGGCAAGGGACCGCAGCACGCAGAGATGATCGCAATCGATTGCGATGGCTTCGACGTGCGTGCGGACAACCAGATGCTACGCTTCACATTCGAGGAAACGATCTCCACTGGACTAGAAGCGCGAGCTGCGCTCACGGCGCTGGCACGCGCCGCTCGCCGATGAAACCAGTACTGCTGCAGGCCGCGGCGAGCACTGCCCTCGTAGCGCTCATATTCCTCTGTCTCTTGTGGGAATCCGTAATTTCACCGATTCGCCCTGGCGGATCGCTTCTGATGATCAAGGCGCTACCGCTACTGGCACCTCTATTTGGAGTCCTGAGGGGCAAGGTCTACACCTACCAATGGGCGCCGCTCTTGGTGCTCGCTTACCTTAGTGAAGGCGTGGTGCGCGCCTGGGCTGAGCGCGGTTCGTCACGTGGTCTCGCTATCGCAGAAATCGTGCTGTCGATGACCTTCGTTGCGCTCGCAAGCACTTACGTGAAGGCGGCAAGCCGACCTGCGCGCTGACCGAGATGGGCGTGGACAACATCACCTACCGCGGCCGCTTCGCACCAACTCCGTCGGGACCGCTGCATTTCGGGTCGCTTGTAGCAGCCACCGCCAGTTATCTGGAGGCGCGCTCGCGAGGTGGAATGTGGCACTTGCGCATTGATGACCTCGACCCGCCTCGCGTGATGCCCGGCGCTGTTGATTCGATCCTGCGTTGCCTCGAAGCGCTAGGCTTCGAATGGGATGGCACAGTCGCTTACCAGAGCAACCGACGAGACGCTTATCACGCCGCGTTCCATCGACTGCAGCGGCTTGGCGTCGTCTTTCCCTGTACCTGCACTCGGAAAGAGATCGCCGATTCGGCGATCTCCCGCAACATTGAAAGCCTGGTCTACCCGGGAACCTGTCGAAAATCGCTGCCTCCGGGCCATTCTGCACGCGCTTGGCGCCTTAATGTCCAAGGAATGCTTGTCGACTTCGACGACGGCCTGCTCGGTCCCCAGCACCGTGAGCTGGAGCGCGTAGTGGGGGATTTCATCTTATATCGTGCTGACGGGGTATACGCGTTCCACCTAGCCTCCGCGGTGGACGACGGCGAGCACGGCATCACTGACGTCGTGCGTGGCGCAGACTTGCTGGAATCGAGCGCGTGCCAAGTCCAGTTGCTCGGGCTGCTCGCGTTGCCCATCCCCCATTACGTCCACCTTCCCGTGGCAGTCAATGGACGGGGCGAGAAGCTTTCAAAACAGACCAGAGCAACACCGATAGATCCTACGCGTCCTTTGGTCGCCCTTGCGGCTGTGCTGCATTTTCTCAACCAAGGTATCCCCGACGACATCTGCGAGGCTACCGCTCCGGAGTTTTGGCAGTACGCGATTGAGCACTGGGATCTGCGGCGCGTTGGGCACCGCCTGCGGGCACTCGCGCCGAGCTAAGCGCAAATCAATCGGGAGTGACGCGGTTTCCGTCGCGGAAGGCGACCAGTTCCCCATTGCTCAATGCTGCCCACGCCTCGCTGTCGGTCAGCGGAGCAATAACAATTGCCGCGACATGGTCATCGGGGGTGGTAACCTGGCTGAAGTCCACCTCGACGTCTGCATCCAGCAAGTGGGCCGTGGTGAACGGCGCCTTGCGCACGATGTAAGACAATCGGTCTGCACAATGGGCAGGGAGGAGGTCACCGTTGGAGAGAAGATAGTTGAAGATGCCGTGGCGCGATAGCTCGCCGTTAAGGTGATTGAGCAGATCGATAAGCGCCGCGAGTTCCGGCATACCTGTGGGGAACGCATAACGCGTGGTCTCCAGAATGCAACAGAAGGCCAATTCGCTGTCGGTTGCGCCAACTGGAGCGAACCACCCACTCAGGTGTGGGGCAAACTTTTCCAGCCTGCCATTGTGCGCGAAGATCCAGTAGCGTCCCCACAATTCACGCATGAAGGGATGAGTGTTCTCCAGACCCACGCTACCCTTCGTCGCCTTGCGGATGTGCGCGATTACGTTGGTGGAACGAATCGGGTAGTTGCGGACCAGTTCGGCCACTGGAGAATGCACAGCGGGCATCGGATCGAGGAACATGCGGCAACCCGCCCTTCCAAAAAAGCGATACCCCAACCGTCGGAATGCTGGTCAGTTGCACCTCCGCGTCGGCGGAAACCGGTGACGGAAAAACAGATGTCAGTTAGGACGTTGCAGTTCATCCCAAGGAGTTGGCACATGACGTCGCGATCCAACTTAAGAGTCTGATCATGCGTCTATGCGGCCGCCTCTGGTGCTAGGATTGCCGCAGGACAATTCAGATTCTAACAACCCCCATGTCCAACAAGACAATCGGCTTGCCCGACAAGATCCACGACTACCTCCTTTCGGTATCTTTGCGTGAGCCACCCATTCTCAAACGCCTGCGCGCTGAAACCGCCAAGCTCCCGATGGGAATTATGCAGATCGCCCCCGAGCAGGGCCAACTGCTGTGGCTGTTGGTGCAAGCGTTGAATCCCAAACGTTGCCTCGAGGTCGGCGTATTTACAGGCTACAGCTCACTGGTCGTTGCACTCGCCCTAGCGGCCGATGGACATATCACCGCGTGTGACGTCAGCGAAGAGTGGACCTCGATCGCTCGGCGCTACTGGGAGGAAGCTGGAGTCGAGAAAAAGATCGACTTGTACCTGGCGCCGGCGCTCCAAACATTGGATCGCTTGATCGCCCACGGTCAAGGAGGTAGCTACGACTTTGCCTTCATAGATGCCGACAAGGAAAACTACTGGCGCTATTACGAGCGCGCGTTGGCTCTGCTGCGCCCGGGCGGCCTTATTGCCATTGACAATACGTTGTGGTCGGGGAGGCCGGCAGATCCAAAAGTCACCGATGCCGACACGGCATCGATCCGCGCCTTCAATCAACGCCTGGCCAAGGATAGTCGCGTACGCATCAGTCTCGTCCCGATCGGTGACGGGATGACGCTTGCTCTTAAGCTCAGATCCTAGTCTCGATCCCCTGCTCGTCCTAGGTGAACTCGAGGCCCTCGGAGTCGTTCATGCTGCGATGCAGCAGATTCCTCTTGACACGTCTTTGCTGATGCCCAATAATCCATTGTGCGTCGCAACACAAGTGCTCTAAAAGCCGAGCACTAAACCGTAAGGCACTATATTTTAAGGAGAATGTTTATGGTACAGATCAACGATCAGCTGGCCGCGCTGAACCGCTCTCAACTCGAGGCAGCACTGAAGTTTGCCGAAATCGCATCCGAAACGGTCGAGAAGCTGGCCGGTTTGCAGTTCCAGGCCGCGAAAAGCGCGTTTTCGGACGGTGTGAAGACCGCGAAGCAGCTGGGTAGCGTCAAGGACGCTGGCGAGCTGGCGACGTTCGGGACCAGCCTAACGCAACCCGCGTGGGAAAAAGTACAGGCTTATGCCAAAAGCGTTTACGAGGTAGCCGCTACCAGCCAAGCCGAGATCACCTCCCTGCTCGAAGCGCAGTTGGGAGAGCTAAACAAGAACGTCGTAGGCGTACTGGACGGCGCTCTTAAGAACGCTCCGGCGGGCTCCGAGGGCGCCGTCGCCGCGGTGAAGTCGGTAATCCAATCCGCAAGCTCCGCTTACGAGTCGGTACTCAGGGCCACGAAGCAGATGGCTACGATCGCCGAGTCCAACGCCCAGACGGTCGCAGCCACTGTGGTCGCGCCCCGCAGGAAAACGGCCTGAGTCCCACCGCAGGTCGGTGCCCGACTGGCGTCAGGTGACACTGTCGCCAGCCGGATAGGTTGAGTCGTAGCGAGCACTAACTGCCGACGGCGTCGCCCCTAACCTACAGGCAAATCTTCCAGCCACTCTCGTTGGCGGGGCGAGACCTACTCAGACGAGACCGGCACCACGAAGCCGGTCGGAAGCTGGTAGTCCGGGTAGCGGTCGCGGAATGCCCGGAAGCTGGCCAGCGCATCCTGCGAACGTCCAGCCACCCGGAGTTCATCGACGTGGGCGAGCCAGCTTTGCGGATCCTTCTCCCACGGCGGGCTTTTCGACTCGCCTTCCCCGATATTCGCTAGTCGCCGCTTTTCGGTCAGCGGTTGGGCGACGACGGACCGGGTCTCGCTTGCCGTCGTCTTTGCAGCGACGTCCGACGCAGTTGGAGACGGCGGCGCACTCGCCGGTACGGCTGGCGCTGATACCTCTTTTGCCATAGGTACCTCTGCTCTCATCTGCGACTGCGCACGGAGCGGCTCCGGCAGCTCGCTTTCGGTGCGCGCTGGACTGTCAACCAATTGGGCCTCGATCTTGGGTTTCTGAACCGCGCCCTCGACCGACTCCGGAGAAGCCGGCGGCGGGAGAACCACACGCGGGTGCGCTGGGGGCGTGGCATACGCTGATTCGGCCGCCTCATCCTTCGCTGCGATCCTCTTCAGCGCAACGGCATCGGCCTTTTTCGGCTCGATCTTCTCCTTGGATGTCCCCACGTCGGCGGCCGATTGCGGCATTTTTCTGTCTGCAGAAATTTGCGTGTCGTGCTGCGACATCATTACCGCGACCGTCGCGCCCAGAACGACTACTGCGGCGATAGACGCGGGGATCCGCCAAGAAACCTCCAATCCAGGACTGGGGACGACAGGGCGCGCCCTGATTTCACGTCTCGCGCCGGCACGGATACTATCGTCGAGCTCTACCGGAGGCTCTTCCTGCGAAGCCGCTCGGAATTGCGCTCTGACCGCGGCCGAGTCCGCGAGTAACTCGTCCAGATCGCGATCCTTCGGCGTATCCACGCTCACAGATAATCCTTCATTCCATCGCGCAACTTAGCCAACGCATAGCGCAACCGGCTCTTCACCGCCTCGCGGTTGACTCCGGTCGCCGCTGCAATCTGTTCAAGGCTCAGGCCCCCTTCCTCGTGCATCAAGAAAACCTCGCGCTGCGCGGCAGGTAACGCCGCCACCAGTTCCAGCAAACGTCCGGCCAGTTCACGCGACTGCGCAGCCCGCTCCGGCTGCATCGCCGCCGAGCCCTGGACCTCGAACCCATCGTCGCCCTCCCGGTCCAGCGATACCACTTCGAACCCTTTGCCGCGCCGGAAATGATCCATCAGCCGGTTGTGCGCGAGGGTATAGAGATAGGTCGCGAACTTCGCTTCCACCCGGTAACGAGAGCGCGCCTGCACGAGGTTCATCCAGATGTCCTGGAACAGCTCTTCGGCAGCGGCGTGGCTGCGGCATTGACGCAGGAGGTAGCGGAACACGCCCCCGCGATGACGCCCATAGAGCACGTCGAATGCAGCGGCATCGCCGCTGCTGAACCGCAACATCAACTCCTCGTCCGACGGCCTTGCCTCCATGGCCGCGGGAGTATACGCGAGCGGCATGCCACCCGCGGCGTTACAAAGCATGCCTCGTCACCGAGAGGGCGGGTCGGGCGCGAAGCGCGCGGGAAACGGGTTCGGATCGCGTGGTAAGGAACGGATGATCCCACGCGCCATCAAGTTTGCACGCGTGTCGTAGCGTAACACCGCGACTTCGTTGGGCGCGTCCGACTCGCGCTCAAAGCTGACGTAACGAGCGTAAGAAGAATGCCTGCGCCCATGCCCCGTCCCAAGGCGCTGTTCGACCGTCGGTGCTGCAGGGTCGATCGAGGCCTCCGCATCAGGGCTCAGAGACGAAGCGCCAGTATCGCTATCGAGCTTCGGCACCGCCGCTCGAGGTTCCTGCCGACCGGCTTGCCCGTTAGCAACATCATCGCGTCGCTGCGGCTGGTCCAACTCAGCGGCCGGCTGCGCCCTACGACGGAACAACGCGACCCCGATCACGCCAATGTCATCGGGCCGCGCCGTCCGAGAAGCGTAGGCGTCGTCGCGATCGGTAAAGTAGAACG
>Ga0335083_10003887_pt1 | contig 19210 bp, 12 predicted proteins | sample Lox_Sample_42_FD_206716 | JGI IMG/M metagenome (GOLD analysis project Ga0335083, IMG submission 206716) | Soil microbial communities from Loxahatchee National Wildlife Refuge, Florida, United States - Lox_Sample_4.2 | ecosystem: Environmental > Terrestrial > Soil > Wetlands | place: USA...
CGGGTGGCCACCTCTCCCGGCGAGACCAGGCTGGGGCTGTTCGTCCTCCCGACCGCCGCCGCCGGGTCGGTCCGGTTCGTCGACCCGCGCGCGGCCGCCGCGCCCGGCGCGACGGTGGCGGCGGCGGCGGGGCTGGAGACCAGCGCCGCGCGCCTGAGCGGCGCGGGCCAGGATGTCCTGCAGGCGTATTGCCGCGCCTTCGCGGCCCAGCTCGCCGGGGAGATCGACCAGACCGCGAAGCTGGCGGAACGGCTGAGCGCCTGGCCGCGGTTCGCGGTCGGCTGGGCGCTGGCCGGTGAGATCGCCCGCCACGATCCGACGGTCCCCGCGCCCTTTGCCCGGGACGCCGCGCGCCGGGCGCTGCGCGCCGCGGTGGGCGCCGACCCCGGGCTGGCGCGAGCCTGGGAAGCGCTGGCCACCGTCGAGCTGGACGACGATCGGCCGCGCGACGCCATCGACGCCGCCTCGCGCGCGCGGGCCGCCGCGCCGGCCTGGTGGGCCCCCGAGCTGATGCTCTCGCGCGTCCTGGCCCAGCGGGGACTGGACCACGACGCCCGCGCGGCGCTGGCCCGCGCCGAGACCCGGGCGGCCGGGCAGGGCGCTCCCTGCGTGTTGATCGAGGCGCTGCGCCGGGACGCGGAGGAGCGCCGCGATCTGGCTCGCGAGGATGGCCTGACCGGCGCCTTGCGCAGCTGCGGCGGCGACGTCGAGGCCCTGGTGGACCGCGCCCGGGCCCGCGGGGACACGGCGACGGCCCTGTCGTTGCTCGAGACGGCGCTCGCGCTGGATCCAGAGCGCGACGATCTCGGCACCGACCACGCCCGCCTGCTCGCCTCGGTCGGGCGCTCGGCCGACGCTGTCCGTGAGCTGGCCGCCTGGGCCGCGCGAGACGCCGGGGATCCGGTGCGGAGCGTCCGGTTGGCGGACGCCCAGGTGGCCATCGGACAGGCGGACGCCGCTCGCCAGACGTTGCTCGCGGTCCTGGCGACCCGGCCCGACGTGCCCGAGGTCAGGCGGGCGGCGCGCGCGCTGGGCGTCCCGCTGCCCCTCGACGGTTACCGTGTAGACGGCCGCTCGGCGATCTGGTCCTTCGAGCACCGTCGGCCAGGACGCGGGGACGGAGCTGGGCTTCGCCCGGCGGAGTCCCTGGCAGGAGGGCTCGGGAACCCTCCCAGGGTTCCCGAGGTCGATCGATTCGGTCCCAGCGCGCCCGCCGTCGTGGTTCTGGATCGGGACGTGACCCGCGTGTTCCCGACCGGCGCCACCATGACGCTGACCCACGAGATCGTTCGCGTCGACAGCAAGGACGCGATCGACCGATTCGGCGAGGTGTCGGTCCCGCCCGGGGCGGAGATCCTGACGCTGCGGACCCACAAGCCGGACGGCACCACGCGCGAGCCGGAGGACATCGCCGGCAAGGACACGGTCTCGGCGGCCGATCTGCAGATCGGCGACTACGTCGAGTGGGAGCTGCTGGAGACGGGCGCGCCCGCGGCGGCGTTCGCCCCCGGCTTCCTGACCGATCGCTTCTTCTTCCAGTCGTTCGACGCGCCCATGGCCCGCAGCGAGCTGACGCTGATCGTCCCCCGAGGGCTGGCGGTCGCGATCGACCGGCGCGCGGGCGCGCCCGTGGCGACCAGCGCCGATGGTCCCGACGGCACGCGCGTGCTGGCGTTCGTCGCCACCGACGTCCCGCAGCTGTTCGCCGAGCGATCGGCGGTGCCGGCGATCGAGTACGTCCCCTCGGTCCGGTCCTCCAGCGGCGTCGGCTGGGACGGGTGGGCGCGCTTCCTGACCGAGGAGCTGCACGAAGCGGTTCGCGCCTCGCCCGCCGTGGAGGCGCTGGCGGCCAAGCTGCGCGAGGCGTCGGGTGGTTCCCGGGCGCGTGAGGCCGCGGCCATCGTCGACTGGGTCACCGAGCACATCGAGGCGACCGACGAGCTGGCGGTCCCGGCCGGCGTGACGCTGGCGCGCGGGCGGGGGAGCCGCGTGGCGCTGGCGCTGGCCCTGGCCGCCGAGCTGGGGGTGCCGGCGCGGCCGGTGCTGGCCCGCTCGCGCCTGCTGGCGGACGCGACCGCGCCGACGCCGCCGCAGGAGCTGGACGACTTCGCCGACACGTTGATCGAGATGGACCTCGGGAGGGACTCCGTGGCGGCGAAGCCGGCGCCGGTGTTCGTCGATCTGCGGCTTCGCCACGCCCCCTTCGGCTACGTGCCGCCGGGGCTGGACGGGGCGCGCACGCTGGCGCTGGACACCGGCGGGTTCGGCGTGGCCCGCAGCGCCACGGCCGACCGCCGGACCATCGACATGACCATCCAGGTCGACGAGCGGGGCTCGGGCGTGGCGGTCGCCACCGAGGACCTGGCCGGCTGGCCGGCGCTGGAGTGGGCCGAGCTGATGGACCAGTTCGGCGCCGACCGCGATCGGCTGCGCGAGGACTTCGAGCAGCGCTGGCTGGGCGTGCAGTTCCCCGGGGCGCGGCTGCGTGACCTGGAGGTCGAGCTCCCGCGCGACGCGGGCGGGCGCGTCGGCACGGCGCGCGTGCGCTACTCGTTCGTCGCGTCGCACCTGGGCGTGGCGGTCGATCGGCCCGGCGGCGGCGGGCGCGAGATGCGGATCGCGCCCACGTTCTTCCGGTCGCAGCCGGGGCGCCGCTTCGCCGCCGAGCCCCAGCGGTCGACCGCGCTGGTGCTGGGCTTCGACGTGCCGACCCGGATGACCGCGGTGGTCGAGCTGCCGGGCGCCGCGCGGCTGGACGCGCCCGGCGTCGACGGGGACCTGGTGGTCTCGCGGGCGGGAGGGTATCGGTTCCTGGAGGCTCGCGACGTCGAGCCCGGTCGCCCGAACGTGATCGTCCTGCGCCGCGAGTCGCTGCTGCCGATCATGCGGGTGGCGCCCGATCAGTACGCGGGCGTGGCGGCCGATCTGCGCCGCGTGGACGGGGCCGAGCAGGCAGAGATCCGGATCCGACTGGGTGGCGGCGGCGGGCGCGGGGCGGCCTCGCGATGACCGCCGGCGTTCGCGTCCTGCTGGCGATCGCGCTCGTGGCGGGCTGCCGTGGCTCGCAGAAGGAGCCGGCGGGGCCGGCCGACCGGCTGGTGGTGGCCCGCTCGATGGACGCCGTCAGCCTGGATCCGGCGCGGACCAACGACCTCGAGTCGCTGGAGGTCGCCGAGCAGGTCTATGGCCGACTGGTCCGGTTCGCGCCCGGGCGCCTCGAGCCCGAGCCCGACCTGGCGACCAGCTGGACGGTCAGCGCCGACGGCACCATCTGGACCTTCGAGCTGCGCCCCAACGTGCTGTTCTCGGACGGCACGGCGGTCAACGCCGACGCCGTGGTGTTCTCGTTCGAGCGCCAGATCGTCCCCGAGCACCCGTACCACGAGGCCGACTTCGTCTGGACCCGCGCCTACCACAACATCCGGCGCGTGCGCGCCGACGGACCGCTGCGGGTGCAGTTCGAGATCGACCGCCCCTACGCGCCTTTCCTGGCGAACCTGGCGATGGGGCCGGCGGCCATCGTGTCGCCGACGGCGGTGCGGAAGTGGCGGCACGACTTCGGCCGCCACCCGGTCGGCTCGGGCCCCTACCGGTTCGTCGAGTGGATCCCGGGCGACCGGATCACGCTCGAGCGCAACCCGACCTACTGGGACCAGCCGGCCCGCACCCGCTACCTGGTGCTGCTGGCCATGCCGGACTCCAAGCAGCGCCTGCAGGCGCTGGAGTCGGGCGCGGCCGACGTGATCCAGCAGCTGGCCCCCGACGATCTGCCGCTGGTGCGCCTGCACCCGGACCTGCGGCTGGCCATGGCCCCGGCGGCGCTGGTCTCTTACCTGGCGATGAACACCCAGCGCCGGCCGCTCAACGATCCGCGCATCCGCCGCGCCATCGCCCACGCCATCCGGACCGAGGCGCTGGTCAAGCTGGTGTACCAGGGGGTGGGGATCCCGGCCATCGGCCCCTTGCCGCCGAACGTCTGGGGCGCGCGGTCCGACGTCGTGACCTACCCGTACGATCCGGCGCGCGCGCGGGCGCTGCTGGCCGAGGCCGGCTGGCAGGGGGCGGAAGAGCCGCCGCTGAAGCTGTTCGCGCCGTCGGTGGCCAGCCAGTACATGCCCGAGCCGGCCCGGGTGGCCGACATCATCAAGCACTCCCTGGCCGCCGTGGGGATCCGGGTCGACGTGATCCTGAGCGATCCGGCCGACCACCAGCGCGCGCTGTGGGCCGGCGAGCACGACCTGGCGCTGCACGGCTGGTTCAACGACAACGGCGATCCGGACAGCTTCCTCTACACGCTGCTCGACTCGGACAACACGACCGGCAGCCGCCCGTCCAACGTGGCGTTCTACAGCAACGGGTGGTTCCACGACGTGATCGGGATGGCGCAGCGGACCACCGATCGCACCGAGCGCGAGCGGCTGTACTCCGAGGCGCAGGCGATCCTGGCCATCGACGTCCCCTGGGTGCCGCTGGCGCACTCCAAGGTCGTGTTCGCCGAGCGCACCAACATCCGCGGCCTGGTGGTGCAGCCCTCGGCCATGGGCCTCTACCGCTGGGCGGAGCACGTCGAATGAACTCGCCTCCGCGGGGCAACCGCACCGGCAAGCTGACCGGCACCACGCCGTTCGCGGAGCGCCGCCTGAAGTCGTCGAGCGGGAACATCCGGGCCTCGGCGATCTACCGCCCGGCCGAGTGGTTGGGGAAGGGAAGCGCGAACTGGTCGCTGCAGGTCCCCGTTGCCATGCACCGGCGGGGCCTGCGGCGCCGGCTGTCGGTCGCGCTGATCGCGGCCGCGCTGGGCCCCGTCATCGCGGTGTCGGTCGTGGCCACCGTCCTCATTTTCTCGAGCGTCGAGCAGGGGATCCGGTTCGAGGCCGAGCGCGGCCTGCAGGTGGCGCGCGGGATGTTCCTGCAGCAGGTGCAGGAGGTCGCCGCCGGCGCCACGGCGCTGGCCGCGGACCCGGCCCTGCTGGCGGCCCGGGCGGCGGGGAAGGGCGAGCTGGCCCGGCGCCGCCTGGGCGAGCTGTCGCTGGGCATGCCCAACGCGCTGTTCGAGATCACCGACGGCACCGGCCGCATCGAATCCCGCTGCGCCCGTGGCAGCTGCGACGAGCTGGCGCCCTTGAACCGCAGCGGACTGGAGCCGGCCGGACGCTCGCCGGTCATCCTGCGCGCGCTCGACTACGAGCGCACGGTCAGCATCGAGAGCGCGCGCGATCGGCTGGTCGTGCGCGCCGCGCTCCCGCTGACCGATCTGGCGTTGCGCCTGCTGGGCGCGGTGGTGGTGACCGTGCCGGTCGACTGGACGGTGGTCGACCGGTTGAAGGCCGCCCTGGGCGCCGGCCGCGAGGTGGTGATCTACGTCGGCCGCGAGCCGAACACGTCGACCTTCACCGCCGCCACCGGGGCGCGCCTGGTGGGACCCTTCTTGCCGGCCGACCTGCAGCTGGCCGGCCTGGGCACCGGCACCATGGTGGAGCCGCTGGAGGTCGACGGGCACGAGTACTCGATCGCGTTCGGGCAGCTCCAGGACGTGAACGCCGCCGGGGTCGGCCTGCTGGGCGTGGCCGTCGATCGCGAGCCGCTGGCCGTCGCCCGCCGGCGCGCCGTGACCACGCTGGTGTCGGGCGCGCTGCTGGCGCTGCTGCTGGCGATCCTGCTGTCCAACCTGCTGGCGCGCCGGATGACGCGGCCGCTGCAGAACCTGCACGCGGGCGCGCTGGCGATCGCGCGCGGCGACCTGGACACCAGCATCTCGGTCGACACGCTGGACGAGATCGGCGACCTGGCCGAGGCGTTCCGGATCATGACGCGCAGCTTGAAGGAGAATCAGGAGGGGCTGGCGGCGCGCGTGCGCGAGCTGGTGACCGTCCACCAGGTCGGGCGCGCGGTGAGCACGGTCGTCGACCTGGGTCAGGTGCTGCGGTCGGTGGTGACCGAGGTGCTGAACGTGCTGGGGGGCAAGACCGCCGCGATCGCCCTGGCGGTGGGCGCCGATCCCCCCGAGTTCGTGGTGCGCGCCGTCGCGGGCGAGCCCGTCGGCGGGCAGCTGGCCCCGCTGGCGGCCGCGGTGGCGCGCCTGGGCCGCGCGCGGCGGACGGCGGCCGTCGAGGCCGACCCGCAGCTGATGGACGCCTCGAAGGGCGCCGGGCTGACCGGCCCCGTGATCGCGGCCCCGCTGACGCTGAAAGAGCGGATGGTCGGCGTGCTGGTGGTGGGCCGGTTGACCGAGGCGCCGTTCGGCGAGGCCGACCTGCGCCTGCTGGTGACGTTCGCCGATCAGACGGCGACCGCCATCGAGAACGCGCGGCTCTACACCGAGGTGCGCGCGTTCTCCGAGGTGCTGGAGGCGCGTGTGCGGGCCCGCACGGCCGAGCTGGAGAAGGCCAACAACGAGACCGAGCGGGCGCTGCGCGAGCTGGGCGAGGCGCAAGGGCAGCTCATCCACTCGGAGAAGATGGCCGGGCTGGGCATGCTGGTGGCCGGCATCGCCCACGAGGTGAACTCGCCGGCGGCCGCCGTGCAGGGGCTGGTCGACGCGCTGGCCGAGACGGTGCGGCGGCTGGGCCACTGCGCCCAGGCGCTGGCCTCGCTGGGGCTGCCCGCCTCGTCGATGGCGCGCTATTTCGAGCTCATCGACGGCCTGCTGCCCGAGATGAGCGCCGCGCCGCTGCTGACGTCCATCGAGGCGCGACAGCAGGCGCGCCGTCTGAAAACGGCGTTCTCCGGGAACGACGGCGCCGGTGAAGCCGCGGCGATGCTGGCGGAGGTGGGACCGCTGGGCGAGCGGATCGCGCCGCAGCTGCGGGCGCTGGCCGGGGACAAGAACCTGGCCCCGCTGGCGGGCTACCTGCGCGAGGTCGCGTTCCTGGCGCGGACGGCGGGTACGATACGCACCGCCATCGGCGCCATCCGCCGCATCGTCGGCGCGCTCAAGCGATACTCGCGACTCGACGAAGCTCCGCTGGAGAGGGTCGACGTGCAGGCCGGGATCGAAGACACCTTGGTCATCCTCTCCCATCAGTTGAAGTACGGAGAAAATAGCGTTAATGTGAGAAGATCATTCGGATCCCTGCCGGCGATCAGCGCCTACGTGGGTGAGCTCAATCAAGTCTGGACGAACTTGATTCACAACGCGACACAGGCCATGGACGGGCGGGGAGACATCTTGATCGAGACGAAGGTGGAGGATCGGGACGTGCTCGTGGCGATCGAGGATACTGGACCCGGAATTCCTGCCGACGTGGCTGCCCGCATCTTCGAGCCGTTCTTCACGACCAAGGCCAAGGGCGAAGGGACCGGTCTCGGCCTGAGCATCTGCGCGCGCATCGTCGAGAAGCACGGTGGCACCATCCGCGTCGACAGCCGCCCCGGCCGTACGCGCTTCGAGGTTCGGCTGCCGATCGATGGCCCGCCGCCGGCGCCGTCGCCGCTGCGTGAATCGCCGGTGGGCGCCTGGCCGTCGTGGAGCGCCAACCCGGCGACGTCGGCGCCCGGCGCGCAGCCGCCGGCGAAGGAGCGCAGGTGATGACACCGACCGCGGTGCTGCGCGAGCACATCGTCTGCGTCGACGACGAAGAGGGGATCCTGGCCGCCCTCCGCCAGCAGCTCTCCGCGCGCTTCGGCGGCGAGTGCGACATCGCCGTCGCCAAGAACGCGCGCGAGGCGCTGGACCTGATCGAGGACCTGCAGCAGGACGGCGAGCAGGTCGCCGTCGTCATCGCCGACCAGATCATGCCCGGCATGAAGGGCGTCGAGCTGCTGGAAGAGGTCCACCGGCGCAGCCCGCAGACGGTCAAGATCCTGCTCACCGGGCAGGCCGGCCTGGACGCCGTCGTCTACGCGATCAACCGCGCCGGCCTGGACCAGTACATCCCCAAGCCCTGGGACGAGCCGGACCTGCGGCTCACGATCCAGAGCCTGCTCTCGCGCTTCCGGCTGGAGCGCGAGCGGGCCGAGCTGCTCGAGGAAGTGCAGAAGAAGAACGCCGAGCTGGCGTCGCTGAACATGTGCCTGGAAGAGAAGGTGGTCGAGCGGACCCGCGAGCTGGAGAAGTTGAACCAGCGCCTGTCCGAGCTGGCCATCACCGACGGGCTGACCGGGCTCTACAACCACCGCCACTTCCGCGAGCGGCTGTCGCTGGAGATGGAGCGCAGCAACCGCACCGGGCTGCCGCTGTCGGTCCTGATGATCGACGTCGACCACTTCAAGGGCTACAACGACCGGCACGGGCACCTGGCCGGCGACAACGCGCTTCGCGGCGTGTCCAAGATCCTGCAGCACGGGCGCCGGGCCAACGACCTGGTCGCGCGTTACGGCGGCGAGGAGTTCGCGATCATCCTGCTCGACGTCGGCAAGCCGGCTGCGCGCGAGGTGGCCGAGCGCATCTGCGCCCAGATCGCCGCGTTCCCCTTCGAGTTCGGCGGCACGCAGCCGCTGGGCCGGCTGACCATCTCTGCCGGCGTGGCCTCGTTCCCGGACGACGGCGCCGAGCCGGCCCTGGTGCTGGCCGCCGCCGACCGGGCGCTGTTCGCCGCCAAGAACGCCGGCCGCAACCGCGTTCGCATCGCCGGCAGCGATTAGGAGCGTTCGGCTCGATGAGGGTGGCGGTCCTCGGTGGCGGGGCGTGGGGCGGGGTGCTGGCCGCGCTGGCGAGCTGGCGCGGGCACGACGTCGCGCTGTGGGAGCACGACGTCGGCGCGGCGGCGGCACTGGCCCGCGATCGGCGCAACGAACGTTCGGTGCGCGGTTTCCGGCTGCCGGAGGCGATCGCCGTCTCGGCGGTCCTGGCGGCCAGCGTGAGCGGCCGCGAGATGCTGGTTGTCGCGGTGCCGTCGCAGGTGGTCGGGTCGACGCTGCGGGCCGTGGCGCCCGCCATCGCCCCGGGGACGACGGTCGTCTGCGCCGCCAAGGGGCTCGAGCCCGGCAGCGGCGCGACCATGGCCGACACCATCGCCGCCGCCGTCCCCCAGGTCGACCCGGTGGTGCTGTCCGGCCCCAGCTTCGCCCAGGAGATCGCCGACGGTCTCCCCGCCGCTCTGGTGGCTGCGTCCCGATCGGCGGACGCCGCCGGACGCGTGAAGGCCGCGCTGGGGGGCGAGCGGCTGCGCATCTACACCAGCGACGACGTGGTCGGCGTCTGCGTCGGCGGCGCGCTCAAGAACGTGGTCGCCATCGCGGCCGGCTGCTGCGACGGCTTCGGTCTGGGCGCCAGCGCCCGCTCGGCCCTGATCACGCGCGGCCTGGCCGAGATGGGGCGGCTGGCCGAGAGTCTGGGCGGCCACCCGCTGACCATGGCCGGGCTGGCCGGCCTGGGCGATCTGGTGCTGACCTCGACCGGAGATCTGTCGCGCAACCGCCAGGTCGGCCTGGGCCTGGCGCGCGGCGAGAGCGTCGAGCGGATCCTGACCGACCTCGGCCACGTCGCCGAGGGGGTCGGCACCTCCCGCACCGCCCGCGAGCTGGCTGACCGACTGCACGTCGACATGCCCATCACGCGCGAGGTCGCCGCGGTGCTGTTCGACGGCAAGCCCGCGCGCGTCGCCCTGAACGATCTCCTGGCCCGCGACGTGGGCGCGGAGCGGAGCGGCGCGTGAACTGCGCCGCCTGCGGAGTGGTCATGGACGGCGTCCAGACCGGCGAGGGCAGGCTCGAGGTCTGCCGGGCTTGCTCCTGCATGCTGGTCCCTCAGCGCCTGCTCGCGAGGCTGCTCGAACGGGCCAGCCGGCGGCTCCGAGGCAAAGTCGATCCCAACGTCCCGATCGAGCCGCTGCCCGCGATCGCCGAGCACCCGGGCTGCCCGGCCTGCCACCGCTCCATGAGCCGCGACGACTATTGCCAGGCCGGCGTGGTGAGGTTCTCGCGCTGCGACCGCTGCGAGCTGCTGTGGCTGCACACCGAGCAGCTGGCCGTCATGTCGGTGATGTGGGCGCGCATGGACGGGCGGCTGGAAGCGCTGCAGGCGGCCGACCGCGCGATGCTCGCCGAGGTCAGCAGCTACGTCGACTGTGTCCTGTGGGGCCGGGCCGTCTCCGACCTGATGTTCGACGAATACTGGATGGTTTGATTCGGGCCGCGAGGGAGCCGCACGCGGCCCTCCATCCTGACCGGACGACCAGCGCGGTCGCGGCACAGCGACGAGAAGAGCGCCGCGCGTGAGCATCACGCAACCGCGCTGGCGGTGTGACGCTCAGGCCGTGCGGCCGAGGGCGATGGCGACGAAGAGGACGGTCAGGTAGACGAGCGAGTAGAAGAACAGCGAGCGGGCCCAGCGGGCGCTGGCGGCGCGGCGGAAGCCGGCGGCGGTCCAGACGATGAAGGCGATGCCCAGCCCGGCGGCGCAGGCCAGGTAAGCGGTTCCGGCGACGCCCAGCGGGCCGAGCAGCAGGGTGGCGGCGACCAGCCCCACCGAGAACGCCACCATGGTCACCAGCGTGGTCCGGGTCGAGACCCGGGCCGGCAGCACCTTGAAGCCGGCGCGCGCGTACTCGCCGGCGCGGTAGATGGCGATCGCGCAGAAGTGCGGGACCTGCCAGAAGAACAGGATCGCGAACAGCGCGACGCCGGGCGCATCCAGGTGGCCGGTGACGGCGGTCCAGCCCATCAGCGGCGGCAGCGCGCCGGGGACGGCGCCGATGAACAGCGCCGCGGCCGAGTGCCGCTTGAGCGGCGTGTAGATCGCCACGTAGCTGCCCAGCGCCGCCAGGCCCAGGATCCCGGTCAGCAGGTTGCTGCCCAGGAACACCAGCGGGACGGCGAAGCAGGCCAGTAGGGCGCCGAACACCAGGGACGTCTCGGGCGACAGGACCCCTCGCGGCAGCGGCCGGTCGCGGGTCCGCTCCATCAGCGGATCGACGTCCCGCTCGAGGTACATGTTGAACGTGTTGGAGGCGGCGACCAGGAACGCGGTCCCGAGCAGCGTCATGATCGCGCGCCACCGGGCGATGGGCCCCGGCGCCAGCCAGAGGCCGCCCATGAAGGTGACGACGACCAGCCCGGTGATGCGCGGCTTGCCCAGCGCGATCACCCCGCGCAGCCAGGCCAGCCCGCCGAACTGCGGCCGGAGCGCCGGGCGCGCGCTGAGCGCGATCAGGATCAGCGTCGCCAGGAGCGCGGTCGCCACGGCCAGGTGGCTCTCGACGGTGGCCAGGTCCAGGAACGATTGCACCGAGCGGATGCCCAGCCAGATCTGCACGCCCACCAGCGCCGGCGCGACCAGGGCCAGGGCCCGCGTGATCGCGCGCGGAGCCTGCCGGAACGCGACGATCGCAGCCGCGAGCACCAGGCCCGCGACCGCCATCGCGTTCAGCCGGTGCAGGGCCTGGATGAGCACCGTCGGGTGCGCGTCCGGCCAGAGCGAGCCGCGGCACAGCGGGACGTCGACGCAGGCGAGCGCGGCGCCCGAGTGCCGGACCAGCCCGCCCAGCACCATCTGGACGTAGACGCCGACCGCCGCGATCAGCGCCGCGCGCGCGACCAGGGCCGGCGCCGCCACCGGGGGCGCGGCGCGCTCGGGGCGCGAGCGGACGGCGATGTACAGCACCGTCATGAAGAACAGCAGCGAGGTGGCGGTGTGCGCCGTCGAGATGGGCGTCGGCAGCCGCAAGAGGACGGTGATCCCGCCCAGCAGCGCCTGCGCGAACACCAGCGCGACCGCCAGCCACCCGAAGGGGCGCAGGCGCCGGGCCAGAACGTCGCGCCGGCCCGCCACGCTCAGCGCCGTGGCCAGCACCAGCGTCAGGATCACGACGGTCCCGGCCGCCAGGCGGTGGCTGTGCTCGACCAGCACGCCGCCCTCCATCTTGGGCATGAAGGTGCCGTAGCAGGTGGGCCAGTCGGGGCAGGCCAGGCTGGAGCCGGTGCCGTGCACCAGGCCGCCGATCAGGATCAGCAGGTAGGTCGCGATCGCGGTCGTGACGGCCAGCCGGTGGATCCAGGGACGCCCGGCCGGCAACGGGTCGGGAGCCACGATCCGCCGGTCGCGGGTTTCGGCGCGTTCCAGCTGCGCCGCGCTCAGATCATTTGGCATCGTAGGCGAAGCTCACCTCGGCCGGTTTCCCCTCGGCGACCGTCACCTGCGCCGTCTTGGTCCCGTAGCGTTCGTGCCACGCAGTCAGAGTGTACGTGCCCGGTGGCATGTTCCCGATGCGGAACCAGCCGTCGTTCCCGGTCACGGCGAAGTAGGGGTTGCCGTTCACGACGACGTAGCCGGTCATCCAGGGATGGACGTCGCACTTGAACTTGAGGATGTCGCCGGCCGCGCCCAGCTTCCTGGTGATCGCCGGCAGCCCCGGGATCTCGGCCTGGTTGAACAGGGTCGAGGGCCCGTTGTAGCCGTGGACGTTGTGCAGGGTCTGATCGCCGTTGCGGATCGCCAGCGCTTGACCGGCCACGATGGCCTGGACGCGCGGCCGGTACATGCAGGCGCTCTGGTCCAGGGTGGCGGGCGTGGCGGGCGGATCGTAGTGCCCGGACGCCCCCTCGGTCACCCGGACCACGACGTTGGCGAGCCCACCGCCGGGGCCGACCACGACCTCTTCCTCTTTCATGGGTGTGGCGGCGCAGAAGGGGTCGGCGGCCCGCTTGGTCATGGCCATCTCCGGCGGCGTACCGGCGAGCTTCACGTGCCCTTCGACCGCGGCCTTTCCGGCCGCCGGGGCGGCCGCGGCCGCGGGAGCCGCCGGGGCGCCCGGAGCCGGCGCGGCAGGTGGGGTGGGGGGCGGAGGGGCCTCGGGCGCGGCGTCCTTGTGACAGCCGGCGGCCAGCAGGATCGCCCCCGTGAAGGCAAGGAGGGGGCGACTATCCCGTCTCAGCATGTGCGACGTGCTAACAGGCACGCAAGTCCACGTCAAGCGCGGCTTTTGCGTCCGTCCGGCGGGTCCCGCAAGGGCCGGCCTCGACCGCCCATCCTGACTGCCCCTGAGTCCGGTCGAGCTACTCGTTCGCGACGCGGCCGGCGGCGGCCACCAGCAGGTTGATCCCTTCGGGGTCGGCGTGGAAGTAGCCGCGGATCTGGAGCTGGCGGTCGACCAGGACCAGGTTTTCGCCGTGGAAGATCTGCCAGAACTCGCCGTTCCCGCCGTTTTCGGCGCCCGGCTGCTTCTCTTTTCCCATCCCGACCTTGAAGCCCCCCACCACGGCCGCCTCGATCGCGTCCGCCGGGCCGGTCAGGAACGACCAGGCCAGGGGGTTCGCGCCGTAGCGGGCCCCGTAGGCGGCCAGCTTCTCGGGGGTGTCACGCTGGGGGTCGACCGAGATCGAGACCAGGTGGAAGTCAGGGCCCAGGTTGCGCGTTCGCTGGCCGACCTCCTTCATCCGCTCGCTCAGCATCGGGCAGGCCTCCTGGCAGGCGGTGAAGATGAAGTCGGCGACCCAGACCTTGCCGGCCAGCTCGCGCGTCCCGAAGCGCTGGCCGCGCTGGTCGGTCAGCGAGAACGCCGGCAGGGTGCCCAGGATGGGCGGCGCGGCGGTCAGCCGCCGCGTCATCGACTTGACGATGGGCACCGCGAACAGCAGGCCCAGGGCCAGGATCCAGACGCTGGGCCGGCCGGCGAGCCGCGCCGCTGCCGTTGGCCGGGCGACGGGGACGGGGGCTTCTGCGGGACCGGTGCTCACGACGACCGTTGGTTCTTCCGTCGAGGCAGGTCGTCTGTCAAGGGGCGTCGCTTGACGGCCGCTTCAGTCTCGTTTACCTCAGAGAGGAGAGGCTCATGCGTCTGCGTGCGGGCAATCACGGCTTTTCCAGCATGGCGCGCGCGTTCACCGTCGGGGTGATCGTCGCGGCTTCGCTGGCTCAGCTCGCGTCGCTCTCGCACGAGATGACGGTCCGCCACTTCCGCTGCGCCGAGCACGGCGAGCTGACCCACGTGGCTGCCGTCGCGATGAGCGGCGTCGAGTTGCCGTCGCCCACCGGCGCGGATTCGCTTCGGGCCCAGGGCCGCGCGGCCGCCGGCGGCCACGAGCACTGCGCGGTCGCGTTCACGGTCGAGGGGAGCACCTCCACGTCCACGCCCTCGGTCACCGGCGCAGTCGCGCCGCCGCCTCCCGTCGCCGCGCCCGTAGCGCCCCGCCGCGAGCGCGGGCGCACGGTCGCGCTCGCCGCGGCACCCAAGACCTCCCCGCCGCGCGCGTAGTCCAGACTCGCGGGCTGGCCGCCGGTCGCCCGCGTGGCGCGCGATCGCACCTTCGGGGGCGCGTGCGCCGAAACCTGGATGCGTGGCGCCGGGGGCGCTGCATGCTGGTTCGAATCGGAGGTTCCGTGCGCCGTCTCGTTCCCTCTCCCTTACCGTTCCAAAACCTATCGCGCCTCGTGATCGTGCTGAGCCTGGCCGTCCCGGTCGCGGCGCTGGCCCAGGGTGAGCCGGCCGCCGGGCCGCGCGTGCAGCCCCCCGTCGTGCTCGAGGAGATCCGGCCTCCGTATCCCGCGGACGGCAGCGGCGCGCGCGGCGACGTGGCGGTCACCGCGACCATCTCGCCCACCGGTGACGTCAGCGCCGTCGAGCTGAGCAACGGGGTCGCGCCGCCGCTCGATCGGGCGGCGCTGCAGGCCGCGATGCGCTGGCGGTTCAAGCCGGCCCTGCGCGAGGGGACGCCGGTCGCCAGCCGGGTCCAGCTCCTGTTTCACTTCGAGCCACCCCCCGCGGGGCCACCGGCGGCCGCCCCACCGGCCGCTGCCCAATCGCCGGCGGCCCCGCCGGCGGCCGCCACGCCGGCCGCCCCGCTCCCTGTAGCGCAGCCCATGCCGGCGCCGCCGCCTGCGCCCGAGGCCGCGCCGGCGCCGGCCGCGAAGGGGCCCGCGGCGCTGGACGTCACCGTCGTGGGCCGCCGGCCCGCGCCCAGCCGGGGGGCGTCCGACTTCCAGATCCGGGTCGCGCAGCTCGCCGAGGTGCCACGGGCCAACGCCTCGGACCTGCTCAAGCTGGCGCCGGGCATCCTGCTGACCAACGAGGGCGGCGAGGGGCACGCCGAGCAGGTCTACATGCGCGGCTTCGACGCGCGCGAAGGGCAGGACGTCGAGTTCACGGTGGGCGGGGTCCCCATCAACGAGAGCGGCAACCTGCACGGCAACGGCTACGCCGACACGCACTTCATCATCCCCGAGCTCATCGAGTCTCTGCGGGTGGTCGAGGGGCCGTTCGATCCGCGGCAGGGCAACTACGCGGTCGCCGGCAGCGCCGACTACGAGCTGGGGCTGGAGCAGCGCGGGCTCACCGCCAACTACACGTTCGGAAGCTGGGGGACCCAGCGGGTGCTGGCGCTGTGGGGACCTCCCGGCGAGAGCACGCACACGTTTGGTGGCGCCGAGATCTACAAGACCGACGGCTTCGGTCAGGACCGCGATGCCCAGCGCGGGACCGCAATGGGGCAGTACGAGGGGCGCTTCGGGGCCACCGGCTCGTGGCGGCTGACCGGGCAGGGTTACACCACGCACTTCCACTCGGCCGGCGTGATCCGCGAGGACGACTACCAGAGCGGGCGGATCGGCTTCTTCGACAGCTACGATCTCACCACCTACGCGCACGAGGCGGTTCGGCAGGGGGGCGACTCCTCGCGGTATTCGATCGCCGCCGACGTCGAGAGCCACCCAGGCGACTCGGTGCTGGCGATGCAGGTGTTCCTCATCAAGCGGGACATGCGCCTGCTCGAGAACTTCACCGGGTTCCTGCTGGACGTGCAGGAGCCGCTGCAGTCGGCGCACGACCAGCGCGGCGACATGCTGGATCTGAACGTCCACGAGTGGACCATCGGCACGCGCGGCTCGGCGCGCTGGCACACGCAGTTCCTGGGTCAGCGGCAAGAGCTGGAGCTGGGGTACTACGCCCGCGGCGATCAGACCGACGGCACCCAGCAGCGGCTGGAGGCGGCCACGGGCGTTCCGTACAAGACCGACACCGACCTGGATTCTCAGCTGGGCGACATCGGCGTCTGGGCCGATCTGAACCTGCGCCCGGTGGCCTGGCTGTCGCTGCGCGGCGGGGTGCGCGCCGACATCCTGACCTACGACGTGCTGAACAACTGCGCGGCCCAGTCGGTGAGCCACCCGTCGCCCACCAATCTGCCCATCGATCAGAGCTGCCTGACCCAGCAGGACTTCGGCCGGCCCCGGGAGGCGGATCAGGTGAGCTCGACTTCGGGCATCGCCACGCTGCCGCGCGCGTCGGCGATCGTGGGGCCGTTCCGCGGCTTCACGCTCTCGGGCAGCTACGGGCAGGGCGTGCGCTCCGTCGACCCGGTCTACATCAGCCAGGACGTCACCGCGCCGTTCGCGCACGTCACGGCGTACGAGGTGGGGGCGGCCTACACCCGGTCGATCCGCAGCTCGCTGCTGGTCGCGCGCACGGTCGTCTTTCAGACGGTGGTCGACAAGGACCTGATCTTCGACCAGACGGCCGGGCGCAACGTGATCGGCGCCGGCACCACGCGCAGCGGCTGGCTGGGGGCGATCCGCTGGACGGGGCCGTTCTTCGACGAGTCGGCCAACCTGACGCTGGTTCGCGCGACCTACAACGACACCGGCGAGGCGGTGGCCTACGTCCCCAGCGCCGTCCTGCGGTCGGACACGTCGCTGTTCCACTCGTTGCCCTGGACGCTGCGGGGCGCGCCGATCCGCGCGTCGCTGGGCGCCGGGATCACCTTTGTCGGCCCACGGCCGCTGCCGTACGGAGAAACCAGCGACGACATCTTCACCATCGACGCGTCGGCCAGCCTGGCCTGGACCAACTATCAGGTGCGGCTGCTGTCGACCAACCTGCTCGACTCCCAGTACCGGCTGGGCGAATACAACTACGCGTCCGACTTCCACAGCCAGCCCCAGCCGACGCTGGTTCCGGACCGGACGTTCACCGCGGGCGCCCCGCGCGGCGTCTTTCTCACGCTGAGCGCGACGTTCGGAGGCGCGTGATGCGGTTCATGGCATTCATCGCCGGCGTGACCGGTCTGGGGTTGATGGGCTGCGTGGGGAACACGGGCGGGCAGACATTCACCTTCCCGGTCGCGGCCGCCGGCCCCGCGGACGCCACGGGCGGCCCGCTGGCGTTCTCGAGCGACGGGTTCGACGTCACGCTCACCCAGGCCACGCTGCACGTCGGGGCCGTGTACTTGAACCAGGCGGCGCCCGTCTCGGGCGCGCAAGCGACCGAGTGCTACTTGACCGGGACCTACGTCGCTCAGGAGACGTCGCCCCTCGACGTGAACCTGCTCGACCCGACGCCGCAGGCCTTCCCGGCGACGGCGCTGGGCGTGACCCAGCCACCCGCGCTGGTCGAGCAAGTGTGGCTGACCGGCGGTGACATCAACGATCCCAGCGACACGACGCCGATCCTGACCATCGCCGGGACGGCCACCGGCGCGGGCGGCACGTTCCCGTTCGCCGGCGTCGTCACCATCGGCCCCAATCACGCGCCTTCCGGCGCCGTCACGGGAGGAGGTGATTCGATCTGCAAGCAGCGGATCGTGTCGCCGATCCGCCAGGCCATCATGATCGAGCAGACCGGGCTGCTGCTGTTGCGGATCGACCCGCGCCTGTTCTTCGTCGACGTCGACTTCAGTCAGCTGCCCATGGATTCGACCACCGGCGGCTTTGTGTTCAGCGACGACCCGAGCGCGCCGGGGTACGCCCCGACGGGGCAGAACCTGTACGGGAACCTGCGTTCGGTGGCGCCCTACGCGTTTTCTTGGGAGGACAGTCCATGAGGAGAGTGAGCGTAACGATCGGGTGCCTGGTCTGCGGGCTGGCGTCCTGCTCCAGCAAGCAGTCCCTGGTGGTGACCTGCGCCGGAGGCCAGGCCTGCGAGACCGCGCCGGCGCCCGAGGGGGGCGTTCCGGACGGCGGCGCCGCCCAGCTGGCGGCGTTCACGCCGCCGCCGAACGATCCGGGCGCCGGGGGCATTCTGTTCGCGGCGTCCGGCGAGGTCCTGGCGCTGACGGGCTACCCGTTTCCACCGACTGGCTCGGGCGCGGCGGCCTTCGTCGACGGATGGAGCGTTTCGTTCACGCGCCTCCTGGTGACGGTCGACAACCTGACGCTCTCGGACGGACCGAACGTTTCTCCGGGCGATCAGTCGTGCACGGAGCCGACCGTTGCCAAGGTGACCGGACCCTGGGCCATCGATCTCTCCCACAGCGACCCCAGCTATCTGCCCGGCAAGGGCGGTGCAGGGGAAGAAGCGGTGCCGATCGCGGCGCTCTCGCACCAGAACTATCCGGCCGGGAACAGCGCCGCGTTCGACACCAGCGGCACCACGCCGTACGCGTTCGGGTTCGACGTCGTCCCGGCGACGACCTCGGCGATGAACGTCAACATCGACTCTGCCGGCCTGGCCGACTACGGCCGGATGGTCAACGATGGGTGCACGGTGCTCTACGTGGGGACGGCCACCTTCAACGGCAGCAGCTGCACCTGCCCGACGGCCACCGACCCCAACCAGACGTGCGATCCAAATGTCTATGGACCGGGGCACGGCTGGCCTCAGCTGGGCGACACGGTGCCGTTCCGGCTCTGCTTCAAGTCGCCCACCAGCTACCTGAACTGCCAGAACCCGGACAACAGCGGCGAACCGCTGTCCGGTGAGGAGTCGCCCCGCGGCATTTACTTCCAGAGTCATGCCTATGTGATCGCGCAGGTGACCATCCACACCGACCACCCCTTTTGGGACAGCGTCCTGCACGACACCCCGGCGCACTTCGACCAGTTCGCTGCGCGCGTCGCCGGGATGGGTCCGGCCGGGACCGCGGTGACGTTTCCGGAGGTCGACCTCGAGACCGCCAAGGGCGTGGACTACACGCAGGTCACGGACGCGCTGGGGAACCACCTGAGCTGGCGCTACTGCACGACCCCGGACATCAGCGTCCATACCCAGTTCGTGGGGCCCATGGCGTTCGACGCCCAGAGCGTGCCGCACGCGCCGGGCGGAGACCCCTGCAGCGGGCTTCGCGATTACTACGACTTTTCGACCTACGACCAGAGCACGCAGGGACACCTCAACTCCGACGGACTCTGCTATGTGGTGCGACACTACCCCTCGCCGCAATAGGTGCCCATGAGCGCGATGCAATCGGTCAAGGATGTGCTGCTGGCGTCGGGCGCCGGGTGGGTGCTCTGGCTGCTGGGCCTGCTCTCGGTGTCCAGCCTGGCGCTGGCCGCCGAGCGCTGGCTGTACCTGCGCCGGCGGGGCGGCGACCTCGAGACGCTGGCGCGCGGGCTGGACGAGCG
>Ga0335083_10003889_pt1 | contig 19206 bp, 19 predicted proteins | sample Lox_Sample_42_FD_206716 | JGI IMG/M metagenome (GOLD analysis project Ga0335083, IMG submission 206716) | Soil microbial communities from Loxahatchee National Wildlife Refuge, Florida, United States - Lox_Sample_4.2 | ecosystem: Environmental > Terrestrial > Soil > Wetlands | place: USA...
GAACTTGACCATGGCGAACAGGTTGCATTCGTCGGTCACCGCGATGGCCGGCGCGGCCGCGGCCACCGCCGCCGACATCAGTTCATCGACGCGCACCACGCTGTCGACCAGTGAATACTCGGTATGCACCCGCAGGTGCACGAACTGCGGCGCGCTCATGGCTGCGGCAGGCCCAGCGCCGCGCGCACCGGCGCGAAGCTCATGCGGTGCTGGGGCGTGGGACCCAGGCGGGCCAGCAAGGTGAGGTGGGCCGGCGTGGCGTATCCCTTGTGCACGGCCAGCCCGTAACCCGGATAGGCGCGATCGAGCTCCACACACAGCGCATCGCGCGCCTCCTTGGCAAGGATGGAAGCCGCGCCGATCGCGGCGATCTCCATGTCGCCCTTCACCACGCTCTCCGCCCGGGTGCAGCAATCCGTGAGCGCCGGCAGCCGGTCGCCATCCACCTGTACCACATGCGGCTGCACGGCCAGGCCCAGCACGGCGCGGCGCATCGCCAGCAGCGTTGCGCCGAGGATGTTCAACGCGTCGATCTCCTCCACGTCCGCCCATGCCACCTGCCAGGCCAGCGCCCGTGCGCGGATACGCGGCGCCAGCACCGCGCGCCGTTCCGCAGTCAGCTGCTTCGAATCGCGCAGGCCCCTGATGGGCCGCGCCGGGTCGAGGATGACGGCGGCCGCATAGACCGGCCCGCACAGCGGGCCGCGTCCCACTTCATCCACACCGGCCACGTACTCCATCCTCATCCGCGCAGCATAGCGTCCGAGCGCTGCGCAACTCCAACCGTCACCGGCCGCTGCCCGGGACGGCCAGTCCGGCGAGCAGCTCCGCCGCCCGGGCAGCGGCATCGCGGCGCAGCTGCCCGTGAATGGCGCGGAAGCGCTCCTGCAGCCGCCGGCGCCGCGCCTCATCGCCGAGCAGCCCGTCCAGCGCCTGCGCCAGTGTGTCGGCCCGCGCGGCCTCCTGAAAGAACTCCGGCACCAGTTCTTCCCCGGCCAGCAGATTCGGCAGCGAAAAATGCCGCAACTTCACCAGGCCCAGATCGCGGACGATGAAGGCGGTGAGCGGTGCGAGCCGGTATGCCGCGACCATCGGCACGCCGTGCAGCAATCCCTGCAGCGTGGCGGTACCGGAGGCGATGAGCGCCACGTCCGCCGCCGCCAGCACCTCATCGGCCCGGCCATCGAACAGGCGGATGCCGGCCCCGGCTTCCCGCACCTGGGCCGCGAACAGCTCCCGGGTGCGGACCGATGCCAGCGGCGCGATGAACCGCAGCGCGCCACCGCGCCGCTGCTGCAACAGCACCGCGGCGCGCGCGAACTGTGCACCGAGCCGACCCACTTCCGCATCGCGGCTGCCGGGCAGCAGCGCCACCACGGTCGCCTCCGGCGGCAGCTCCAGCGCGGCGCGCGCCGCGGACCGCGCCGGCTCCAGCGGCACGCGGTCGGCCAGCGGATGCCCGATGAATTCCGCGCGCACGGGTTGGCCGGCATAGCAGGCAGGCTCGAAAGGCAGCAGGCACAGCACCACATCCACGGCGCGCGCGATGGATTTCACCCGCCCCCGGCGCCATGCCCAGACCTGCGGGCTCACGCATTGGGCGGTGGGGATGCCGCGCGCGCGCAGCGCGCGCGCAAGGCCGAGGTTGAAGGCAGGCGCATCGATGCCGACGAACAGGTCGATGTGCCGCGCGAGCAGCGCGCGCCGCAGCCGCGCGCGCAGCCGCAACAGGCGCGGCAGGTGGACCAGCGGTTCCACCAGGCCCATGACGGCCAGCTCGTGCGCATCGCCAAGCACCTCGCAACCGGCGACGCGCATGGCCTCACCCGCCAGGCCGACGAAACGCACGTCCGGCAAGCGCGCGCGCAGCGCCCCGATGAGGGCCGCGCCCAGCAGGTCGCCCGAGACCTCCCCGGCAACCAGCCCGATGCATAGCGGCCTGCCCGCCGGCATGTCCGCCGCGCCTATCGCGCCAGGCCGCGCGTGGAACCGCGCAGGAATTCCGCGAAAACACCCAGCACCTCGTGCCGGCGCGCCAGTTCCTCGATGCGCCGCGTGGCAACTTCCAGCTTCAGGTCGCTGCGGTACAGCAGCCGGTAGGCGTTGCGGATGGCGCGCAGCTGTGCCTCGTCGAAGCCACGGCGCTTGAGGCCTTCAATGTTGATCGAGCGCGGCTCGGCCGGATGCCCGGTGGCCAGCACATAGGGCGGAATGTCGCGGATCACCGAGGTGTTGTTGCCGATGAAGGCGTGCGCGCCGACACGGCAGAACTGGTGCGCACCGGAGTAGCCGGAGAATATCGCCCAGTCGCCCACCTCCACGTGGCCGGCCAGCTGCACGACATTCGAGAAGATGATGTGACTGCCCAGCACGCAGTCGTGCGCGACGTGCGAATAGGCCAGGATCAGGTTGTCGCTGCCGATGCGCGTCTCGCCGATGCCGGTGGCCGTGCCGCGATTGACGGTGACGTACTCGCGGAAGACGTTGCGGTCGCCGATCACCAGCCGCGTCGGCTCGCCGCGGTATTTCATGTCCTGCGGTGCCTCGCCCAGCGAGGCGAACTGGAACACGCTGTTGTCCGCGCCGAGCACCGTCGGACCGTTGATGACCACGTGCGGGCCGATGCGGCAGCCGGCACCGATGGTCACGTCCGGCCCGATGACCGTGAACGGGCCGACCTCGGCATCCGGCGCAACCTGCGCCCGCGGCGAGACGACGGCGCGCGGATCGATGCTCACGGGACGCGTTGCCCCTGAATCAAGACGGATCGACCGGCGTGGCGTTCTCGGCATCGGCGAACAGCATCATTTCCGCCTGCACGGCCTCCTCCGCGCCGACGTGCGCCGCGGTGGCCAGCTTCCAGATTCCCTTCATGTTGCGCACCACGCGCGCGGTGAGGATCAGCTGGTCGCCCGGCTCCACCGGCCGGCGGAAGCGGCAGCCGTCGATGCCGGCGAAATAGAAGCGCGTGTTCTCGTTCGGCACCCGCCGCAGGGTCGTGTAGGTGAGGATGCCGGCGGCCTGCGCCAGCGCTTCCAGGATCATCACGCCGGGCATCACGGGGCGGTGCGGAAAATGGCCGGTGAAGAACGGTTCATTGACGGTGACGTTCTTGACGGCGCGCAGGTGCTCGCCCGGCACGCACTCCAGCACGCGGTCCACCAGCAGGAACGGATAGCGGTGCGGCAGGTTGCGCAGGATCGCGTAGATGTCCATGAACGGTTTGTCAGTGCTCGTCATCGCTTTCTTCCTGTCCCGTGCGCGCCGCGGTCTTCGCCGCCGCCTCCAGCCTGCCCACCCGCGCCACCAGCTGCTCGAGCCGCTTGACACGGCCGGCGATGCGCCGCCAGACGCCCGCCGGCTCCACCGGCAGCGCGTTGGAATACATGCCGGGCGCGGTCAGCGAGTGCGTGACCTGGCCGAAACCGGTGATGACGATATCATCGCCGACGGTGAGCTGCCCACTGAAGCCGGCGCCGCCGCCGATCATGCAGCGGCGGCCGATGTGGGTGCTGCCGGCGATGGCCACGCAGGCGGCGATCGCGGTGTGCTCGCCGATGGTCACGTTGTGCGCCACCTGTATCAGGTTGTCGAGCCGCACGCCGTCACCGATCACGGTATCGTCCAGCGCGCCGCGGTCGATGGTGGTGTTGGCGCCCACCTGCACGTCATCGCCGATGCGTACCGTGCCCAGTTGCGGCACCTTGACCCATTCGGCTCCGTCGCGGGCATTGCCGAAGCCGTCCGCGCCGATCACGGCGCCGGCGTGCACCATGCAGCGCGCGCCGACGCGGCAACGCTCCAGCACGGTCACGCGCTCGGCCAGCGTGGTGTCGGCTCCGAGCGTGACGTCCTCGCCGACGATGGCATGCGCGCCGACGCGGCAGCGTTCCCCGATCACGGTCCCGGCACCGACCACTGCGAAAGGACCGATCTGCGCGCTTGCCGCCACCCGCGCCTGCGGATGCACCAGGGCCGACGGATGGATGCCGGCCTGCAGCGGAGACGGCGGATGCAGCACGGCGGCCAGGCGCGCGAACACCGCGTGGGGATTCGCATGGAGCAGTGCGGCGACGCCGACGGGGCAATCGGCAGCCTGCGCCGGCGGCAGGATGACGGCGCCGAGGCACGTATCGCGCAGTGCCGCACGCAGCGCCGGGTTGGCGAGAAAGCCGATCGCTTCCGGGCCGCCTGCGAGCGTTGCCACCGACTGCACGCGCCGCCGTGGATCTCCGCGCAGCGTGCAGCCGAAGCGCACCGCGATGTCACCCAGAGTGAGGCTGGCAGCGCGCTCCGGCATCGGCGGGCCGGCTGGCGGCCGTCAGGGCTTGGCGATGCCGGGCGGAGCCTTGCTGGCCGGCTTGCTGGCCGGAGCGGCGGCGGCCGGTGTCGCGGCGTCCGGCTTGCGATTCTGCATGGCCTGCAGGATCGAATTCGTCACGTCCAGCGCACCATTCGCATACAGCACGCCATCGGCGAGGATCAGGTCGTAGCCCTGCGCCTTGGCGAAGGCCGCCACCTCTTCAATCACCGCGCGCTGCAGCTTCTCCTGCTCCTCCTGCTGGCGCGAATTCAGGTCATCCTCGAACGCGGACTTCTGCATGTCCAGATCGCGATTGCCGTTGGTGATCTCCCTCTCCTTGGCGGCGCGCTGGATGTCCGTCATGGTGGGCTCGTCCTTGGTGAGCTGGTCCGCCTTTTTCTTCAGCTCGTCCTGCTGGCTCAGAAGGGCTTTCTGCCGCGGCCCGAACTCGGCGCTGAGTGCGTCGTGGGCCGCCTTGGCCTGCGGGGATTCCTGCGCCAGCCGGGGAATGCTCACCACGCCGATCTTCAATTCCGCGGACGCCTGCGCGGCGAATCCGGTCAACAGGGCGGCGGACAACAGGACGATGGCAGTGCGCTTCACGATCAACCTCTTCTGTTCGCGTGACTGGAAAACCCCGGCACCGGACGGCGCGGCGGCCATTCTACCGAAACCCCGCACGGACGCTGAAATACCTGGCGACCCTCAGGTTCATGACCGTCAACCGAACTGGCGCACGATGTCGTTGAACAGCGCGACGCCCATCATCAGCACCAGCAGGCCGATGCCGACCTGCTGGCCCACCAGTTGCGCCCGCTCGGACATGGGGCTGCCCTTGATCCATTCCACCAGCTGGTACACCACCTGCCCGCCGTCCAGGATGGGCACCGGCAGCAGGTTCAGGAAACCCAGCGACAGGCTGATCAGCACCAGGAAGGAGGCAAATGCAGCCACGCCGGACTCTGCCGAGTCGCCTGCGGCCTCGGCAATGCCCAGCGGACCGCTGAGGTTCTTCAGCGACACGTGGCCGATCAGCATGCGGCCGAACACCTTGGCCTGCAGCGCCGTCCAGTGCCAGGACTCGCTCGCCCCCATGGCCAGCGCGGACAGCGGGCCGAGATCGCGATGCCGCAGCATCGACGGCGGCAGGCGCGGGCTGATCGAGCTGATGCCCAGGTGCCCGGTGCGGCGACCGTTTTCCTGCTGCGCCGCCGGCGTCACTCGCACCTCGCGCTGCGTCCCCGCGCGGCGGATGGTCAGCAACAACTCCTGGCCGGGCGCGGTTGCGATTCGCTGGCCCAGGGCATTGAAATCCGCCACCGGCGCGCCGTTGACAGCCAGCACCACGTCGCCGGCAGCAAGGCCCGCGCGCGCGGCCGGACCACCCGCCGCGACGCCGCCGATCTGCGCCGGCACGGGCGGCGACCAGAAATCGAAGCCCAGCCCGTGCAGCAGGTTCTGCGGCTCGGTCAGCTTCAGCCGCTGCGCGGGATCGGGCACTTCGAGCACGGCCTCGTGCGTGCCGCCGTCCGCGCTGCGCAGCGTGAGCCGCGTGCGGCCCGCGCCGCTCATGCGGTCGAGCAGATCGAGCACCACATCCGACTGGCCGGCGGCCGCCTCGCCGTCCAGCGCCAGAATTTCATCGCCGGTGGCGATGCCGGCGCGCGCCGCCGGGGTGTCGGGAAGCACGGTGCCCACGACGGCGCGCACGTCGTTCACGCCGTTGCTCCAGAACAGCACGGCCAGCAGCAGCACGGCAAAGACGATGTTGCAGGCCGGCCCGGCCAGCAGCACCAGGATGCGCTGCCAGTGCGGGCGGCGGGTGAAGGCGCGGGGCAGCTCGCCCGCGTCCACGGGCCCTTCGCGCTCGTCGAGCAGCTTCACGTAACCGCCCAGGGGAATCATCGCCACCACGTATTCGGTACGGTCCGGGCCCGCGGTGCGCGACCACAGCGCCCTGCCGAAACCGACGGAGAAACGCAGCACCTTGAAACCGAGCCGCCGCGCCACCCAGTAGTGGCCGAACTCGTGCACCGTGACCAGCAGGCCCACGGCAAACAGGAAAGCCAGTAAATGCTGCCAGGAAAGGTTCACGCCGGGACGCTCCGTGCCGGCCGCGCGCGGGCGATCACCTCGCCGGCCAGGCGCCGGGCCTGCTGGTCGGCATCAAGAATGGCCGGCAGATCGGCCGCGCCGGCCCCGCCTTTCCAGATATTCATCACCTCTGCAATAACTCCTGGTATGCCGCCGAAGTTCAGGCGCCCCTCGAGGAATGCGGCCACGGCGTGCTCGTTCGCCGCGTTCAGCACGGCCGGCAGCTCGCGCCCGGCACGCGCGGCGTCGATGGCCAGCCCGAGACAGGGAAACCGCCGCGGGTCTGGCGCCTCGAAATCCAGCCGCGCCACCTGCAGCAGATCAAGGAATTGTACACCCGCGGGAAGGCGTTCCGGCCACGCCAGTGCCTGGGCGATGGGCGTGCGCATGTCGGGAGAACCCAGCTGCGCCAGCACCGACCCGTCAATGTATTCGACCAACGAATGCACCACGCTCTGCCTGTGCACCACCACTTCGATCTGCCCGGCAGGCATGCCGAACAGCAGGCCGGCCTCGATCAGCTCCAGCCCCTTGTTCATCAGCGTGGCCGAATCCACCGAGATCTTGCGCCCCATGCGCCAGGTCGGATGGGCGCAGGCCTGCTCCGGAGTGGCATCCTGCAGCGCGGCGGCTGACCAGTCCCTGAACGGGCCGCCGGAAGCGGTCAGCAGGATGCGCCGCACGCCGGGCGGCCGCGTGCCGAGAGCCACGCCGGGGGGCAGGCACTGGAAGATGGCATTGTGTTCGCTGTCGATGGGGATGATGGTGGCACCGGCGCCCGCGGCGGCGGCCAGCACCAGCGGGCCCGCCATCACCAGCGCTTCCTTGTTGGCAATGAGCAGGCGCTTGCCGGCGCCCGCGGCAGCCAGCGTGGAAGGCAATCCCGCCGCGCCCACGATGGCTGCCATCACGCAGGCCACCTGCGGCAGCACTGCAATCTGCTGCAGGGATTCGGGGCCCGTGAGCACGGCGGTGTCCAGCCCGGCCGCCGCCAGCTGCGCGGCCAGCCGTGAAGCCAGCGCGGGATCGGCGATGGCCACGCACTCCGGCCGGAATTCGCGCGCCTGCGCCGCCAGCAATTCCACATTGCGGCCCGCCGCCAGCGCCACCACGCGATACCGGTCGGCATGGCGCCGCAGCACATCCAGCGTGGAACGACCGATGCTGCCGGTGGAGCCCAGTACCGCCACTCCCGTCATGAGCGCAATCCCGGCAGCAGCGTGAGGCCGAGCATCAGCAGCGGCGCGGCCGCCAGCAGGCTGTCGAAGCGATCCAGCACGCCGCCATGACCGGGTATCAGGCTGCCGCTGTCCTTCACGCCGGCGTAGCGTTTGCACAGGCTCTCCGTGAGGTCTCCCACCACCGAGAACAGGCCGGCCACCAGCGTGACGCCGAGCAAGGGCACCGCCGGCAGCTGCCGCAGCCACGCCGTGACCACCGCCAGCAGCGCGCAGACCGCCAGGCCTCCCCACAGACCGGCCCAGGTCTTGCCAGGCGAAACCACGGGTGCAAGTTTGCGGTGCCCGAAAGCGCGGCCCGTGAAATACGCGCCGCTGTCGGCCAGCCACACGATCAGCAACGCGTACATGACCGCGTGCCCGCCATGCCTGAAGTCGATGCGCATGCGCGCCAGCGCCAGCCAGGCGAAGGAAAGCGCCAGCAGGCCGCTGCCGGCAACCACCAGCGGACCGATCCGGGACGGGTTTGCGAATACCCACACAAGCGCGAGGCACCACAGCGCGCAAGCCACCCACAACAGTACGCGCAAGCCCTCCGCAGAGGCCGAAATCCGCCACCACAGCACGCACAGCACTATGCCCGCGGCCATGAACGCCAGCCGCCGCGCCACGCCGGGGGGGACGAGAAAGCCGCTCCATTCCCAGGCCGCTGTGAGCAGCACCAGCGACAGTGCGGCCACCGACCAGGCGGGTGGCAGCCACAGCACCGCGGCCACCAGCAGCAATGCCACGAACAGCGCCGAAATGACGCGCTGGCGCATCACGCGGCGCCACCGGCCTGCGCCCCGGTCAGACCATAGCGGCGCTGCCGGGTGGTGAAGGAATCCACGGCCGCCGCGAAACCCTCGGCACCGAAATCCGGCCACAGCTGGTCGCAGAAATACAGTTCGGTGTAGGCCAGGTTCCACAGCAGGAAGTTGCTGATGCGCTTTTCGCCACCGGTGCGGATGAAGAGATCCGGATCAGGCAGCCCGCCGAGCTGCAGCTCGGCGGCGAAATTCTCGGCGGTGATGTCCGCGGGCCGCAGCGCCCCCTCCGCGCAGCGCGCAGCCAGCCGCCGCGCGGCGTTCACGATGTCCCAGCGGCCGCCGTAGCCCGCCGCGATCTGCAGGCGCAGCGCCGTGTTGCCGGCGGTGCGCTGTTCGGCGGCGGCCATGCGCGCCTGCAGGCGCACCGGAAACGCCAGCCGGTCGCCGACGAACGCCAGGCGCACGCCGTTGGCGTGCAGGTCACCGATTTCGCGGTCCAGTGATTCGATGAACAGGCCCAGCAGCGCGCCAACCTCCGCGCCCGGCCGTGCCCAGTTCTCGCTGCTGAAGGCGAACAGCGTCAGCGCGCCGATCTGCCGCCGCAGGCACTCGCGGATGCACACGCGCACCGGCTCGACACCCTCCCGGTGACCGGCGTGCCGCGGCAGCCCGCGCGCCTGCGCCCAGCGGCCGTTGCCATCCATGATGATTGCGATGTGACGCGGGGGCGCCATGTCCGGGGTTCGCTTCAGACCTGCAGGATTTCCTTTTCCTTCGCCCCCAGCAACTGGTCGATGTCGGCCACGGCCTTGTCGGTCAGCTTCTGGATCTCGTCGGCGCCGCGCCGCTCGTCGTCCTGCGAGATCAGCTTCTCCTTCAGCGCCTCTTTCACGTCCGCGATGGCGTCGCGGCGCACGTTGCGCACGCTGACGCGGGCGTTCTCCGCATCGGCGCGCACCACCTTCAGGATGTCGCGGCGGCGCTCCTCGGTCAGTGGCGGCAGCGGAATGCGGATCACCGTGCCGGCGGTGTTGGGCGTCAGGTGCAGGTCGGATTTGTGGATGGCCTTCTCGATCGGCCCGACCATGGTGCGGTCCCAGGGCGTCACCACCAGCGTGCGCCCCTCCTCCACCGAGATGTTGGCGAGCTGGTTCAGCGGCGTGTCGGAACCGTAGGCCTCGACCTTCAGCCCCTCGATCAGGCTCGGGTGCGCGCGCCCGGTACGCAGTTTGCGCAGGTCGGCCTGGAAGCTCTGGATGCATTTCTGCATGCGCTGGCTGGCTTCGGCCTTGATGTCGTTCAGCATGGCTTGTTTCCCTGTCAGTCCGTGGTGACCAGCGTACCGACATTCTCGCCGCGCACAACCCGCTGCAGGTCGCCGGGGTTGTTCAGGTTGAAGACGCGCAGCGGAATGCCGTTGTCGCGGCAGAGGACGATGGCCGTGGCGTCCATCACGCCGAGGCGATCATCCAGCACGCGATCGAAGGACAGCCGCTCGTAGCGCGTGGCGGCCGGGTTCTTCACCGGGTCGTCGGAATAGACGCCGTTGACCTTGGTCGCCTTCATCAGCAGCCCCGCGCCGATCTCGATGGCGCGCAGCGACGCCGCCGAGTCGGTGGTGAAGAACGGACTGCCGGTGCCGGCGGCGAAGATGACGATGCGGCCCTTTTCCAGGTGACGCACGGCGCGGCGGCGGATGTAGTCCTCGCACACCTCGTTGATGCGGATGGCGCTCATCACGCGCGCGTGGGCGCCGACGGATTCGATGGCATCCTGCATGGCCAGCGAATTCATCACCGTGGCGAGCATGCCCATCTGGTCGGCGGTGACGCGATCCATGCCGGCGCGCGCCAGGCCCGCGCCGCGGAAGATGTTGCCGCCGCCGAGGACCACGGCCACCTGCACACCTTCGCCCGCGACCTCCACCACCTCGCCGGCGACACGCTTCAGCATGGCCGGATCGATGCCGTAATCGGCCTCGCCCAGCAGCGCCTCGCCCGACAGCTTCACGAGTATGCGTTGGTAGGGTGTCACGCTCATGCTTCTGCTCCTTGCGGCCAAAAAAATCCCCGCCGGAGCGGGGACTTCTCTGACCATATGCTACTTGGGGTCCTTGTCCTTGTCCTCGTCCTTCTTGAGGCCCGCCTGGCTCATCACCTCGGCGACGAAGTCGTCCTGCTTCTTCTCGATGCCGGCGCCGACTTCCAGCCGCGCATAGCGCGCGACCTGCGCCTTCGCGCCGGCCAGCAGCTTCTCCACGGACAGCTTGTCGTCCTTCACGAACGGCTGGCCGAGCAGCGTGATCTCGGACAGCCACTTGTTCAGGCCGCCCTCGACGATCTTCACCAGGATGGCCTCGGGCTTGCCCCGGTTCTTCTCGTCGTTCTTGAGCATCTCGACGCGGATGCCGCGTTCCCTGGCCACGGCGTCGGCGGGCACGTCGGCGGCGGCCAGGTAGGCCGGGTTGCTGGCCGCGACGTGCATGGCCAGATCCTTCGCCAGCGTGGCGTCCCCGCCCTCGATGGCCACCAGCGCGCCAATGCGCGTGCCGTGCAGGTAGCTGCCCAGCAGGCCGGTGGTCTCGACGCGCTCGAAACGGCGCAGCGAGATGTTTTCGCCGATCTTGGCGATCAGCGCGCGGCGGCGCTCATCGACCGTTTCGCCGGAAGCCATGCGCAGCGCGGACAGCGCCTCGATGCCGGCGGGCCTGGCCTGCAGCGCCAGCTGCGCCACTTCCTGCGCGAACGCGGCGAAATCATCCCCGCGCGCCACGAAATCGGTCTCGCAGTTGATTTCCACCAGCACCGCGGCCTTGCCGTCGCTGCTGGCCGCGAGCGCGATCACGCCCTCGGCGGCCACGCGCGAAGCCTTCTTGTCGGCCTTGGCCAGCCCTTGCTTGCGCATCAGCTCGCCGGCCGCATCCAGGTCGCCGGCCGTTTCGACCAGCGCCTTCTTGCACTCCATCATGCCGGCACCGGTGCGCTCGCGCAGCTGCCGGACCAGGTCCGCGGTGATCCCCGTCATCCACGCGCTCCGCGACGGGCACCGCCGCTGCCGCCCGCAGGCGTGCGGCGGCGGGTGGTGGGAATCTGCTCCTTGCCGCCTTCCTTCACGCCGTCCACCGATGGCTCATCCAGGTCGGCGTCGGAAATCTCGGCGGGCGCATTGGCAGCCGCCTCGACCGCAGGAGCACGGCTGGGCTTGCGGCGCACCGTGGCCTGCGGCCGCGGGCGTGCCGAACGCCCGGCGCCCCGGCGGGGCGCACCCGATTCATCGAGCTCGACGAAGTCGTCTTCGCTGACCACCACCGCGGGCACTTCCGCCTTGCCCTCGATCACCGCATCGGCCACGGCCGCGGCATACAGGCCGATGGCCCGCATGGCGTCGTCATTGCCCGGCACCACGTAATCCACGCCCTCGGGCGAGCAGTTGGTGTCGACGATGGCGACCACCGGAATGCCCAGCTTGTTGGCTTCGTTCAGCGCGATGCGCTCGTGGCCCACGTCGATGATGAACAGCACGTCGGGCAGCGAGCCCATGTCCTTGATGCCGCCCAGGCTCTTCTCGAGCTTGGCCATCTCGCGGCGCAGCTGCAGGGCTTCCTTCTTGCCGCGCTTGTCGAGCGCGCCCGAGACCTGCAGCTCGGTGAGATCGGCCAGGCGCTTGATCGACTGGCGGATGGTCTTGAAGTTGGTGAGCATGCCGCCCGGCCAGCGCTGGTTCACGTAGGGCATGCCGCAGCGGGCGGCTTCCTTCGCGATGGCATCGCGCGCCGAGCGCTTGGTGCCGACGAACAGCAGCGTGCCGCCGTCGGCGATGACGCCTTTCGCGAAGGCGATCGCCTCCTGGAAGAGCGGCTGCGTCTTCTCCAGGTTGATGATGTGGATCCGGTTGCGTTCCCCGAAGATGTACTCGGCCATCCGGGGGTTCCAGAAGCGGGTCTGGTGTCCGAAATGGACGCCCGCCTCCAGCATCTGTCGCATGGACACGCTGGCCATTGCCTTAATTCCTCTCGCGTTCGGGTTGGGGACCTGGCGCGGATCCCTGGCGGCAATCCCGGATGCGGCCCCATCTGCCGATGAGCGCCGCCTTCCGGGACACCCGGCCGCCAGTGTCGATTCGCGCAGGGATTGGTTTGCCAAAAAAGGCCGCGCTTTATACCATGAACTTCCCGCCCGAACAACGCCTTGTGGCGTCGTGACGAGCCTCCCGGAAGCGCCATGCCGATCACCATCAAGTCCCCGGAAGAACAGGAGAAAATGCGCATCGCCGGCCGGCTCGCGGCCGACGTGCTGGACATGATCGAGCCGCACGTGCAGGCCGGGGTGACCACCGAGGAACTGGACCGCCTCTGCCACGACTACATCGTGCAGGTGCAGCACTCGATTCCGGCCAATGTCGGCTACCACGGCTTTCCCAAGACGCTGTGCACCTCGGTCAACCAGGTGGTCTGCCATGGCATTCCCAACGACAAGAAGCTCAAGAACGGCGACATCATCAACATCGACGTCACCGTGATCCGCGACGGCTTCCACGGCGACACCAGCCGCATGTACTGCGTGGGCAAGCCGCCGGTGCTGGCCGAGCGCCTGGTGCGCGTCACGCGCGCGGCCATGTGGGCCGGCATCGAACTGGTGCGTCCGGGCACGCGGCTGGGCGACATCGGGCACGCGATCCAGCAGCTGGCCGAGGCCGAGGGCTTCTCGGTGGTGCGCGAATACTGCGGGCACGGCATCGGCCGCGTCTACCACGAGGATCCGCAGGTGCTGCACTACGGCCAGGCCGGCACCGGCGTGTCGCTGCGCGAGGGCATGACCTTCACCATCGAGCCGATGGTGAACGCGGGCAAGCGCCACGTGCAGCTGCTGAAGGACGGCTGGACGGTGGTCACCAAGGATCACTCGCTGTCCGCGCAGTGGGAACACACCGTGCTGGTGACCGCCTCCGGCCACGAAGTGCTGACGCTGGGCGCCGCCGAGCGCGCCGCGCAGCCCGCGGAGTTGTTGCATGGCGCCCCGGCCTTCGGCGGCATGCGCCCGACAACCGTGGTGGCCTGATGGTCTCGATCCAGCAGGCCTCCCTGGAGGAAGACGACACCCTGATCGGCGTGGAAATGCCGATCTGGCCCTTCCTCGAGCGCGTCCCGCAGCAGCTCACCGAAGGCAGCTACTCGCGCGAGGTGTGCCGCGAGCTGATCCAGAGTTCCCAGGCGGAGCTGCGCGAGCGCTTCCTTGCCGAGGAAAATGTCGAGGTGCTGGTGCGCGCCCGCGCACTGTTCATCGACGCCCTGCTGCAGGCGATGTGGGGGCACCTGCTGCAGCCGGAGCTGGCGGCGAAACTGGCGCTGGCGGCCGTGGGCGGCTATGGCCGCGGCGAGCTGCATCCGCATTCGGACGTGGACATCCTCATCCTCACGCCGGCGCAGGCACCGCTGGCCGCCGGCGAACGCGCGCAGATCGAGCAGCTGATCACCTTCCTGTGGGACATCGGCCTCGAGGTCGGCCACAGCGTGCGCACCGCCGCCGAATGCGCCGAGGAGAGCGCCGCCGACGTCAGCGTGATGACCACGCTGCTCGAGGCGCGGCTGCTGGAGGGCAATGCCGCGCTGCTCGAGGACATGCGCGCCGCGCTCGCGCCCGACAAGGTGTGGCCCTCGGACCGCTTCTTCGAAGCCAAGCTCGAGGAGCAGCGCGAGCGCCACGCCAAGGCCAACGACACCGCCTACAGCCTCGAGCCCAACGTGAAGACCGGCCCGGGCGGCCTGCGCGATCTGCAGACCATCGGCTGGGTGGCCAAGCGCCATTTCGGCGCGCAGAGCCTGGATGAGCTGGTGGACAAGGGCTTCCTGACGCCCGCCGAGCTGCGCAAGCTGAAGGCCGCGCAGGCCTTCCTTTGGAAGGTGCGCTTCGGCCTGCACGTGCTCACCGGGCGGCACGAGGACCGCCTGCTCTTCGACCACCAGATCCGTCTCGCCAAGACCTTCGGCTACGAGGACGCGAGCTACACGCTGGCGGTCGAGCAGCTGATGCAGCGCTACTACCGCACCGTGCTCGACGTCAGCTTCCTTTCCGAGCTGCTGCTGCAGGCGTTCCGCGACGCCATCCTGCCGGGCGATCCGGCCCCGCAGACGCTCAACCAGCGCTTCCATATACGCAACGACTACCTGGAGATCACCGGGCCGGAGGTGTTTGCCCGCCATCCATCGGCGCTGCTGGAAATGTTCCTGCTGCTGCAGCAGAACCCGCAGCTGCACGGCGTGGGCGCCAGCACCATGCGCGCCGTGGCACGCAGCCTGTGGCTGATCGACGAGGAATTCCGCCAGAATCCGCGTCATCACCGCCTGTTCCTGGACATCCTGCGCGCGCCGGCCGGCGTCACGCACCAGCTGCGGCGGATGAACACCTACGGCGTGCTGGGCCGCTACATCCCCGCCTTCGGCCGCATCGTCGGCCGCATGCAGTACGACCTGTTCCATGCCTACACCGTGGACGCGCACACGCTGTTCGTGGTCAGCAATCTCCGGCGCCTGGCGCTGCCGAAGTACGACCACGAATTGCCGCAGCTCTCCAGCCTCATGCAGCAGCTCCCCCGGCAGGAGATCATCTACCTGGCCGCGCTGTTCCACGACATCGCCAAGGGGCGCGGCGGCGATCATTCCGAGCTGGGCTCGGTGGATGCCGAGGCGTTCTGCCTCGAACAGGGCCTCTCGCCCTACGATGCGCGGCTGGTGGCCTGGCTGGTGCGCCAGCACCTGAGCCTGTCGGTCACCGCGCAGAAGAAGGACATCGGCGATCCGGCGGTGGTCAACGAGTTCGCCAAGCTGGTGGGCGATGAGTCGCGCCTCGACTACCTGTACCTGCTCACCTGCGCCGACGTGCGCGGCACCAATCCCAAGCTGTGGAATTCCTGGAAGGCCTCGCTGTTCCACGACTTCTACGAAAGCGTGCGTGCCGCGCTGCGCCGCGGGCTGGAGAGCCCCATCGACGAGGAGCAGCTGATCAAGGAAAACCAGGAGGCCGCGCGCGCGCTGCTGGCGCCGCGCAACGTCGGGGCGGCCGAGGTCGCGCAGATCTGGGCGCCGCTGTCGCCCGGTTTCTTCCTGCGGCACTCGCCCGAGGAGATCGCCTGGTTCACCGGCCTGTGCGCGGCGCGCGAGGGCGGCGCCGGCGAACCGCTGGTGGCCGTGCAGTCGCACAGCCAGCGCGGCACCACCGCGGTGCTGATCTACGCGCCGCACCGCCGCCATGGCTTTGCGCGCGCCACCGCGGTGCTCGACCAGCAGGGCCTGACCATCGTCGATGCGCGCATCACGCCGGCCGCGAACGGGTTTTCGCTGGACATCTACCACGTGCTGGAAGACAACGGCGCGCCGATCACCGAATCCGAGCGCCTCGAGCACATGGAACAGTCGCTGTGGAACTCGCTGCACCGGCCGGAGGAATCCCCGATGGGCGTGTCGCGCCGCGCGCCGCGCCAGGTGCGCATGTTCAACACGCCGACCAGGGTCACCATCACGCGCGACCTGCGCAACAACCGCTCGGCGCTGGAGCTGGTGGCCGGCGACCGGCCGGGCCTGCTGTGCGACATCGGCAAGGTGCTGTGGGAAGAGCGCATCGACCTGCAGGGCGCGCGCATCAGCACCATCGGCGAGCGCGCCGAGGACGTCTTCTACATCACCGACATCGCGCAGCGACCGCTCGACGACGCGACGGCCGAGAAATTGAAGCACAAGCTCACCGCCGCGCTGACGCGCCAGGCCTGAAGCCCCGCGCGCATGAACCCCGGTTTCGAGCGGCTGTCCGCCTATCCTTTCGAGCGCCTCGCGGTCCTGAAACAGGATCTGGTGCCGCCCACCGGTCTGCCGCACATCCCGCTGTCGATCGGTGAACCGAAGCACCCGCCACCGCAGTTCGTGCTCGACGCGCTGCGCGCGCACCTGGCGGAACTGGGCAGCTATCCGGCCACGCGCGGGCTTGCGGGGTTGCGCGCCGCCGCCGCGCGCTGGGCCGAACGCCGTTTCACATTGCCGCCCGGCGGCGTGGACGAGCACAGCAACGTGCTGCCGGTGAACGGCACGCGCGAGGCGCTGTTCGCCTTCGTGCAGGCGGTGGTGGATGCGCGCCGCGGCACCGAACCGCCGCTGGTGGCGATGCCCAATCCCGGCTACCAGGTCTACGAGGGCGCGGCCCTGCTGGCCGGCGCCGAACCCTGCTACCTCAATACCACCGCGACCAACGGCTTCCTGCCCGAACTGGATGCGGTGCCGCCGGAGATCTGGCGCCGCTGCCAGCTGCTGTTCCTCTGTTCGCCCGGCAACCCCTGCGGCGCGGTGATGAGCCGGGATTACCTCGCGCATGCGCTGGAACTGGCCGAACGCTTCGATTTCGTGATCGCCTCCGACGAGTGCTACGCGGATCTCTTCGACGATGAGCAGGCGCCGCCGCCGTCCCTGCTCACCGCCGCTGTTGCCACGGGCAACCACGCTTTCCGCCGCTGCATGACCTTCCATTCGCTGTCCAAGCGTTCCAGCCTGCCGGGCCTGCGCTCGGGCTTCGTCGCGGGCGATGCCGCGCTGGTCAAGCCCTTCCTGCTGTACCGCACCTATCATGGCTGCGCGATGCCGCTGCCCACCCAGCACGCCAGCATCGCAGCCTGGAGCGAGGATCACCACGTGGCGACCAACCGCGCGCTGTACCGGCGCAAGTACGACCGCGTGCTGCCGGTGCTGCGACCGGTGGTCGACGCGGTGCGTCCTGCCGGCGGCTTCTACCTGTGGCTGGACGTGGGCGGCAACGACGAGGCCTTCACCGCCGACCTGTTCGCCGCCTGCAACGTCACCGTCGTGCCCGGCTCTTACCTGGCGCGCGCCACGCCGGCCGGCAATCCCGGCGCGGGCTTCGTGCGCATCTCGCTCGTTGCGCCGGAGGAGGATTGCGTGCAGGCTGCCGCACGCATCAGCCAATTCATCCAGTCACGGAAATCCGCCAGATCATGACCGACTCCCTGCGCCAGCTCATCGACGCCGCGTTCGAGCAACGCGCCATGCTCACGCCCTCGACCGTGGACCGCAGCCTGCGGCAGGGGCTGGACGACGCCATCGGGCTGCTGGACTCCGGGCAGGCACGCGTGGCCGAGAAACAGGGCGACGCCTGGGTGGTCAACGAGTGGCTGAAGAAAGCCGTGCTGCTGTACTTCCGCGCCAACGACAACCAGGCCATCGAGGCCGGCGCGCTGCGCTATTACGACAAGGTGCCGCTGAAATTCGCCGACCAGAGTGCGCCGCAGCTGCGCGCCGGCGGCGTGCGCGTGGTGCCGCCGGCGGTGGTGCGGCGCGGCGCCTACATCGCGCCGAACGTGGTGCTGATGCCCTCGTACGTGAACATCGGCGCCTGGGTCGACAGCGGTACCATGGTGGATACCTGGGCCACGGTGGGCTCCTGCGCGCAGATCGGCAAGAACGTGCACCTGTCCGGCGGCGTGGGCATCGGCGGCGTGCTGGAACCACTGCAGGCCGCACCCACCATCATCGAGGACGACTGCTTTGTCGGCGCGCGCTCGGAGATCGTCGAGGGCGTGGTGGTCGGTGCGGGCGCGGTGATCTCCATGGGGGTGTTCATCAGCCAGAGCACCCGCATCTACGATCGCACCAGCGGCGAAACCATCTACGGCCGCGTGCCGCCGGGCGCGGTGGTGGTACCGGGCACGCTGCCGTCGGCCGACGGCAGGTACGGCCTGTATGCCGCCATCATCGTGAAGCGCGTCGATGCGAAGACACGCGCCAAGACCACGATAAACGAGTTGTTGCGCGCGACGGACTGACGCGGCGGCCGGCGCCGCGTGCGGACCGGTCAGGCGTGCTGCACGCCCGCCCGTGCCGCGGTTTCGCTGACGATGCCGCGCACCTGCCGCGCCAGGTTGCGCGCGTGGTCGCCGATGCGCTCGAGCGACTTCAGCACGAAGGCTGCCTCCAGCGTCACGTCGAAATGGCGCGGCTCGTCGACGGCCCGCTGCAGCAGGCGCCGCAGGCCGTTGGCATACTCGGTATCCAGCTCCTCGTCGCGCGCGATCACCTGCGCGGCGGCGTCCGCGTCGATCCGGTCCAGGGATTCCAGCGACAGCCGCAGCAGGCTGACCGCGAGCCTGCCCAGGTGCCGCGCGTCGTGCGCCGTGGCGTGCCCGGGCCGGCCCGCGTGGCGCAGCACCGTCGCGGCGATCTTCTTGGCTTCATCGCCAGCCCGTTCCAGTTCCGCGATGCACTTGGACATGGCCGCGATCACCCGCAGGTCGCTGGCGACGGGCGCGCGCCGCGCGATCAGGCCAAACTGTTCCGCATCGATGGTCCGCTCGTAGGCATTGACGTCGCGCTCGTGCTCGACGACACCCGTGGCCAATTCCGGGCGCCATTCCGTGTACGCATCGGCCGCCTCGTGCACCTGCTTCAGCACCAGGCCGCCCATCTGCACCACGTGCAGGTGGAGCGAGGCCAGCTCGCCGTCGAAAGTCCGGCTGGTGTGGCCTTCGATCACCGGTGGTTCTTCGTGCATCGGTTTGCCCCCCGCGATCCGGGTTTCAGCCGAAACGGCCCGTGATGTAGTCCTCGGTCAGCTTGTGCCGGGGATTGGTGAAGACGCGGTCGGTTTCACCGACCTCGACCAGGTGCCCGAGGTGGAAGTACGCGGTGCGCTGCGACACCCGCGCCGCCTGCTGCATGGAGTGTGTCACGATGACGATGGAGTAGCTCTGCCGCAGCTCGTCGATCAGGTCCTCGACCTTGGCGGTGGCGATGGGATCCAGCGCCGAGCAGGGCTCGTCCATCAGGATC
>Ga0335083_10003890_pt1 | contig 19201 bp, 17 predicted proteins | sample Lox_Sample_42_FD_206716 | JGI IMG/M metagenome (GOLD analysis project Ga0335083, IMG submission 206716) | Soil microbial communities from Loxahatchee National Wildlife Refuge, Florida, United States - Lox_Sample_4.2 | ecosystem: Environmental > Terrestrial > Soil > Wetlands | place: USA...
CTTCAGGCCGGGAATATGCGCCAGCGCCAGTTCGACGCGCGCCGGGCCTTCGTCTTCCTGCAGCGAGCAGACGGCATAGAGCAGCGTGCCGCCCGGCTTCAGCAGCCGGCTCGCCTGCACGAGCAGGCGATCCTGAGTGAGGTTGAGGCGGGCGACATCGTCCTCGTCCTTCAGCCAGGCGATGTCGGGATGGCGGCGCAAGGTGCCGGTGCCGGAGCAGGGCGCGTCGAGCAGGATCGCGTCGAACGTCTCCGTCGGCATCCACTTGCCGGCGTCCGCTGTGACCAGCTCGGCCGTGAGGCCAGCGCGCGCGAGGTTCTCGCCGAGCCGCGTCATGCGGCGGGCCGAGATGTCGACGGCGGCGACGTGGGCGCCGGCGGCCGCGAGCTGCAGGGTCTTGCCGCCCGGCGCGGCGCAGAGATCGGCGACGCGCTTGCCCGCGATGTCGCCCAGCAGGCGGACGGGCAGCGCGGCCGCCGCGTCCTGCACCCACCACGCGCCCTCGGCGAAGCCCGGCAGCTCGGTGATGGCGCCCCCGGCGGCGCGGCGGATGGTGCCGGTCGGCAGGAGCTCGCCCTCGAGGCGGCCGGCCCAGAATTCGGCGTTCGACCGGGGCGTGAGATCGAGCGGCGCCTCTATGAGATGCGCCGCCGCGATGGCGCGCGTCGTCGCCTCGCCGTAGGACGCCGTCCAGCTGTCCCACAGCCATTGCGGCGTGTTGAGCCGGGCGGGATCGCGGTCGCCCAGCAGCGTCACGCCTTCGCGCGCCACGCGACGCAAGACTGCGTTGGCCAGGCCCTTGAGATGCGGCAGCCGCGAGTCTTCGACGAGCCGCACGGAAGTATCGACGGCGGCGTGCGCCGGCGTCCCGAGGAAGAGCAGCTGCGCGGCGCCCAGGCGCAGGATCTGAAGGCCCGCGAGATTGGCTCCTTCAAGCGGCCGCTCGATCATCCGGCCGAGCACGGCGTCGATCTCGCCCAGGCGCCGCAAGGTCGTCGCGAGCAGCAGGCGCACGAAGGCGCGATCGCGCGGATCGAGCGCGGGGAAGCCGCGATGCTGCGCCAGCGCGTCGTCGAGCGGCTGGCCCTTGTCGAGGCAGGCCAGCAGGACGTCGAAGGCGACCCTTCGCGAGGCAGGCGAATCTTCCATTTCGCGACAGGCTATAAACCCGGTATGTTTTGGCCGCAAACAATCGGGAGGAAACGGCCATGAAGAAGCTCGCATTGGCCCTGGTACTGAGCCTGCTGAGTTCGGCCGCGGGGGCGCAGGAAAAGACGGTCGATCTCAAGATCTCGATCTGGCTGCCGCCCGCCCATCCACTGGTTCCGGCGACCAAGGCCTGGGCCGACGACATCACCAAGGAGTCCGGCGGCACCATCAAGACCGCGATCTTCCCGTCCGAGCAGCTCGGCAAGGCCTTCGATCACTACGACATGGCGCGCGACGGCATCGCCGACATGACCTACGTCAATCCCGGCTATCAGCCCGGCCGCTTCCCGGTGATTGCGCTGGGCCAGATCCCCTTCACCTTCGCCGACGGCAACAAGGGCACGGCGGCGCTCGATGCCTGGTATCGCAAGCACGCGGCGCAGGAGATGAAGGACACGCATTTCTGCTTCGCCTTCATCCACGATCCCGGCGCCTATCACGGCCGCAAGAAGGTCGTCGCGCCGGAAGACCTCAAGGGCATGAAGATCCGCCCCGCCCAGAGCACGATCGCCCAGATGGTGACCATGCTGGGCGGCACCAACGTGCAGGCCTCGGCGCCCGAGGCGCGCGACGTGCTGGAGCGCGGCGTGGCCGACGGCATCTTCTTTCCGTGGGGCTCGATGTTCCTGTTCGGCCTCGACAAGGTGACGAAGTACTCGATGGACGTGCCGCTCTACTCGACCGTGTTCACCTACTCGATGAACAAGGCCAAGTACGATGCCATGTCGCCGGCGCAGAAGAAGGTGATCGACGATCACTGCACCGGCGAATGGGCGGTGAAGATCTCGACGCCCTGGACGGCCTTCGAGGCGGCCGGCCGCGACAAGATGCGGGCGGTCTCGGGTCACGAGGTCTACACGCTCACGCCCGACCAGGTGAAGGCGTGGAAGACCGCGGCCGGGCCGCTGCACAAGCAGTGGGCGGACGCGGTGACGAAGGCTGGCGGCGACCCCGAGGCGCTCTACAAGGAGTTCCAGGCCGACCTCGCGAAGGCGGGTGCCGGCTTCTGACGTCCTGCCTCGGCAGGGAGAGACGGCGTGAAGCGTAGCGTCATGGACCGCATCATCGACACGATCGAGGCGATCGCCGCCTTGTTCGTCGGGCTGGTGGCGGCCGACATCTTCCTCTCCGTGCTGCTGCGCCGTTTCTTCAGCGTGCAGATCCCCGACAGCTACGACTTCGGCCGCATGCTGCTCGGCATCCTGATCTTCTGGGGCATCGCCGCGACCTCCTATCGCGGCGGCCACATCACGGTCGATCTCGTCTGGGCGCAGGTCACGCCGCGCTGGAAGCGGGCGATCGACGTCTTTGCGACGCTCGTCCTGCTGTTCGTGGTCACGGTGCAGACCTATACGCTGCTCGACAAGGTGACGGCGACCTACCACGACCATGTGCTGACCTACGATCTCGGCCTGCCGACCTGGCCGTTCTTCGCCGTGGCCTGGGTGGGCGACGTCTCGGCGGTTGTCCTGATCGCGATCCGCACGTATCGCCTGGTCTTCCATCCCGAGGACATCCACGACGCGCGGCCCGTTTCCGAATGAGGACCTCGGAATGAGCCCCGATACCGTCGCCATCCTGGGCTTCGTGGTCCTGTTCGCGCTGATGCTGCTGCGCGTGCCTGTCGGCATGGCGATGGGGCTGGTGGGGGTGAGCGGCTACGCCTATCTCACCGGCAGCGGGCCGGCGCTGAAGCTGATCGGGCAGACCTCGATGCGCACGGTCACCGACTACCAGTTCGGCGTCATCCCGATGTTCCTGCTGATGGGCGCTTTCGTGTCGACCTCGGGCGTGAGCCGCGAGCTGTTCCGTGCCGCCAACACTTTCGTCGGCCACCTGCGCGGCGGGCTGGGCCTCGCGACCATCGTCTCGTGCGGCGGGTTCGCGGCGATCTCGGGCTCCTCGGTGGCGACGGCCGCGACCTTCTCGACGGTCGCCTATCCCGAGATGCGCCGCTACGGCTACCCGCAGAGCTTCGCGACCGGCGTGATTGCGGCCGGCGGAACCCTCGGCGCCATGCTGCCGCCCTCGACCGTGCTCGCCGTCTATGGGCTGATCACCCAGCAGGACATCGGCAAGCTCTTCATGGCGGGCATCGTGCCGGGCCTGTTCGCCATGTTCATGTACATGCTCACGGTGACGGCGATCACGCGGCTGAAGCCCGATCTCCTGCCGACCGCGCCCAGGTCGTCGTGGCGGGAGCGCCTGTCGGGCCTGCGCGACGTCTGGGCGCCGCTGGTGCTGTTCCTGTTCGTGATCGGCGGTCTCTACGGCGGTGTCTTCACACCGACCGAAGCGGGCGGTGTGGGGGCGCCGGGCGCGTTCATCCTGGGCGTGCTGCGCGGGCGCCTCGGCCGGGCCGAGATCCGCGCCTCGCTCTTGCAGGCCACGCGAACGGCGGCGGCGGTCTTCACCGTGCTGATCGGCGCCCTGCTGTTCGGCTATTTCCTCACCATCACCCAGGTGCCGCAGACCGTGACCGAGTTCCTGACCGGGCTCGGCATCGGCCGCTACGGCGTGCTGGCCCTGATCATGCTCATGTACCTGGTGCTGGGCTGCCTGATGGACGCCATGGCCATGATCATCCTGACCGTGCCGATCATCTTCCCGGTGGTGACCCAGCTCGGCTTCGATCCCGTGTGGTTCGGCGTCATCATCGTCATGACCGTGGAGCTGGGGCTGATCCACCCGCCGGTCGGAATGAACGTCTTCGTGATCAAGAGCGTCGTGCAGGACGTCACGTTTTCGTCGATTTTCAAGGGTGTTCTCCCCTTCATCGCGACCGACATCCTGAGACTTGTTATCCTGATTTCCTTCCCCGCCATCGCGCTCTGGCTGCCCAGCCGCATGTGAGGGGGAGGGTTCCGCTGAAAGGACTTCCCCCTCCATGAAAAAAGTAGGTTCATTCATCGCCGACTGGTGGCGGCTGGTCATCCCGTACTTCAAGTCGGAGGATCGGCGCTACGCCATTCCGCTCCTGCTGGCGGCGATTGCACTGACGTTCGCGGCGGTGGGCGTCGAGAAGCTGTTCAACGATTGGAACCTGCGCTTCTACAATTCGCTGCAGGACAAGAATGAGCCCGTCTTCTGGCACGAGGCCATCGTCTTCTCCTGGCTGGCGGCACTCTACATCCTCGTCTATGTCTTGCGCGCGGTCGCGAGCCCTTATCTGCGGCTGCGCTGGCGGCGCTGGCTGACGCGGCGCTATCTGGCGCACTGGCTCGACGGCCGCGGCTACTACCGAATCGAGCTGCAACGCTCGGTCGACAACGCCGACCAGCGCATCGCCGAGGACCTGGAGTTCCTGGGCCTGTACACCATGCAGCTTCTGCTGGGATTGCTCGGGGCGATCGCCACGCTCGCCACCTTTCTCACGATCCTGTGGCAGCTTTCGGGGCCGCTGTCTTTGGCGTTCATTGGCATCAATGCCACCATCCCCGGCTACATGGCATGGGTTGCGCTGGTGTATGCCGTCGTCGGCAGCGGCCTCGCCCACCTGGTCGGCCGGCGACTGATTCCACTCAACTTCATGAAGCAGCGCTACGAGGCGAACTTTCGGTTCGCATTGGTGCGCGTGCGCGAGAATGCCGAGGGGATCGCGCTCTATCGTGGAGAACAGGAAGAGGCCGCGGCGTTGAATGCCCGCTTCACCGACGTCTTCAACAACGGATGGCGTGTGCTCTTCACCCAGGTCCAACTGGCCTTCTATCAATCGGGCTATGCCCAGGCCGCCATCATCTTTCCAATGCTCGTGACCGCGCCTGGCTACTTTGCCGGACTCTACAAGCTCGGCCTTATGATGCAGACCGTTTCCGCCTTCGGCCAAGTCCAGGGCGCATTGTCGTATTTCATCGATAACTACACGACCTTGGCCGAGTTGCGGGCTGTCATCGATCGTCTGAAAGGCCTGCAGGCTGCGACTGAAGACAAGCCTGTCACCGTCATCGATGTCGAAGCCCGGTCCGGCCGTCCCGACCTGGCGACGGACGATCTCACCCTGTCGCTGCCCAATGGGCAGCTGTTGCTGCAGGACCTGCGGCTCTCGCTTCAGCCTGGCCAGTCGACCCTGGTCTGGGGCCCGAGCGGAACTGGAAAGAGCACGCTGTTCCGCGCTCTCGCCGGCATCTGGCCCTTTGGCCGCGGACGGGTGCGGGTGCCGGCGGGCGCGCGCGTGCTCTTCCTGCCGCAGAAGCCGTATATTCCCATCGGAAGCCTGCGCGATGCCATCAAGTATCCGGACGAGCAATCCAACGCGAGCGACGGCGAGATCGTGGCGGCGCTGCAGGCGGCGGGGCTTGGCCATCTCACGGGTCGTCTGGATGAGACACAGCACTGGAGCTACATCCTGTCCGGCGGCGAGCAGCAGCGGCTCGCGATCGCGCGTGCGCTGGTCTACAAGCCCGACTGGCTGTTCCTCGACGAGGCAACGGCCGCGCTCGACGAGCCTGCGGAAGCGGCGGTCTATCGCGAGCTGAAGCAGCGTCTGCCGGGCACGACTCTGGTCTCGATCGGCCATTCGCCCGCGCTGAAGCAGTGGCATGACCGCGTGATCGAGCTGCAGCGCGCGCCGAACGAAGTCGGTAGGATCGTCGAAGCGGCAGCCGCCTGACGGAGGAAAGTCCAATGACCGCCACCAGCCACCACGCCCCCGAGTTCCGCCATCCCGACGAGATGGACTGGGAGATGGGGCGCTTCAGGAACGTCACCAAGTTCCTGTTCCATCCGACGCCCGAGCGGCCGAACGTGCCGAACGCGGGCTTCCTGCGCTACGAGCCGGGCGCGGGCTTCCCCTTGCACAAGCACGACTTCGCGCAGGTCTGGTACATCATCGAGGGCACGTTCCTGATGGGCGGCAGGAGCTACGGTCCGGGCACGGTCGCCTACATGGAGGATCCGCATTTCGAGCACGAGATGCGGACCGAGACGGGCGGTACGGTGCTGTTCGTGCAGTATCCCGGGACGACGACCGGCGCGCGGCCGATCTACGACGGGCGCATGAACCTCAAGACCGCGCCGGCTCCGGCGCAGCTCGACCTCGAGCACTGACCTCAGGAAAAGGCGACGAAGGCGAGACAGCCGGCGAGGATCACCACGCCGACCCAGAGGAAGGCCACGACATGGCCGGCATGACGGCCGTTGTCGCGCAGCACCGCCCAGGTGCCGCCGAACAGGCCGGCAAAGAAGCCGAGACCCGCGCCTATCTTGCCGCCTGCGGCGGCGGCTCCCCAGATCAGCGCGAAGACCTGCGCGCCGCCCATGGCAAACAGCGCCACGCCGATCACGGCGCCGCCCAAGCCGCCCAGAAGGCCGAAGAGCAGGCGGATCACGTCAGGCGTATTCCCAGAACCAGGCGCCCAAAGCGATCAGGAGGACGATGAAGCCGCCGATCCAGGCCAGCGATTGGCCGAGCGGCGGCGCGCCTTTGCGGATGACCAGCCAGAAGCCGAGGATGGCGCCGATGATTGCGCCGAGCGGCATGCCGAGGCTGAAGCCGCCCATGGCGGCGGCGCCTTCGAAGTTTCCCCAGAGGGCGGTGAAGAGCGCGGCGAGCCCGAAACCCAGCCCCGCCCCGCCGGCGATCGCGCCGACCAGGGCCGCGAGCAGAGCGAGGACCACCCTCATCGCAGGCTGGCGTTGATCCGCTCGAGTGCCGAGGTGCCGGGGCAGAGGTCGGCGGTCTGCAGCGTGTTGAGCGGCGCCTCGACCGTGTTGAGATGGTGGTGCAGATCCTTCGGCGACGGATCGACATAGAGCAGGCCGGTCACGACCTCGCCCGCCTGCATGCCTTCCTGCACGCGCTTCATGGCCGCGACCTTGTCCGAAGGATCGTACTCCTCGCCGAGCTTGCGGAGCCGCAGCCACGAGCCGTCATGCTGCTGCACGCTGGTCGCGGTGCCGGGTTCGTAGGCCGTCGTGATCTCCTCGCGGCCCTCGATGAAGTCGATGCGGTTCAGCGCCTCGTTGTGATGGCGCACATAGTCGTAGCTCTTGGTCGAGCCGTCGTGGTTGTTGAAGGCGACGCACGGGCTGATGACGTCGAGGAAGGCCGCGCCGCGATGGCTCATCGCCGCCTTGATGAGCGGCACGAGCTGGTGCTTGTCGCCGGAGAACGAGCGGCCGACGAAGGTGGCGCCCATCAGGATGGCGAGCGACACCATGTCGATCGACTCCTCGGGGTTGCTGACGCCCTTCTTGCTGATCGAGCCCTTGTCGGCGGTCGCCGAGAACTGGCCCTTGGTCAGGCCGTACACGCCGTTGTTCATGACGATGTAGGTCATGTTCACGCCGCGCCGCATGATGTGGGCGAACTGGCCGAGGCCGATGGATGCGGAGTCGCCGTCGCCCGACACGCCCATGTAGATCAGGTCGCGGTTGGCGAGGTTGGCACCGGTCATCACCGACGGCATGCGGCCATGCACGGTGTTGAAGCCGTGGGAGGCGCCCACGAAGTAGGTCGGCGCCTTGGACGAGCAGCCGATGCCCGAGAGCTTGGCCACCTGATGCGGCAGGATGTCCAATTCGTAGCAGGCTTGAATTATGGCGGCGCTGATCGAATCGTGGCCGCAGCCGGCGCACAGCGTCGAGACCGCGCCCTCGTAGTCGCGGCGCGTGAAGCCGGCCTTGTTCTTGACCAGCGATGGGTGGTGGAGCTTGGGCTTGGCGATGTACGTCATGACGCGGCCTTCTCGAACGGAACGACCTTCATCTGGTCGAGCTTCTTGGCGATGTCGCCCGCGATGAAGCGGGCGGTGATGGGCGTGCCGTCATAGTGCAGGACGGGCACGAGCTTGCGGGCGTCGAGCGTGAAGTCGGCCATCAGCATGGTGCGCAGCTGGGCGTCGCGGTTCTGCTCGACGATGAACACCTTGTCGTGCTCGTGGATGAAGTCCTCGACCGCCTGGCTGAAGGGGAAGGACCGCACGCGCAGGGCGTTCACATGATTGCCGTCGGCCTCGAGATGATCCAGCGCCTCGGCCATCGCCGGGCTGGTCGAGCCGAAATAGATCACGCCGTACTTGGTGGGCTTCGGCGCGGAATAGCGCAGCGGCTGCGGCGCGATCCTGGCCGCGGTCACGAACTTCTTCTGCAGCCGCTCCATGTTGCGCACATAGACCGGGCCTTCCTCGGAATAGCGTGCGTACTCGTCCTTCGTGGTGCCGCGCGTGAAATAGGAGCCCTTGGTCGGGTGCGTGCCGGGATAGGTGCGGAAGGGAATGCCGTCGCCGTCGACATCGAGGTAGCGGCCGAAATTCTTGCCGGCATCGAGCTCGGCGGCCGTCATGACCTTGCCGCGGTCCAGATTGCGCTTTTCGTCCCACTCGAAGGGCTGGCACAGGCGATGGTTCATGCCGATGTCGAGATCGGTCATGACGAACACCGGCGTCTGCAGCCGGTCCGCGAGGTCGAGCGCCGCCGCCGTGAAGTCGAAGCACTCCTTCGGATCCTCGGGGAATAGCAGCACATGCTTGGTGTCGCCGTTGGAGGCGTAGGCGCAGGAGAGCAGATCCGACTGCTGGGTGCGCGTCGGCATGCCGGTCGAGGGACCGCCGCGCTGCACGTTCACGATCACCGCCGGGACCTCGGCGAAGGAGGCGAGGCCGATGAACTCGGTCATCAGCGAGATGCCCGGGCCCGAGGTGCTGGTGAAGGCGCGCGCGCCGTTCCAGCCGGCGCCGATCACCATGCCGATCGAGGCGAGCTCGTCCTCCGCCTGCACGATGGCGTACTTGGCCTTGCCCGTCTCCTTGTCGTGGCGCAGCCGCTTGCAGTGCGACGCAAAGGCCTCGGCGAGCGAGGAGGAGGGCGTGATGGGATACCAGGCGCAGACCGTGGCGCCGCCGTAGACCGCGCCCAGGGCCGCGGCATTGTTGCCTTCGACGAAGATGCGGTTGCCGACGTTGTTGGACGCCCGCACCTTGAGCTTCACGATGCCGGCGTCGATATGCTGCTTGACCCAATCGCGGCCGAGATTCATCGCCTTGACGTTGGAGTCGATCAGCTTTTCCTTGCCCTTGAACTGCTCGGCGAACAGCCCCTGGATCTTCGCCGGATCGATGTCGAGCAGCACGGAGAGCGCGCCGACATAGATGATGTTCTTGAACAATTGACGCTGACGCGCGTCGGTGTAGGTCGCGTTGGTGATGGCCGTGAGCGGCACGCCGATGACGTTGATGTCCTCGCGGAAGGCCGAGGAGGGCATGGGCTTGGTCGAATCGTAGAAGAGATAGCCGCCCGGCTCGATCTCCTTCACGTCCTGCGCCCAGGTCTGCGGGTTCATCGCGACCATCATGTCGACGCCGCCGCGGCGGCCGAGATAGCCCTTCTCGGTGACGCGGACCTCGTACCAGGTCGGCAGGCCCTGGATGTTCGAGGGGAAGATGTTGCGCGGGCTGACGGGCACGCCCATGCGCAGGATCGAGCGGGCAAACAGTTCGTTGGCGGAGGCCGATCCGGAGCCGTTGACGTTCGCGAACTTGACGACGAAATCGTTAACGGCAGCTATTGCTTGCGGCATGCGTGCTCCGCGTGAGTCATTTCCATGTAGTACTTGCGCATGTCCCACGCGCCGGTCGGGCAGCGCTCGGCGCACAGGCCGCAGTGCAGGCAGACGTCCTCGTCCTTCACCATCACGCGGCCGGTCTTGAGGTCGTTGCCGATGTAGAGGTCCTGCGTCGGGTTCATCGCCGGCGCGGTGAGCCGCGCGCGCAGATCCTTCTCCTCGCCGTTGTCGGTGAAGGAGATGCAGTCCATCGGGCAGATGTCGACGCAGGCATCGCACTCGATGCAGAGCTTGCCGGTGAACACCGTCTGCACGTCGCAGTTCAGGCAGCGCTCGGCTTCCTTGAAGGCGAGCGCGGGATCGAAGCCCAGCTCGACCTCGGCCATGATGTCCTTGAGCGCCTCTTCCTTCTTGCGATGAGGCACCTTGAAGCGATGGTCGATGGTGGGCGCGTTGTCGTAGCTCCACTCGTGGATGCCCATCTTCTGGCTGACGATGTTGACGCCGGGAGCGGGGCGGTCCTCGACATCCTCGCCGATCAGCATCTTGTGGATGGAGATCGCCGCATCGTGGCCGTGCGCGGCGGCCCAGATGATGTTCTTCGGGCCGAAGGCCGCGTCGCCGCCGAAGAACACCTTCTTGTTGGTGCTCTGCAGCGACTTCTCGCCGATCTTGGGCAGGCCCCACTTGTCGAACTCGATGCCCGCGTCCGTCTCGATCCACGGGAAGGCGTTCTCCTGGCCGATCGCGACCAGCACATCGTCGCATTCGTGGAACTGGTCGGGCTTGCCCGAGGCCACCAGCGAGCGGCGGCCCTTGTCGTCGTACTTGGCGACGACTTCCTCGAACAGCACGCCCTTGATCTTGCCGTTCTCGTGGCGAACTTCCTTCGGCACGAGCATGTTCAGGATGGGGATGTCCTCGCCCATCGCGTCTTCCTTCTCCCAGGGAGACGCCTTCATCTCCTCGAAGCCGGAACGCACGATCACCTTCACGTCCTCGCCGCCGAGGCGACGGGCGGTGCGGCAGCAGTCCATCGCGGTGTTGCCGCCGCCCAGCACGATCACCCGCTTGCCGATCTTGTTGATATGGCCGAACGAGACGCTCGACAGCCAGTCGAGGCCGATATGGATGTTGGCCGCGGCTTCCTTGCGACCGGGCACGTCGAGGTCGCGGCCGCGCGGCGCACCGGAGCCCACGAACACCGCGTCATAGCCCTCGGCCAGCACCGCCTTCATCGAGTCGATCTTCTTGTGGCGGAACTCGATGTTGCCGATGCCGGTGATGAAGCCCACTTCCTCGTCGATCACCGACTCAGGCAGGCGGAAATGCGGGATCTGCGTGCGGATGAAGCCGCCGAGCTTGGGATCCTGGTCGTAGATCACGATCTCGTAGCCCAGCACCGCGAGATCGCGCGCGACAGTGAGCGAGGCGGGACCGCCGCCCACGCAGGCGATCTTCTTGCCGTTCTTCTGCGGCGCCTTGGGCATCTTGGCGCCAATATCCTCGTCCTTGTAGTCGGCGGCGACGCGCTTGAGGCGGCAGATCGCGACCGGCTCCTTCTTGCCCTTCACCAGGGTCTCGTCCTCGACGCGGCTGCGCCGGCAGGCGGGCTCGCAGGGGCGGTCGCAGGTGCGGCCCAGGATTCCCGGGAAGACGTTCGACTTCCAATTGATCATGTAGGCGTCGGAGTAGTGCCCATGCGCGATCAACCGGATGTATTCCGGGACCGGTGTATGCGCTGGACAGGCCCACTGGCAGTCGACGACCTTGTGGAAGTAATCGGGATTGGCGATGTCAGTCGGCTTCAAAACGCACTCCGGGCTGCGCGCGGCAGCGGCCGATCTCTAGGGGTAAATGACGATTTAGAGTACCGCAAATGGGTGGCGCATTGGGGATATTTGCGCCCTCTGCGTCAAGGTGTTTGAGGGCTAAACAGTTGCCCACAAAAGGTAATTTCCCCACGTCATGAAGGGGTTTGCGGCCGGGCGGTCGGCTGTCGCCGATAGGCGCTCGGCGAGGCGCCCGCGGCGCGTCGGAACATGGCGCTGAACGCGCTGACACTTTCATAGCCGAGGTCGAGTGCGACCTCGGTCACGGCCTCGCCGCTGCCCAGCCTGCCCATCGCCTCCAGCACACGTGCCTGCTGACGCCAGGCGCCGAAGGAGAGACCCGTCTCGCTCTGGAAGCGGCGGGCGAGGGTGCGGGCGCTGGTGTTGATCGTCTCCGCCCAGGCCTCGAGCGGCCGCTGGTCGCCGGGCGACTCCAGCAGCGCCTGGCAGAGGCTGCGCATCCTGGCACCGCGCGGCATCGGCAGTTGCAGCGCCAGCGATTGCAGGCTGTTCAGTTCGCTCAGGATCAGCGCGAAGACATGCCCGGCCGGACCACCCTCGTCATACTGCACCGGCAGCTCGGTCGCGCGCACGATCAACTCGCGCAGCAGCGGCGTCATGGACATCACGCGGCAGACCCTCGGCATCGACACCGCGGCATCGGAGCGGACATAAAGCGTGCGCATGGTCATGTCGGTCAACATGACCAGGCTGTGCGTGACGCCGGCCGGCACCCACACCGCGCGCAGAGGTGGCACGACCCATACGCCGTCCTCGGTCGAAACGCGCACTGTCCCTGCGGTCGCGTAGATGAGCTGCGCCCGCTCATGGTGATGCGGCAGGATCTCGAAGCCCGCGGCAAAGTCCTTCGGCATGGCCGCGACCGCGCGCGGGACATGTTGATAATCCGCAGGATCGGTCGAGCGGTGGCTGTTTTGCGACATTCTTTGGCATTCTAGCGCAAGACAGCCAGCGGCGTCCGCCTCTATTTTACAGCCATGAAGCTCAGCAGCCCGACTTCCCTCCTGCTCAATCTTGGCCATGCGGTCGACCATTGGGTCCTCGCGATCTTCCTCTACACGGTGAGCGTGATCGCCGGCGTCTGGGGCGCGGACTGGAAGGAGCTCACGCCTTACGCCTTTGGCGCGTCCTTCATGTTCGGCGCGGGCTCGCTCGTTTCCGGCAAGCTCGGCGACAGCTGGGGTCGCCGCAATATGATGATCGTGTTCTTCGCCGGCATGGGCGTGTCGTGCCTGCTGATCGCGCTCTGCCACAACCGCTGGCAGATCGGCGCTGCCCTCACCGTGATGGGCGCTTTCTCCTCGATCTATCATCCGGTCGGCATCCCGATGATCGTGCAAGGCTCGGACCGGCCGGGCTTCGTGATCGGCGTGAACGGGCTCGTCGGCAATCTCGGCATCGCCATCGGTTCCAGCCTCTCGGTGCTGCTGGCGACGCGCTACGGCTGGCAGATGGCCTATGTCGTGCCGGGCATCGTCTCGCTGCTCGCCGCCGTGGCCTTCGCCATGCTGGTGCCGAAGGAGCTGGAGTCGCCCGCCAAGCGCAAGCCCAAGATGCTCGACATGCCGCCCAACATGATGGCGCGCGTCTTCGCCATCATGACCTGCGCCGCCGTCACCGGCTCGATCGTCTTCAACTTCACCACCAACTCCAACGGCGAGATGCTGAAGGCGCGCATTGCCCAGCTGGCTGCCGATCCAGGCCTTCTCAGCCTGACGCTGTTCGGCGTCTTCACCGTGGCGTCGCTGGCGCAGCTGCTGGTCGGCCATCTCATCGATCGCCATCCGATCAAGACCGTCTACATGCCGATCCTGGTGGCGCAGATCCCGCTGTTCCTGCTCGCGGCCTATGCCGATGGCTGGGTGCTGGTCTTCGTCACCGGCCTGTTCATGGTCTTCGTGTTCGGCGCGATCCCGTTCACCGACGCCATGATCGTGCGCTATGTCGACGATCGCATGCGCAGCCGCGTCACCGGCATGCGGCTCGCGATCGGCTTCGGCGTGTCCTCGATGGTGGTCGCCGCGATCGGCCCCTCGGTGAAGGCGGCGGGTTTCCCGTTCCTGCTGATGTCGCTGGCCGGCGTCGCCACCGCGACCCTGCTCGCCATCTCGTTCCTGCCCAGCGAACGGCAGACCTCTTTGGCGACGCTAAAGCCCGCTGAGTGACAGGACTCCACATGTAGTAGGAATTACCAGAGGCTACCGTCAGATGTATCGAATCTGACGGGAGACTTGTGGCAAGGGTATTGACCCTTTTTCACTGCGCTCGATCCACCCCACCGTGTGGCGTCTCCAGCAGTCCCCGCGCTTTTGGCCCGAGGGCCACGGGATCCGGGTCCCCAGTTGGTGGACGAAGAATAGGCCTGCCTTCGACGGCCGACGATTCTGATCAATGGACGCGTGCTGCCTTGGAAGAGACGGCGCGCGCCAGGAGCTTGCGCAGGTCGGCCGCGCTCAGACGGTCGAGCCGTGCCTGCACCGCTTCTGTGCCGCGATAATGGTCCGTCACGAAGAAGGTTTCGGGATCGGCTGCCAGCAGATGGTCGCGCGTGGCCTCGTCGATCCAGAACACGATCGAGACGCCATCCTGGTGCACGCGCGCCAGCAGCTTCTTCTTCAGGCGCCAGGCCGGCGTGCGGTAAGAGGTGCCTTCCTCCAGGCCGGGCACGGTCCGGGCGACGCGCTGGATGGTCGAGAGCGGAAGCTTGCGTCGGGGCACGCCACAGCCTAATCGCAAAGTGACGCCAGGGTCATTGAAGGAAAGAAGAGAAATGGCTGGTCCCTCCGCCGTTCCCGTGCCGGCATCCTATCTCGAGGCGGCGCGCGACGCCGAAGCCGCGACGCGCACGGCCAATGCGGCTTTCGCCGCCAAGCTGCCGTTCGCCGATCAACGCGACTTCGAGGCGGCCAAGCGCGGCCTGATCGCGCCCGTGCCCGACGGCATGGTGAAGGCCGACAGCGGCACGATGCTGTGGAACCTCGGCGACTGGAGCTTCATCGACGGCGAGCTGGCGCCCGACACGGTCAATCCCAGCCTTTGGCGCATGGCGCGTCTCAACATGGCCAACGGCCTGTTCAAGGTCACCGAGCGCGTCTATCAGCTGCGCGGCTTCGACCTGGCCAACATGACGGTGCTCGAGGGCGACACCGGCGTGATCCTGATCGACCCGCTCACCACCGCCGAGCCGGCGCGGGCGGCTCTGGCGCATTACTACGCCCATCGGCCGAGGAAGCCGGTGGTCGCCGTGATCTACACTCACAGCCACGTCGACCATTACGGCGGCGTGGGCGGCGTGATCGACGAGGCCGATGTCGTCGCGGGCAAGGTGCAGGTCATCGCGCCGGCCGGCTTCATGGAGGCGATCGGCGGCGAGAACGTGCTGGCCGGCCCGCCGATGTTCCGTCGCGGACAGTTCCAGTTCGGCGCCATGCTGCCGCGCGGTCCGCGCGGCCAGGTCGATGCCGGCTTGGGCAAGGGCATTGCCCGCGGCACGCCCGGCCTGATCGCCCCGACTCTCAGCATCGTGCAGGCGGTCGAGACGCATGTGGTCGATGGGCTGGAGATCGTCTTCCAGCTCGCGCCCGAGACCGAGGCGCCGGCCGAGATGCACATGTTCTATCCGCAGCTGGGCGTGCTCAACATGGCGGAGAACGCCTGTCCGCTGCTGCACAACTTCATCCCGCTGCGCGGCGCATCGGCGCGCGATCCGAGCATCTGGGCCAAGTACATCGACGACGCGATCGCGATGTACGCCGGCCGCACCGACGTGCTGATCGGCCAGCATCACTGGCCGACCTGGGGCCGCGCGGAGATCCGCGACTATCTCGAGGCGCAGCGCGACCTCTACAAGCACATCCACGACCAGACCCTGCGCCACATGCGGAAGGGCTGGCGGCCGGCCGAGATCGCGGAGGCGATCGATCTGCCGCCGGGCCTCGCCGAGCGCTGGTCGGTGCGCGGCTACTACGGCACGGTCAACCACAACGTGAAGGCGGTCTATCAGCGTTATCTCAGCTGGTACGACGGCAATCCCTGCAATCTCCATCCGCTGCCGCCCGTGCCGTCCGCGAAGAAGTTCGTCGAATACATGGGCGGCGCCGACGCGGTGACGGCGCGCGCCCGTGCCGACTTCGCCAAGGGCGAATTCCGTTGGGTCGCGCAGGTGATGAAGGAAGTGGTGTTCGCCGATCCGTCCAACAAGGAAGCGCGCGCGCTCTGCGCGGACGCGCTGGAGCAGATGGGCTACCAGGCCGAATCGGCGACCTGGCGCAACGCTTTCCTCTACGGCGCCCAGGAGCTTCGTCACGGCGTGTTCCAGGTGCCGGCGCGCGGCCTCGTGGCGGCCGATACGATCCGCGGACTGTCGACCGGCGTGTTCTTCGACATGATGGCGGTCCGCATCGACCCGGCGAAGGCCGCCGGCCAGGCGATGGTCGTGAACTGGCACTTCACGGATCGCAATGAAAAGCTCGCCCTGACCCTCAAGCACTGCACGCTGACCCATCGGCTGGGCGACTGGTCGGACAAGGCGGCAGCTTCGATCGTCACCACGCGCGCCACGCTCGACGCGATCACGCTGGGTCGCGTCAAAGTGCCCGAGGCGCTGGCGTCGGGAGCACTGCGGATCGAGGGCGACGGCACGCGGCTGGCGGCTCTGTTTGGCATGCTCGATCAGCCGAGCGACCTGATGTTCGACATCCTCACGCCGGGCGAAGGGCGCTAAAGACTTGACATAGGACTCGCCAATCCCTGTGATGCGCCCGGCTAAATAAGCAAAAAAGCAAGCAGCGCAGGCAGGGAGGACGTCATGTCCAAGAGCATTGTGCGTCTGGCGTTAGCGTTTTTTGCGTTGTGCAGCGTGGCGTACTCGGCTCAGGCCGAGGAAAAGAAGCTCAAAATAGGCGTCGTCTACGACCTGACCGGCCCGTTCGCGGGTGGCGGCTCGAAGCTGCAATACGACGGCGCCAAGATCATGCTCGACTACTTCATCAAGCAGGGCGGCGTCGAAGGCTATCAGATCGAGCCGATCTACGCCGACGCGCAGAGCAAGCCCGACGTCGCCATCAACGAGGCCGTGCGCCTGATCGAGCAGGAAAAGGTCGATCTGGTCCTGGGCTTCTATTCCTCCGCACAGTGTGTGCCGGCGGCGGCGAAGGTCGAGACGCTGAAGAAGTTCATGTGGCTCACGACCTGTATCTCCAGTGCCGTGCTGGAAAATCGCCACCTGCACTATGTCTTCCGCCCGCAGGTCAGCGGCAACCTCTACGGCGTGGCGGCGACCGACATGATCGCCGAATACTCCAAGTCCAAGCTCGGCAAGGATCCCAAGGATCTGCGCGTGGCGATCGTGCACGAGGACGGCGCCTACGGCGTCGACGTCGCCAAGGGCGACGAGGCCGGCTCCAAGAAGCACGGCTTCAACATCGTGCTGAAGGAGGGCTATTCGATCACCGCGCCCGATCTCTCGGCGCTGGTGACCAAGCTCAAGCGCGCCCGGCCGGACGTGATCTTCCACACCGGCTACAACCCCGACATCACGCTGCTGCTGCGCCAGGCGCGCGAGCAGGGGCTGAAGGTCCAGGCCATCGTCGGCCAGGGCGCGGGCTACAGCGTCTACGACAAGCTGAAGGAGGGGTTGGGCGCCGATTCCAACTATCTCTTCACCATCGATCCCATCTCGATCTGGCTCACCAACCAGAAGACGCTCGATCCCAAGCTGCCGCCGATCATCAAGATGGTCGGCGAGGAATTCGACAAGATGGAACCGGGCGCGAGCCGCTCGGCGCATGTCGGCATGGCCGCCAGCAACATCTACGTCTTCTTCACGAAGGTGCTGCCGGTCGCCATCAAGAAGTACGGCGGCGTCGACGGCGAGGCGCTGCGCAAGGCGGCGCTCGACGTCGATATCCCCGAAGGCGGCACGATGCTGGGCTTCGGCGTGAAGTTCGCCGGGCAGGACGAGGCGATGGCGGGGCAGAACATGCGCGCCTTCCCGGTCGTGACGCAGTATGTCGACGGCAAGGCCGTGGTGGTGTGGCCCAAGAGCCAGCAGCAGGCCGAGCCGGTCCTGCCGCTGCCTGCCGGCACGACCTACAGCAGCAAGTAGTGCTGGCCGTCGATGGCCTGGTGAAGCGCTTCGGCGGCTTCACCGCCGTGAGCAACGTGTCGTTCAAGGTCGATCAGGGCGAGATTCTCGGCCTGATCGGCCCCAACGGCTCGGGCAAGAGCACGATCTTCAACATGCTGTCGGGCACTTTCCCGCCGAGCGCGGGATCGATCCGCTTCGAGGGCCATGAGTTGAGCGGGCTCGCCTCGCATAAGATCATCAATCGCGGCATCGGGAGGACCTTCCAGATTCCGCGGCCGTTCCGGCGGCTCTCGATCTTCGAGAACGTGGCGCTGGCGGGCTATTTCGGCCAGGGGCGCCACAGCCGCGCCAAGGCCGAGGCGGCGGCCGAGAAAGCGCTCGCCATGGTCGGTCTGCCGACCGACCGGCAGGCGCGTGTCGACGGGCTGGGTGCGGCGGGCCTGAAGAAGCTCGAGCTTGCCAAGGCGCTCGCGACCGAGCCCAAGCTGCTGCTGGCCGACGAGAGCCTGGGCGGGCTCGACGAGGCGGAGATGGATCAGGCGGCCGACATGCTGCGCAAGATCCGCGACGAGCTTGGCATCACCATCATCTGGGTCGAGCACATCATGGGCGTGCTGATGCGCGTCGTGGACCGCGTGATGGTGCTGGATCACGGCGAGAAGATCGCCGAGGACCTGCCGCATCTCGTGGCGAGCGATCCGCGCGTGATCGAGGTCTATCTCGGCACCGACGCGCACGCGGCGCAGGCGGTCGCGGCGCGCAGCGCGGCGGGGCGCTGACATGCTCGAGCTCAAGGCGATCGACGCGGGCTACGGCACCTTCCAGGCGCTGTTCGGTGTCAGCCTGGAGGTGAAGGCGGGCGAGGCGGTGGGCGTGATCGGTCCCAACGGCGCGGGCAAGACGACGCTCATGCGGGTGATCTCCGGTTTGATCCGCCCGCGCGCCGGGGCCCTCACGATGGAGGGCGCCAACGTGCTGGCGACGCCGCCGCACCGCATCGTGAGCCTCGGCATTGCCCACGTGCCTGAGAATCGCCGGCTGTTTCCGCGTCTCTCCGTCGAGGACAATCTCAAGATGGGCGCCTTCATGCCCGAGGCGCGCGCCCGCCACGACGAGCGGCTGGACTTCGTGTTCGGCCTGTTCCCGCGGCTGAAGGAGCGGCGGCATCAGCTCGCCGGCACCATGTCGGGCGGCGAGCAGCAGATGTGCGCGATCGGCCGCGCCTTGATGAGCGATCCCAAGCTGCTGCTGCTCGACGAGCCGTCGGCTGGCCTCGCGCCCGTCGTGGTGCAGCAGGTCTTCGAGCTGGTGAAGCGCATCCGCGAGAGCGGGCTCACGGTGCTGATCGTCGAGCAGAACGTGCAGCAGGTTCTGCATGCCGTCGATCGCGCCTATCTCCTGGAGGCCGGCACCATCCGCCACTCCGGCACGGCGGCCGACATGCTGCAAAGCGACACCATCAAGCAGGCATATCTCGGTGTTTGACATGGACTCGAAAGGACCGCGGGCCTGGAGGCCCGCTCATGAGGCGGGCCTGGAAGCCCGCGGTCC
>Ga0335083_10003891_pt1 | contig 19199 bp, 17 predicted proteins | sample Lox_Sample_42_FD_206716 | JGI IMG/M metagenome (GOLD analysis project Ga0335083, IMG submission 206716) | Soil microbial communities from Loxahatchee National Wildlife Refuge, Florida, United States - Lox_Sample_4.2 | ecosystem: Environmental > Terrestrial > Soil > Wetlands | place: USA...
CGTTAACTGGGAAAAACCGAAAGCCCGGACCCCGCGACGGCCGGCTCGGTCTCCGGCCGGCACGATGTGTGCCGTGATAGCGGCTCTGGCGCATATCCCGGGACGATAACGTTGCCCGGTCCCCGGCAGTCGGCACATGCGCCTCACAAGCACCACTGGTCACTGCTCTACTGCTGCACGGGGGCCGGTGGCCCCCCGGGTACCGTCTTGGGTACCCGGGGGGCCACCGACCCCGTTACCAGCCCGTACGCTCACCGCGATCATCCAGAAATACCGGACCTGTAGCGGCCCGGCCTGCCGTCACTCTCTCTCACTGAGCCACCAGTCGGCTTTCTCTTGACGCTCCTGCCAGATCTGAGCGGCGTCCGCAATTGTCTGGCGCGGTGATTCGGTGAAGGAACTGGCCGCGGACTGAATGAGGGCGAGTTCCCTGATAAGGTCATTATAATGCACGGCTGGATAATTCTGGGCACGCTCTATGCCTTTTTGCACATGGGATGAAAGCCGGCGGTGCAGAGCCTGACGGCTAACATCATAATAAGTAGCCAGCACATCCCATGAGACGCCAGAATAATTCATCAACGCACAGTAGTACGCCTCCAGTTCCGTCATCTTGGCGCGCATTGTATTGAGATAAACCGCCGCGTCAGAAGGGTCATCGTCCCCGAATGGCAGGGCCAGCCATAGCGCCGCTGAGGCTATCGATGCCGCAGTAGCTGACATGGCAAGCACCAGATCGCGAAGGTGCTGCGGTTCAGCATGATCGGTCATGCCGGCATCATCTCACGTGGCTGTCAACCAAATGTTGACAGCCACCGTGACACCCCGCGCAACGCTGGGAGCGCAAAGAGGGCGGCCCCTCACTCGCCGTAGAAGACCGCCCACCTCAGCCCATCAAGTCGGTGGAGACCAGATGAAGTACCTCAAGGACACAGTTCGGTGGATTGGCGATCAGCCCGCCAGCACGGCCGTCTTCGCCACATCCACATGGACGCTCGCCTGCTGCTGGTATAGCGGCGCCCATAGCGGGGGCGTCAGTACGCTTCCGGCCGTACTTTTCTTCGGGGTCTACAGTCTTGCGCGCGCCGCGGACCGCAGGAGCCGGCCGGGCAGGCGCGGCAAGCCGGATGACGCTGCATGAAAGGGTCAATGCCCGGACGCCCGGTGACGCTCGCGATCATCTGCGCCGAAGTTCACAGTGTCGGCTTGCGGCTGGCGGTATGCGGCCGCGAGGATCGATCCTGGCCCGGCGGCACCGGAGCCGGCGGCGAGCGGACGGAGACAGCACATGCGGATCGGCATCATGGCGGCGGAGACGGGCGGCACCCGGGCACTAGGCGAACTGGCCGATCAGCTCCGCCGGGCGGCCGACGACGGGTTCGCGTCGGCCTGGATGTCGAACATCTTCGGGCTCGAGGCACTGACCTCGCTGGCGGTAGCCGGCAGCCAGGTGCCAGGCATCGAACTCGGCACGGCCGTCATCCCCACCTACCCGCGGCATCCGGCCGTGCTGGCGCAGCAGGCGCTGACGGCGGCGCTGGCGGTCGGCCCGGGCCGCCTGGTGCTCGGCATCGGGCTGTCGCACAAGATCGTCATCGAGGACATGTACGGGTACAGCTTCGACCGGCCCGCCCGGCACATGAGCGAATACCTGTCGGTGCTGCTGCCGCTGATGGACGGGACCGCGGTCAGCGTGGACGGCAGCACGCTGAGCGCGCACATCGGCCTGTCCACGCCCCGGGAGGCCCGGGTGCCGGTGCTGCTGGCCGCGATGGCGCCGCGCATGCTGAACCTGGCCGGCGGTCAGGCCGACGGCACGGTGCTGTGGATGACCGGGCCTGCCACCGTCCGCGACTACGTGGTCCCGGCCATCTCGGCCGCGGCCAGTGCCGCGGGCCGGCCCAGCCCGCGAGTCGTGTGCTGCCTGCCGGTCTGCGTGACGGACGACCCGGCCGCCGTCAAGGCGAGCGCGACGGACGAGCTCGCCATCTACGGACAGCTGCCGTCCTACCGCGCGATGCTGGACCGGGAAGGCGCGGCCGGTCCCGGCGACGTGGCGATCGCCGGGGACGAGGACGCGGTCGCGGCGCAGATCCTGGCGCTCGCCGACGCCGGGGTCACCGACTTCGTCGCCGTCGAGCTGGCCCGCGCCGAGGATCGGAAGAGGACCCGCAGCCTGCTGAAGGCGGTCATCGCCGGGAGCTAGCGCCGCCGGACGCCCGGTGCGCTCCCCGGTCAGTTCCTGATCTCACGAGCGGTGCGGCGCCATCTCCTGGCGGGCGAGTCCGTGCTGGTGGTGACGTCGGCGACGGCCAGGCCGGGCGTCCCCGCGGCGCACTGGGCGGCCCAGGCGCCGTCCGGGGTCACCAGGCCCGCCGGCGGCGTATCGGCCGCGGCGGGGCCGGCGTAGCTGATCCACAGGGAGTTGGCGGCGGCGTGGCCGGCGGCCTCGATGGCGAAGATGCGGGGGACATCCGGGTTGCCGTGGGTGGAGAACAGGATGCAGTCGACGTCGTGCTCCTCGTAGGCGGAGAACAGTTCCGGGTAGTGGGTCTCCATGCCGAGAGCGCAGCCGAAGCGGACGCCGGCGGCGGTGAAGACCAGCGGGTCGCGCCCGGCCGCGTACATGAGCGCGGACTTCGTCCTCGACAGCATCCGCTCGTCATAGCGGCCGATCAGCTGGCCCCGGCTGGAGATGACGAACAGGCAGTTGACCGGACGGGCGTCGCTCGCGGAGCGGTGGATGCCGCCGACGACGGTCCACAGGCGGAGCCGGGCGGCCAGCCGGGCGACCTCGTCCAGCTCCCGGGCGAGGCCGGCCCAGTCGGCGCGATCCCAGTCGGCCGGCCCGATGTCGTCCGGACCGGTGCTGGACATGACTCGCTTACCCGGACAGGTCAGCGCGCCCTCCGGGAAGTGGGCCAGGCCGGCGCCGCGCGTGCTTGCCTGGCGCATCAGCGCGCGCACAGCCTCGCCGCTGGCCCTGATCTGGCTGCCGTCACCGGGGTCGGGGAGCAGCGGCAGCTGCGCCGCCGCCACCGTCATGGACCGGGGGCTGCCGGCTAGCTGGCGCCTCGCGGCGGTGTAGGACTCACCGGTCTTCAGGGCGCGGGCACGGACGCGTTGCTTCAGGTTCCGGTTCGCGGTCATCGCGGGCCTCCACGTCGCGAGCGGACACCTCCCAGCGGCGCACCCGCGACGAGCAGGCGGTCAGTGCGGCGACCCGAGTCGGCAGACCCTTTGCCTCCGGCAGGTGGCCAGCGCTGGGAGCCAGCCATGGAGGTTCGGCGTGAGTCACGCTCGACGTCAGCGTAACGGCAGGCCAGGACGTTCCGGGCGGCGCCACGCCGGCTACGGGCGTGGTTGCCGGGGAAACATGGTTGCCGAGGGCAACCGGAGAGAGGCGCCCCATTCAACTATAAAAGTTAACTTTATACAATAATGAAGGGCGCGCCTGGCCCATCTGGCGACCATCAGCCTGAAGACGCGTTGAGAGGGCGGCAAATCGCATGACCGACCAGCAAGCATGGGAGGGCGCGGCCGCTCGCGCCGTCCGTCCGAGCCGGCTCGGCTCTCCCGAGCGCACCGCGCAGGGGCTGCGCGAGGTCGGCTACCTGCCCGACCAGCACATCGCGAGCGTGGTGTACCTCGGCGAGCAACTGGCCAAGCCGGTGCTCATCGAGGGGCCGGCCGGTACCGGCAAGACGGAGCTGGCCAAGAGCGTCGCGCTGATGAGCGGCATGCGGCTGATCCGGCTGCAATGCTACGAGGGCCTCGATGAGGGCAAGGCGCTCTACGAGTGGAACTACCGGAAGCAACTGCTCCGTATCCAGGCCGGGCAGGCGTCCGGCGAACGCGAGCCCGATGAGGCGGCGTTCTGGTCGGACATCGAATCCGACATCTTCAGCGAGGAGTTCCTGCTCTCCCGGCCGCTGCTGGCGGCGATCAGGTCCCCGGAACCCGTCGTCCTGCTCATCGACGAGGTGGACCGCCTCGACGTCGAGACCGAGGCGCTGCTGCTCGAGGTGCTCTCCGATTACCAGGTGTCGATACCCGAGCTCGGCACCGTCACCGCTACCCAGACCCCGCTGGTCTTCCTGACGTCCAACAACTCGCGGGACCTGAGCGAGGCGCTCAAGCGCCGCTGCCTGTACCTCTACCTCGACTACCCGTCGGCTGAGCGTGAGCAGGAGATCGTCCGCAGCCGGGTACCGGGGATCGGGGAGCGGCTGGCGGAACAGGTCAGCGGCCTGGTCCGGTCCCTGCGGGCGATGGACCTCAAGAAGCGGCCGTCGGTCTCGGAAACCCTCGACCTGGCCAGCACGCTGTACCTGCTCGGGGCGGAAGAGGTCACGCCGAAGCTCGCCGCCGACACGCTCCATGTCCTGCTCAAGTACCAGTCGGACATCGAGAAGGCGGCGGCCGAACTGGTCGCGAAGCGCTGACATGGCCGGACGGTCGACGCTGGCCGCCTTCGTGGCCGAGCTGCGCACGATCGGGCTGCCGGTCTCGGTGTCGGAGAACGTGGACGCCATGGCCGCGGTCCTGGCCATGCCGATCGCCGACCGCGCGACGCTGAAGAGCGCGCTGGCCGCCACGCTGGTCAAGAGCGCCGATCATTACCACGCGTTCGAAGTGATCTTCGACCTGTTCTTCGGCGACAGCCGGGTCGGCATCAGCGAGCTGACCGACCCGGCCGCCGGGCCCGCGGCCGCCGACGGCGTGACCGCCGCGGCGAACGGCGCGGGCCGGGCGGGCATCGTCGCGGCGCTCAGCGACGCCGACCTGAGCGACCTGCTCTTCCAGGCCGCGCTGGCGGGCGACCAGGTGCTCATCCGCGCGGCGGTGGCCGAGGCGGTCAGCCGGTACGCGGGCGTAGAGCCGGGCCGCCCGGTGGCCGGGGTGTACTACCTGTACCGCACCCTGCGGCGGCTCGACATGGACCGGCTGACCGCCCGCCTGATCGCGGCCGACAACCCGGCGGACCTGCCGGAGATGGACCGTGCCCTGGCCGCCGAACGCCGCCGCGGCCAGGTAGCCGACATCCGCACGGAGGCGGAGGCCGAGATCCGCCGCCGGCTGGTCGCCGACCGCGGTGCCGCGGCGGTGGCTCGCACGCTGCGCGTGCCGCTGCCCGAAGACGTCGACTTCCTCAACGCCTCGGCGGAGCAGCTGGCCGCGATCAGGCAGGCCGTCCAGCTGCTCGGCAGGAAGCTGGCCGCGCGCCTGGTGCGCAAGCGCCGCCATCACCGCCGGTCGGCACTGGACTTCCGGCGGACGATCAGGAAGTCGCTCGGCAACGGCGGCGTGCCGGCCGATCTCGTCTTCAGGAAACCCCATCCGTCCAAGCCGGAGATCATGCTGATCGCCGACGTCTCCTCGTCGGTGGCGGCCTTCGCCGGCTTCACGCTCCAGCTGGCGAGCGTCATCAGCTCGGAGTTCTCCCGGGTCCGGAGCTTCGCCTTCACCGACGGCATCGAGGAGATAACCGACGACCTCGGCTCGGCGCCGGATATTACGGCGGCCGTCCGCGGCATCAGCAGCCGGCCGGGCGTGGTGCGCCTCGACGGGCATTCCGACTACGGCATGGTGCTGGAGAGCTTCTGGGAGCGGTGGGGCCCGCAGATCAAGTCGAAAACCAGCGTGATCATCCTGGGGGACGGGCGCAGCAACTATCACGCATCGCGTTCCTATGTGCTGCGGGCCATCCGGCAGCGCGCGCGTCATCTGTACTGGCTCAATCCTGAGCCGGCGAACACCTGGGATTCCGGTGACTCCATCATCTCGGAATACGGGAAGTTCTGCGACGAGGTGGTGGAATGCCGGAATCTCCGGCAGCTGAAGGAATTCGTGGAAGCGCTGGACTAGTCCCGGCCAGACCGGCGCTGCGACAGGCGAGGTGACAGTGGACGACGTACCCGTCATCCTGGTGCACGGCTTCGCGTCCTCCTACGAGCGGAACTGGCGCGAGCCGGGCTGGACTGACCTGCTGCGCGACGAGGGCCGCGAGGTGATCGGCGTGGACCTGCTCGGCCACGGGCAGGCGGCCAGGCCACGGGATCCGGCCGCCTACGCCTCGCTCGAGCAGTCGGTCCTCACCGCGTTGCCGGGGACCGGGCAGGTGGATGCGGTGGGCTTCAGCCTCGGCGCCCAGGTCCTGCTCCGCGCGGCCGCCGCTGCGCCGGGCCGGTTCCGGCGGATCGCCGTCGCCGGCACCGGCGACGGCGTCTTCGCCGGCACCGATCCAGAGCCCGCGGCCAGGGCCGTCGAGACCGGGCAGGCTGACGAGGCGGCCGGGCCGGTGGCCGCGGCGCTGGCCCACTTCGCCCGCGCGCCGGGAAACGACCGAGCCGCGCTGGCCGCGTGCCTGCGCCGGCCGCACGCTCCGCTGACCGAAGCCGAGGTCGGCGCGATCCGGGCTCGCGTGCTCGTCGTCCTGGGCGACCGTGATTTCGCGGGTCCCGCGGACCGGCTGGTCGCCGCCCTGCCCGACGCCAGGCTCGTGCTCCTGCCGGGAACCGATCATTTCGGGACGCTGCGGGACTTCCGCTTCGTCCAGGCCGCGCTCGACTTCGTGTGCCGTGGCGATGCCGCAGAAGGCAATCCGGCGTCCGGCCGGTAGTTATTGCAACCGCTGGGTCTGCTGACCTGTTATTCCCGCGATGAGCTCGAAGTCCTTGTCGAGGTGCAGGACAGTGAGCCGCGCGGTCTCGGCCGCCGCGGCGATCAGCAGGTCGGGAATGGACGGGGCACGGTGCTGTCCGTGCTCGGCCAGCTGCCGTAGCACGTCGGCCGCGCGCTTTTCCGCGGCCGGGGTCAGGTATTCCACTGGCATGAGCGAAAGTGGTGGGCGGTCAAGCAGTTCACCCATGTCCGCGGCCGACCTGGCCGAGTACCCGGCTTCCAGCAAGGTGATCGTGGTCACGTGCACGAGGCCGCGCTCGATCCGCTCGGCCCATAGTTCCTGTTCCCGGCAATCGTCTAGGCGGACGAGGGCGGACTTGTCAATCAGCCACGGCCGTTCCGTCACGACCAGGCCTCCCGCATCACGTCCGGATCGGCCAGGTCACGGGCAAGCCGGCCGAACCTGCGGAAGTCTTCGGGCGTGACCTGCTGGGCAGGCCGCATCCCCGTATCCAGCCAGCGGCGCAGGTACTCATTCCTAGAGATGCCCAGGTCGCTGGCCCGTCGGTCGATCTCGGCTACCGTGGATTCGGGAACGTCCCGGATCAGGATATCCGACATGCTCATCACCTCGTGATATCAATGATATCACCTCCTTCAGGGCCGATCGAGAAGCGAAATCTTCATCTCGCCGAGGCTGAAATTCACCTCAGCACGAATCCCGGGACTAGCGGGTCGTCAGGGTCGATCGAGAACACGTGCTCGCCGGTGCGGTACGCCATGCCGGTGACCTGGGGGATGACGGCGGGGCGGCCGTCGACGCCGACGGTATCGAGCACGGTCCCGGTGAAGGTGCTGCCGACGATGGACTCGTGCCGCAGCACGGTGCCGGCGGGCAGCCGGCCGTCGGCGGCGAGGACCGCGAGCCGGGCGCAGGTGCCCGAGCCGCACGGGGACCTGTCGACCTCGCCGTCGGCGAAGACCGTCACGTTGCGCTGGTGCACGTGCCCGGCCGCCGCACCCAGGTCGTCGAACCAGATCGTGCCGTAGATGCCGTTCAGGCGCGGGTCGGTCGGGTGTACGGCCTGCTCGGTGTCGTTGAGGGCCCACTTGATCTCGCGGCCGAGGGCGATGAGGTCACCGAGGTGCTCCGGCGTGACGGCCAGGCCGAGCTGGACGGCGGGCAGGGTGGCGTAGATCGCGCCGCCGTACGCCACCGTGACGTGAACCCCGCCGCGGGAGGTGGTCACCGGGACGTCGCGGGCGACCACCCAGCTGGGGACGTTGACGAAATCGACGGCGACCGTCCGCGCGGCTTCGCGGTGCACGCGCGCGGTCACCCGCCCGGATGGCACGTCGATCACCACGTCGACGCTGCCGGTCCGCGGGGCCGCGATCCGGCCGGTTTCCACGGCCCAGGCCCCGAGCGCGATGGTGCCGTGCCCGCAGGCGGTCGAGAAGCCGTCCTTGTGCCAGAACAGCACGCCCAGGTGCGCGCCCTGGTCGTCTGGCGGCACGATGAACCCACCGTACATGTCGGCGTGGCCGCGCGGTTCTGAGCACAGCACCGAGCGCAGGCCCTGAACCGCCGGGTCCTCGATCGCCCGGGCCCGTCGCTCGGCCACCGTCCGGCCCGGGATCGGCACGGGAGGGTCCGCCACGATCCGGAACGGCTCCCCGCCGGTGTGATAGTCCGTGGCCTGAATTGTCGAGGGCAGCATGCCGACAGCCTGTCACGCGGGTCAGATCCCGGATGCTCCTGGCCGGGTACATTGGGCGGGTGCCTGGTTCTGGCCCTTTCCTGGTGTGCTCGTTCTGCGGGCAGAACCAGAAACAGGTCAGGAAGCTGATCGCGGGACCGGACGTGTACATCTGCGACCGGTGCATCAGCAACGTCCCGGTCCTAGGACCGAGCGCCGGGGAATTCGACGGACTGCTCACCCGCCATTTCGCGTGTACGTCGGCCAGCGGATGATTCACGGCAGGCGGGGAAGCACAGTGTTATGTTCGCAAAGGTCCTGGTCGCTAACCGCGGCGAGATCGCGGTCCGTGCCTTCCGGGCGGCGGTCGAGCTCGGCGCCCAGACCGTCGCGGTCTTCCCGTGGGAGGACCGCAACTCGCTGCACCGGCTCAAGGCCGACCAGAGCTTCCAGATCGGTGAGACCGGCCACCCGGTCCGGGCCTACCTGTCGGTCGAGGAGATCCTCGCGGCCGCCCGCACCGCGGGCGCCGACGCGATCTACCCAGGCTACGGGTTCCTGTCCGAGAATCCCGAGCTCGCGGAGGGCTGCGCCCGGGCCGGGATCACCTTCGTCGGGCCGCCCGCCGACATCCTTAAGCTGGCGGGCAACAAGGCGCGGGCGATCGCCGCCGCCCGCGCGGCCGGGCTGCCGGTGATGACCTCCAGCGCGCCGAGCGATAACCCGGCCGTCCTGGCGGAGGCGGCCGGCGCCATGGAGTTCCCGGTCTTCGTCAAGGCCGTGGCCGGGGGCGGCGGACGCGGCATGCGCCGCGTCGGCTCGGCCGCCGAGCTGCCGGAGGCGCTGGGGGCGGCGATGCGGGAAGCGGAGGCCGCGTTCGGTGATCCCGCGGTGTACCTGGAGCAGGCGGTCGTCGGCGCCCGGCACATCGAGGTGCAGGTACTGGCGGACGCCGCGGGCGACGTCATCCACCTGTTCGACCGGGACTGCTCGGTGCAGCGCCGGCACCAGAAGGTGGTGGAACTGGCGCCCGCACCGCACCTGGATCCGGAACTGCGGCAGCGGATCTGCGCCGACGCCGTGACGTTCGCGCGCGCGATCGGCTACGTCAACGCGGGCACGGTCGAGTTCCTGGTCGACCGGGCCGGACGCCACGTGTTCATCGAGATGAATCCCCGCATCCAGGTCGAGCACACGGTGACCGAGGAGGTCACCGACGTCGACCTGGTGCAGGCCCAGCTGCGTATCGCGGCCGGCGAGACGCTGTCCGGCATGGGTCTGTGGCAGGACGGGATCGAGGTACGCGGGGCCGCGCTGCAGTGCCGCATCACCACCGAGGACCCGGCCAACGGCTTCCGGCCCGCCACCGGCCGCATCACCGCCTACCGGTCACCAGGCGGCGCGGGCGTCCGGCTGGACGGGGGCACCGCCCTCGGCGCCGAGATCGAGGCGCACTACGACTCGCTGCTGGTCAAGCTCACCTGCCGCGGGCCTGACCTGGCCGCCGCGGCCCGCCGGGCCCGCCGGGCGCTGGCCGAGTTCCGCATCCGCGGCGTGCCGACCAACATCGCGTTCCTCACCGCGGTGCTCGACGATCCCGACTTCCAGGCCGGCCGGGTCACCACCTCGTTCATCGAGGACCATCCGGGGCTGCTGGCCCCGCGGGCCTCTGCTGACCGGGGTACCAAGCTGCTGACCTACCTGGCCGATGTGACGGTCAACCGCCCCCACGGCCAGCCGCCCCGGCTGGTCGACCCCACCGAGAAGCTTCCCCGGACCGACCTCGGCTCTCCGCCGCCCTACGGGTCGCGGCAGCGGCTCCGCGCTCTTGGCCCGGAAGCGTTCGCGCGGGACCTGCGCCAGCAGGCGGCGCTGGCGGTCACCGACACCACGTTCCGCGACGCGCACCAGTCGCTGCTCGCCACCCGGGTGCGCAGCCGGGACCTGCTCGCGGTCGCCGGGCACGTCGCGCGCAGCGTCCCGCAGCTGCTGTCGCTGGAGGCGTGGGGCGGTGCCACCTACGACGTCGCGCTGCGCTACCTGCACGAAGACCCCTGGGAGCGGCTGGCCGCCCTGAGCGAGGCCGTCCCCAACGTCTGCCTGCAGATGCTGCTGCGCGGCCGCAACACCGTCGGGTACACCCCGTACCCGGAAACGGTGACCGACGTGTTCGTCCGGGAGGCGGCCGCCGCCGGCATCGATATCTTCCGGATCTTCGACGCGCTCAACGACGTCAGCCAGATGCGGGCCGCGATCGACGCCGTCCGCGGCACCGGCACCGCCGTCGCCGAGGTTGCGCTCTGCTACACCGCGGACCTGTCAGACCCGGGCGAACGGCTCTACACCCTGGACTACTACCTGCGGCTGGCCGAGCAGATCGTCAGCGCCGGCGCCCACATCCTGGCCATCAAGGACATGGCCGGGCTGCTGCGCCCGCCGGCGGCCGCCACGCTGGTCACCGCGTTGCGCGAACGCTTCGACCTGCCTGTCCACCTGCACACCCATGACACCGCCGGCGGCCAGCTCGCCACCTTGCTGGCCGCGTGGCAAGCGGGCGCGGACGCCGTGGACGGCGCGGTCGCCTCCATGGCGGGCACGACCAGCCAGCCGCCGCTGTCGGCGATCGTCGCCGCCACCGACCACACCGGCCGGGCCACCGGCCTGAGCCTGCGGGCCGTCAACGACCTCGAACCCTACTGGGAAGCAGTCCGCCGCCTGTACGCCCCGTTCGAATCCGGCCTGCCCGCGCCGACGGGCCGCGTCTACACCCACGAGATTCCCGGCGGCCAGCTGTCCAACCTGCGTCAGCAGGCCATCGCGCTGGGCCTGGGCCAGCGGTTCGAGGAGGTGGAAAACGCCTACGCCGCCGCCAACACGATCCTCGGCCGGCTCGTCAAGGTCACCCCGTCGTCGAAGGCCGTCGGTGACCTGGCCCTGCAGCTGGTCGGGACCGGTGTCAGCAGCGACGACTTTGCCAGCGACCCTGGCAAGTACGATCTGCCGGACTCGGTCATCGGCTTCCTCCGCGGCGAGCTCGGCGACCCCCCGGGAGGCTGGCCCGAGCCGTTCCGCACCGCCGCGCTGGCCGGCCGCCGCCCCGCCGCCCCGCCTGCCCCCCTGACCGACGAGGACGTTCGCGACCTGGCCGAACGGCCGCGGGCAGCGCTCAACCGGCTGCTGTTCCCCGGACCGGCCCGGGACTTCACCGAGCACCGCGACACCTACGGCGACGTCTCCCTGCTGCCGACCCGGGAGTTCCTCTACGGCCTGCGGGAAGGATCCGAGTACGCCGTCGACCTGGAACCGGGAGTGCGGCTGCTGCTCGGCATCCAGGCCGTCTCCGACCCCGACGAGCGCGGCCTGCGCACCGTCATCGGCACCCTCAACGGCCAGCTCCGCCCGGTCTCCGTCCGCGACCGCAGCGTCGAGGCCACGGAAAAGACCGCCGAGAAAGCCGATCGCTCGATCCCGGGAGACGTACCTGCCCCGTTCGTCGGGACTGTGACCCTTCAGGTAACGGAGGGGAGCGCGGTTACGGCGGGCCAGGTGATCGCGACCATCGAGGCCATGAAGATGGAGGCCGCGATCACCGCGCCGCTGGACGGCGCCGTCGCCCGGCTCGCCATCAAACCCGTCCAGCCCGTCGAAGGCGGCGACCTCCTCCTCGTGATCAGCTAACGCCTATCGATTTCAAAGGCGGAAGCTACATCGCTTCCTGGTCCTCAGTCGTCACATTCATCCCGGTAGCCCCCGCCAGTGACGCCCTCCGGACTCGCCGTAACGGCATCAATGCCACTTTGATGTCGTCCCAGCGACATCAAAGTGGCATCCATGTCGTTGACGACGGGGCAGCCAGGTGGGAAATGCGGCACCGGGAGCACCAGCGGCACCGGGAGCACCTGCTGGCGCGGCGACGTGATGCCGGACCTCAGGGCTTGGGGCCGAAGCCGATCCTTTCGACCGATTCGCCCCGGCCGACCAGGGCCGCGGTCACCATCACCGGCGGGAACAGGCCGTGCTCGACGACCCCGGGCGTCGATGACAGCCGGACGGCCAGCGCCGCCGGGTCGTCGACGGGCCCGTGGTAGTCGGCGATCACGCCGCCGTCCGGGCTGACCGGGACGTCGCGCAGCGAGGCCGGGCTGACCCGGCGCATGGTGGCGTGCAGCCCGAAGGACAGCAGCTCGAGCGGGACCGGGGCGTGCAGGGCCGCCACCGGCTTGGACGAGTCAGCGATCACAACGAACTGGTCCGCCGCCCCGGCCACGACCTTCTCCCGGGTGTGCGCGCCGCCGCCGCCCTTGATCAGCCAGCCGTCCGGGGCGATCTGGTCGGCGCCGTCGATGGTGATGTCGAACCGGTCGATGCTCGTGACGTCCTCGATCCGCAGGCCCAGTTCACGCGCGGCGCGCTCGGTCCGCGGCGACGTGGCGGCGCAGACGATGTCCAGGGACCGCTTGGCCAGGGCCGGGAGCAGGTACGCCACGGTCGAGCCGGTGCCGAGCCCGACCGTCATGCCGTTCTCGACCAGCTCAGCCGCCGCTTCCGCGGCGAGCTGCTTCTCCCGCTCAGTGCTCATGGCGATCTGCCTCCCGGTGACGGTCACTGCTGGGCATCACCCTACGGTCTCGGGCTCACGCGAGGCGCAGGCCGCCGCCAACCCATATATGACGAACGACGACGGCGGCTGCCAGTGCTGACGGGTGACGGCGCTACGAGCGGCCGGCCCCTCCGGGACCAGCCGGGCACTCGCGGGCATAGCAGTTACCGTAGTGCGGCCGCTCCGTCCGGAACCACCGGGTAGTGCGCCCTGATCTCGCGTTTGACGATCTTGCCGCCCAGGGTCCGGGGTAGCGGGGCGCCGAAACCGGTGATCCACTTCGGCCGCCGGTAGTCCGCCAGGCGGGTCGTGACCGCCGCCTTCACGGCCGCGATGTCGACGCCCTCGAGCGACGGCACGACCAGCATCGGCACCTCGCCCCAGCGCTCGTCCGGCACCCCGATGACGGCGCATTCCTCCAGCCCCGGCAGCCCGGCGATGGCCGCTTCGATCTCGGCCGGGTAGACGTTCAGGCCGCCGGAGATGAGCATGTCCTTGGACCGGTCGACGATCGTGAGGTACCCGTCGTCGTCCAGCACCCCGATGTCGCCGGTGTGCAGCCAGCCGCCGGCCAGCGCCTCGGCGGTCGCTTCGGGGTTGTTGTGGTAGCCGGCCATGACCGAGGGGCCGCGCAGCAGGATCTGACCCGGCTGGCCCGCGGGCACGTCGCGGTCGTGCTCGTCGGCGATCCGGATCTCATGATGCATGATCGGGCGGCCGACGGAGCCGACCTTGTGCTCGGCCTCGTCCTCGTAGAGCAAGGTGGCGTACCCGCCGGCGAACTCGGTCTGCCCGTACCCCTGCCGCATGCCGACCCCGCGGGCCTGCCACGCCCGGATGACCTCGACCGGGGTGGTGGCGCCGGCGCCGATGCACGCGCGCAGGGCCGACAGGTCGGCCTGGGCGAGCTGCGGCAAGGTGAGCAGCGTTTCCCAGATGACGGGGACCGCCGAGCAGATCGTGATGCGTTCCCGTTCGAGCAGCTCGAGCACCCGCGGCGGGTCGAACGCCGCCCCGACCACCGCGGTCGCCCCCGTTACCAGCGATTCGCGCAGGTAGCTGGACGTGCCGCCGGTAAACGCCATCGGCAAGACGATGAGCACCCGGTCGCGCCAGGTGAGGGCGTCGGCCACCGCCCGGGCGTTCCCGTTGGCGATGATCGCCCGGTGCGGCAGCAGCGCGCCCTTGGCCACCCCGGTGGTGCCCGAGGTGTAGGCCAGCAGCGCGATCTCGCCCGGTTCGGGCCGCCGGTCCGCTGGTGCCGCCCCCGGCATCCGCAGATCGCCGAGAGTAAAACCGGCCCGCCCGTCCGCCCGCTCGGTCGTCACCACCTTCAGGCCGGGTACCTTGGCGGTGGCCTCGGCCAGGACCGGCCGGAAACGCGGCTCGGTCACGACCATGAAGGTGCCGGCGTCGACGATGGGGTGGACCATCTCGGTCGCCGTGAACCGGATGTTGAGCAGCTCGGCCACGCCGCCGAGGCGGAACACCGCCAGCATCGTCTCGATGAACTCCGGCCGGTTGGACATGAGGATGCCGACGACGTCGCCCGGGCGCACGCCTTCGCGGTGCAGCCCGGCCGCCAGCTCATCGACCGCCTGATCCAGCTCGTGCCAGGTGTAGTCACGCTGGTCGAACCGCAGGGCCAGCCGGCCGGGCTGGCGGCGGGCCCAGAACCGCAGCAGGTCGGAAAAATGCTCGCTCATCGCCTCTCACCCGACCTGAGGAGGACGGAATCGGCCGGGGCGGACGGGAACCGCTGCCGCAACACGGGTTTCGCCAGCTTGCCGGAGAACGTGCGGGGGAGCGGCTCGCCGGCGCAGACCGCGTACTTCGGCTGCTTGAAGCGGGCCAGGCTCGACGCCGCCTGCTCGGCCAGCCGGCGGCGGACCGCGGCCACGTCGCCCTCGGTGCGGAAGATGACCATGGGCACCTCGCCCCAGGTGTCGTCGGGTACGCCGATCACGGCCAGCTCCAGGACGCCCTCGGTGGCCGCCAGCGCCTGCTCGATCTCGGCCGGGTAGACGTTGAGGCCACCCGAGATCAGCAGGTCCTTGCGCCGGTCCACCAGCTTCAGGAAGCCGTCCTCGTCCTGCAGGCCCAGGTCACCGGTGCGCAGCCAGCCGTCCTCGATGGCGGCGGCGGTGTCTTCCGGGCGGTTCCAGTACGAATGCATCAGGTGCGGGCCCGCGACCATGATCTCGCCCACCTCGCCGGCCGGTACCGTCTGGCCGGCCGGGTTCCCGATCCGGATGCGCGTCCCGATCAGCGGCAGCCCGGCGAAACCGGGCCGGGTCAGCGCGTCCTCGTAGCGCATGGTGGCGGCGAGGCCCGAAGCCTCGGTGAGGCCGTAGACCTGGGTCAGCGGGATGCCCTGGGCGTGGAACAGCTCGAGCAGCTCCGGCCGCACCGGCGCGCCGCCCGCCGCCGCCATGGTGAAGCCGGCCAGGCGCCGGCTGGTGAACGCGGGCAGCCGGGCCATCCGGTCCCAGATGACGGGCACCATCGTGCACGCGGTCACCCGGTGCCGGACGATCGCGTCCAGCCCGAGTTCGGCGTCGAAGTCGCGCAGCAGCACCATGGTCGCGCCCGGGTACACCACCAGCTGCATGAACACCGAGATGCCGGACCCGGTGTAGACCAGCGGCGCGGCCGCCAGGACCCGGTCGCGCCAAGAGAGCCCGTGGGTGATCACCGCGGCCTGGCCGACGGCGAGAATGCTCCGGTGGGTGAGCAGCGCGCCCTTCTGCACGCCGGTGGTGCCCGACGTGTAGCAGATGAACGCGGGGTCCTCGTCGGCCAGCTCGACCGCCGGCGAAGGCCCGGGCTCGGCCAGCAGCGCCTCGAACGCGGGCAGGTCGCTGGTTTCGGTGGCGAAAACCTCAAAGCCGAGAACCTCATGAGCCGGTTCGAGCAGGTCGGCCAGCTCGCCCTCGGTGACGACGACCCGCGGTGCGCCGTCCGCCAGCATCGGCCGCAGCTCACTGGCCAGCAGGCGGAAGTTGAGCGGCACGCTGATAGCTCCGAGCCGCAGCGTGGCCAGCATCGTCCAGGCCACTTCGAGCCGGTTCTTCATCAAGATGCCGACCCGGTCGCCCTTCCCGACGCCGCGCCCGGCCAGGCCGCGCGCCAGGGCGCCGGTCACCGCGTCGAGCTCGCCCCAGGTCTGCGTGACCTCGCCGAAGATGATCGCCGGCTGTTCCGGGCGGGTGCGGCCCCAGTATCGGACCAGGTCATCGATGTTCACGGCGGGCTCCTCGCTGAGCGATGGTCCTGAGCACCTCGTCGGTATCCGCGCCGAGCTCCGGGGCGGGCTCGGGGGCGAACTCCTCGCCGTCGACCCGCACCGGGGACACCAGCAGCTCGACCGGGCCGGTGGCGGCGTCGCCGGTGGTGTAGGTGCTGCGCCGGGCCAGGAAGTGCGGGTCGCGGATTACGTCCTCGAACGAGTTGACCGGCCCGCCCGCGATGTCGTGCTCGACGAACACCTCGATCCACTCGGCCCGGGTACGGCTGGCGAAGATTGCCCGCAGCTCGCGCCAGACCCGCTCGGCCCGGTCCGCGGCTCCGTCGTCGCAGGTGCCCAGGTCGATGCCGAGGAGATCGGCGCGCCCGACCGCGTGGCAGAAGTTGCGCCAGAACTTCTCGACGTGGGCACCGAACAAGATGGCGGCCCCGTCGGCCGTGCGGTACGCCTCCAGCCGCGGCCAGTCCGGCAGCCGGCCGTCCGGCAGCCACCCCGGCCGCGGCACGACGTTCTTCTCGTTGAGCGTCGCGTCCACCCCGTCCGGCATCCAGCTGACGGCGACGTCGATGCCGGCGACTTCGAGCCGGCTGCCCCGGCCGGTCTCCCGTGCGCGCCACAGGGCCGCGAGGATGCCCATGGCGCCGTACGCGCCCAGCGCGTACATGGCGATCGGCGGGGTAGTGGAACCCGCCATGCCATCGGCCGGCGGCTCGTCCGGGGTGCGGACCGAGCGCAGCCCGGCGTAGGCGTCGAAGACCGGGCCGCCCGATCCCAGCTGCCGGTAGGGCCCGTCGGTCCCCAGGCCGGAGAGCTGGCAGAAGACCAGCCGCGGGTTGACGGCGGCGAGTGCCTCGTAGCCGAGGCCGAGCCAGTCCAGGTAGCCGGCCCGGGTGCCCTCGATGACCACGTCGCTCGCCCGCGCCAGCTCGAGGAAGGCGGCCTTGCCCTGGTCGTCTCGCAGGTCAAGCCGCACGCTCTTCTTGCCGCGGTTCCACCGCAGGTGCATGAAGGCGGGGCCGTCCTGGCCGCCGACGGCGAGCGCGCCGCCGGTCCGCACCGGGTCGCCGGCCGGCCCGGACTCCACCTTGATGACCTCGGCGCCGAGGTCGGCGAGATGACCGCCGGCCGAGGACGGCGCGAGCTGCGCCACCTCGAGCACCCGGACTCCGGTCAGTAGCGAGTAGCCGCTCATGCCGTGGCATCCTATCTATAAGACACTAGACAGTCTATGTCTCATCGTCTCATAATTGGGCGAAGACGAGGAGGGCGCCGTGCTCAAGGAAGAAATAGCGGCCCGGCTGGCCGACCACCTGCGCAACGACACGACCGATCTGGCCCCGTCGGATCTCCAGGTGCCGGTCGCGCACTTCATCAGCCCGGAGCGGGCGGCGGCCGAGCGCGAGGCGATCAGGAAGGTGCCGCTGATCGTGGCCCGCGGCGCCGAGATCGCGGAGCCGGGCGACTTCGTGACCACGCAGGTGCTCGGCGTCCCGCTGATCCTCGTCCGCCGCAGCGACTCCTCGGTCGGCTGCTACGTCAACATGTGCCGGCACCGCGGCGGCCGGGTGGAGTACGAGCCGTGCGGCAGCAAGCGGGTGTTCATGTGCCGCTATCACGGCTGGACCTACGGACGCGAGGCCGGCGAGCTGCGCCACGTGCCCTACGAGGAGTTCTTCGACCCGATCGATCACGCCGAGAACGGCCTCCGGACGGTCCGGGCGGAAGAGGCGCACGGCTTCGTCTGGATCGACTTCTCCGGCGATGCCAGCCGCAGCATCGGCGACTATCTCGGCCCGGACGTCCAGTCCTATTTCGAGGAGCTGTCCCTGGACCGCTGCCAGGTCTTCCTCGACCGCTCGATCACCCTCGACATCAACTGGAAGATCGTCCTGGACGGCGCGATCGACGTCCTGCACCCCAAATTCCTGCACCCGGACGGCGTGGGGAAGCTGATCGAGACCAACACCAGCGTCTGGCGCAGTTACGGGCGGCACGGGCAGACGTTCAGCCCCCGGCGCAAGATGACCAAGCTGGTCAAGGCGGACGAGCCGGTCGACGGCCTGTGGAAGTACATCGGCAGCAACATGTTCGTCTACCCGAACGCCATGGTCATCGCGGCCCCCGATCACGTCGAGTTCTGGACGGTCTGGCCCAGTACGGACAATCCGGCTCAATCGGTGACGCGGATCCGCTTCCTCGTTCGTCCTGAAATTCTTGATGAGGCCATGACCGCGCGCCTCAGTAAGAGCTGGGAGATCCTCGAGCAGGCCGCCCGGGACGAGGACTGGCCGATGGAGCAGACCATCCAGGAGAACTCCCGGGCGTGCCCGGACGGGTTCTACCGCTACGGCCGCAACGAGCAGTCCTGCCAGCACCTGCACCGGCAGCTGGCGCGCGACATCGACGGCCCGTGACACCGCCGGCCGCAGCGCCCGAACTCATCGAACGCGTGCTGGCCGCGGCCGACGGCTGCTTCCAGCGGTTCGGCATCGCCAAGACCACGATGGAGGACGTCGCCCGGGCCGCGGGCATCTCCCGCGCCACCCTCTACCGGTACTTCGCGGACCGGGAGAGCCTGCTCACCGAGTCGGTCCGGCGGCGGGCGCGGCTGAACATGAAGGCCGCCCGCGCCTACTTCAGCCGCCACGCCACGATCGAGGACAAGATCACCGACGGGATCGCCCGCAACGTCCGCCAGGGCAAGCGCGACCCGCTCGTCCGCCTCCTGGTCTCGCCCGAGGAGATGGCGCTGGCGGCGAAGCTGCTCGAGCACTCGGGCCTAGCCAGCGAGCTCACCCGGGAGCTGTGGCAGCCGGTCCTGCGCGAGGCCCAGGACCGGGGCGAGATCGCGGCCCGCATCGACGTCGCCGAGCTATGCGACTGGATCGCGCACCTGGAGATCATGTTCATCAGCCAGGTCGACGACACCCCCGACGGCCTCGCCTGGGTCCGCCGCATGGTGGCGCAGTTCGTCGTGCCCGCGATCACGGCCAGCCGATAGGCCCGCCGTCCGGGCCCGGGTCACGGC
>Ga0335083_10003892_pt1 | contig 19196 bp, 17 predicted proteins | sample Lox_Sample_42_FD_206716 | JGI IMG/M metagenome (GOLD analysis project Ga0335083, IMG submission 206716) | Soil microbial communities from Loxahatchee National Wildlife Refuge, Florida, United States - Lox_Sample_4.2 | ecosystem: Environmental > Terrestrial > Soil > Wetlands | place: USA...
GCTCGCGCTGCACGCCGACCCGCGCGCCGAGGCGCGCAACGCGACGCGCGTCGCGCCGCTCCACAGCGCGGCGGCGAGCCGCTCGCTCGCGACCGTTCGCGCGCTGATCGCGGCGGGGGCGGACGTGAATGCGCGCCAGAGCGGCGGGTTCACCGCGCTCATGTCCGCGGCGCAGGCCGGCGATGCCGCGCTCGCGGAAGCGCTGCTCGCCGCAGGCGCCGATCCCTCGCTCGCGACGGACGACGGCCGCACCGCGGCGTCACTGGCCCGCGCGGCGGGGCACGCGGGGCTGGCCGCGAAGCTCGAGGCCACCGGACGCTGACCGGGGTCCGCGCGCCTCGCGGCCCGCTTCAGACCGCGCTGCCCTCCATCGCCATCTGCTCGGCCATCTCGCGCCACCACGTCCATCGCGGATCGGTGAGGAGCGCGACCGGCAGCACGGCGCGCTGCTCGCGCTGCTCCTCGCTGTCGGTGACGTCGTGCGCGAGGCGGTCGGCGAGTGCGACCGCGCGCGAGGGATTGAGACGGTGCGGCACCTCGAGCGCGAGCCCGTGGTGGCCGTTCACGGCCTCGAGCACGACGCTCGGGAGCCCCCACATGCCGAGCAGGCATGCGCCGACGGTGCCGTGGTTCGCGCCCAGCCGCTGCATCTCGACGTCGGTGAGCTCGCGGCCGGTCTCGGCGGCCTCGCGCTCGACGCCCTCGTAGCGCACCGGCAACCGCGACATGAGCACGAGCTTGCCGACGTCGTGCAGCAGTCCGGCCGAGAACGCGTCATCCTTCCACGCCGCTCGCGGCTCGAGGCTCGACGCGATTCGCGCCACCAGCGCCGCATGGCGCTGCAGCTCCTCGTGACGCCCGGCGAACTGGCGCGGCATCGGGAAGCCGCCGTAGAGCTCGGCCGTGAGCACGAGGCTGCGCAGCAGCCGCGTGCCGAGCCGCGCGGCGGCGTCGCTCAGCCGCGTGACGCTGCGCTCGCGCCCGAAGTACGCGCTGTTCGACATGCGCAGCACCTGCGCGGCGAGCGCGACGTCCTCGGAGACGAGCTCGGCGAGCTCGAGCACGGAGACGGAAGGGTCCTCGAGCCGGCGGCTGAGCTCGGCGTAGATGCCCGGCAGCCCCGGCAGCTGGCCGACCTCGCCGAGCAGCGCGCGCAGTTCGGCGGGCGAGACGAGGTCGCGCAGCAGCAGCGAACGGCGCAGCGTCTCCACGAAGTCGAGTGCGTTGATGTTCTCGGGCACGACGCGGTGGGCGATCTTGAGCGAGCGCAGGCTCGCGTCGGAGAGCTCCGGATCGCCGACGGCGATGCGAACGGTCTCGGCGTGTTCGTCGCGCACGTTCATCAGCAGCTCGACGCCGTCGACGGCGGGCGGGCGGATCGCCGCGACGACCGCGTCGGCGCTCCAGCTGTGGAACGCTTCGAGGCCCGCGGTCGTGTTGCGTTCGAGCCGCACGTTCCACGTGCTCTGGCGCTCGAGCAGGAAGCGGCGGAACTTCTCCAGTGCGCCGGCGTCGTCGTGGACAACGAGGATGCGCATCGTGCGATCTCCCGCGTGGTCCGTGAGCTGCAGTCGGCCGTGCGCGCGCGGCGCGGGGACGGCCCGGGGAGCGGTTCCGTCCGGGACCGCTTGTGTCCCTAGCATCGGCAGAGGTCCCAAACGCTTGACGCCACCAGCCCCGGGCGCCAGCGGCGAGCGTCGATTCGCATTACCACATGCGGGGCAAAGGCTTGTGGCTTCGGGCGACGAACGTGCGAAGGCGTTGCTAGGCTGCACCGCCCGACTCGAGTCCCCGCAAAGGAGCGTTTCGAGATGGCAGCAAGTGCATCGAGCTCGACGAGCCGGGCCGCGACGTTCCACCTCGCGGTGCGCCTCGGCCGCCTCGCGATCGGGCTCGTGCTGCTCGTCGCGGCGATCGACAAGGCGGCGGACGTCGCCGCGTTCGGGCGCCAGGTGCACGACTTCCGCATGCTGTCCCCGTGGCTCGAGCGTGGAGTCGCGGTCTCGCTGCCCTGGCTCGAGCTCGCGGTCGGGGCGGCGCTCGTGCTCGGCGTCGCCGAGCAGCCGGCGGCGGGCGTCGCGCTGCTCCTGCTAGCCGCCTACACGCTCGCGGTCGCGTTCGCGTGGGCGCGAGGGCTCGACTTCCGCTGCGGCTGCTTCGGCGCCGCGGACGCGGGCCGCATCGGCGCGACCAAGTTCGCCGGGAACGCGGCGCTCACGCTGCTCGCCCTGCTCGCGGCACAGCCGCTCCGCGGGCGCGCGGCGTTTTCAGAGAGAACCTAGGCCCTCGCGAGCGGGCGGTACTTGATGCGGTGCGGCTGGTCGGCGTCGGCGCCGAGCCGCTCGTGCCGGTTGCGCTCGTAATCCTGGTAGTTGCCCTCGAAGAACACCACCTGCGAATCGCCCTCGAACGCCAGCATGTGCGTCGCGATGCGGTCGAGGAACCAGCGGTCGTGCGAGATCACCACCGCACAGCCCGCGAACTCGAGCAGCGCGTCCTCGAGCGCGCGCAGCGTGTCGACGTCGAGGTCGTTCGTCGGCTCGTCGAGCAGCAGCAGGTTGCCCCCGCTCTGCAGCAGCTTCGCCATGTGCAGCCGGTTCCGCTCGCCGCCCGAGAGATCCTTGACGCGCTTCTGCTGGTCCGCGCCGCGGAAGTTGAACCACCCGCAGTAGGCGCGCGAGTTCACCTCGCGCTTGCCGAGCGCGAGCAGGTCGTTGCCGCCTGAGATCTCCTCCCACACCGTCTTCTCGCCCGCGAGCGCGTCGCGGCTCTGGTCGACGTAGGCGATCTTCACGGTCTCGCCGACTCGCAGCGAGCCCGCGTCCGGTTTCTCCTGTCCGACCAGCATGCGAAAGAGCGTCGTCTTGCCCGCGCCGTTGGGGCCGATCACGCCGACGATGCCGGCGGGCGGCAGCTTGAACGACAGCTCGTCGATGAGCAGCGTGTCGCCGTAGCCCTTGCGCAGGTTCTGCGCCTCGATCACGACGTTGCCGAGCCGGGGCCCCGGCGGGATGTAGATCTCGACGCTGTCGAGCTTCTGCGTCCCCTCCTCGGCGAGCATCTTCTCGTACGCCGCGAGGCGCGCCTTGCTCTTCGCCTGACGCGCGCGCGGCGCCATCTTCACCCACTCGAACTCGCGCTCGAGCGTCTTCTGGCGGGCGCTCTCGGTCTTCTCCTCCTGCGCGAGCCGGTTCTTCTTCTGCTCGAGCCAGCTCGTGTAGTTGCCTTCCCACGGGATGCCGGCGCCGCGGTCGAGTTCGAGGATCCAGCCCGCGACGTTGTCGAGGAAGTAGCGGTCGTGCGTCACCGCGACGACCGTGCCGGTGTACTCCTTGAGGAAGCGCTCGAGCCAGGCCACCGACTCCGCGTCGAGGTGGTTGGTCGGCTCGTCGAGCAGCAGCAGGTCGGGGTGGGAGAGCAGCAGCCGGCAGAGCGCGACGCGGCGGCGCTCGCCGCCCGAGAGAGTCGTGACGGCCGAATCGCCGGGCGGGCAGCGCAGCGCGTCCATGGCGATCTCGATCTGTCGGTCGAGCTCCCAGAGGTTGCCCGCGTCCATCGCATCCTGGAGCTTGCCCTGCTCGGCGATGAGCGCGTTCATCGCGTCGTCGTCCATGGGCTCGGCGAACTTCGCCGCGATCTCGTCCCAGCGGCGCTTGATCGCCATCTTCCCGCCCACGCCGTCCGCGACGTTCTCGAACACGTTCTTCCCGGGATCGAGTCTGGGCTCCTGCTCGAGGTAGCCGACGGTGAAGCCCTTGCCCAGGAACGCCTCGCCGAGAAAATCGGGATCGATGCCGGCCATGATCCTGAGCAGCGAGCTCTTGCCCGCGCCGTTGGCGCCCAGCACGCCGATCTTGGCGCCGTAGAAGAACGACAGCCAGATGCCCTTCAGGATCTCGCGCTTGGGCGGAACGACCTTGCGCAGGTCCTTCATGGTGTAGATGAACTCGGGACTCATGCCGCTCCTCTCGGGGTCGATCGTGGCGCGCAGGGCGCGCGGCGCGCGGCGGGAAGCCGCAGCGGGTCAGGTCGGAACTCCCGGCGAGAATGCGCGACGGGCGCGGGGGGCGCAAGCGGCCCGCGGGCTCGCGCGGCGCGTCACTTCGGCGCGAGCGCCCACCAGTTGGCGACGACCGAGATGCTGCGCTCGGTCTGCTGCGCAGGCAGGACCACCAGCGCCCGCTCGCCATCCGGGCTCGGGGCCCAGCTCTTCATGTCCTGCGGCAGGCGGTAGAGCTCCCGCGGCATCCCGAATGCGGGCTCCGCACCGGGGGTCACCGGCACGCTCACGACCGAGTTGTCCGCGCGCAGGATCTGAATCTCGTTTCCGCCCTTGGTCCACATGGCGTAGACCGCGCCCGTGCGCGTGACCTGGGCCTTGTGGCCCGGCTCCGGAAACGACTGAACGTACTCCTGCGGGTTCCCCGACTCGTCCGACTGGTAGAGCAGCCACTTCCCATCCGGGGAGACCTGCGCGTACTGCTCGTTGAACGGCGTGACGAGATACGGCTTGGGGGGGCCGCCCGCGAGTGGCAGGAGCATCAGGTTCCAGCCATTGGCGTCGGCATTTTCCTGGAACACGAGCCACTTCCCGTCGGGCGAAACGTCGCACGGGTCCTTGAACAATACCGGTGAGCCGAAGACGAGCTGGTCCCCGCCCGAGCCGTCCGCAGCGCGCCGGTAGATGTCGCGCGGGCCGCGCCGCGTCGAGCTGTAGAGGATGTCGCGATCGTCCCACGACCAGAACGGGACCGTGTGGGCGCCGCGGTCGAACACCAGCCGGCTCGCCACCTCGCGATCCAGATCGGCGATCCAGATGTTCGACTCCCCCGAGGGCAGGTCCTGCACGAGCGTCGCCCGGTGGCCGTCGCGAGAGGGGAACGCGAAGCTCCAGCGATCGGACGGGATGCCGATCGCCCTGGCCTCGTGGCCCGTGCGATCGACCCACACGAGCCGCGTGTCGGGATCGCCGGCCCCCATCCAGGCGAGTACTCCGTTGCGCGAGGCGCTCGCACAGGGGGCGCCCGAGAGGATCGTGATGATGGGCTGCTCACCGACGCGGAAGGGCTCACCGAGCAGCGTGCGCCGGCCGGCGTCGAACCGTTGCGCCTCGAGCGCGCCGTTGCGGATGAAGACGAGGTAGCCGGGCGCGGCGTAGGTCGGCGCGCCGCCCGCGATCAGGAGCGAGTCGCGGCGGCTCGATCCCAGCGAGCCCACGTACGCGACGAACTGCCGGCCGACGCTCGGGAGCGCGACGAAGAGGAAGTGTTCGCCGTCGGGCAGGAAGCAGGGCCAGCGATGCGCCGTCTCGCCGCGCTTCGCATCCAGCGTGGTGACCGCGACCGGCGTCCCGCCGTTCGCCTGGACCTTGAACAGCGGGCCGCTCGACGCCCCGGCGAAGACGATCACGCCCTTGGGGCTCCAGCTGCCCCCGCGGCCGCTCGAGGCATCGCACACGGTCTCCGGATTGCCGCCATCGATGCCGACGACGAGCAGCTTGCCGTCCGCGAAGAACCCGACGCGCTGGCCGTCGGGTGACCAGAACGGCTGATCGGCGTCGCGCGTTCCGGGCAGCTCGCGCGCCTCGAAGCTCCCCAGCGGCCGCACCCAGAGCGAGTTCGAACCGGACGAGTCGCTGGCGACGAAGGCGAGCGTGCGGCCGTCGGGCGAGATGGCGTTCTCCGCGCCGTCCGCGACGAGCATCGCGCGCGCGGGTGGGTGCACATTGAGGCAGATCGGCAGGGCGGGCGGCGCGTGCGGCGCCAGCAGGCCGAAGCCGATCGCGCTGACCACGGCGCCCGCGGCGAGCCAGGCGACCGGGAGCGCGATGCGCGGCCAGCCGGCCGGCGCCGGGTTCGTGGCGAGGGGGCCGGACGCCGTGGCGGGGCGCGAGCCGGAGGACGACGGCGCGCGCAGCCCCTGCATCTCCTCGAGCGCGATGCGCGCCTCGCCGATGTCGCGCAGCCGTCGCTTCGCGTCCTTCTCGAGGCAGCGCCCGAGCAGCACGCGGAGCTTCTCGGGCGTCGCCGCCGGCAATGCCGACCAGTCGGGCTCGCGCTCGAGGATGCGCGCGATCATGTCCGAGACCGTCTCGCCCGAGAACACCTGCCCGCCGGTCAGGCACTCGTAGAGCACGCAGCCGAACGACCAGATGTCGGTGCGGCGATCGACGGGCTTGCCGCGCGCCTGCTCGGGGCTCATGTACGCCGCGGTGCCGAGCACGATCCCGGCGCCTGTGACGGCGTGCGGAACGGTCGGCGAGTGGGTCAGGTCGGAGCCCGAGTCGCTGCCGCCCGCTGCGCCCTTGGCGAGCCCGAAGTCGAGCACCTTCACCTGGCCGGCGGGCGTCACCTTGACGTTGCCGGGCTTCAGGTCGCGGTGGACGATCCCGGCCTCGTGCGCCGCCTCGAGCGCCGAGGCGATCTGTGTCCCGGCGTCGAGCACGTCCGGCACGGGGAGCGCGCCGCGCGCGATGCGCTCGGCGAGCGTCTCGCCCTCGACGTACTCGAGCGCGAGGAAGCGCACGCCGCCGTCGTCCTCGAGCCCGTAGATTCCGGCGATGTTGGGGTGGGTGAGCGCGGCGAGCAGTCGCGCCTCGCGCTCGAAGCGTGCGAGCCGCTCGGGGTCGCGCGCGAACGTGTCGGGCAGCACCTTGATCGCGACGGGCCGCTGCAGGCGCGGATCGCGCCCGAGGTAGACGACGCCCATGCCGCCGCGGCCGATCTCGCGCTCGATCGTGTACGGCCCCAGTCGGGTCGGGATCATGGGCTCACGATAGGCGGCGCGGCGCGAGCGCGCCAGCCCCGGAACGCGCCGGCCGCGTCGTTTGCCGCACGCGGCGGGCCGGATTCCGGGCGCACGAAGGGCGGCATTCCGGTTCCGGGCCGGAAGCCGCCCTCGTGATTCGCCCGGTCAGGCGAAGTTCGTTACGAGATCACCGAGGGCTGCGAGTGGCGCGGCTTGCGATCGTGGAACAGCCACCAGAAGAACCACGCGACGAGCGCGAGCGGCGCGAGCGGCAGGAGCGCGGCGCCGAACGTGAGCGCGCACGCGAGCAGCAGGAACGGCAGCGCGATCAGCAGGCCGAGCAGGCGCAGCGTCCAGCCGAGGATGCGAAACGGCAGCGTGATGACGAATCCCGCGAGGCCGATGACCGCGGCGAGCACGCCGAACACGATCAGGCCCGCGAACATCAGGGCGCCGAACACGAGCAGCGAGATCACGGAATCCTCCTTGAGCCGGTGGCCCGACCTCCACGCGCGCACCGCGCGGCGGCCCGGGCGAGCGCCGGCACGCACGTACTTACGCCCCGCCGCGCGCCAGGGTTTCAACCGCATCGCGCCACCGGCGCCTCGCTGCTAAGCTCTGCCCCGCAAGCCCAGCGTTTCCACAACCTTCCGGAAGGTGATCCCGATGGCGGCAACCCGCATCACGTTCAACCACAACGGTTCGATCCGGGTCGAGGGCGACTTCGAGCTGATCGACGGCAACGGTGAGCACATCGACGTCGGCGGGCTCACGCGCGTCTCGCTCTGCCGCTGCGGGCACTCGGCGAACAAACCGTTCTGCGATGCGACCCACAAGCAGATCGGCTTCGCCTCGATGATCGTCGCCGCGCAGACCAACCCACCGCGGCCCAAGCCCGCGACCTGACCCGGATGCGGCCGCGCACGCTGCTCGCCGGCCTCGTCTGCCTCGCGCTCGCGGGGGTCTGCGCGCGCCTCGGCTTCTGGCAGCTCACGCGCTGGAGCGAGAAGCGCCACGACAACGCCACGCTGACCGCCGCGCTGCGGGCGACCCCGGAGTCGCTCGCGGCGCCGCTTCCCCCGCTCGCGGCGCTGGCCGGCCGGCGCATCCGGCTCGCGGGCCGCTACGACGCGGGCTGGAGCGTCGTGCTCGACGACCGCTGGCGCGACGATGCGCCGGGCGTCGAGCTCGTGACGCCGCTTCGCCTCGCGGGCGGTGGCGCGGTGCTCGTCGATCGCGGCTGGCTCGCATCCGCCGACGCCGTGGGTGTCGCCGACTCCGCGATCGCGGAGCCGGGCGAAGTCGTCGTGACGGGCGTCGGCGAGGGATTCGGGCACGGCCGGGCTCCCGCGTGGTCGCGGCTCGTGCACACGCGTGCGGTGGCGTGGTCGGCGCGGCGGCTCGATTCGGATTCACTGCGCGCGCACCTGCCGTATCCGGTCGCGCCGTGGGCGCTGCACGCGCTGCCCGATTCGCTCGCGCCGCGGCGTTTCGTACGCGAGCTGCCGCTCGCCGGGAACGAGGGCATGCACCTCTCGTACGCCGTTCAGTGGGGGCTCTTCGCGGCTGCGTTCGTCGCGGGCGCGCTCTTCCTCGCGAGCCGCGATCGCGCCGCGAGACGTGCCCGCTGACCGCCGCCCGCGGATCGCACGGCGCCGTTCGCCGACAGCGCGCCTCCACCCGCCGAATCGCCCGCGCCGCGCCCCTGCCCCGGCCGTAGATTGCCTCACGAACAGCGGGGGACGGACGGACCGCCCGTCGCAAGGCAACGGAGGCGCTCATGAAGGTGATGTTCGTCGACGAATCGCGGACGCTCTCGCGCCTGCTCTGGGGGCTCTTCCTCATCGGGCTCGGCGTCCTCTTCCTACTCCAGTACCTCGGCGTGCTCGAGTGGATGAACGTCCGGGCGTGGTGGCCGTTCCTCGTCATCGCGCTGGGCACCGGCCAGGCGGTCACGGGCTGGAGCGCGAAGCGCATCTCGAGCGGCGTCTCGCTCGCGCTCATCGGCGTGTGGTTCCTGATCGCCGCGAACGGGTGGCACAGGCTCACGTGGGGCAACAGCTGGCCGCTCGCGCTCGTCGCGAGCGGCCTCGGCATGGTCCTGCGGGCGATCCTCGCCCCGCTCGATCGCGGCCGTGTGCGTCCGTCGCGCGGAGGAGACGTCCATGTCATCGAGTGAGCTCCGCTCCCGCGGGACGTGGCGGCGCGCGCGCGAGTTCGCGCTCGCGACGTGCGCCGCGTGGCTCGTCGTGCAGAACGCCGTGCTGCTCGCTGCGTTCTCGACGATGCGGCCGGATGCCGCGTGGCACGCCGCCGGATCCGTGCTGCGCGCGGCGCTCGCCGTGATGGCGCCGCTGTGGTTGATTCCGCTCATCCTGCTCGCCGGCGGCGCGATCGCGCTCGCCGCGCGTGCCGTGCCCGCGGCCCGAACCTGCGAGGAACGCCATGGATGAACATCGCGCCCCGCTGAACGGCCGGTTGATCTTCGGCGTCACGCTCGCCGGCCTCGGCGTGCTCTGGACGCTCGACAACCTCGGTGTCGCGAACGCCCACGAGATCCTGCGCTGGTGGCCCTCGCTGCTGCTCGCCTACGGCCTCATGAAGCTCACCGGCGTCGGCTTCGGCCGCCAGACGTTCTCGGGCGCGTTCTTCTCGCTCGTGGGCGGGCTGTTGCTCGCCGACCAGCTCCGCTGGCTGCACGTCGGGTGGGGCGTGCTCTGGCCGCTGTTCCTGATCGTGATCGGCATCCAGATCGTCACGCGCACCGCACGGGCGCCACGGCTCGAGGGCCCCGGCGGCGACTCGCAGGAATGGATCCGCGCCGCCGCGTTCATGGGAGGCGCGACGCGCCGGAGCCTGAGCACCGCGCTGCGCGGCGCCGAGCTCTCCGCGGTGATGGGTGGCATCGAGCTCGACCTGCGCGAAGCGAAGCCCGCCGACCAGCGCGTCGTCGTCGACGTGTTCGCGTGGTGGGGCGGGATCGAGATCGTCGTCCCCGACGACTGGCGCATCGAAGCCGAGGTGACGCCGGTCCTGGGCGCGTTCGAGGACCAGCGCGAGGCGGTCACGGCCGACGAGACCACGGGCACGCTCGTGCTGCGCGGCCTGGTGATCATGGGCGGGGTCGTGCTGCGCGACCGGCCCTCGGACTCGCACGTGAGGATCGGCGTTTCGCATCGCCGCGGCCGCCGCGACCGTGACGAGGTGCGCGAGGTGCACGTGACGCGCGAGGGCGTGACGGTGCGCCGCCAGAGCGCTTCGGGCGAGGAGCGCGAGGTGCGCGTCGGCACCGCGGGGTCCGGGCGCGGCTTCGTCTTCACGACGCGGCCGGCGTCGTCGGCGAGCGACGCCCCGCCCGCGGCAGGTCCGACCGCTCCGCCCCAGCCGCCGCCTCCGCCCGAGCCCCTGGAGCCCCGGTAGCGATGCATCCGCTCTTCGCCCACGTGCGCGGGCTCGCGCTCTACGCGCTGGCCTGGCTGCTCGCGGGCGTGGCGGGAGCGGAGATCGTGCGGCTCGTCGCGCCGCAGCCGTTCGGCGGGGCGCTCGCGTTCGCGGCGCCGCTCGCGCTTGTCTTCGGCTTCATCGTGCTCTCCGCGTGGTGGGTCTGCCGCGCGAACCCGCTCGCACCCGGCCGGCTCGGGCGCGCCGCGACCGTCCAGGCGGGCGCGGCGGTGCAGGCCGCGGCCTCGTGGGCGGTCGCGGGGCTGCTCTGGGCGCTGCTGCTCGCGCGCCGCGCGCCGGGGTGGACCGCGCGCCCGCTGATCCTGCGCGAGGCGCTGCTGCTGCTCGCCGCCGGGGTCCCGATCTACCTCGGCTCGGCGGTCGTCCACTACCTCGTGCAGGCGTTCGAAGCCTCGCGTCGCGCCGAGCGCCGGCTGCTCCAGTCTGAAGTCGCAGCGCGCGAAGCCGAGCTGCGCGCGCTGCGCGCCCAGCTCCATCCGCACTTCCTCTTCAACAGCCTCAACTCGATCAACGCTCTGGTCGGCTCCGATCCGGAAGCCGCGCGCCGCATGTGCGAGGGCCTCGGTGACTTCCTGCGCCGCACGCTCGCGCTCGGCGCGCGGGACCACGTCGCGCTCTCCGAAGAGCTCGAGCTCGTCGAATGCTATCTCGCGATCGAGCAGGTGCGCTTCGGCGATCGCCTGCAGGTCGAGCGCTGCATCGAGGATGGCGCGGGCGCGTGCCGAGTGCCGCCGCTGCTGCTCCAACCGCTCGTCGAGAACGCGATCAAGCACGGCGTCGCCGGGCGCATCGAGGGCGGCACGGTGTCGCTGCGGGCGCGGCGCAACGGCGACGTGCTCGTGCTCGAGGTCGAAAACCCCGTCGACGAGAGCGCGGTCGCGCGGCCGGGCGCCGGGCTCGGGCTCGAGAACGTACGCCGCCGGCTCGACGGCTTCGGCCCGCGCGCGGCGCGTCTCGACGCCGAGCGCGGGCCCGAGTACTTCCGCGTGACGCTCACGCTGCCGGCGCTCGGGGCCGGCGCGTGAACGCGCCCCGCGTGCTCCGCACGCTCGTCGTCGACGACGAAGCGCCCGCGCGCGCGCTGCTGCGCGAGTACCTGGGCGCGCACGACGACATCGCGGTCGTGGGCGAGTGCGCGAACGGGTTCGATGCCGTGAAGGCGGTGCCGGAGCAGCGGGCGGACCTCGTCTTTCTCGACGTCCAGATGCCGAAGCTCGACGGCTTCGAGGTGCTGGAGCTGCTGGATCCCCGCCCCGCGGTCGTCTTCTGCACCGCGTACGACGAGTTCGCGCTGCGCGCCTTCGAGGTGAACGCGGTCGACTACCTGCTCAAGCCCTTCGGGCGCGAACGCCTCGCCGAGGCGCTGGCGCGCGTGCGCGAGCGCCTCGCCGCGGGCACGCCCGCGCCCGCGCCGCCCGCGACGGCCCTCGCCGCCGCGGCGCGCCCGCCGGGTCGCTGGCTCGAGCGGCTGCTCGTGCGCGACGGCGCCAACGTGCACGTCGTGCCGATCGAGAAGCTCGACTACGTCGAGGCCCAGGACGACTACGTCGCGATCCACGCCGAAGGCCGCTCGTGGCTCAAGCACGAGCCGCTCGCGGCGGTGGCCGCCGCGCTCGATCCGGACCGCTTCGTGCGCGTCCACCGCTCGTACGTCGTCGCCGTCGATCGCATCGCGCGGCTCGAGCTCTACGCCAAGGACAGCCGGGTCGCGATCCTCGCCGACGGCAGGCAGCTCCCGGTGAGCCGCGCCGGCTACACGCGGCTTCGCGAGCTGATGTAGGTCGGGGCGACCCCCGCGAACGCGACGGGCCGCCTTCGGAACCGCCGACGACGCAGGCCGCGGCGATGGGCGAACCGACCGGGCAGTCCCGCTGCGGCTGGGGCCGCGCCGGTGTAGCGTGCGGGCTGTGAGCCGAAAGCCCACGCCATCGGAGCCCTCCCCGAGCCCCGTTCACGCGGGCGGCGCGCCCTCGCGCGGGCTCGTCGTGCTGCTCGCGGCACTGCTGGCCGCCACGCTCGCCTTCGCGCACTGGCCCGTGCTCCACGCCCAGGCCGTCGGGCTCGACGATCCGTCGTTCGTCGTGCAGAACCCGCTCGTCGCGCACCCGGGTGCGCAAGCCCTGCGCCGCGTCTGGACCGAGGCGCTGCACCCGTCGACCGTGAGCGCGTACTGGACGCCGCTCTCCATGACGTCGCTGATGCTCGACGTCGCGCTCGGCGCGCGCGCGGACCGGCAGCTGCTCTTCCACGCCACGAGCCTCGTGCTGCACGTCGTCGGCGTCGAGTTGCTGTTCCTGCTGCTCGTCGCGCTCGGCGCGCGGGCGTGGGCCGCGGCCGGGGCGGCGCTGCTCGTCGGCGTGCACCCGCTCATGGTTGAGGCCGTCGCTTCGGCCGGCGAGCGCAAGACCGTGCTCTCGACCGCGCTCGCACTCGCGGCGGCGCTCGCCCACGTGCGCTTCGCGCGCACGCGCTCGCGCGCGGCGTACGGCGCGACGCTGGCGCTCTTCGCGCTCGCGCTCCTCACCAAGCCGTCGGTCACGACGCTGCCGCTCGTGCTGCTCGTGCTCGATGCGTGGCCGCTGCGGCGCTTCTCGCCCGGGGCGATCCTCGAGAAGTGGCCGCACGCGCTGCTGGCGATCGCCGGCGGCGCGATCGCCTCGATCGCCGTGCGCAACACCTGGGAGTTCGGCGCGCCGCCGCCGCTCGCGCCCGGCCATCGGCTGCTCCAGCTCGGCTGGGTGCTGAGCCACGATGCGTCGAAGCTGCTCTGGCCGCTCGGGCTCTCGACCGTGTACGCGACCCCGGAGCCGCTCGCGCTCTCGCAGGCGCCCGTCGCCCTGGGACTGGCGGGCGCGCTTGCGCTGGGGGCGCTCGCGGTGGCGCTGCGGCGCCGCGCGCCGGAGCTGCTCGCCGGGCTCGCGATCTTCGCGCTGCTGCTCTCGCCGACGCTCGGCATCCTGCGCTGGGGCGGCGTCGTCACGTACGACCGCTACGTCGGCCCGCCGCTCGCGGGGCTCGCGCTCACGCTCGCGTTCGCGCTCACGCGCGCGGCGTCGGCGCATGCCCGGGCGATTCGTGCGGTCGCGGCAGGTGCCGTGCTGCTCGTCGCGACGGGGGAGGTCGCGGCCACGCGCGTCGCACTGCGCGCGTGGCGCGACTCGGTGGCGCTCTGGAAGCAGGCCGTCCGCATCTCGCCCGGCGCGCCCGAGGCGCACAACGGCCTCGGGGCGACCTATTCCGACGCGCACCGCCCGGCGATCGCCATCGCGGAGTTCGAGCGCGCGATCGCGCTCGGCCCCGACTACTCCGACGCCCACCAGAACCTGGGGCGCGAGCTCGTGCTCGCCGGGCGCGTGAGCGAAGCGCTGCCGCAGCTCGCGTTCGCGGCCGGGCACTCGCCGGGCAGCGCGTCAGCCGCGCTCCAGCTGGGCGTCGGCCTGCAGGCAGCGGGCCGACTCGGCGAGGCCGGGGCGCAGTACCGGCGCGCGCTCGCCCTGCGCCCCGGGTACGCGCCCGCGATCGGCCGGCTGGGTACCGTGCTGGTGCTCGAGGGCCGGGCCGGCGAGGGCCTCCCGCTGCTGCGCGAGGCCGTCGCGCTCTCGCCCGACGAGCCGCGCGCGCGCTACGCGCTCGCCGGCGCGCTGGCAAGCGTGCAGGGCCCCAACCGCGAGTCCGAGACGCTCATGCGCGACGTGACGCGGGCGCTGCCGGATTTCGCGCCGCCCTTCAACGATCTCGCCTGGATGCTCGCAACCGCGCCCGACCCCACGCTGCGCGACGCCGCCGAGGCGCTGCGGCTCGCGGCCCGTGCGGTCGCGCTCGCGCCCCCCGGCGATCCTGCGACGCTCGACACGCAGGCGGCGGCGCTCGCGTCGGCGGGGCGCTGTCGCGAGGCGGCGGCGCTCGCGAATCGCGCCGCGGCGCTCGCCGCGGAAGCGCACGCCGACACGCTCGCCGCGTCGATCCGCGGCCGCGCCACCCTCTATGCGACCGGGCGCGCGTACGTGCAGCCGGCGCGGCCATGAGGCGGCCGAGGCTCCCGGAAGCCGCCCGAGCCTGCGGCGGCCACTCGCGCTTCGCGCGGCCGCCACGCGCCTCGAACGCTGCGGCCGCGACCGGCCGCGCGGTCCCGGCCCTTCGGAGTTCCGCCCGCCCGGCCGATGATGTAATCTGGTTCTGTTCACGGGGCCCCTGTGCGGCCCCCGTTCTCCACGGCGGACCTGTGTGCCGCCCATCGGAAAGGACGCGTCATGAACGCCTCTTCCCGTGATCACTTCGGGACCCGCGCCACGCTCTCCACTCCCTCCGGCGCGGTCGTCATCCACCGCCTCGACCGTCTCGCCTCGCCGCTCGGCGTCGACCTCGGCCGTCTGCCGTTCTCGATCCGCGTGCTGCTCGAAGCGGCGCTGCGCACGTGCGACGGCTACCAGGTCAGCCCGGACGACGTGACCCGCCTCGCGCGCTGGTCGGCGACCGCGACCGATGCCTCCGAGCTGCCCTTCAAGCCCGCCCGCGTCATCCTGCAGGACTTCACCGGCGTGCCATGCGTCGTGGATCTCGCCGCGATGCGCGACGCCGTGCGCCGGCTGGGGGCCGATCCGGGGCGCATCAATCCGCTCGTTCCGGTCGATCTCGTGATCGACCACAGCGTCCAGGTCGACGTGTTCGGCAACGTGCTCGCGCTCGAGCGCAACGCGGAGATCGAGTTCGCGCGCAACCGCGAGCGCTACGAGTTCCTGCGCTGGGGGCAGAAGGCGTTCTCCAACTTCCGCGTCGTGCCGCCCGCGACGGGCATCGTGCACCAGGTGAACCTCGAGTACCTCGCGCGCGGCGTGCTCACCTCGACCGTGGACGGCGAGACGCAGGCGTATCCCGATACGCTCGTCGGTACCGACTCCCATACGACCATGATCAACGGGCTCGGCGTGGTCGGCTGGGGCGTCGGCGGGATCGAAGCCGAGGCGGTGATGCTCGGCCAGCCGCTCTACCTGCTCACGCCGCAGGTCGTGGGCTTCCGGCTCACCGGCCAGCTGCGCGATGGCGTCACCGCGACCGACCTCGTGCTCACGGTCACGCAGATGCTCCGCAGGAAGGGCGTCGTCGACAAGTTCGTCGAGTTCTACGGGCCCGGCCTCTCGGCGATGTCGCTGCCCGACCGCGCGACGATCGCGAACATGGCGCCGGAGTACGGCGCGACGATGGGCTTCTTCCCGGTCGACGACGAGACGCTGCGCTACCTCGAGCGGACGGGCCGTCCGGAGGCCGCGCGCCTCACCGAGGCCTACGCGAAGGAACAGGGGCTCTTCCGCAGCGACGCGACGCCCGATCCTCAGTTCACCGACACGCTCGCCCTCGACCTGGGCGACGTCGAGGCATCGCTCGCCGGCCCCAAGCGTCCCCAGGATCGCGTCGCGCTGCGCGAGATGAAGCCCGCGTTCCGCAAGGGACTCACCGCTCCCGTCAAGGAGCGCGGTTACGGCCTCACGGAGAACGAGGTCGCGCGCACCGCCACGGTCGCGGGCGCGGCCGAGCCGCCGATCGGTCACGGCGCGGTGGTGATCGCCGCCATCACGTCGTGCACGAACACCTCGAATCCCTCGGTCATGGTCGCCGCCGGATTGCTCGCGCAGAAGGCCGCCGCCCGGGGCCTGAAGCCCAGGCCTCACGTCAAGACGAGCCTCGCGCCCGGCTCGAAGGTGGTGACCGAGTACCTCAGGGCCTCGGGCACGCTGGCGTCGCTCGACGCGCTGGGGTTCGACGTCGTCGGTTACGGCTGCACGACCTGCATCGGCAACTCGGGCCCGCTGCCGGACGCGGTCGCGAAGGCGGTGGACGAGGGCAGGCTCGTCGCCGCGGCGGTGCTCTCGGGCAACCGCAACTTCGAAGGCCGCGTGCACCCGCAGGTGCGCGCCAACTTCCTCGCGTCGCCGCCGCTCGTCGTGGCGTACGCGCTCGCGGGCACGGTCGACATCGACTTCGAGCGCGAACCGCTCGGCCAGGGCTCCGACGGCAAGCCCGTGTTCCTGCGCGACGTCTGGCCGGGCCAGGGCGAGGTGCGCGAGCTCGTGGCGCGCAGCGTCCAACCCGCGATGTTCTCGAAGAGCTACGGCAACGTGTTCGACGGCAATCCCAGATGGAACGCCATCCCCGTGGGTGAGGGCGAGCTCTACCCGTGGGATCCCGCATCGACCTACATCCACGAGCCGCCGTTCTTCCAGGGGCTGGCGCTGACGCCCGAGCCCGTGCGCGACATCGCGGGAGCGCGCGTGCTCGCGATGGTGGGCGACTCCGTGACGACGGATCACATCTCGCCGGCCGGCGACATCGCGCTCGCGTCCCCCGCGGGCAGCTGGCTCGCCGAGCGCGGCATCGAGAAGAAGGACTTCAACTCCTACGGCTCGCGCCGCGGCAACGACCTCGTCATGGTGCGCGGCACGTTCGCGAACATTCGCCTGAAGAACCTGCTCGTGCCCGGCAGCGAGGGCAACGTCACGGTGCACTTCCCGAGCGGCGAGCAGATGCCGATCTTCGACGCGAGCGAACGCTACGCCGCGACGAGGACGCCGCTGCTCCTGCTCGCGGGCAAGGAGTACGGCACCGGCAGCTCGCGCGACTGGGCCGCGAAGGGCACGCTGCTGCTCGGCGTGCGCGCCGTGCTCGCCGAGAGCTTCGAGCGCATCCACCGCTCGAACCTGGTCGGCATGGGCGTGCTCCCGCTCGTCTACGAACCGGGCCGGACGGCGGAGTCGCTCGGCCTGACGGGCCGCGAGACGTTCGACGTGAGCGGGCTCTCGGGCGAGCTCAGGCCCCGCATGCGCGTCATCGTGCGCGCGAGGCGCGAGGACGGTTCGGTGCTCGAGTTCGGCGCGATCGCGCGGCTCGACACGCCGGTCGACGTCGACTACTACCGGAACGGCGGCATCCTCCAGACGGTGCTGCGAAACCTCGTCAAGAGCTGACGCGGCCCGGCCGCGCGCATCCGGAGGCCCTCCATGTTGCTGCTGTTTGCTCCCGCGTTGTTCGCGCTGACGCTGGCGACGACCGCTCCGGCTCCGACGGCGCCCGACGCGGCGGTGCTCGCCAAGCTGCTGAACGAGTTCCTCGCCGGAGCTTCGCGCGACGACCCCGCCGCGCACGAACGGTTCTGGGCCGACGACGTGATCTACACCGGCTCCGCGGGCCGGCGGCGTGGCAAGTCCGAAATCATGAGCGACGTGCGCGCGACGCCGCCGCACGAGCCCGGCGACCCCTCGACCGTCTTCACCGCCGAGGACGTTCGCGTCCAGCAGTACGGCGACGCCGCGCTCGTGGCGTTCCGGCTCGTCGCGACGACGACGTCACGCGACTCGACGCACGTCGCGCACTACCTCGACACGGGCTTCTTCGTGAAGCGGGGCGGGCGCTGGCAGGCGGTCGGCTGGCAGGCCACCGTCCAGCCCGAGCGCTGATGCGGTGCTCGCGCTAGACTCCGCCTCCATGCCCGCGACCTTCGCACCGCGCGACCCGGCCTACGCCGAGCGCGTTCGTCGGAGCTTCGAGCGCCAGCCGCTCATGGCGACGCTTGGAGCGACGCTCGACCGCGTCGCCCCCGGCGAGGTCGAGATCGGGCTGCCCTATCGTGCGGGCCTGTGCCAGCAGAACGGCTACCTGCATGCGGGCGCCGTCGCGAGCATCGCGGATTCGGCGTGCGGCTACGCGGCGTTCACGCTCTCCGAGCCGGACACCGACGTGCTCGCGGTCGAGTTCAAGATCAACCTGATGGCGCCGGCGCGCGGGTCCCGTTTCGTCGCACGCGCGCGCGTGCTGCGCTCCGGACGCACGCTGAGCGTCGTCCTCGCGGACGTGAGTGCGGACGGCGTCGATGCGCCCGTCGTCGCGACCATGCTGTCCACCGTCATCATCCGGCCGCGCGCCGACGCGGCGGACGGAGCGCGGGAAGCGTGAGCCCGGAGACCTGGACCGCGGTCGATCGCTATCTGCAGGCGCAGCTCATGCCGCACGACGCGGCGCTCGAGCAGGCGCTGGCCGACAGCGACGCCGCGGGGCTGCCCGCGATCCACGTCTCGCCGCTCCAGGGCAAGTTCCTTCACCTGCTCGCGCGGCTCGTGGGGGCGAAGCGCGTGCTCGAAATCGGCACGCTCGCCGGTTACAGCACGATCTGGCTCGCGCGTGCGCTCCCCGCGGGCGGGCGCGTCGTCACGCTCGAGGCGGAGCCGCGCCACGCCGAGGTGGCGCGCCGCAACCTCGCGCGCGCCAGCGTCGCGGATCGCGTCGAGATCCGGATCGGGCCCGCGCTCGAGACATTGCCGAAGCTCCACGCCGGGAACGCGGGTCCGTTCGACCTCGTCTTCATCGACGCCGACAAGCCGGGCATGCCGCAGTACCTCGAGTGGTCGATCCGGCTCGCACGCCCGGGGACCGCGATCCTCGCGGACAACGTCGTGCGCGACGGCAAGGTCGTGAACGCTGCGAGCGACGATGCCAACGTGCAGGGCGCGCGCCGGCTGTTCGAGAAGCTCGCGGCCGAGGGCCGAGTGAGTGCGACCGCGCTGCAGACCGTCGGCGCGAAGGGCTACGACGGCTTCGCGCTCGCGATCGTCACGCCCTCGGCCCCGACCCCGTAAGGAGCCCGGATGCCCTTCGACGTGATCGGAATCGCCGGCAGCCTGCGCAAGGCCTCGTACAACCGCACGCTGCTCGCCGCGGCGGTCGAGCTCGCGCCGCCCGGGCTCGCGATCGAGCCCGCGAGCATCGCCGGGATCCCGCTCTTCGACGGCGACGTCGAGGCGGCGGGGATTCCCGCGTCCGTCCTCGCGCTGAAGGAGCGCGTGCGCCGCGCCGACGGCCTGCTTCTCGTCACGCCGGAGTACAACTACTCCGTCCCCGGCGTGCTGAAGAACGCGATCGACTGGCTCTCGCGCAAGCCGGATCAGCCATTCGCGGGCAAGCCCGCGGCGATCATGGGCGCCTCGAACGGACGGTTCGGC
>Ga0335083_10003893_pt1 | contig 19190 bp, 20 predicted proteins | sample Lox_Sample_42_FD_206716 | JGI IMG/M metagenome (GOLD analysis project Ga0335083, IMG submission 206716) | Soil microbial communities from Loxahatchee National Wildlife Refuge, Florida, United States - Lox_Sample_4.2 | ecosystem: Environmental > Terrestrial > Soil > Wetlands | place: USA...
TGCGGCCGCGCCCGCGCCGGCGCCGCCGCCGCCGCCCGAGATAACCGCCGGCGGCGGTGCCGGTGGCGCAATGACGGCGAAAGCCGAATTGGGAATGGCGGCCGCAGACACGATCGCGCTGACAATGGCCGCGCGCAAAAATTTCTTCATCGTATTCTCCTGGCACTCGCGCTGCGCTGCCTTTGCGCCGCGCGGATACTCGACTGCATCTTGCGATCGTTCGGGATTGAGAGAGCAACGCGACCGCGTAAGGCTCCGCACCTGTAGCCAATCGCGTTCGGCGCAGCGATTTGATCCGCGAAGTAACCTGACCAAGTAAGGTTAAGTGCGGAGCCGGGAACCGATCCGCTCGGGAAAGGCCGGCATAGCGGCCCTCATTTTCGACGGCGATGCCGATGTCGATTTCACGCCGCCGTCGCCGCGGGCGGCGGCGCACGCCAACGCTAGCGCAGAACCGGCGCCGTGGTGTCGCGGTTGAAATAGATCGTCGCCAACAGGGCCGTGTCGAAGAACGTCCAGCCGAGAAACGGCACGAAGCGCACGACGAGTGACTTGTAGAGCCGATGTATGGCGTCCTTGCCGAGATTGTCGCCGATCGCCGCCACGTTGCTCGGCAGCACCATCGCCCGCATCACCCGCTCGAGTTCGAGCGCGGCGAGGCCGTAGCGCCGCGCCTTCACCGCCGCAGCCGCGTCCTTGAGCACGGGTGCCAGCGCGCGGTCATTGCGCAACTGCTCGAACAACGCCACGTGACGCTCGAGACCGAGCGTGGCAAGCACGATGCTGAGCAACACATCGTCGGCACTGTCGCCGGCGAGCGGCTCGACCTGTGGCAGCGGCGCCTTGACGGCGGCCTCGACTTCATCGGCCGTGGGCGCAATGCGGATCACGAGCGGCTGCATGGTCAGCACCAGGTCGAGCTCGCGCGTCGGCACGATCAGCAGCCAGTCGTCCTCGCTGACGCGGGTATTGAACAAGCTGGCGAGCTCGCGCCCGAGCAAGACCTGATCGGCACGGAAGCGGCGCACGGCGGCGGCGCCATGCGCCGGCCCGTCGGCAACCGTTGCCCGCAACAGATTGTCGGCGCGCCGGCCGAGGCGGCCAGCTTCGCGCCGCGCGTCCTGCGCAGCCTGGCTGATCGTGGTCTCGGTGAAACGCTGCGCCATCGCCAGCCGGGGCGCGAAAAGTGCGGCCGCGGCAAAGCCTCCGGCGCGGCACAACAGCAGCCGCCGGGTTGCCACGGCGGCGGCGCAGTTCCATTTGCCTTGCGCCGCAACCATCGGTGCCCCTTCACGAAAACCGGTTTTCCGTGGCGCAAACAGCGGCCCGCGGACTGGCAATTGTGGACTCGTAGCCCCATTTCTGCTAGAGCCGCGCGACTCAGAAAAGCCCCGGTTGCGGGGCTTTTGACTTAAAACCCGTCCGAGCCACAACAAAGGAGCCCAAGTGCAAGTTCTCGTTCGCGACAACAACGTCGATCAGGCCCTCAAGGCGCTCAAGAAGAAGATGCAGCGCGAGGGCATTTTCCGCGAGATGAAGCTTCGCGGCCATTATGAAAAACCCTCCGAGAAAAAGGCGCGGGAAAAGGCGGAAGCGATCCGGCGCGCCCGCAAGCTCGCGCGCAAGAAGCTGCAGCGCGAAGGCCTGCTGCCGATGAAGCCCCGCGTCGTTCCCGGCGCCGGCGGGCCCGGTGGCGGCGGACGCGAAGGCGGCCGTGGCGGGCGCGGCGGCGGAGCTTCGCGCTTCGGCTAAGCGCTGCTCATAGTGCCGATTTCGGTGTAGCGCGGGCCTTTGCCCGCGCTATTGTTTTGTGAGGACGACATAAGCTCAGCATTTCGAGCGGAAGCGGCCGACGACGCGCGCTCAGCTCCGGCAATTGCGGCAGATCAAATCCATCGCGCGGGATCAGGTGTACCTGCTTACGCAGGCGCCGCGGTTCACATGGCAGATTTGCGATGTTTCAAATCCGCATTCACGGACGAGGTGGTCAAGGCGTGGTCACGGCCACCGAACTGCTTTCGGTCGCGGCTTTCATGGAAGGTGCTCATGCCCAGGCGTTCCCCAGCTTCGGCTCGGAGCGCACCGGCGCGCCGGTGGTGGCGTTCTGCCGCATCGACGACAAGGAAATCCGCCTGCGCGAGCCGATCATCGAACCCGACGCATTGATCGTTCAGGACCCGACCTTGTTCAAGGTGATCGACGTCTTTCAGGGGCTGCGGCCGCAAGGCTATCTGCTGGTCAATTCCAACAAGAGCTTCGCCGACCTGCACATCGCGGCGCAGGTCGCGAAAATTTCTCCGGGTCACGCGCGCGTCGTGAATGCGACGGCGCTGGCGCTGAAACATGTCGGCCGTCCGCTGCCGAACGCCGCGTTGCTCGGCGCCTTCGCCGCGCTCACCGGCGTCGTGCATCTCAAATCGGTTGTGGCGGCGATCCGCGAAGCATTTCCCGGCAAGGTCGGCGAAGCCAACACTGCTGCGGCGACCGAAGCCTTCGAGGCTGCCGCCGGGCGGGTCGAAGCCTAGAGGGCGCTGTCATGCTCAAGCAGGCCGAAGGTTCCCATGCGATGGCCGAAACCATCGCGCTGTGCCGGCCGGAAGTTATCTGCGCCTATCCGATTACTCCGCAAACCCACATCGTCGAGGGTCTCGGCGAAATGGTGCGCGACGGCCATCTGCAAAATTGCGAATTCATCAACGTCGAATCCGAATTTGCCGCGCTCTCGGTGGCGATCGGCGCTTCCGCCGCCGGTGCCCGCGCCTATACGGCGACCGCAAGCCAGGGCCTCTTGTTCATGGCGGAAGCGGTCTACAACGCCTCCGGCCTCGGCCTGCCGATCGTGATGACGCTCGGCAACCGTGCCATCGGCGCCCCCATCAACATCTGGAATGATCATTCCGACGCGATGTCGATGTGCGACGCCGGCTGGATGCAGCTCTTCGCCGAGACCAATCAGGAGGCGCTCGACCTGCACGTCCAGGCCTTCCGCCTCGCCGAGGAACTGTCGATGCCGGTGATGGTGTGCGTCGACGGCTTTATCCTGACGCACGCGGTCGAACGGCTCGACGTTCCGAGCCAGGCCGATGTCGACGCGTTTCTGCCGCCCTATGAGCCGGTGCAGGTGCTCGATCCCGCCGCGCCGATCTCGATCGGCGCCATGGTCGGGCCGGACGCTTTCACCGAGGTGCGCTTCCTCCAGCATTACAAGCAGACGCTGGCGCTGCGCCTGCTTCCCGAATTCGCCGCCGAATTCAAGACCCGCTTTGGCCGCGACTCGGGCGGCCTGCTGCGCACCTATCGCGCCGACGATGCCGACATGCTGGTGGTGGCTATGGGGTCGATCAACGGCACCATCAAGGACACCATCGACGAGATGCGCGCGGACGGCGTGCGCATCGGCCTCGTCACGCTGGTCGCCTTCCGCCCCTTCCCGACGGAGGCGTTGCGCAAACTGCTGGCCGGCCGCAAGAACGTGGTGGTGATCGAGAAGAGCTTTGCTGTCGGCATGGGCGGGCAACTTGCCAACAATGTCGATCTGGCGTTGCGCAATACGCCAGCGGCGCCCCACGTCCACTCGGTCATCGCCGGGCTCGGCGGCCGGCCGATAACCCGCGCATCGCTGCAACGAGTGTTCCTGCGCGCCGAGGCGCAGCCGTGGGAAGGCGCGCATTTCCTCGACCTCAACGAAGACATCATCGGCAAGGAACTGCACCACGTTCGCAAGGTGCGCCGTTCCGGTCCTACCGCCGAAAACCTGCTGCGGCTCCTGAGCGAAAACCAGGCGGCGGCGACGTGAGGCAGCCATGACCGATATCGCCAACGCACCCGCCACCCAGAAGCTGCGCTTCTACCAGAAGGGCACCTTCACCGTGGGCAATCGCCTCGTCTCCGACGCCGAGCGTTCGGTGCAGGCGTCGATCGACCGCTCCAATGCGCTGACCTGCGGCCACCGCGCCTGCCAGGGCTGCGGCGAGGCGCTGGGCGCGCGCTATGCCATCGATGCCGCCATGCGCGCGACGCGCAACAACCTCATCGCCGTCAACGCCACCGGCTGCCTCGAAGTCTTCACCACGCCCTACCCGGAGACCTCGTGGCAAATTCCGTGGATGCATTCGCTGTTCGGCAATGCCGCGGCGGTCGCCTCGGGCGTGGCGGCGGCGATGCGGGTGAAGAAACGGCCCGATGTGCGCGTGATCGCGCAAGGAGGCGACGGCGGGACCACCGACATCGGCTTCGGCTGCCTGTCCGGCATGTTCGAGCGCAACGATGACGTGCTCTACATCTGCTACGACAACGAAGCCTACATGAATACCGGGGTGCAGCGATCCTCGGCGACACCGCCGGCCGCGCGCACCGCTACCACGCCGGCGGTGGGCAAGGAGCCCGGCAACGTCTTCGGCACCGGCAAGAGCCTGCCGAAAATCGCCGTCGCGCATGGCATCCCTTATGTCGCGACGGCAACAGTCGCTGACCTGCACGACCTCGAGCGCAAGGTGCTCAAGGCCATGGGCATCCGTGGCGCGCGCTACATCCATATCCACGTGCCCTGCCCGCTCGGCTGGGGCTCGGCCTCACACGACACCATCCGCCTGGCGCGGCTGGCGGTCGAGTCCGGCCTGTTCCCGCTGTTTGAAGCCGAGCACGGCGTCGTCACCGGCAGCACCAAGATCCGGCGGCCGGTTCCGGTCGCGGAGTATCTCAAGCCGCAACGGCGCTTCGCGCACCTGTTCAAGGATCACGACGATATCCGGCTCGCGCATATGCAGGCGATCGCCGACCACAACATCGCCGAATACCATCTGCTCGACCAAGAGGGCGCCGCGAGATGAAACATCCGTTCGCCATCACGCTCGACAGCGGCTCGAGCCTCGCCAATCTCACCGGCTCATGGCGCACCGAACGGCCGGTTTATGTCGACCGGCTGCCGCCCTGCAACAATGCCTGCCCGGCCGGCGAAAACATCCAGCAATGGCTCTATCACGCCGAATCCGGTGACTACGAGAAAGCCTGGCGGCAACTCACGCAGGACAACCCGATGCCGGCGGTAATGGGGCGCGTCTGCTATCACCCCTGCGAAACGGCCTGCAATCGCGCCCAGGTCGACGAGGCTGTCGGCATCAATTCGGTCGAACGCTTCCTCGGCGACGAGGCGATCAAGCGCGGCTGGCGTTTCGATGCGCCGGCGCAGACGTCCGGCAAGCGCGTGCTGATTGTCGGCGCCGGGCCGTCCGGATTATCCGCGGCCTATCATCTGGCAAGGCTCGGCCACGCAGTCGCCATTCACGAGGCCGGGCCCGTGGCTGGCGGCATGATGCGCTTCGGCATTCCCAAATACCGGCTGCCACGCGACGTGCTCGAAGCCGAGATTGCGCGCATTCTCGACCTCGGCATCGAGCTCAAGCTCAACGCCAAGGTCGACCGCATTCTCGACACCATGAAGGCCGGTGGGTTCGACGCGGCCTTCCTCGCCGTGGGTGCCCATATCGCCAAGCGCGCCTATATCCCGGCCGGTGAAGCGGCAAAAATTCTCGACGCCGTGCAGGTGCTGCGTTCAATGGACGGCGAGGACAAGCCGCTGCTCGGCCGTCGTGTCGTCGTCTACGGCGGCGGCAATACCGCGCTCGATGTCGCGCGCACGGCCAAACGCCTCGGCGCCACCGAAGCGATCATCGTCTATCGCCGCACGCGCGAGCGCATGCCGGCGCACGATTTCGAGGTCGAGGAGGCGCTGGAAGAAGGCATCATGATGAAATGGCTCTCGACCATCAAGCGCGCCGACGAAGGCGTGCTCACGGTCGAGAAGATGAAACTCGACGACAAGGGCTTCCCGCAGCCGACCGGCGAATTCGAGACGCTGGAAGCAGACTCGCTCATCCTCGCGCTTGGTCAGGACGTCGACCTGTCGCTGCTCGACGGCGTGCCCGGCCTCGCAATCAAGGACGGCGTGGTGCAGGTCGCGCCCAACATGATGACCGGCCATGCCGGCATCTTCGCCGGCGGCGACATGGTGCCGTCGGAGCGCACGGTCACCGTCGCCATCGGCCACGGCAAGAAGGCAGCCCGCCATATCGATGCCTGGCTGCGCGGCGCGCCCTATGCGCAGGCCGACAAGCACGAACTGGCCGGTTTCGACAAGCTCAACACCTGGTACTACGCCGATGCGCCGAAGACGGTGCAGCCGGTGCTGGAGCTCGCGCGCCGCACCGATACTTTCGACGAGGTGCAGAAGGGCCTCGACGAAACCAACGCCCTCTACGAAGCGCGGCGGTGCCTCTCCTGCGGCAATTGCTTCGAATGCGACAATTGTTACGGCATATGTCCGGACAATGCGGTGATCAAACTGGGGCCCGGCAACCGGTTCCGCTTCAACTACGATTACTGCAAAGGCTGCGGGCTCTGCGCCAAGGAATGTCCATGCGGCGCCATCGCCATGGTGCCCGAGGAGATTTGAGCCTTCACCAAGAACCCCCTGATTGATCGATCACCAACAGGCCGTTTCGCCCCCCGGCCGGAGCGTTAGCTGACATTTTAGTCGTTGCGGACACGCTTTCTCTACCGCGACGGTTGAACCGTCCCTTAACCAAGCAGCTTTAGGCTATGAACTGTGCGGCGGCTTTTTCGCTGCCGTATCGTCCAAGGGGCAAACGTTATGGCGTCGCGTGTCGACCGTCGGGATTGGTACTCACGGAATGGCCCGCGGGCATTTGCATTGCTCGTTTGGGCTGCCTTCGGCATCGGCCTTTTGGTCAATTCCGTCATCTGGTCCCCGGTAAAGCTTGCGTTCACCGCGCCGCCAAAGCCAAACCCGGCCATCGACAAGCCGGTGATCAGCGATGACGAGCTTTATACCGGCTCGATCGTCTTCGTGCCGTCCTTCGGGGAATATTGCTGGGAGCGCATGCTCGACAACCGCACCGGGGTGATGTGGGACAAGGGCTATGTCGATTGCTACGAAGCGGTCCAGGGGGCTCGGGCTCCGCACAGCACAATGAGCGGCGAGCGCATGCTCGCCATCGGCAAGGCCCTGCGCCACGGCGGCAATTGACCGTCGCGCCACGAGCAAAGATCTAGCGTAATCCCGCCAGGAACTCTTTCACCACCATCGCGGCGCCGTGGCCGTCAAGATCGACGTGACCGCCTCGCGGGAAACGCGCCATGTGCTTGGGCTCATTGGCCATCGCGAACAGCCGCTCGCCAAGGCGGATCGGCACTACGGTATCGCGTTCGCCGTGCAGCACCAGAATCGGCGCGCGCACACGGGCAATACGCCGGTCGGAATGGAATGAGTCCTTGATCAGCCAGCGTACCGGCGCGAACGGATAGGCTGCGGCGCCGACGTCGGCGGCGGAAGTGAAAGGCGCGTCGAGGATAAGGCCACAGACCTCGCGTTCGGCGGCAAGCGCGATTGCCACCGCACTGCCAAGCGACTCGCCGAACAGCACGATGCGCCTGGCCGGATATCGCGCGAGAGCAAAATCGTAGGCGGCAAGCGCGTCATGAATCAGCCCCTGCTCGCTCGGACGCCCGCTGGAGCCGCCGTAACCACGATAGCAGAGCGCAACGAGACCGGCGTCGTCGGCGACAAGCCAGGCGAAGCGCTCGACGCGCAGGCCGAGCCCGCCGGCATTGCCCTGGAAATAGAGCACCACCGGATTGTCGCCGCGCGGCGGGACATGCCAGGCGATGAGCCGTTCGCCGTCGGCGCTCGGAAACGTCACCTCATCCGCCTGCGGCAATCCCGCAGCCGCCGGCGGCACACGCGTCGCATCAGGAAAATACATCAGCGCGCGCTGGAACACATACATCAGCGCAACGAGGCCGGCATAGCCGATGGCGGCAATGCCGACGAGCCAGGCGAACAGGCTTTTCATGGCGTCCGTGATAACATGAGGCGACTGTGATGGGACGCCGCGGTCGTAGTGCAATGGTCGTAACTCCGGCCTACACTGGGGCTATAGGGGCGAGGAACCGGCCATGACCACGCGACGTGCCGCCTGCAGCTGCGGACAGCTTCACTTGACGATTGAGGGAGAGCCGGCGCGCATTTCCATGTGTCACTGCCTGGAGTGCCAGCGCCGCACCGGCGCCGTGATCAGCAATCAGGCGCGCTTCCGCCCGGACCAGGTCATGATTTCCGGAAAGTCCACGGTCTGGAAACGAAAGGCGGACAGCGGCAGTGTGGTGACCTTCCACTTCTGCCCGATCTGCGGCTCCACCGTCTATTGGCAGAGCGAAAGCTTTCCCGGATTCCTCGTCGTCGCCATCGGCAATTTCGCCGATCCGGATTTCCCAGCGCCGACAATCGCGGTCTGGGAAGAATCACGCCACCCGTGGGTAGCGTTGCCGCCCGATACGCCGCCCAAGCGCGCGGCGAAGCAGGGGTAGCCGGCTAATCGACCGGAAAGGCCGTGGTTGAGAGCAGCGCCAGCTCGGCCTGCCGGCTGTCGAGCCGCGTGTGCTGCACGACGATCGGCACATTGGAACGGATGACGCTGGAAAAGTCGGTGTTCTTCGGCACCGGCTCGGGATCGGTAAGATCGTTGAAGCGCACATGCCTGGTACGCTCGCCGCCCACGGTAATTTTGTACGGCCCGGCCGGCGCACGGTCGGCGAAATAGATGGTGATCTCGACGTGCGCGTCCTGCCGCGCGGCGTTGAGGATGCAGACCGTCTCGTGGCTGGTCAGCTCCCGCGATGTACCGGTCGAGGCCGGCGGGATATAACCTTCGGCAATCGCCCAGGTACAGCGCCCGACCGGCTTGCTCATGCGATATCTCCGGACTAGTCAATGATCCCCGGCGAATAACGCACAGTAAACGGCAAGGGTTGCAAGCGATGAATGCGAGGCCAGCCATCAGGGAAGCGACGCCTGCCGACGATGACGCCATCTGGGCAATTATCGGCCCCGTCTTCCAAGCCGGCGAAACCTACCCGATCCCGCGTGACATTTCCCGCGCCGAGGCGCTTCGCTACTGGCGCACGCCGGGCCACTGGGTCTTCGTCGCCGAGCAGGACGGCAGGATCGTTGGCACCTACTATTTGCGCGCCAACCAGAAAGGCGGCGGCGCGCACGTTTGCAACTGCGGCTATATCGTCGCGCCGGGAGAAACCGGGCGCGGCGTAGCGCGGGCGATGTGCGAACATTCGCTCGGCGAGGCGCGCAAACGCGGCTTTACCGCCATGCAATTCAACTTCGTCGTCGCCTCAAACGAGCGCGCGGTGCGGCTGTGGCAATCCTGCGGCTTCAAGATCGTCGGCACCCTGCCCGGCGTGTTCGCGCACCCTGTCCGCGGCCCGGTCGACGCTTATGTGATGCATCGCGCCTTGTGAGGCGCACTACTGCTGTAACGGATTTTTGCCCTCGCGGTCGAGCGCGACAAATTCCGCATCCGATAGTTCGATATTCACCGCCGCAACATTTTCTTCCAGGTGCGCAAATTTCGACGTGCCGGGGATCGGTAGCATGATCGGACTGCGCCGCAGCAGCCAGGCCAGCGCGACTTGACCGGGCGTCGCGCCGTGGCGTTTGCCGATTTCGGCGAGCTTGGAGCCCGGCTTGGCGAGATCTCCCGCCGCCAGCGGAAACCACGGAATGAAGCCGATGCCGTGGCGCTCGCAGTAGGCAAGCACGTCTTCGCTGCTGCGGTCGGAAAGATTGTAACGGTTCTGCACCGTCGCCACCTTGAATACGGCCAGTGCGGCTTCGATGTCGGCGATTGAGACATTGCTGAGGCCCGCATGCTGGACGACGCCCTGGTCGAGGAGCGATTTGACCGCGGCGAATTGCTCGTCGCGCGGCACCTTCGGGTCGATGCGATGCAATTGCCACAGACCGATCTTCTCGACGCCGAGCTGGTCGCGACTCTTGCGCGCCTGCTGAATGAGGTAATCGGGCCGCCCCATCGGCGCCCATTGGCCTGGCCCCGACCGCGTCAGTCCGCCCTTGGTGGCGACGAGGATGCCGACATAGGGGTGCAGAACCTCGCGGATCAGCCTTTCCGAGACATCCGGTCCATAGGAATCCGCCGTGTCGACAAAATTGACGCCCAACCCCGAAAGCCGACTGAGGACGCGGAGACATTCCTCGCGATTCCCCGGTTCCCCCCAAATTCCGGGCCCGGTGAGGCGCATGGCGCCAAAGCCCAGACGATTGATACGGATCGTGCCGCCGACCCTGAAGCTGCCGGACTTTGCGGCATCCACCGACCGGGAGAGCGGGGGGAGCCTTTGGGCTGTAATGCCGGACATTCGCGCTTTGCTTTCAATCGATTAACTGCCTCGGCCCCTTTATGGCGAATGCCTTTGGTCGGAAAATGACAGATTAGATCAAGTCAATGTTTTTTGCCCGGCCATGCAACCAAAACGGCAAGTGCGAGTTTAAGGATCGCCGTGAAGTTTATGTGAAACCCGGTCCGGCGGTGGTGTTTCGGGGCGTTGGGGATTGGGGAGGATATGGACAAGGTCGCCGGATTTCTTGAGACCGAGTTGGAGCATGCGGTTGCTGTTCGCAGCAACGGGGCGAACGAGGGAAATGTCGTTCCCTTTGCCGCGGCGCACCGGGATCAAGAGATGCTGCGCGAGCGCGAGCGGCGCTTCCGCGAGTTACTCGATGCCCTGCCCGCCGCCGTCTATACGACCGATAGCGAGGGCCGCATCACTTATTACAACGACGCCGCTGCCGAGCTCTGGGGCCACCGGCCGCCACTTGGCTCCAGCGAATGGTGCGGCTCGTGGAAGCTGTTCTGGCCGGACGGCACACCGCTGCGCCACGACGAATGCCCGATGGCGCTGGCGCTCAAGGAAAACCGCTGCGTGCGCGGGATGGAAGCAGCCTGCGAACGCCCCGACGGCAGCCGCGTGCCCTTCATCCCCTACCCAACGCCGCTGCACGACGAGCACGGCAAGCTGATCGGCGCGGTCAACATGCTGGTCGACATTACCGAGCGCAAGCGCGCCGACGAGCAGCAGGCGCTGATGGTGCGCGAGCTGCATCATCGGGTAAAGAACACGCTGGCCACCGTGCAGGCAATCATGGGCTCGACCGCGCGCTCGTCGGAAACGATCGAGGATTTCAAGACGGCACTCATCGGCCGCATTGGGTCGCTGGCCAAGACGCATCTCTTGCTCAGCGACGAGGGCCGCACCGAGATCGCCTTCGAGCAGATTCTGCGCAACGAACTCGACGCCTTTGACGACGGCAGCGACAATCGCGTTCGCTATAGCGGGCCGCCAGTCGAAGTCAATTCGCGGCTGGCGGTGTCGCTCGGCATGGCGATCCACGAGCTCACCACCAACGCGGCAAAATACGGCGCCCTATCAGTCTATGGCGGCAAGGTGGATATCGCCTGGAGCGTGACCATCGAGGCGGCGCGGCGCACCTTGCAGTTCGTCTGGGTGGAAAGCGGCGGGCCGCAAGTCAAGCCGCCGAAGCGCGATGGCTTCGGCACGCGGCTTCTCGATTTCGTGCTGCCCGGCCAGATTCGCGCGAAGACCGAGATCGCCTACAAACCGGAAGGCGTGCGCGTGCACGTTTCGGTGCCGCTGCCGGCGGAGGTGCAAGGCTAGATCGTTGCGACCCCAGCCTCGGCGGCAAAGAAGGAGGGAACGACCATGGCTTATTCCCATATCCTGCTTGGCGCGGAGAATGCCCGTTCGCAACCTGCGGTCCGCCAGATCGGCTGGCCCGACCTCAAGCAGGCTTTGGCCAAAGGTTTCGACGATTTTCGCGCAATGCCGACGCACGCCTTGTTCCTGTGCGCCATTTATCCGGTGATCGGCTTCGTGCTGGCGCGGCTCGCCTTCGGCTATTCGGTGCTGCCATTGCTTTATCCGCTGGTGAGCGGCTTTGCCCTGGTCGGCCCGGTCGCCGCGTTGGGGCTCTATGAATTGAGTCGGCGGCGCGAGGCTGGGCTCGACGTCTCCGCTGCCGACGCGCTCGACGTTCTGCAATCGTCCTCAATCGGCGCCATCGTCGCGCTGGGGCTGCTGCTCTTCGGCATCTTCGTTCTCTGGGTGGCGATCGCCAACGCCCTCTATGTGGCGGCCTTCGGCTATGCCTCGCCGGTTTCGATCAGCCGGTTCATCACCGACGTGCTGACCACGCCGGCCGGCTGGACGCTGATTATCGTCGGCAACGGCGTCGGTCTTTTGTTCGCAATTCTGGTGTTGAGCATCAGCGTGGTGTCGTTCCCGCTGCTGCTCGACCGCGACGTCGGCGCGGCGATGGCGCTGGCGACGTCGCTACGCGTGGTGGCGAGAAACCCGATGACCATGGCGCTATGGGGCCTGATCGTCAGCGGCCTGCTGTTTGCCGCCTCGCTGCCGCTGTTCCTGGGCCTTACCGTCGTCGTGCCGGTACTGGCGCACGCGACCTGGCACCTCTATCGCCGCGCGGTCAAAGCCGACAAGAGCCCGCCGCCGACGCCGCATCGGCAGCCCCCGGGACACAGGCATGCGGCCGATTTTCCGGCGGTGCTGTTTCCCTGGGCGCGGTAGCGTTTACATCGCCTTGACGATGGCCTCGGTCATCTTCTTGGCGTCGCCGAGCAGCATCATGGTGTTGTCGCGGTAGAACAGCGGGTTGTCGATGCCGGCATAACCCGACGCCAGGCTACGCTTGATGAACATCACGGTGCCCGCCTTCCACACCTGCAGCACCGGCATGCCGTAGATCGGCGAAGAGGGATCTTCTTCCGCCGCCGGATTGGTGACGTCATTGGCGCCGATGACGAAGGCGACGTCGGTCTGGGCGAATTCGGAATTGATGTCTTCGAGTTCGAACACCTCGTCATAGGGCACGTTCGCCTCGGCGAGCAGCACGTTCATGTGGCCGGGCATGCGGCCGGCCACCGGATGGATGGCGTATTTCACCTCTACGCCTTCCTTCTTGAGCTTGTCGGCCATTTCCCGCAGCGCGTGCTGGGCCTGCGCCACCGCCATGCCGTAGCCGGGCACGATGATGACCTTCTGCGCGTTCTTCATGATGTAGGCGGCGTCTTCCGCCGAGCCGAGCTTGACCGGCCGCTGCTCGGCGCCGGCCGCTGGGCCTGCCACCTCTCCGCCGAAACCGCCGAGGATCACCGAGATGAACGAGCGATTCATCGCCGCGCACATGATGTAGGACAGGATCGCGCCGGAGGAGCCGACCAGCGCGCCGGTGATGATCAGCGCGGTATTGCCCAGCGTGAAGCCGATGCCGGCCGCCGCCCATCCCGAATAGGAGTTGAGCATCGAGATCACGACCGGCATGTCGGCGCCGCCGATCGGGATGATGATGAGAATGCCGAGCGCGAAGGAGATCGCGGCGATCACCCAGAACTCGTACGGCGCCTGGTGCAGGTAGAACATGACGATGAAGGCAACGAGCGCGACCGCGAGCAGGATGTTGATAGCGTGCCGCGCCGGCAGCATGATCGGCTTGCCGCTCATGCGCGCGGAAAGCTTCAGAAACGCGATGACCGAGCCGGTGAAGGTAACGGCGCCGATGGCGGCGCCGAGCGACATTTCGATCAGGCTTTGCTGGTGGATGTGGCCTTCCTCGCCAATACCGAAGGCGCCCGGCGCGTAGAAAGCGCCGGCGGCCACCAGCACCGCGGCCATGCCGACCAGCGAGTGGAACGCGGCGACCAGTTCCGGCATCGAGGTCATCGGCACGCGCCGCGCGATCACCGCGCCGATGCCGCCGCCGATGACGACGCCGCCGGCGACAAGGCCCCAAGCCGCCGCGTCGGCCGGCGGATGCGAGCCGAGCGTGGTGAGCACGGCGATCGCCATGCCGATCATGCCGAACAGGTTGCCGCGGCGGCTCGAATCCGGCGACGACAGCCCGCGCAGCGCCAGGATGAAGAGGACGCCGGCGACGAGATAAAGCAACGCGACGAGGTTGGCGCTCATTTTTTCTTCTTCTGGTACATCGCCAGCATGCGCTGGGTGACGAGGAAGCCGCCGAAGATGTTGACGCAGGCAAAGATGAGCGCGACGAAGCCGAGGCCGCGCGCGAGCCAGGTGCCGGTGTCAACAAGCGCGACACCGACCGCGAGCAGCGCACCGACCACGATCACCGAGGAGATGGCGTTGGTGACCGACATCAGCGGCGTATGCAGCGCTGGCGTCACCGACCAGACGACGTAGTAGCCGACGAAGACGGCGAGCACGAAAATCGACAGGCGGAACACGAAGGGATCGACGGCGTTTGCGAGTTGCTCCATGTCCTTCTCCGTCAGGCCGCCGTCTTCGGTTGGAAATTCGGATGCACGATGGCGCCGTCGCGAGTGAGCGCGGTGCCCTTGATCAGTTCGTCGTCCCAATTGATCGCGAGCTTCTTTTCTTTCTTGTCGATCATGGTGTCGAGGAAGGTGAGCAGGTTCTTGGCGTAGAGCGCCGACGCCGAGGCCGCGAGGCGGCCGGGCACGTTGAGATAGCCGACGATCTTGACGCCGCCGACGGTGGCGATTTCGCCGGCCCTGGCGCCTTCGACGTTGCCGCCGCGCTCGACCGCGAGATCGACGATCACCGAGCCGGCGCGCATCGAGGCCACCATCTCCTTGGTGACGAGGCGCGGCGCCGGGCGGCCAGGGATCAAGGCGGTGGTGATGACGATGTCCTGCTTCTTGATGTGCTCGGCGGTGAGCGCGGCCTGCTTGGCCTGATACTCCTTCGACATTTCCTTGGCATAGCCGCCGGCGGTCTGCGCGTTCTTGAACTCCTCGTCCTCGACGGCGAGGAATTTGGCGCCCAGGCTTTCCACCTGCTCCTTGGTGGCGGGCCGCACGTCGGTCGCGGTGACGATGGCGCCGAGGCGGCGCGCGGTGGCGATAGCCTGCAGGCCGGCAACACCGACGCCCATGATGAAGACCTTCGCCGCCGGCACCGTGCCAGCCGCGGTCATCATCATCGGCAGCGCCCGGCCGTACTCCTCGGCAGCGTCGATCACGGCGCGGTATCCGGCGAGGTTCGCCTGGCTGGAGAGCACATCCATCGACTGCGCGCGGGTGATGCGCGGCATCAATTCCATGGCAAACGCCACAAGCCCGGCGTTCGCCATTTGCTTGAGCTCGGCCTCATGCCCGTAAGGGTCCATGATGGCGATGACCAGCGCGCCTTTCTTGTAGTCGGCGAGCTCGGAGGCCGCCGGGCGGCGCACCTTGAGCACCACGTCGGCATCGCCTTTGACATTGTCGCCGACCTTGGCGCCCGCTGCCTCGAAGTCGGCATCGGAAATGCCGGAGCCTGCGCCGGCGCCACGGGCAACCGCGACCTCGGCGCCTAGCGCGATCAGCTTCTTGACGGTTTCCGGCGTGGCGGCGACACGAGGTTCGCCGGCGTCTGACTCACGCGCTACGGCGATCCGCATCTCCCCCTCCCGGCCCCCGCCGACGTCAAACCGCTGCGCTACGAAACCGTGGCATAAACGAAAATCAGGAAGCAGATGACGAAAACTGCCGTGCTCGGCGCCCGCGAGCGGCTGGCCAGGCCCGGGATCGCCCCGAAGATCGCGAGAAGCAGAATGACCGACGCCAACAGCCAATCGCCCTTAACCCCGCCGACGGCAAGGCCGAGCAGAATACAGACGATATGAAGGATGCCGACGTAGGTGAAATGGACGAAGTGCTCGTAGGTCAGTTCATGGGCGGGATAGTCGTTGCCAGTCGCGCTGGCGTATTCGACGGTGCCATGGTCGGCCATGGGCGGGTCTCCGGGGAGCTGAGGTGGCGGGCCGTGAAGGGGGTTAGCGCAATTGCCCGCGAAGGGCAACGGTCGGCTTCATTCGGCGGCGACAGATAACCCGGCCGCGGACAGCGCCGCGGCTTGCCGCGCCGCGACCTCGCGGACTGAAAAATTCTCGATGGCCTCGTTGAACAATTGATAAAAGTTAAGCTCCGCCGCGAGGTGCAGGAACACGGCGCCGAGGCCGATGGCGGCACGGTCCATGAATACGAATTCGCGCGGCACGATAACGGGTCCCAGCCGCTTGAGCGCCTGGTGCACGCGGAAGGCTTCCTTGCGGCCGTAGTCGGACGGCTTCACCCCGTCGGCAATCGAGCGCACGCGATCGTCGAGTAGCGGCCCATAGATAAAGCGCGCCCAGATATTGAGCGCATCGATCACCTCGCGGCTAAGCCTCCTGAATCCCCAGGTTTCATAGGCCTGCACTACAAAATCGTCATCGTCCCGCAACAATCCCCGGTAGAGATCGACCACGCCGCCGACAAAGCTCGGCGGGAAAATGCGGATACAGCCGTAGTCGAGCAGATTGATGCCTGCGGGCTCGCCTTCGGCATCGTCGAAGACCGTGTAATTGCCGAGATGCGGGTCGCCATGAATGACGCCGAAGCGGCTGAAGGGAAACCACCAGGCTGTAAACATCGCGGTGGCGATGCGATTACGGGTGACGAGACTGGCGTCCTTGTGATCGAGCAGCTTGCGGCCGCTGAGCCAATCCATGGTCAGCAGCCGGCGTGTGGAAAGCTCAGGCCAGACCTGCGGCACACAAATGGCTGTCTCGCCGGCGAGCAGGGCGCGGTAGAGCGCGATATGCTTGGCCTCGCGGACATAGTCGAGCTCTTCGCGCAGGCGCGCGCCGATCTCGACCGCGATCTCGGTTGTGTCAAGGGCGGGATCGAAGCGCTTGCGGATCGCCATCAGCAACTGCAATTGCTGCAGGTCGGCTTCGACCGCCGACTGCATGTCCGGATACTGCAGCTTGCAGGCCAGTTCTGAGCCGTTGACGGCGCGTGCACGATGAACCTGCCCGAGCGACGCTGCCGCTGCCGGCTGATGTTCGAAGCTCTTGAATTTCTTTTCCCAGTCGCTGCCGAGTTCCGCGCTCATGCGGCGTTTGACGAAAGCCCAGCCCATCGGCGGTGCCTGGCTCTGCAGCTTGATCAGTTCGTTGGCGTATTCCGGCGGCAGCGCGTCGGGAATAGTGGCGAGCAACTGCGCCACCTTCATGATCGGGCCCTTCAGCCCGCCGAGCGCGGCGGCAAGTGCCATCGCATTGCCGGCGCGGCCGCCACGCGAGCCGACGATGCGCTGCCCGGCCATGCGCGCGGCGACGCCGCCAACGCGGGTGCCGACCCTGGCGTAGCGGCGGGCGCGGGCGGAGAAGCGGTTTTTCTCGCGGTCGGTCATGCCTGTTGCATCACCTAAGCACGGCCACGCTTGAGCGCCATATCGGCCGCGGCGCAGGCCGTCCGCACTTCGGCGGCGGTCGCCGGCTCGCCGCCGGCGGCGCGCACCAGCCGCGCCGCCTCGTCGACCAAAGCGCGGTTGGTTTCGCGCACGCCCCAGGGCCGGTCCTCGAGGCCGACGCGCACATGCCCGCCACGTGCGACCGCCGCCGCGATCAGTGGCCGGATGTCGACACCGAGACCGGCAACCATCCACGGCGCGCCGGCAGCGACTTCGGCGAGCAGCGCCAAGTGTGCGTCGAGGAAACGCGCTTCCGGCGGAAAGCCGAAGCAGAATTCCTGCGCGAACATGAAGCGATACACCGGCGTCGGCACTTTGGGCGTCGCCGCTGCGGTGGCGGCGCCGAGACGCGTGCAGCCGGCTTCGTAAATGGCGTAGCTCGGCCGCACGCCGTATTGCGCAGCGATGCGCATGCCTTCGCGAAAGTGCTCGTCGGGATTGAAATAGGTATAACCGGCCTCGCCGCGCGCAATCTCGTCGAAGCGCGTGAACACCGCCGAGCCGGGGTCGACCACGCCCCATTCCGCCAGGCCGTTCTGCGCCAGACGTTCGAGGTGGACGTAACGCTCCTGTGCGCTGCGCAGTTCGCCGGCATAGCCGGACCCAGTGATCGGCAGCGTCGGATAAACGATGGCATCGACCTTGGCGCGGATGCCTTCGATGATCGGCGCGTAGATCTCGTAGTCGTCGCGCTGGCGGCCAGTTGTCACGTCATAGGCGTGCAAGTGGATGATGGCGGCGCCCGCCTCTGCCGCCGCAATGCCATCGGCGACGATCTCCTCGACGGAGATGGGGATCGCCGGCTGCCGCTCACGCGTCCAGGCGCCATTCAATGCCGCTTCGATCCAGACCTTGGGCATGACGCCAGAAGCCTAGACCAGCGCTTCCAGTTCGTCGATGAGATGCGCGATGACGTTCAAGCCGCCGTCCCAGAACTTGGGATCGCGGGCGTCGAGGCCGAAGGGCGCGAGCAGTTCGGAATGATGCTTGGTGCCGCCGGCCGAGAGCATGTCCAGATAGCGCTCGGCAAAGCCTTGCGCCGATTGCTCGTAGACGGCGTAGAGCGAATTGACCAGGCAATCGCCGAAGGCGTAGGCGTAAACATAGAACGGCGAATGGATGAAGTGCGGAATGTAGGTCCAGAAGGTCTCGTAGCCATCCTTCAGCTCGATCGCGGGGCCCAGGCTTTCGCTCTGCACCGACATCCATAGCTCGCAGATCTTGTCGGCGGTCAATTCACCGTTGCGCCGCTCGAGATGCACCTTGCGCTCGAAGGTATAGAATGCGATCTGCCGCACTACCGTATTGATCATGTCCTCGACCTTGGCGGCGAGCATGGCCTTGCGCTGCTTCTTGTCGGTGGTTTGCGCAAGCAGCTTGCGGAAGGTGAGCATCTCGCCGAACACGCTCGCGGTCTCAGCGAGCGTCAAAGGCGTCGGTGCCATCAGCGCGCCGTTGGGCGCCGCCAGAACCTGGTGCACGCCGTGGCCGAGCTCGTGCGCAAGCGTCATGACGTCGCGCGGCTTGCCCTGGTAGTTGAGCAGTACGTAAGGGTGCACCGACGGCACCGTCGGATGCGCGAAGGCGCCCGGCTGCTTGCCCGGCCGCACCGGCGCGTCGATCCATTTCTTCTCGAAGAAGCGATCGGCGACCTCAGCCATCTTCGGTGAGAAGGCGCCATAGGCGGTGAGCACGGTCGCGCGCGCGTCGGCCCAGGGGATCGTGCGCTGAGCGACTTTCGGCAGCGGCGCGTTGCGGTCCCAATGTGGCAGCCGCTTCTTGCCGAACCATTTGGCTTTCAGCGCGTAATAGCGGTGCGACAGTTTCGGGTAAGCCGCGCGCACGGAAGCCACCAGCGCTTCTACGACCTCGCGCTCGACGCGGTTCGACAGGTGCCGCGCATCGGCGACGTCCTTGAAGCCGCGCCAGCGATCGGAAATCTCCTTGTCCTTGGCGAGCGTGTTGGTGATCAGCGTGAACGGCCGCAGGTTCTCCTTGAA